>ERZ1032130.2-NODE-2-length-174729-cov-10.855914_pt1 | contig 174729 bp, 233 predicted proteins | sample MGYA00517879_ERZ1032130 | MGnify/ENA primary metagenome ERZ1032130 (study PRJEB33719, sample SAMN04262597) | wastewater metagenome | biome: rural village; feature: animal feces; material: feces | host: Bos taurus | place: El Salvador | collected 2012-01-31 ...
CGGAACGGTGGCTCTCACCGCCCGGACTGGGTGCTCTCAGACGTCGGAATATTCACATCTAAATTATACTACAAATTTGTGAATAAAGAAGGCATTGCAGGTATAATTGGTTTAGATATTTTTGAACTTTCAGTTTAGTCCAGCAAAAAAGCGATACTTGGCTATCAAAACCAAGTATCGCTTTTTTCTTCTTTTCGAACTTCTGTACGGCAGCTATCCTATATCAATAATGCTCCCATACAGTCTTATTGGAAGCCCCCACATGCGGTGCTTTTTGCTCTTTGTGTATTTCACTCCGTCGCGCACAGCGAGGTCGTCCTCCTCCGCAACTGCGGAATTCGGGACAATTTCTGCAATTACCGCTAGGGAGCTTTTTCTCATTTGGAAAAAGTTTCTGTGCTGCAACTGCACATGCAAGTATCACAACAACCCCAATCAGAACCTCCACAAAATTATTCCTTTCTACATTTTACCGCAGCCAGTGCAGCCTGCACACTTTCCTCCGCAGACTGCATTGTCAGGGCAACCGATACACTTTCTTCCACTTTTCTTTTCTTTCCAAATGTATCCTGCCGCCAAACCTGCAACCAAACCAATTACTGCTAAAATTATAATATTTTCCATTTTATCTCCCTCTCTAAATGTTAGACGAAGCTAACTGTTCTGTCTGAAAAAGTGCCAATGGATTCATCGGCACTTTCAAATCTGTATTGCTTCTGCCAGCTGCCTATCAATACTGTAGCGGCCATCCTTTATAGATACAATGCAGTTAGCTCTGCGTCGGGATATGACGGTAATGGGTTCACCACTATAGCAGCCTAAAGAAAACAGAAATGAATTCAATTCCTCATCTTTGGTCTCAATGTTGCGGATGGTATATTCTTTACCTTCACACGCATGATTCAGTGTCATCAAGCTCTTCACCCTCCTCTTTCAGTTAGCATATGCTAATTTGTAAGAATATGATAGCACTTTCAGCTGTATTTGTCAAGAATGTTTTCCCTCATTAGTTTCCTGCTCCCCCGGATTGGCTTCATTGAAAAGTAATATTTTCTTTTCACGAGGTAGTTTTTTGATTTGGACCTCTCGCTTCAATGCCTCTGTATGGGTGCCACAGCACTCTACATAGACCAATTTCAGAGGACCGCGGCCTCTGGTGTACTTTGCCCCTTTTCCCTTCTGATGAGCCTCGCAGCGTCTCTGTACATCCGTAGTAATTCCGGTGTAGAGTGTACCGTCACTGCACCTCAGTATGTAGAGATACCAGCTCGTCGTTTCCAACATATCACCCCTTTACTGATATACAGAAACAGGCGGCCACAGGCCGCCCGTATTCTATCGTTTAAAACCTCGACCAAGTAAGTGATCCAAAAAGAAAAAGGTAATATTTCCAAGAATCACCAATATAGCAGTCATTACAGTTCCCAGTTCCGAAAACTCCGCTGTAACCTGCGCCAACCCAAACACATGCATCAGTACCCAATACATGCTTAAAATCGAAATATTAAACAGCAATGTCTTCCAGACCCACTTTCCCTTCGCATTGTCCAGCTTTGGCTTTACAATAGGATAGTAGCCGATTGCCAGAAAGACTGCAGCCGCCTCTTTATCCGGTGCCATCAACACGGATAATATGGCAACCGCACCGTACCATGCCCATGCGATTTTTTGTCCACAAGCTTTCAATACTGTCTGCAACAACATTGCACACAGCACAGGGCACGCATAGGTAGCAACAGGTATCAGAGTTCCCATGTTCATTAAAAGCAGAGCAAGGGCGGCAAAAATGCCGCCCAGCGCCATATTCGATGCGGGAGTTCTATTATTTTGCATTTTTCTCCAACAAACCGTACTTAATATCCCAGAGTTTTTGAGACAGGTCCACATAATAGGTCTGGGGATTGTCAAAACGTTTGATTTCATCCCAAAGCATATCTACCTGCTCCCGGCAGTAGTTTCGGATGGAATCCAGATTAGGCAGTTCATACACCAGTTTTCCGTTCTGGAAAATGGGGACCTGAAGCTCCTTTGCAGTGAAGTTGTAGACAGTTTTTCGCTTCCATGTTGCGTCCGGATCAAAGATTTCCAAATTCTGAGAATCATCGATTACTTCATCATAAATAGCCAGATAGTCCGCAATGGCTTTTCCGGTATCATTGCCAATGAACCGGTACAGCTTCTTATAATGAGGATTGGTAATCTTAACAACATTTTCAGAAATCTTAATCTTAGGTGTTACAGAGCCATCTTCCTTTTCCACTGCGACCAATTTATACACGCCGCCAAAGACAGGTTCGCTTCGGGCTGTAATCAGACGTTCACCAACACCAAACATGTCAATCTTGGCATCCTGACGCAACAGGTCACGGATAATATATTCATCCAGAGAATTGGAAACGGAAATCTGGCACTCTGTCCAACCTGCTTCATCGAGCATTTTTCTGGCTTTCTGAGTCAGGTAGGCCATGTCGCCGGAATCCAGACGGATACCGCATTTGGTAATACCTCTGGGTTTCAGCACCTCATTGAAGACACGGATTGCGTTGGGAACACCAGACTTCAAGGTGTTATAGGTATCCACCAGCAGAGTCGCATTATTAGGATACATCTCCACATAGGCTTTAAACGCTTCGTACTCCGTATCAAACATCTGTACCCAGGCGTGCGCCATAGTACCACCGGCTTTTACGCCGAAAAGCTGGTCGGAGATGGTACAGGCAGTTCCGTGGCAGCCACCAATATAGGCTGCACGTGCACCCAAAATCGCAGCATCCGCACCCTGTGCCCGGCGGGAACCAAATTCCAGCACAGTCCGGCCTTCCGCAGCCCGTACAACACGGTTTGCCTTGGTTGCAATCAGACTCTGGTGGTTGATGCACAGCAACAGATAGGTTTCGATCAACTGTGCTTCAATAGCAGGGGCGCGAACCGTGATAATTGGCTCGTTGGGGAACATAGGCGTACCCTCAGGCACCGCCCAAATATCGCCAGTAAATTTGAAATCTGCCAGATATGCAAGAAATTCCTCACTGAAGAGGTTTCTCTCCCGAAGATACTGAATATCTTCTTCAGAGAAATGCAGATCCAGAATATACTGCACGATTTGTTCCAGACCAGCTGCAATGGCAAAACCACCGCCATCGGGGCAGCGACGGAAGAACAGGTCAAAATATGCAATACGGTCTTTATAGCCTGTTGCAAAATAGCCCTGGCTCATGGTCAGCTCGTAAAAATCGCAAAGCATTGTCAAATTCAGTTTGTCGTTGATAACCATAATAGTCACCTCTTTTTTATGTATGAATCGATTATACCGTATCTTTTCTCAATTGGCAAGCATTTTCCTTGACAAGACAGCTGTATTTACACATCTTGCAACAGAACTTTTCCAAATGTCACTGCTTTTCGTTGACAGTCCGCAAATTATCGGGTATATTTTAATTTAGAAAGGTTGTGATAATTATGGAAATTACCATTGGCATGAAAGCAGAGGTTTCCACCCTTGTGGAAAGAGAAGATACCGCAAAGGAAGTGGGTTCCGGTGACCTGCTGGTCTACTCCACTCCCTGCATGGTTGCGTTGATGGAAGGCGCTGCCTGCGAAGCCATTGCACAATGCCTTAGTGATAGCCAAACCACAGTCGGTACCGCACTGAACATCGAGCATATTTCCGCAACACCCGTCGGTCTGGAAGTCCATGCAACCGCGGAAGTTACTGATGTCGAAGGCAAAGTCATCACATTTACTGTTACCGCCTTTGATGAGACCGGAGAAATCGGTCACGGCACCCATAAGCGTGTCATTATCAATAGTCAGAAATTTTTGGAAAAAGCATATAACAAACTCTAAGGAGGTTATTTTATGCAAGATTATCGTGCCATGATTCGCAGCACCTTTGAATTAGGCAGTGTTCGAGATGCTGAAGTTTTGTTTGAAAGCTGCATCAAGAACGCCTTCCCAACTTTCAATTTCCGCCGTCTGGAGCTGATCCGCTTTATCAAGGAACCTCAGTATATGGAAGGACGCAGTTGGAACCATGTCTTTGAAATCAAGAAGACAGAAGTTTGCGGACAGCCGCTGTGGGAGGTCTACTGTCACCGGGTAACCATGGGTAAAACCCCCGACAAACAGGTATTGCTCGACTACATGACACTGGGATTTGTACAATATATCGAAAAATAAAGACATCTGAGAGGGAGCGAAATGCTCCCTCTATTTTTTCTATTTTTTAAAGCACATAATGTTTCTGAAATATTTCGCTAACCCTGCGCATTTCATTCTTTCTCGATTTTTCTCATTTTTTCTAGTTTGAAAAGTTTGCCCTTTTTATGTTAGCATATAGAGGATCACACAGCGCTTATTGCATCTGTTTCTGGCATTTTTTCCATAGTTCTGCCAAACAGGCCACATGAGAAATAAAGGATGCATTAGAGGGCTTTCCTTCTGCATAATAATCTGATGTAAGACATTTGATCCATTTTTCTCTGTTACGTTTTTTCCACGCAATCGCGATGCAGTGTCGAATGGACTGTTCTATATTCGCATAGTCAGCTTCCGGATTATAAAGTGTTGCAAGTTCCAATAGAATAGCGTTTACTCGTTTTCTTCGATTTTCGTACTTTCGCTCAATAGAATCCCGCAAATATACAAATCCGTCCAGATGAGATTGAAAACGCAATTCCAATAAAACAACCAGAATAAAGCTGGAAATATCTTCTTCAGGAATATGCCTGGTCAAAAACACGATATATTGCAGGGATTCATCCAAGCTGCACTCCATCATCATTTCTCTATTTTCCATAACAAACCTCTATTATTTTATAAATTTCAATCATACTAAAGAAAGAGAGTACATAACATGCGAACACAAGATGCTCTGCGGGAACGGATCTACGAACTTTGCAGAAAAAACCACATGACTATAACAGGAATTGCAAAAGCCAGCGGAATTACACAGTCCACGCTTAGCAACATCACACGTGGCAGAAACAATTCCACAACGGTAGCCACCATAAAAAAACTATGTGACGGCATCGGCATGGAATTACCCGAATTTTTTAATTCCGATCTCTTTCGCAATCTAGAACAGGAAATGATTTGATTTGTCCTGATATCAGGAAAGCCTCCTACATTGGCAGGAGGCTTTCTATTCACAACGATTTATTTCTTATTTTTTGCCTGATCAGCCGCTATCATACGCTTCATAGCCTCAATGCCGACTTTAATTGCACCAGAAGTATCTTCTGTCATAGGCATAGCCAAACCCGCCTTTTCCCGCTCCTGGTTCCACACAGCATGGAAGCAGCTTCCGCAGCGGACTCCCAGAGCCGCAGCCACAACGAACAAGGCGGCAGATTCCATCTCACTGGCTTTCACACCAAGACGCTTCCAGCTTTCCCACTTCTGTAGCAGATCATAGTAGACAGGAGATTTTTCAGGGCTGTGCTGGCCATAGAAAGCATCCTTACACTGGACTACACCGGTATGGGTACGGTAACCCAGATCCTCACTGGCAGCCTTCAGCGCTGCAGTGATATCAAAGTCAGCAACCGCCGGGAATTCAATGGGGGCATACTCCAAAGAAGTGTGCTCATAACGGATGGCACCGGTGGCTACAACCACATCACCAGGCAGAACATCCATGGAAATTCCACCGCAGGTGCCGATACGAATGAAAGTATCCGCACCAATGGCTGCCAATTCCTCCATAGCAATAGACGCAGAAGGACCTCCGATACCGGTGGAGCATACCGAAACCTTTTCGCCCAGCAACGTGCCGGTATAGATGTTGTATTCCCGGTTCATGCCGATATGAACAGGGTTATCAAAATGGGCAGCAATGGATTCACAGCGGCCGGGGTCACCGGGTAGGAATACATAGCGGCCAACATCCCCCTCTACACAACGAATGTGAAATTGCATACCAATATCTTGCATATATACCACCCTTTTGTTAAAAATAGATAAATGCATCATATCACAAACCCGGGTGTTTTGCAAGTACATTTGTCCCTTACTCTGCGCCTTCCCCTGTATTCTTCCGTGCACGGTATTTCAGCCAGAGGATTCGCCCTGCTCCGATCAAAAGAGCAGACACCGCAAGCCAGGCAAGCCATTCCAGGCCATTGCTTGTAAGATAATAGCGAAACCCGGTATAATAACCTGGAAAGATGATTTCTTCTCCGGTTTCAAGATTTAACTCCGCAGCCGGAACGATATAGGTTCGGTTTATAGCGGCCAATATCCGCAAAACAAACAGGGTCACAGCGCCAAACGCCGTCATTCCCCAGGACAGCCACGGCCTGGAACCTGTTTTCTGGGTCACAATGGCAGGTAATGGCTGCTCCTGTCCCACCGGGATATCCCGCAGCAGGTAGTCTGCGGAAACGCCAAACAGATCGCAGACAGCAATGAGCTTATCCGCATCAGGCTTGGCCGCACCCGATTCCCAGCGGGATACCGCCTGCCGGGTCACACCGATCCGCTCTGCCAGTTCTTCCTGACTCCACCCCCGGGCCTTTCGCATATTCAAAATTTTCTCTCCCATAGTCATTGGGAACACCTCCTTTTGCTTTATTTTATCAGAAGGAGCTTTTCATTTCAATCAACTTCCTAAGGCAATTGCGCAACCTCATGTAACATTGGAAAAACGGGACGTTTTCACGTCCCGTTTTCGTTGTTTCAGGTGATATCCAGTTTGACAGCATCTTCTTCCACACAGATGTGGATGGCAGCGATCGGATGTTCAAAGGAATCAATGATGGCTTCGGAGATAGGGTCCTCCAATTCCCGCTGGATCGTACGGCGCAGATTTCGGGCACCGTAGACCACGGAGTAAGCCTTCTTCACCAGCAGATGCCGCAGACTGTCTTCCCAAGTCAGGCTCAGACCACGGGCTTTCAGGCTCTCTTTCAGCTCAGCAAGCATGATGTCGGCAATGCCAAGGAAGTTCGCCTCTGTAAGGTGGTTGAAAGTGATGATCTCATCTACCCTGTTCAGGAATTCAGGCCGCAGAAACTCCCGCAGAGCCTTCATGGTCTTTTCCTTTACCATGTCATTCTCCGTACGGCCAAAGCCCAAGCCGCCCACACGGCCCTCAGAGCCGGCGTTGGAGGTCATGACGATAATAGTATTCTCAAAATTAACCAAGCGCCCCTGAGCATCGGTGATGCGGCCATCATCCAACACTTGCAGCAACACGTTCAACACATCGGGATGGGCCTTTTCGATCTCATCAAAGAGAACCACAGAATAAGGGCGGCGGCGGATCTTCTCCGTCAGCTGGCCTGCCTCGTCATAGCCCACATAGCCGGGAGGAGAACCGATAAGCTTGGAAACAGTATGCTTTTCCATATACTCGGACATATCCAGCCGGATCAAGCTGTCTACGCTGTCAAACAGGTCATTTGCCAGCTGCTTCACCAGTTCCGTCTTGCCCACGCCGGTGGGACCGACGAAAATGAAGGAGACAGGCCGCTTCTTGGCAGAAATTCCTACACGACTGCGGCGAATGGCCCGGGCGACGGCATCCACAGCTTCGTCCTGACCCACAATATGCTCCTTCAGCCGGGCAGACAGGCCCTTGATCTGTTCATATTCCTGTGCCTTAATCTTGGAGGCAGGAATCTTGGTCCACAGTTCAATGATCCGGGCCAAATTTTCCATAGTGACCGCAGGTTTGGGCAAAGCTTCCAGATCTTCGATCTTCAACGCCAGCTGCATCAGCCGGGAGCGAAGCATGGCGTGACGCTCATAGTTCACATTTTCCGGGTCCTCATTCATCATGCGAAGCTCCAGTTCGTAATCATCCCGTTCCTTCTTTGCCTCAGCAAGCTCAGAAATCTGCTTACACTGCAAATTTACATCAGAGCAGGCTTCATCCAGCAGGTCGATGGCCTTATCCGGCAGGAAGCGGTCGGTGATATAGCGCTCAGAAAGCACCACACACTGATGGGCAATTTCCGGAGAAATCTCAACACCATGGAACTCGGCATATGCTTTGGCAATGCCCTGCATGATCTGGCTTGCCTCTGCAATGGTAGGCTCAGCCACAGAAACCGGCTGGAAGCGGCGTTCCAGAGCGGCATCCTTCTCGATATGCTTGCGGTATTCGGCAAAGGTGGTAGCGCCGATGACCTGAATCTCACCACGGGACAGCGCTGGCTTGAGGATATTGGCTGCATTCATGGAACCTTCTGCATCACCGGCACCTACAAGATTGTGAACCTCGTCAATAACCAGAATGATGTTGCCGCATTCCTTGATCTCTCCGATGAGGCTCTTCATGCGGCTTTCAAACTGACCGCGGAACTGGGTTCCAGCCACCAGTGCCGTCAGATCCAGCAGGAAAACTTCCTTATCCCGCAGCTTATAGGGAACCTCACCTGCTGCAATACGCTGGGCAAGGCCCTCTGCGATCGCGGTCTTACCTACACCCGGCTCACCAATGAGGCAGGGATTATTCTTCTGGCGTCGGTTCAGAATCTGGATCACACGCTCGGTCTCTACATCTCTTCCGATGACTTTATCCAGTTTTCCCTCCCGGGCCCGGCCCGTCAGGTCCATGCAGTAGCTGTCAAGGAATTTGTGCTTCTTGTTTTTCTTCTTGCCCTTCCCCTCTTCCTTTGGTTCCTCCTGCTTGGCAGGTCTAGGAGGAGGTGCAGGCATATTGTCCATATTGCCGCCAAACAGTTGATTCAGAAGCGGAAAGGTGGCAGTCTGGCTGTCAATCTCGTCATCATCAGCATCATCACTGCTGTCACGCTGACCGAACATATTGCTCATCTCATCGGTAAGCAGATCCAGGTCATCTTCGGAAATACCCATCTGGCGAACAGCCTGATCGATCTGAGGGATTCCAAGTCCCTTGGCACAGCGCAGGCAATAGCCTTCATTTAACGTCGCGCCGTTTTCAATCTTCGTAATGAAGACTACGGCGATATTCTTTTTACACTTGGTACACATTTTAGGCTGCAAAGTTAATCACTCCTTTTGTCGCAGTATACCATAAGAAAAGTAAAAATGGGATAACAAATTATGAACGAAAATGTTAATGTCATTGCGGGACAGCCACAGGAGGATGCAGCAACCCTATCTCCTTCCAGACTGCACCAATTTATGAAGGAGATTGACACACCAGTCTGTGGACTGATTCGCAATGACACAATATTTCATAGGATTTCAAAAATTATTCTGTCCAATCGCTGCCGCATTCGAATTTGGCAATTCCATCATCATACCACAGGTGGGTCATATACAGCCCCCCGGGAGGGACAGTAGGACCTGCGGCGGTGCGATTTCCGGACTCCAGAATTTTGCCGATTTCTGCTGGCTTGATCTTGCCCTCAGCGGCATAGACAACAGTACCAGCCATGGCCCGTGCCATGTTGTAAAGGAACCCGTTGGCACAAACTTTCAATGTAATAAGGTTTCCCTGCCGTTCTACGTTATAATAATATACTGTGCGGACGGTAGACTTGACATCGGTGCCAACACTGCGCACCGCAGCGAAGTCATGGGTACCCACAAACTGGCTGGCGGCCTCCTGCATGATCTTCTCATCCAGATGCTTGGGATAGAACCAAGCCCGGTTAACGTAGAAGGGATCTTTTAGCCGGGAATTGTAGATCTGGTAAGTATACTCCTTGCGAACGCAGGAACCGATGGCATTGAAGTTCTCATGGACCTCAAAGGCCTTCGTTACAACGATATCACAAGGCAGATGGGTATTCAGTGCATAGGGCAGCCGGTCCACAGGAATCGTAGAAGTCGTACGGAAATTTGCAACATAACACCGGGCATGAACTCCGGCATCGGTACGGCCGCAGCCCGTGACATGGACCGGATGCCCCACAATCATGGCGGCTGCTTTTTCTACGGTTTCCGCAACAGTTGGCAGGTTTTTTTGAACCTGCCAACCGTGATAATCTGTTCCAAGATATGTTAAAAACAGAGCAATATTGCGCATAGATTACCTCACAGGCCGAATTTTCCAAGCAGGACCACAGATGCAACCAAAAGCGCACCAACGCCGAAGGTTACAAAGTCCTCCCGATGATAGCGAAGCAGCTTCATCTTGGTACGGCCTTCACCACCCTGGTAGCACCGGCATTCCATGGCAGTAGCCAGTTCATCGGCCCGGCGGAAAGCGCTGATAAACAGAGGTACCAAGATAGGAATCAGCGCCTTAGCCCGGTCAACCAGGGAGCCGGACTCAAAATCAGCACCGCGGGCCTTCTGAGCACACATGATCTTGTCAGTTTCCTCAATAAGAGTAGGAATAAAGCGCAGGGCAATGCACATCATCATAGCCAGTTCATGGACAGGAACCTTGATCTTCTTCAACGGATTCATCAGGGCTTCCAGTCCGTCTGTCAGGGCAATGGGAGAGGTGGTATAGGTCAGCAGAAAGGTGCAGGTAATCAGCATCAGGATTCTTGCCACCATCATCACAGCACGGTTCAAGCCTCCGGAATAAATCTTAATGATCCAGAAATTTACCAGCAGTGTACCCTCTTGGGTAAAGAACAGGTTCAAAATACCGGTAAACACCAAAATCATCACCAGAGGCTTCATACCCCGGACGATGGACTTGGGCGGAATGGTGGAGACTTTGATAACATACAGCAGACAGGCAAGCAACAAACCATAAGCAATCCAGCCGGATGCCATAAACAGTGCAACAATGTACACCACCAGCATAATGAGTTTAGCTCGGGGGTCCAGGCGATGAATCACGGAATTTCCGGGGAAATACTGGCCCAGGGTAATATCCTTAAGCATGTGCCTTACCTCCCTTAAGCATTTTCAGCTGCTGCACAGCCTGAGAAATGGTATAGACATTGGCTACGTCTATACCCAAAGCACGAAGGTGCAGGAAAACCTGAGTCACCTGAGGAATATTCAGGCCCATTTCCAACAGTTCTTCTGCATGGGTAAAGACTTCAGCAGGAGTGCCATCCATAGCAAGCTTGGAGCCATTCATAACAAGCAGACGGTCCGTCAATCTTGCCACATCCTCCATGGAATGGGAGACCATCATGATGGTTGCATTCTTAGCCTTGCGGTAGGCCTCGATATTTCCCAAAATCTCAGCCCGGCCCACAGGGTCCAAACCCGCGGTAGGCTCATCCAATATCAGGACCTCCGGTTCCATAGCAATAACACCGGCAATGGCCACGCGGCGCTTCTGACCGCCGGAAAGATCAAATGGAGAAACTTCCAGCTGCTTTTCTGTCAGGCCTACAAAACCGGCAGCCTCCCGGACACGGCGGTCTATTTCCTCTGGCTTCAGGCCCATATTCTTGGGTCCAAAGGCAATATCCTTGTATACAGTTTCCTCAAACAACTGATACTCCGGGTACTGGAACACCAGTCCTACACGAAACCGAGCCTGCCGGGTCAGCCTTTTATCGGACCAAATATCCTGACCATCCAGCAAAACCTGGCCGGATGTAGGTTTTAACAGTCCGTTCAGCTGCTGCATCAGCGTGGATTTTCCGGAGCCGGTATGTCCGATGATGCCGATGAACTCTCCCCTGTTTACGGAAAAGTTCACATTATCCAGCGCCTGGTGTTCAAAGGGAGTTCCGGCACTGTAAATGTAGTTCAAATTTTTTACTTCTAAGATCGGGTTCAAATATATTCCTCCTCGCGGTCAAACCCGGAGACTGGCTAATAAAAATTGAAGGTTAAAAGTTGAAAATTCTGGTATATTTTTTCGGGCATCATTTTAAATCATCACAAAGCGATCCCACAATTTTCAATTCTCAATTTTCCATCAACCAATCCCGCAGTGTCTGCGCGCATTTTTCGGGGTCCAGTTTATCCAAGGGCAGGTCGAAACCCTCTTTATTCAGTTCCCAGCACAGTTCTACGCTTTCAGGGGCGGCAAGGCCGATGCTGTGCAGCAGTTCCACCTGAGAGAAAACCTCCTCAGGCTTACCGTCAGCACTGACTTTACCCTTGTGGAGTACCACAACGCGGTCAGCCTTGGCTGCTTCGTCCATGTGGTGGGTGATCAGCACCACAGTGATCCCCTTCTCCTTGTTCAGCCGTCCGATGGTCTCAATGACCTCACGGCGGCCTCTCGGGTCCAGCATGGCCGTGGGTTCATCCAGTACGATACACTTGGGCTCCATTGCGATGATGCCGGCAATCGCAACACGCTGCTTCTGTCCCCCGGAAAGCAGATGAGGAGCGTGCTCCCGGTAAGCGTACATCCCCACCTGTTTCAATGCCTTATTGACACGGTGACGAATCTCCGGACTGGAAATCCCCAGGTTTTCCGGGCCAAAGGCCACATCCTCTTCCACAACGTTGGCAACGATTTGATTGTCCGGGTTCTGAAACACCATACCTACATTGCGGCGGACCTGCATGATACGCTCCTCGTTGGAGGTATCAATACCACATACATACACTTTTCCGCCGGTAGGCAGCAAAATGGAGTTAAAATGCTTGGCAAGGGTGGATTTACCGCAGCCGTTGGTACCAAGGATAGCCACGAAGGTGCCTTTCTGGATTTTCAGATTCATGTCTTCAAAGACCACCACTCCGGGCTGATCATCAAATCCGGGATAGGTATAGGCCAGATTCTCTACAGAAATGATCTCGCTCACGCCGTTTCCTCCCCTCAGGGTGTCCAGCGGCCGGTAGCACCGCAGGGCAGCACCAGGCCGGACTGGCGGACCATCAGGCCCAGCTCACCTGCTTCCGTTTTTCCGCCGTACTTACCGCCGAAAACAACGTCAGAGGCGTAGGCTACCGCAGAGGGAGCCAGGCCGGTGGTATAGGAATTAATGATAACAAACAGAGGATCGTCAGACAGGACTTTCAGAACCTCCTGCAGGAAGGGATAGAAGCTGGTTTCCATCTTCCATATCTCACCACTGGGGCCACGTCCATAGCTGGGTGGATCCATGATAATACCATCATACTTACGTCCCCGACGGATTTCCCGTTGGATAAACTTGGCACAGTCATCCACCATCCAGTGGATGGGGCAGCCAGCCAGACCAGAAGCCTGTGCATTTTCCTTCGCCCACTGAACCATGCCCTTGGAGGCATCCACATGGAACACCTCCGCACCGCCTGCGGCGGCGGCAAGAGTAGCACCGCCGGAATAGGCAAACAGGTTCAGCACCCGGACAGGACGGCCTGCATTGGCCACTTTATCCCGGATAAAATCCCAGTTAGCTGCCTGCTCCGGGAAAACGCCGGTATGCTTGAAGTTCATGGGTTTGACGTTAAATGTCAGATAATTTTTATACTTGATCTGCCAGCGCTCCGGCAGATTATGATCCGTCCAGCGGCCGCCGCCGGTGTTGGAACGAATATAGCGGGCATCGTAGTGCTTCCACTCCGGCGCCAGGTGGGGGGTATTCCAAATTACCTGCGGATCAGGGCGTACCAAAATATAATCGCCCCAGCGTTCCAGACGCTCGCCGTTGGATGCGTCCAGGACCTCATATTCTTTCCATTGATCGGAAATCCAAAGCATCGGGTCTCCTCCTTATTTCTACCTTATTTGCAAGAGTATTGATTAACCAAAGACATTCAGTCCGGAATCACCGGATTCGCCCCAGTTGGAGCCGAAATTGTCACCCCAGCCTTCATCAGGAGACGGCAGACTGTCCTGCATCATATTGTCCCAGCTCTGCTTATTATGAATCTGGCATTCAATATAAGGTGCGCCATTGGGATTGTAGGCATTGCCGTTAAACCCGTACCAGCTGCCGCCATCATAATAGACATAGCCATCGATGGTGTGGGTATCCACAAGGCCCACCCGGTCTGCCGCCCGGATCTCAGCGATCTCTGCTGCGGTAAGCTTCACCAAAGAACGGACATCCACCGCAGCACCAGGGAAGCCATGGCAATACTGGTTTGCCACACCACCGCCGGTGACGCAGTATTCCATCTGAATGTGCTTATCACAGGTACCCTGAGGCTCATCTCCGGGATACACATTTACATTAACCACCCGGTTGATGCCCCGGGCATCGTTATAGCAGGCAGCGGTTGCCAGCTTGCCGGAGTCCAGGCATACGGAAACAGACCGGAACACGTTTCCGTTAAAGAGTCCCTCTTTGGGAAGACCCTTGTGAATGGGCTGCATCACATCTCTCCACAGCAGCGCTGCTGGATTGGCGGTGCTGACATGGATCTGCTCAGGCTGGTCATAGCCGACCCAGACTGCAGCCGTATAGTGGCTGGTATAGCCGCAGAACCAGCGGTCCCGGTTGTTGGAAGTAGTACCAGTCTTGCCGGCAATGGACTGGCCCTGGAACAGCGCTGCTGAGCCGGTGCCGTGGTTTGCCGCGTTATAAAGGCAGTAATTCATATAGTTGACGGTTTTGTCGGAAAGGATCTTTCGGCTATCGCTGGCATTATCCACCACGAGTACACCATCGGAATTGTAAATTTTGGTGTACAGCCGGGGTTCCCGCCAGACACCGTTATTGGCAAAGGTAGCATAGGCACCGGCCATTTCCCGAACGGTAGCACCCAAGGTCAGTGCACCCAGAGCCAAAGGAGCCTGGCCGATATCAGACTTGATCTCCCATCCGGTATCGTAACTCTCCACCAGGGAATCCTCGCCAAAATTGTATTTTGCAAAACTGTAGCCGTATTCGTGACCGATGGCATCCAGTGTCCGGACGGAAATCGTATTGATAGAGGACACGATGCCCTGGTAGACTGTGCGGGAATACTGATACTGGCGGTTGTCGTTTTTGGGCCAGTTATTGCCGTCGGCATAGCTTACAGGCAGATCCTTGAAGACCGTTGCCGGAGTAACCCTGCCGGATTCAAAGGCAGGTGCATAGACAGAAATGGGCTTCTGAGCGGAGCCGGTCTGGAGCTTTGCCTGAGTAGCACGGTTGTAACCCAGGAAGTCGGTCTTATCTCCCACACCGCCGGACAGTGCCACCACGTCGCCGGTATCATTGTCGATGACCACAATGGCAGACTGAAGCTGCTGGGTCCCCTTCCAGGGCTTGGGCAGATTGGAAGGATCATTGTAGATCTCGTCCACCTGCTTCTGAACAGCCATATCCAGCGTAGTATAGATATGATAGCCGCCCTTCTGGATGCGGTCCAGATAGATATCCCGGGCATTTTTATCCATTTCGGACCAAACATGACCGTCCTGCTCTGCCAAATAGGAGGCAAAATCAATGATAACTGCATCTACGAACCAGCTATAGATATACTGGGAGGCACTATGGTTCACCGCAGTCAGACTTCCGCAGATGGGACAGTACCAGGTATCCCCTTCTCCGGTAAAATTGCTGCGGGTACCTTCATAGCCGCATTCCTCGTTCTCGCAGATCGTCCAGCGGTCCTCGTCCGCAATGCCTTCCTTGAAAACCATTTCCTGCGCAACGGCTTCTTCATACTCTTCATCCGTAAGGTAGCCCTGATTGCGCATCTCGGAGAGCACATTCAGCTGGCGGTAGCGGTTACGCTCCGCGCCGTTACGCTCCTGACCCTTGTACATATAGACGGATTCGGAATAGGGGTTAAAAATGGAAGGGTTGTTGGTAATGGAGATCAGTGCGGCACATTCAGCAGGAGTCAGACTTTGCAGCTCCTTGCCGAAATACTCAGCAGCTGCCGATTTGACACCGTAGCAGCCGCGGCCCAGATAGATTTCATTCAGGTAATACTCCATGATCAGGTCCTTATCATATTCCCGTTCAAAGAGCTGCGCACGGAAGATCTCCATGACCTTACGCTGGACGGTAACGGACTTCTGATCGGTGTGGTTCTTAATAAACTGCTGGGTGATGGTGGAGCCGCCGAACTGCTGGTCGCCGCCGAAGAACATATTCAGACAAGCCTTGACTGTGGTAATCCAGTCAACACCCTGGTGTTCGTAAAAGCGTTTATCCTCAATCGCAATGGCCGCATCCACCATAGCCTGGGGAATCTCATCCAGAGATGCCCACTGGCGGTCGGTAGTGGTATAGATCTGCTGCAATTGCTGAATATCGCCGTTGCTGTCTACATAATAAATAAAGGAAGTGCGTTCGAGATCGTAGTCTTCCAAAGACCAGTCTGCTGCCTCCATCAGGATGTCGTCCTGCAGATAATTGCCTAAAATGCCAGCAAAGACAGCCACACAAATCAGAATGATCAGAAGCACCGTAGCCGCAGCACCGATCGCGATCTTCATAAGAGACCATACACCGCTCAAGAGGGCATAGCCTAATTTCAAGAGCCAGTGGGGATCCCATTTCTGCCGCTCAGGGCGGACTCTGCGTTTAAAAAATTTTTCGTCTGCCATAAAAGAACCTCACGGGGGATTGTTAATTGTTTCCAACGCAAAATGCGCATAGTAATACAGGTACGATTATAGCATACCCAATTCCAAAACGAAAGACCCAATATATAAATAAAGTTTTAAAAATCGGACATTCTAATCAACAAGGAAAGAGGTGATGCATAGAATGCACTGCAAAGCAGTTTTCGTTGTGCTGGCATTGTCCCTGACACTGGGCTGCTGGAAAGGATATCTCGCCTTGTTTGAAACAGGAAAATCAGAACCGCAGCAAATTTTTCCCAGACAGGTCACCACACTTCCCGCGATAGACCAGCAGGCACTGGCGGATGGAATCATCATCCGCAGCGAAAAACGTCTGCAACAGCTTCTGGAGGATTATTTATCCTGATAACGCCCCAATGTCAAGTCCTTTTCTTTCCGATTTCATGATAAATTTTACCATAATAATCTGTACAAAATTCCCTCTTGATTTTGTAAGCTTCAAACGTTAGAATAACCATAAACAAATCACAGGAGGCATCCCATGGATCAGTTTGGTTCTGATTTTATCACCATCGTGGACGATGACGGCAACGAATATGAGCTGGAAGTTTTGAGCGAACTGGAATACAACGGCTGCACATATGTCGCTGTGATTCCCGCCGGGGAATCTCAGGAAGAACTGCAACTGGAAGTCAGCATTTTGAAATCCATCGAGGAAGACGGAGAAAGCATTCTCTCCGTTATTGAGGACGAAGAAGAGCTCCAGGCTGTCTACGATCTCATTATGGATGCCCTCTACGAAGAAGACACAGAAGATTAAAAATCTCCTGCTTGGTGCGTATGCGTGTCCTTTTGGACCCACATTTTTTAATAGGGACGTTAGTTTCCTTTCCTGTTTGCAGACCTCCCGTCTACGCTTTGACGATAGATGGATGTTGGGAGCAGTAATGGTCTGGAACGGCAACCCACCTGCCATTTCGTGCAGGTCATAATTGGATGCGTTACGGCTAAAGCGGGTGCCCGGGGAGCTTCGGTTCCCCGGGTTTTTTATATCCGTCCGGCTGTCCCTTCTGTAAAATTCCCTTGAAATTCACAAACTTTCACTTGAAAACAACGTGAGGATGCGCTATACTAAATTGGTCTATGCAAATTTCTGCATAAAACCCCAGAATAACGAGAGGATATGATCACATGAGTGCATCCAACAAGAAAAAGCTCCGCCGTGAGCAGGAAGCTGTCAAGATGACCGAAAAGCAGCTGGCCGCTCAGCAGGAAGCAAAGAAGACCAAGCTGATGACCGCCGCTTTCGTGGTGGTGATGGCTGCCGTTCTGGTTATCGCAGCTGTCGTCGGTATCAACCAGACCATTTCCAGCCACGGCATCCTGGAGAAGAACACCACTGCTGTCACCGTTGGCTCCCACAAGGTCAGCAACGCACAGCTGAACTACTTCTACATGGACGCAATTAACAAATTCTACTCCCAGTACGGCTCCTACGCCTCCCTGTTCGGTCTGGACACCACCAAGGCTCTGGACGAGCAGATCGTGGATGAAGCCACCGGCAAGACCTGGGCAGACGATTTCCTGGACAGCGCCAAAGAAAATGCCAAGTCCGTCTACGCTATGGCAGACGCAGCCAAGGCCGCAGGCTACAGCCTGACCGCCGAGGAGTCTGAGGCCATCGCTTCCGAGCTGGAGACCCTGGACCTCTACGCCGCCATGTACGGCTACAGCAATGGTGAGCAGTACCTGAAGGCCATCTACGGCTCCGCTGCTTCCAAGAAGGGCTATCAGGAATACCGTGAGCTGTCCACACTGGCAAGCAGCTATTACAACCACTACACCGAATCCCTGACATACACCGACGAGGATCTGCGCGCCAGGGAAGCTGAGAACTTCAATGCTTTCTCTTCCTTCAACTTCAACTCCTACTACATGAGCACATCCAAGTTCCTGACCGGCGGCACTACCGATGCTGAGGGCAACACCACTTACTCCGCTGAAGAGACAGCAGCCTCCGAAGCTGCTGTGAAGGCCGCAGCCGAGAGCCTGCTGGCCGCTGCCCCCAAGAGCGTGGCAGACTTCGACGCAGCCATCGCTGCTCTGAGCGTCAACGAGGGCACCACCGCAGCTTCCACTGCCTACACCGACACCCTCTATTCCAGCGCCAACACCCTGTACGCCGACTGGCTGGCTTCTGCTGACCGCAAGGCTGGTGATATGGCTATTTTCCCCAGCGAATCCACCGCAACTAACGAAGATGGAACCGAGGCCACTACTCTGTCCGGCTACTATATTGTCTTCTTCAACGGCACCAATGACAATACCTTCGCATTGAAGAATGTCCGTCACATTCTGGTTGCCCCCGAGCATGTCCATGCAGAGGGTGAGACCCACGAAGAGGGCGAGACCTACTCTGAGGAAGAGTTGGCCGCCGCCAAGGCAACTGCTGAGGAAATTCTGGCCGCCTGGCAGTCCGGCGATGCTACCGAGGAGGCTTTTGCAACTCTGGCTAACGAAAAGTCTGCTGACGGCGATGGCACCACCGGCGGTCTGTACGAGAATGTCTACCCCGGTCAGATGGTGGATTCCTTCGAGGAGTGGTGCTATGATGCTTCCCGCAAGGCCGGAGACACTGGCATCGTGGAGAGCACCTACGGCTACCACATCATGTACTTCGTTGGCGACAGCACTGTCACCTACCGTGACTTCCAGATTGAGAATGCTCTGCGGGATGCAGATGTTCAGACCTGGTATGATGCCACCGTCAATGCCGTGGAACTCACCGATGGCGACACCAAGTATATCAACACCAGTCTCGTTCTCAGCAACGGCTAACTAAACAGGCAAGGCCACCGGTTCATCCGGTGGCCTTTTTCATAAGGGAAGGGCGGAGAAATCTCTCCGCCCTTCCCTATCTATATCTGTTACAGATTCTTCAGCACTTCCAGCAGGAACTTCCATGTCCGCTCGGTGGAGGCAATCTCCAGCCGCTCCCGGCTGGTGTGGATATCGTGCATCTGAGGTCCGATGGAAACGCAGTCCAGACCCGGCAGCTTTTCGCTGAACAATCCGCATTCCAAACCGGCGTGGATGGCTTCCACACTGGCATCCCTGCCGAACATGGCCTTGTAGGTCTCCACCATCACATCCCGCAGGTGGGATTCCTTTTTGTATTCCCAGGCAGGATAGTCACCGTTTTCCACATAGGAAGCATCAAACATTTCTGCCAGCTGCTTCAGCTGGGCCAGCAGCTCCAGCTTTTCGGCGTTGACGGAGCTGCGGACAGACAGAGTGGCATGGAAGCGCTCACCCAGCTTGATAACGCCCAGATTCAGGCTGGTCTGCACCAGCCCCTCAATATCCTGGGACCAGGACTGGACACTGTTGGGCGCTGCACACAGCAGTGCAATGATCTTGGCAGTGGATTCGGTGGTCAGACCGTTTCCGCCCAGTGCATCCACATCAAAGGCCTGCACAGTGGCCTCAGGCTCGTTATAGTTCTGGCGAACCTCAGCCTGCAGCTCCTCCGCAATGGCGTTGATCCGTTCCAGATGGATGCCCATGGCTACCAGCGTTGCTTGGCAGGAACGGGGAATGGCGTTGTCCTTGGCACCACCGGCCAGAGAGGTCAGGCACAAAGGCATCAGCTTCTGGATTCGGTTCATGAATTCGCCCATGATTTTGTTGGCATTGCCCCGGTTCAGATGGATATCCGCACCGGAGTGACCGCCCTGGAGGCCATCCACTACCAGACGGATGCAGGGACCGTAGACTGCGCGCCGCTCCACAGGCAGGCTCAGGGTAGCTGTGCAGCCACCGGCACAGGATACGGTGAAGATACCCTCTCCCTCGGAGTCCAGATTGATCATGGTGCGGCCCTTCAGCTCGCTCAGATCCACAGAGGCAGCGCCCAGCAGGCCGATCTCCTCGTCCACGGTAATGATAACTTCCAGCGGAGGCTGGGGAATAGACTTGTCTGCCAGGATCGCCATAGCCAGTGCCACAGCGATGCCGTTGTCCGCACCCAGCGTGGTACCCTTGGCGAAGACCACATTGCCGTCATGGGTCACATCCAGACCCTCAGTGGCCATATCGATGGGGCAGTCTGCATCCTTTTCGCAAACCATGTCCATGTGGCCCTGTAAAATCACAGGAGGACGGTTTTCCAGGCCGCAGGAGCCCTCTCCGAACAGGATCACATTGTTGTCCGCATCCTGAATATAACGCAGACCATTCTTCCTGGCAAAGTCCACCAGATAATCGGAAATCATCTTGGTATTCCGGGAGCCATGGGGAATGGCACAAATCTCTTCAAAATAACCGAATACAGCAGCAGGCTCCAGCCCTGCCAGTCTCTTGGTTTCCATAATAAATCGCTCCTTAGTCAATGGTATGGCGATAGTATAGCACAACTGGCAGGAAAAATCTACCCGCAGAATTATTATCATCGTTTAAGATAGGATTTACAACCAGAAGACTGAGTTTATATCGCCATAATATAGATCTGGCACGGATTACATTCATCCCACAAAGTCGGGAAAACCTCCAATTCTTTGAATCCCAACGAGAGATAGAATTTGTTTGTGCCGTCATAAACGTCATATCTGCCCATCTGCACCGTCTTAACCTGCATAAACAGATAACCATTTTGTTTGGCTGCACGCAAGGCTTCTTTAAAAAGCTTTCGGCCAATTCCACATCGATGGTGTTCTTTCAATATGCCCATAACCGCCAGTTCAACAGTATGACGTCCAGTTTCTTTGAGATAAAGAAATCCTATTGGCCTCTCATCATGGTAAGCACAGAAAAATAGTTTTCCTTTGCTCTCAGTTACATATTCATCTATCGCTTCCGGGATGCCAAACCAATCCGGGAGCGATTCTAATATCTGCCTTGTTATTTTGCATTTTTGTGCATCTGAATCAATTATCCGGATTTTCATAAAATCTCACTGCGCATCTGTTATATGATTTCTAATAAAAATTTCTTTAATTTGCATGCATCATTGTTAAGAATCAGTTCCTCATCCATTTCCAACCGTTCCAAAAGTGCCATAGCCAGGGTGAAATCTCCCACCTGGGCAGGGTCGTGGGCATCGGTGTTGACGATGATGGGAACGCTGTATTCCATGCAAAGCGGCAGCATTTTCTCGTAATTGCCCACACAGCCAGGACGCAGCTTAGGCTTACGCAGGGAGCTGTTATTCAGTTCCAATGCTGTATGGTGCTGCTTCGCTCCCTCCACCAGTGCCCGGTAGTCCAACGGAAAGGTATCTGCATCAGGATGGGAAATAAATTTGACCTTGGAATTTTCCATGCAGGCGATCACATTGTCCGTATTTTTCACAATTCCTGCATCCTCGTAGCACAGGCCGTGGATACCCGCAATGGCATAATCCAGCATGCTTAAGTGCCGTTCATCCAGGTCCACTTCCCCGCTGTTCAGCACATTGGTCTCACTGCCATAGAGCATCTCCACGCCAGAAAGCTTCCGGGGTGCGTCGATGAAATTCCGAAAATAAATGGGGTCGCAGGTTCCGGGAATACCGGGGCCATGCTCCGTAACGCCAAGAATCTGCATATTTCTTCCAGCCGCCTCCATGGCCATTTCCCGCACCGTGCCAAAGGCATGGCCGCTGAGAATGGAATGGGTATGCAGGTCTGCAATCAAAGGTTTCATAGTATAAATTCCTCTCTGTGGATTTTCTCTATTCTAGCATAAAGATAAGTCATCCGCAATGCTAAACAAATACAAAAAGGCCACGGAATAATCCGTGGCCTTTTGGAAATCTGCAATTACACCAGGCTCAGGGACAGAGTCAGCAGGACCCATGCCAGAGCGATCCACTTGGTGGAAGATGCCAGCATAGCATCCAGGTTGCCCTTCTTGTTCTTGCTCAGGTAAGAATCAGAAGCACCAGCCAGAGCGCCGGACAGGCCAGCCTCCTTGCCGGACTGCAGCAGAACGACAGCGATCAGAGCGATGGAGCAGATAGCCTCCAGAATGATCAGAATGGTTTCGAGAACACCCATTTTCAGTAACCTCCCTCCGCCTAAATTCGCGGAAATGCGAATGATAAATGGCCCAAAACATACATGAGCCTCATAATAACCCGTCTAGTATAGCACAGCTATTTTGAAATATCAAGTGCCAAACACGGTTTTTTTACAAATTTCCTTACTTCTGCACCCAGTTTCCGGTGGCAAGGCAGTTCAGGTAGCTTTCAATAAAGGGATCCAGATTTCCGTCCATAACACCGTTGACATTGGAAGTCTCGCAGCCAGTGCGGGTATCCTTGACCAGGGTGTAGGGCATGAAGACATAGTTGCGAATCTGGCTGCCCCACTCGATTTTCTGCTGAACACCCTTGATATCCGCAATATTTGCCAGGTGCTCACGCTCACGGATCTCCACCAGCTTGGAACGCAGCATCCGCAGACAGGTTTCCTTGTTCTGGAACTGGCTTCGCTCGGTCTGGCAGGAAACCACGATGCCGGACTTGTGGATCAGACGGACCGCGGAAGAAGTCTTGTTAACCTTCTGACCGCCGGCACCGGAAGAACGGTAGACCTGCATTTCGTAATCCTCTGGACGAATCTCAAAGTCCTCGGATTCATCCTCGATCTCGGGAATGACTTCGATGGCAGAGAAAGAAGTCTGACGGCGGGCATTGGCATCAAAGGGAGACACGCGGACCAGGCGGTGGACACCGTTCTCACCCTTCAGGAAGCCATAGGCATTCTCGCCCTCCACCATGATGGATGCCGACTTCAGACCAGCTTCATCGCCTTCCTGATAGTCCAACAGTTTGTACTCGAAGCCATGGCGCTCGGCCCAGCGGGTGTACATACGATACAGCATCTGACACCAGTCCTGGGCTTCCGTGCCGCCGGCACCCGCCTGGAAGCTCATGATAGCATTGTTCTTGTCATACTTGCCAGTCAGCAGGGTCTGCAGGCGGCAGGCTTCCATTTCCGCTGTCAGCTGCTCAAAGCCTTCCTTCAGCTCTTCCAGCATGGAATCGTCGTCTTCCTCGGCAGCCATCTCGCAAATGGTCATCAGATCATCCCAAGAAGAGAGCATCTTCTCATACCGCTCCACCTTGGTTTCTGCCTGCTTGGTCTTCACCACGATCTTCTGGCTCTTGTCGGGATCATCCCAAAAGCCAGGAGCCTCCTGCATAGCGTGCAGTCTCTCCAGCTCGTTCTTCAGTCCCTCGAGATTCAAAGATGCCGCCAGACCCTCCAGCGCAGGGCGGCTGTCATTCAGCTTCTGCTTATAAACATCAAATTCAATATTCATAACAAAATACACTCATTTCGTAAAGTTTGCACAATTCAATTTATTATAACAGAAGCAACGGGTTCTGTAAAGGGGAAAATCAAAAATATCCCCCTTATAAATTGTGAAATCCTACAGGGCATTCATTCAAAAAGCACACATTTGCCCAACGACAAATGTGTGCTTTTTATGGCACCCCCGGCGAGACTCGAACTCACTACCTTACGCTTAGGAGGCGTACGCTCTATCCTGGTGAGCTACGGAGGCATATCCAATTCGCTCACTTATTTTACCCAGAAAAAGACTGTCTGTCAAGGAAAAATCTTTCTCTTTAAAGAACCAGAGCTGTTTTACATACCGAATCCTGTTTACTCGTTTTCCGTTCTAATTGTGAACACATCAGGAAGATGAAAAATATCCTTTTTTAAAAATAACGGATAAAAGTATTCGTCCTTCAATCTGTCAAAAGCCAGCCATTCAAAGGTATGTGTACGGTAATCTTCTCTCGTGGTAAAGTGTTCCCCCCTAGACAGCAAATCAGTATCAGATATGTCCATTAGGAAATAAACACATAGTTCATGATAACGCAGATGGTCTACATCTTCTGTAAAAAATGCCTGATTCAGCCAAAGCGGACGTACAATCCTGGGGGTAACACCCAATTCTTCCTGAACCTCCCGAATAACCGCCATTTCTGCCGTTTCCCCAAGTGCAACTCTTCCGCCTGGCAGATAGTAATATGGCGACCGGTCATCGTGCATTGCCAAGATTTTTCCTTCCGAAATTATCATGGCACACACTCTATAATTGAATTTTTCGTCGCCTGATTTGAAGGTTATATCCATTTTTATCTCCGTCATAGTAGAGTTTGTTGTTTTATTGATATTTCTTCAAAAACACACAAAATGCAAGAGCAGGAACAACAGCCACAGCTATTGTTCCTGTCTATAAACACACGTCTTATGCTTCCAGCATCCGTATCAGGTCCAGAAGTGCTGCTTCAAATTTTACGCCATACCAGTGGGCCGGGTTTTCCTGCGTATATCCGATAGCCTTGCAGACAAAATCCGCAGCAATCCTGGATGCTTCCAGCTTGCTCTTCCCCTGCATCAGCGCGCCGGTAAAGGCAGCAGCAAACATATCGCCTGTGCCGTGGTAGCTTTTTCCGACCCGAGCATGAGAATAATATTGCATGGACTCCCCTTCCCGGATGACGATGCCGGTCTGGCCTTCCTGGCAGCCTGCACCTGTGAGAATAACGCAGGGATGATTCAGCTTCATCAGAAGTTCTTCCACATATTCCTCCGTCAAATTCTCCCGATAAGGCATCCCCGCAAACATGGCCGCTTCCGTAGTATTGGGCAGAATCACATCCGCCTTTCGGCACAGTCCCTCCATGGCTTCCGCATAGGTTCCATCAAAGCCGGAATACAGCTTGCCATGGTCCGCCATTGCCGGGTCCACGATACTCACGCCATTGGGGGCCAACAGTTCTTCAAAAATTCCAGATACCGTTTCCACTGCTGGCACGCTTCCAAGATATCCCACCAGGATGGCATCAAAAGTGATACCGTTATCCTTCCAATGATGCCACATGCCATCCAGCAGATCATCAAAATGGACTACTGCAGGCTTTCCAAAGCCGCCGGTATGGGTAGAAAGCAGAGCCGTTGGCAAAATACAGGTCTCATGGCCGCAAGCCGAGAGAATCGGCAGCGCTACCGTCATGGAACACTGCCCAACACACGAAATATCCTGAACTGTCAGGATTCGTTTATATGCCATTTAATCCTCCACATCTATATCCAGTCCCAACTCCCTGGGCAGGAACCGGGGACAGACACTTTCCGTAGTAACGATGACAGATGCCGCCAGCATGGCACCGATATCACAGGCTTCCTTCAGCGTCTTACCATAGGTCAGGCCGATGGCTGCACCGGCGCAGAAGGAATCACCGGCACCGGTGGTATCCTTGACCTCCACCTTTCTGGCAGGACAGAAGCCCTTATCTCCGTGCATATCCGCATAGACGGCACCCTCGCCACCCATGGTGACGATCATGCTGGGGATCTGGGCAGCTTTGACTTTTTCAGAGAGTATGCCCGCCATTTCCCCGGGAGTTTTGCCGGTATAGTCATCAAAGAACAGGATACCTGCCTCCTGAATATTGCAGACAAAGCACTCAATGGACTGCAGGAAATCCCGGCGTTCCATGGCAATACTCATATTCGCAACTACTGCATAGACCCGCTTATTATACTTTTTTGCCAGCTTAAATACCCGCTTGACAATTTCCTTGTCAATATCAATCTCCAGAATCACACTGTCGCAATTGGCAACAATCTCATCCCCGTACTGCTCCAGAATATCCACAATGGGCATCAGATTCGGACGTTTTGAGATAGACGCTACCACATCGCCGTCATTGTCAAACACAGCAAGCCATGTCCCCATTCCATCCCGCGTTGCCCGGATATAATCGGTATTCACCTTATGGTTTTTTAATTTCTTAACAACATCGGCACCGGTTCCGCTCTCATCCACCAGACTGATCAGTGTCGGACGAAGCTCACAGTTCGCCACATCTTCTGCCACATTTCGTGCCACTCCGCCATGGACCTGCTCCACTCTGCCCCGGTTTCTTCCGGTAGGAATAAAGGTATCCTCCGGATATCCTTTAATATCCACAAATACAGCACCGACAACTACAATACCCATAAAAGCTCCTCCGTTCTCAATATTTTCAATATTATACCACACAATCGCCAAATTGCAACAAAAACAGTGCTTCCCGTGGGTATGTTGTTGTTACATCGACAAATTTTGAAAATAACCACAAGAAAATCTTGCACTGTAAAAAAAATAGGGTTATAATATTTCCATCAAACCTGCAACCCATTTTGATTTTAAACTGGAGGGTAATTTTATGTCTAGCAATGTACGTCCCGCATCCATGGAGCGTATCACCAATTTTGAGCTTGCTCAGAAGTTCATTGACGAGCAGGTCGCTGAAGTGCGTGCTCAGGTTGGCGACAAGAAGGTCCTGTTGGCCTTGTCCGGCGGTGTTGATTCCTCTGTGGTTGCTGCTCTGCTGATCAAGGCTATCGGCAAGCAGCTGGTCTGTGTCCATGTCAATCACGGTCTGATGCGTAAGAACGAATCCGAAAGCGTCATCAAGATGTTCAAAGACGGTTTGGATGCAAACCTGATCTATGTGGATGCTACCGACCATTTCCTGAATCTTCTGGCAGGTGTCTCCGATCCCGAGCGTAAGCGCAAAATCATTGGCAAGGAATTCATCACTGTTTTCGCTGACGAAGCCCGCAAGCTGGAGGGTATTGAGTTCCTGGCTCAGGGTACTATTTACCCCGACATTCTGGAGTCTATCAAGGCTGCCGAAGGTAAGAAGGCTGTTAAGTCTCACCACAACGTTGGCGGCCTGCCCGAGGATCTGCAGTTCGAGCTGGTTGAGCCCATCAAGCTGCTGTTCAAGGATGAAGTCCGTGTTGTCGGCGAAGCTCTGGGTCTGCCCCATGCTATGGTTTACCGTCAGCCCTTCCCCGGCCCCGGCCTGGGTGTCCGCTGCCTGGGTGCCATTACCCGTGACCGTCTGAACGCTCTGCGAGAGGCCGATGCTATTCTGCGCGAAGAATTCGAGAAGAACGGACTGAGTGAAAAGGTCTGGCAGTATTTCATCGCTGTGCCTGATATCAAGAGCGTCGGTGTCAAGGACGAAAGCCGCTACGAAGGCTGGCCTGCTATCATCCGTGCTGTCAATACCAAAGATGCCATGTCCGCCACCATTGAGGAAATCCCCTATGCTCTGCTGCATCACATCACCTATCGCATCACTCACGAAGTCGAAGGCATCAACCGAGTCCTGATGGACCTCACACCTAAGCCCATCGGTACCATCGAGTGGGAATAAGCCTTTTATTAATGTGCTTGCAAAACTGATTTTCGCTGAAAAGGCATAAATTTTTTCGCTAGATAGACCTTGAAGGATTTTTCCTTTGAGGTCTATTTTTTTACGCAAAGCACGGTGAAACCTTGAGTTGTTGAGACTATATGTTATGAAACAGGCATTTTATATTCATGTCCCCTGCCCTATTTCAGCCATTGAAATGAGCGAAAAGGAGTTTGCCCCATGACATAGAGATTTTTGGGAATCTCATTTTTGGGAAAATTTTTGGGGAATTGTTCCGCAAAAAGTTCAGGCAACTAGGGAGTAACATATGATCTCACAACTTTTACAAGTTCCCAAATTTGAGGTAAAAATCCCCAAATTCATTTTTGGGAAGGATTTGGGAAATTTTTGGGATGTTTTTGGGAAAACATATGGAGGTGCAAAATGCGTAAGAAAAACTACAAGGGCAGGTGCGAGAAGGTGTCCATGTCAAAGTGTCAGGGTGTCTGTAAGACGTATGATCCAATCCAGATGTCGTACGCAAGAATGCTGCAGGAGGATGAGACTGTCTCTGAGTTCTGGTGTAACGTCGCTCTTGATACTGAGGAATACACAACAGATTTTCTATGCACGAAAGCAAGCGGAGAGCAGATGGTCAGAGAGTGTGTACAGCGCAGTCATTTGACGAAGCCCATGACAGTTAAACTGCTAGACATTTCAAGAGAGTATTGGTTGAGTCACGGTGTATCAGATTGGGGGTTAGTTGTCGATGCGGAAAAATGATTTGATTCGTACTGAATGCTCAGTGCTTCGGATTCTGGCAATTGATAAAGACCGTGTTCTGACTATTGACTGCTTGAAAAGAAATATGCCAAAGTGGCATCCAACCAAGAGCCTGAACGGCGAGACAATCACTGAGCAAGAGCTGTCTGATCTGTCTGACGTAGAGATTTTCGACATTGATGCTTTGGATATTGCGACACGAAAAATTGTACATGACCGTTACACCATTATTGCAGGCGTACTCCCCTTCCTTACTGATGAAAAAATGAGAAGTGCAGTTATTTCTCGAATCGCCGATGAGCACGAAATATGCAAGCAGACCGCACGCAATTATTTGTGTCTATATTTGGCATTTCAGAATATATCTGCTCTTGCCCCAAAGCGAATAGAAGATGAAAGACCACTAAGTAAAGACGAAAAAAATATGCGGTGGGCACTGAACAGTTTTTTCTATACGAAAAATCAGAACAGTTTACCAACCGCATATACGATGATGTTGAAAGAAAAATATAGTAACGAGGCTGGAACTCTACTACCGGACTTCCCTACCTTTAATCAGTTCCGTTATTTCTATCGCAAACATAAGAAACTGCAGACATACTATATTTCCCGAAACGGAATAAAAAGCTACCAGAGGAACAAAAGGCCGCTAATCGGAGATGGCGTTCGCGAGTTTGCACCCGCAATAGGCGTTGCAATGTTGGACTCAACAATCTGTGACATTTACTTAGTTGATGAAGCAAATAACCTTATAGGAAGACCCATCCTGACGGCCTGTGTCGACGCTTACAGCGGTCTTTGTTGCGGGTATGTCCTTTCATGGGAAGGCGGAGTTCAAAGCTTACGGAGGCTTCTGACGTCTGTTATAGCCAATAAAACGGAATTATGCAAACAATTTGGCATAATTATAAATGAAGATGACTGGCGTTGCAACCAGCTCCCTGCAACACTGGTTACAGACAAAGGAAGCGAATATAAGTCTGCCAATTTTGAACAAATCGTTGAGCTTGGAGTTAGGCTAATCAATCTTCCTCCCTACCGTCCAGAGTTGAAAGGCTCGGTAGAAAAATTCTTTGATATCGTACAAGACCTGTACAAGCCTCATCTTAAAGGAAAGGGTGTCATTGAACCTGACTTTCAAGAACGTGGCGCACACGACTACAGAAAGGATGCTTGCCTGACATTGGAAGCGTTTGAGAAGATCCTGCTTCGTTGCATTGTGTACTACAATTGCAGCCGGGTGATTGAGAATTTTCCTTACACGGAGGATATGCTGGCCGACAATGTTCAACCTACAGCCAGTGCTATTTGGAACTGGAATATGGATCGTCCCGGTGCCAATCTTATATCGGTAAGCCGGGAACAGCTACTGCTGACTCTGCTACCAAGAACGACCGGAGCATTTGCCAGAAACGGATTGAAGGTCAATCAAATGCGATACGCCCATGATGGATATACCGAGGCATATCTCAAAGGAGGTACTGCCACTGTCGCCTATAATCCTGATGATGTATCTTGCGTGTGGCTGATTGAGAACGGTTCCTATGTCCGTTTCAAACTGGTCGAGCGCAGATTCAACGGCAAGGAATTAAGCACCGCACAGGCGATGCAGGCGGCTCAGAGGGCGATTATTAAGGGTGCTGCACAGGAAAATTTACAAGCAAAAATCGATTTGGCTGACCATATTTGCACGATTGTAAGCACAGCAAATTCTTCCAAAAACACACAGATAAAGTCTGTCCGGGAGAACAGAAAACGTGCTCAACGTAAGACTCACACCGATTATATGAAGGCTGGTGAACTCAATGGTTAAACAGAACTTGGTATCAAAGTTGCCGCCTATGTTGGCGGGGCAAGACCTCCTGTCGGCATTAGAGGTGTTGCCCGAATACAATGAATCTATTAGAAATGCTGATGCAGCAACACGTCTCATGTCCTTGTCCGATTTGTACAGCTTCTATCTGCCATCCCAAATGTCTGTGGAGATATACAGCAGACTGTATCTGGCACTGTTGCAGTCATTGCAGAAGAAACAGACCACCCTCGCAATCCGGCAGCAGATGCAGAATTATAGAGCAATTAAAAATCAGCCACATTCTGGAATCATCGGAGGCGCTGACAGCTTTACAATCATCGGGGCATCTGGTATCGGTAAGAGTGCCGCCATCAGTAGAGCTATCTCTCTGATTACTGAGGACAGGATTATTTCTTTGGACAGTCCGTATACAACCATCATCCCCTGTCTGACTGTACAGTGTCCATTTGATTCTTCGGTCAAGGGGCTACTCTTAGAAATACTGCGAAAAGTGGACGAGCGCATTTGCAGCAATTATTATGAAAATGCAATGCGGGTTCGGGCCACTACGGATATGCTGATTGGCAGCGTCAGCCAGGTTGCTCTAAACCATATAGGTCTTCTTATTGTAGACGAGATCCAGAATGTGGTCAACAGTAAAAATGGGAAGAGTTTGGTCGGTATGCTGACGCAGCTTATAAACAACAGCGGAATCTCAATTTGTATGGTTGGTACACCGGAAAGCGCAGTATTCTTTGAACAAGCAATGCAGCTGGCACGCAGATCGGTCGGCATCCAATATGGTAGACTGGATTACGATGAATTCTTTCAGTATTTCTGCGAAACCTTGCTCTCCTACCAGTACACGAAAAATGGCAGTCAGTTGACCGAAGGGATTACGGAATGGCTGTATGAACATAGCGCAGGAATCATTTCTGTTGTTGTATCTCTGGTGCATGATGCACAGGAGATTGCCATTTTGAATGGTAAAGAGATATTAAATCTGGAAACACTGGTTATAGCTTATCAGCAACGACTCTCTATGTTACACGTATATATTGCACCTTCTGTTACATGGAAGCCGTTGGCGGCGCCGAAAATAAAAAAAGCGCCTGCCCAAAAGGCAAGCGCAAAAGTAATCGTTGAAGGTGAAAATATTATCTCTCAGTTAGCGGCGGCAGCGAAGGAACAGAATCTGGATATGCTCACTTTACTGCGAGATTACATTCCTGTACTGGAGGTGGCAGTATGATTACACAATTTCCTGCGATTTATCCCGACGAACTGCTGTACAGTCAGCTGGCTCGATACCATGCACGTTCTGGGAACCTAGCATATATCTTCACTGCAGAGCAGTTATTTCAAAGTAAGACTGTCAGACCGGATGTGGAGTTTCTGAACGCCTATACGCCAGAGGCGTTTTCTGTAATTACTTCGACAATGCCGTTAGAAGAAATTATTATGAAGCACACGATGTTCCCGTATTATGGTCGGTTCCTGAAGGCGGAGCGCAGGATGGAAGCTTTTAACTCTCTGGTCAATATGCGAACAGATTATCGGCGGCTCCTGCCTATTCCAAAAAATAGGTCTGTACGTTATCTCCGATACTGCCCTGCCTGTGTTCAAAATGATAGAGAGCGGTTCGGAGAAACCTATTGGCACAGGATTCATCAGATGGTCGGCGTGGATGTCTGCCCCGCCCACCAGTGCCGGCTGATTAACAGCGCCATCCCGACCAACAGCTCCGTGAGTCCAAATCTGATTACTGCAGAAGACGAAATATCTGATGCAGAGATTATATTTACCGAGAAAGAGTTGGAGTGCCGTCTGGCTGAATATGTCGCAGAAGTTTTTACTGCGGATCTGGACATCAAATCAGACGCGCCTGTCGGTAAATTCCTGCACTATCGATTGGCAGGAACAAAATATCTATCCAGCCACGGGCGCAAGAGATATATTGAACTTCTACATTCAGATTTCATGGATTTTTACAAAGATTTTCCATGTCCTAAATTTAATCAGGATTGGCAAATAGAGAAGGTGTTCTCTGGTGTACGCACCAACATTGTGGAAATATGTATGCTCGCCATGTTCCTCGAAATACCTGCAGGCGACCTGTCATCGATTGAATTGCCAGAGTATGTGCCGTCATGCAAATCTAAGGAATCTCACACAAACGGCGGTGCGAAAAAGCATGATTGGAATGCCAAAGATATTGACACACTTCCGAAGGTCATAGACGCAATCGCCAGTGTTCGGCAGCATCCAGACCAACGCCCGGTAAGAATCTCCGTTGGTATGATCGAACGGATGCTTGGTATGCCGAAGAACGGGCTGCGGAATTATCCTTTGTGTCGTGCAGAAATTATGAAGAATACTGAATCTCAGGAACAGTATTGGGCACGGGAATTGAAATGGGCGGCTGAGACAATGTTGTGTTCGACTGGTATGATTCATATAACTGGATTGATGAAGTTAACGAATATGCGGGTTAAAAATATTCTGGCCTCTCTACCTTATTTAGATGATAGCACAGTTTCGGCAAAAATAAAAGCGGCAGCACAAAAATATACTACCGCTAAATGATTTTGCTCTGATATTGAAATAAAAGCCGCCTTTTGTTATAATTAGCACAAACTTTTTATAATGGAGGCGGCTATAATGCAAATGATTCCCGTAAATTCAAGCAATATTTCAAGTGTCGGATATGAAAACGGCACGTTGAAGGTGAGATTCAAAACCGGAGGTACTTATGCTTACTTTGACGTTCCTGAAAATATCTTTAACGAGCTAATTCACGCATTTTCTGTTGGAGAATATTTCACAGACAATATTAAAAAGGTATATAAATATCAGAAGTTGTTTTAATCAGTAACAACAATTATAACAGCCGGACCGTTGATACTGATTGTTTTATCTTCATATGGTTGTACTTGTACCATTTTCACGCCAGCTCTTTTTTCTAATTCTTCTACGAGCAGGTAGGTTGGTAGATGGAGCAAAGTATCTTTATGTATGTATTTTTTCTCATTCTTATATGCATACTCCGGTTTACTAGCTGGGCATTCCGAACAAGAGTACATTTCATATGCCCCACAACCACCGTTTTTATAACAGGCCATATCAACTACCTCATTATACGCTTTCCCGATAATAACATCGACATTCAGTATTCCAGCAATCTGTTCCGCAGTGAGGAACACCCTCTCTTTTATAATCTTTTGGTGCAATGATACTAAGTATAATACCCTTTTCATTGGGACATGTTCCCAAATAACACATTTTTTCCTCTACTGCTTCAGCAATTTTTCTTCTGTACCATCTCAAAAACATTTTTATCACCATCTAATAATTCTGAATTTCAATACAGTTTTCCAGCACCCTGTGTTCCCTGTCAATCTGATCCCAGATTAGCTCCGGCCTCAATAGTCTGAGTTTAATATGTCTGGTATCATTTTTCATTTGCAGTGCTGTATTTATGAAATTATCTATGATGAATCTGGCTGGCGCAGTCATTTTCTGTTTCTGAACCAGCTTTTCATCAACCCCATATTTCGAAGAAAACATCAAACAGTTCCATCGTTTACCTTTTCGTCTTCTTTGTGCTTACCGAACAAAAGATCTAGGAAATCCATTTGACCGAAATCATTAGAGAAGTAACCTGTGCTACCGAAGCCACCTGTACCACGTTCAGTGGAATCCAGTTCATCAGAGACAGCGCACTCAACTTTGATATATGGAACAATAACTAGCTGGGCGATTCTTTCTCCGGCTTTGATGATCTCATGACCATCGCTGTCGTTATGTAGTGCTACGATAATTTCACCACGGTAGTCACTATCAATGACACCAACGCAGTTTGCAGGGCGCAAGCCTCGCTTCGTAGCCATGCCACTACGAGCAAAAACTAAGCCAACGCAGCTCTTGGGAATAGCCATGGCGACACCAGTACCAATCATCACGGTTTCTCCCGGATGAATCATTACGGAAAAATCTTCAGTCTCACCACATGCATATAAGTCAGCACCGGCGGCCTCTTTGGAACCGATTGCGGGTATGATCGCGTGCTCTCTCAGTTTCTTAGTCTTAATTTTCATTATATATTCTCCTGTTTTCCATTTCTTTTAGTCTAAGTACAAGTTCATTTACTGTCCATTTGCCCACGCCGCCGGGAACCGGTGTGCAAATTCCATGATTTTCCTCGATAAGTTCTCTGGCTCCTTGAGAAACGTCGCCACAGAGTTTTCCTTCTTCATTTTTATTGATGCCGACATCAATCACGGTTTGGACAAAAGTATTGCTTACGTAACTTTTCTTAAATGTATTTGGTAAGCCGACCGCAGAAATAACAATCCCAGCCAATTGGCAATGAATTTCCCGGAACCATTCTGGGGTTTTACTGTTCAGTACCGTAACAGTTGCGCCTGCATCCATTAACATATTTGCCAGAGGCTTACCAACCAGATCGGACTTGCCCAGAATTACAATATTCTGCCCTGCAGTTTATACTTTTCGAGCCATCTCATAATTGCACATGGAGTCAAAGGCTGGTAATCACTGTGTGGATTCAACCCGTCAATGTCTTTTTCAACCGGAACACTTCTTAAAACCAAGTCCTTATCAATATGGGGCGGCAGTGGGAGCTGTACCATGATGGCGGTACAGCCATCCTTCTCGTTAACCTTTTGGATGCAATCAAGCACATCCTCTGCGGATGACTCTTTTGGTAAATTAACAACTTCTGCTACCATGCCGGCAGCATCAATTGCCTTGATCTTGTTTCTGATGTAGCGATCGGACGCATCATCATGTCCGACCTGAATAATTGACAACATCTCGTCACTTCCTTAAGCAACCAATTCTTTCAGACCCGCACTAGGCTTGAAATGAGGAACATTCTTTGCTGGGATTTCAATGGGATCACCAGTTTTGGGGTGTTTACCTGATCTGGCATCACGATGCTTAATTTCAAATGCTCCGAACCCAGTGATCTGGACTTTCTCACCTTCACGCAAAGCGTTGGTAATTGCTTCTAGCGCCGCATTTACGACCGCCTCGGCCTCCTTCTTCGTAATGCCAACAGTTTCAGCGGCATGCGCTACAATATAATCTTTATATACCATTTGATAATTTCTCCTAAATCAAACTAATATTTCATTTTCTTTGACTGACAATGTTGTTAAGACTGCCCGGAGCCCTATATCGGGCTCCATTTTTCAGCTCTTGTATTCCATATGCTTAACTCGCATTTCAACTTCTTGCTGTTTGCCTTCATTGAATGCTTCAGTATAATCGCCCGTTAAATATCCTGTGACCCGACGTAATCTACGAATTTTGTTACAACCGCACATCGGGCACTCCTTGTCAATATAGTCTGTATAACCACATTCAACGCACATGTCATTGGGGACATTCACCGCAAAATAAGGAATATCTTTGTCCATCGCATAATTGACAATGGTTTCTAGTGCATCGATGTTGAACTTTGTACCAGCATCAAGCTCAACGTAAGTAATGCAACCGGCGTTGCTGTATCCGGTTAGTTCAGATTCAATATCAATCTTTGTAAACGGATCAATTTTCTTCCAGACGGGAACGTGCATACTATTGGTGAAGAATTTCTTATCAGAAACGTTAGGAATTTCGCCGTATGTCTCTTTGAACTTGGTCATTGCAGTGAAACACAGATTCTCAGCAGGCGTATAATAAACACCGAAATTCAACTTATACTCCTGCTTAAACTGAGCACATCTATCCTTGAACAATTGCTCAATTTCTTTAGCAAGAGCCATACCCTTTGGTTCAGTGTGATCGCATCCAATCAGAATCTGTAATGTTTCTGCCAAGCCAAGCTGTCCGATAACTAATGTGCCATGCTTCAGTGCGGACCGGACGCCCTCTTCAGGTACATATCCCTCCATCAAGCCGTTCTCATACATGAACTTAGCTGAATCAGGAGACTGGCTGCACATATACTCAAATCTTTCGATGAGCATGTCCTTTGCTTCATGGATTTTCTTGTCCAAGAGCTTCATAAATGTGCCAATCAATTCGGAAGAAGAATGATATTCTCCATCGCAAAGCGATTCCTCCGCTTGCATAGCCAAGGTCGGCATAATAATTGTAACGGGACAGATATTTCCACGACCGTCTTTTAACTGACCGAAGCCATTAACATCCATACCATTTGCTGTACGACAACCCATGGTGCTGAAATAAGTTTTGGGATCATCAATATCGTATCCTGCATTTCCAGACCAGTCCACATTCGCATAGTTAGGGTACAAGCGCTGTGCAGTCGAGGTCAGTGCTAATCTATACAGATCGTAGTTTGGATCTCCTGGTACGCGGTTTACACCCTTCATCACCTGGAAAATACCACACGGGAAAATTGAGGTTTTGTGAAGCTTGCCGATACCCTTGATGGATGTATCAAGCAAGGCTTTTGTCACCATTCTGCCCTCCGGCAAAGTACAAGTACCATAGTTAATGGATGTAAATGGAAGCTGATTACCGGATCTGCTCTGTAACGTATTCAAATTATGATACATTGCTTCTACGGCCTGACGAGTTTCCTTCTCCGTCATGTCTAATGCATATTCGTACGCTGCTGGGGAGTATACTTTATAGTCTTCTTCGTCAATCGGTAAATCGCTGTGGAAGCTATAGTCCAACTCCTTATGTTCTAAGTATTTCACACCATCTTTATAGTGCTTAAAGAAACTTTTTCGCACATAAGGAACCATTGTCCAGTCTAAGTGTGTTGCAGACACTCCACCGAACTGCTGCAGGCTCTGTAGCTGGAAGATAACAGCAACCAATTGGAAAGCTGTATTAACAGACTGTGCCGGTCTAACGTCCGTCTGGCGTGTGTTGAAGCCATTTGCAAGCAGTTTATCAAACGGAACAGACAAACAGTTATGATCACCAACGGCATAGTGGTCAAGATCGTGTATGTATACTTCATTGTTCAGATGATTATTGCGCGCCATTTCGGAAACGCAGTAGTCCAGGGCATATTTTTTCATTACTGCACCACTTGCACTGCCAATTCTGCCTCCAAAAGACTTTTCGTCGACATTTGCATTCTGATTACTGACGTTGATCGCCTGTAATTTCTCTGCAATTTCTCGATTGATTTTGCTGTTACGTTCTCTGGCGTGATTTCTGTTATCACGATACAAAATATAGGTCTTAGCAACATCCTTTCTGTTACTAGCCATCAATTTATGTTCGACAATGTCTTGAACCTGCTCAACTTCAATACTTTCGACATCAATGTTGGCAACATAATCAGCAATTTCAGCCGCTTTGCCCTTAGCGTATGGCGTTACAACCTCGTCAACCTCTTCAAATGCTTTCAAAACTGCATTTATAATTTTGCTTTTGTCAAATTGTGCTACTCTGCCATCTCGTTTAATTACAACCATAGCATTTCTCCTTTGTATTCAATTTCGATTCAAAACCCAAGCCTTTTACTGTACATTTGAAGCAATTTTTCTTGAGCATAGGTCAATTTGATCCCTAGAACTTCGTACGCAAATAAAGTCGGGTTCTTTCTATAACGCATTGCATAGTCAATTGTCTCCTGGGTTAGTCGGCGCTCAATCATAATTCCTTCAATTATAGATTTCACATCATCCCAATTAGATACTCTGAGCATTCCATAAGCATCTGCGTCAAACGACAAGTTGTGTGGAGCGCTCATAAGCACTTTGACGTATTTCCCGCGAATCAAATTATGTGGAGCATCGTCTATCAAAATATCTCCATCAATCATTTGTTTATGATTGGTAATAATCACATTATCCCAGGTTAAATACGGGAAATGTTTGAACAACATATGCTCCATTTTGGCTCGAATTGTGCGATACGCTGACGCTGTAACAATATAAACTTGGTATCCCTGCTTTATCATCCATTGAATAGCGTCTGACGCGCCATCCATAGGTTTAACTCGTTCCCAAAATTCGTCCTCTTCCAACGGGGCATGAATTTGTTCCTTTGTGAGTGAAGGGAACGCTATTTGTAAATCCCATTGAGTCACTTCTTCCGCTTTAACAGACAACCCATATTGGGAATTTAAGCAATCAATCCATGCAACAAGCAAATGCTCGATCGTGTCATCCATATCAATTAGAATTTTTAACACTATACACCTCATTCTTCTAGGGCATCTGCATGTCTACTGATCCAACCTCTGTGGTTATTTACAAGCGTGCAGAATGCCGTTCTATCCTGGCCTCTAAAGTGCTCAATGTACCTGGTGAAACCGCTTCTGTCAGGATTATCCAGATCACACTGTAGTTCATGTCCAATAACAACCACCTTGGCATTGTCATGGATTCTGGTCAGGATCGTTTTTAATTGACTGATAGTATAATTCTGAGATTCATCGAGAATTACAACGGCATTATCAAGGTTATCGCCGCGCAAAAATGTATCTGTGATACAGGTTATATATCCTGTGCCATTTTTCTGATTCACCATGCTTTCTGTATTGATTGCCGTATGTGGATTGATGCCGCAAGTTATCAATGCTTGATAAAATGCCTCAAAATAAACAGATGACTTCTCGGTAATTGTTCCGGGAAGCCATCCTTGCTTACGTTCTCCGTATGGTGACATTATGTATACGATATTTTCGAATTTGCCGTACTGCACAAGCATGTTGGCAACACCGGTTGCAATTGTTGTTTTTCCTGTGCCTGCTTTTGAATTGCAAAAGACAATGTCGACATCTGGGTTCCAAATCGCATTTGCAAATTCACATTGTTCTTCATCTAAGTTCAGCCCATAGAAAATGTTCTTATCAATTTTCTGAGGTGCATCGCCAGTAAATTCCATGACGGCTCTTTTCTTTGCAGCCATACTGACCTCCTTAGATTACTTCGTCAATATCACAGTCTTCACCGATAATGTAGTCTACAAATCCTCGTTCTTTTGCTTCGTCTGCAAACATGTACCACTCAACACGGAACTTAGCATCATATTCTTCGCTAGTCAAATTGCCACGAGACAGAATATATGCCTTCGTTCTCTCCTCAACTCGGCTATCAAATCGCATTCTATCCTGCGCTTTTGCTCCGGAGTCATAGATGAAGTTAGAGCCGTCGTGCATTAGGAACTTTGCATTCTTGGTTGCATAACGCTTATGTCCTGCCAGACCAATTAGGAAGCCCATAGAATATTGAAAGCCAAGGTTGATCGTATACACAGGGGTCTTGCTATTCTGGATAACATCAATCAGCTCAAATCCAGAATCAACTTCTCCGCCATTGGACACGACATACAGTAAAATTGGCTTGCGGTCTTCGACAGAAATGCCCTTGTCGTCACAGTTGTATTGCATAATGTGCTTGACAACTTCAGCAACGGAACTCTGGTTGATACCTTCGTTCAAGAACAACTTGCGCTGTTTCAAGTTCTTCAGATAAAACATTTCGTCAACCATACCGCTTTCAAGCATGATGCCTTCGAAATCAAATTCAATGTCATAGTAATTATTCTGATTAGTCTGCATAATAAATCTCCTCGAACCAAGTATTTACAGTAGTCTTTAGGTTTTCGATCGTCCCATCATTGAACAAGTACCATTCGGTACAATAATCATCCAGCGCAGTTTCTGATGGATGATTTTGCTGTTCCTCTGTTAATGGGCTGATAAAGTTCTGTCTAACAACACGTAGGTGTGCAGCATTGAACTTCTCTTTCATAACCTCGACTTCATTTGGGAATCTAGTATCAGGTATTAAAACCCAATCCCATTCTCCGTAGAAAACCTCAAGCATTTCAGCTACAAAGTCTACCCAATAATTGGGGTAACGCTCGCGAATCACATCTGTTCCTACATACTGTAGGAGATGTCTTCCGGCAGCATCCTTTTCCCCGTTCCAATTAAAGAACGTCTTGCATATGTATTTAACCAAGTCTCCATAGTGAGCAATTAACACTTTTTGCCCCTTACTCTCTAGGAGCTCTTTAATAATGCCGGCAGTAGTATCTTTGCCATGTTGTGCTTTACCAGAAATACAAACAACATTCATTTTTCTTACCTCTTTACTTGCAATATTCTGGGAGATTAGCTCTCACTAGTGCTGTTGCAACAGGAGGTGTAACCGCATTACCACATCTTGCAATCTGTTTTGTTCTGGGGTAAACATTCCCATTACAATCCTTGTCAATTACATAGCTTTCAGGGAATCCTGTTGCGTTAAAAAGTTCTCTTGGTGTTAAAAAACGCATAAAAATATCCGCTACGATGTAGTCCTGTTCCTGGACTGTCACCAGAGCGAATCTGTCTTTGGTCGTAATCGTGTGTAAAGGTTCTTGCGCACTACACGCTTCGATACTTCCATAATATTTAATTAGATAAGCATATACTGCCATGTGATGATTGCCGCCAGCTGTGATTGTGCCTATTGGATCACCTACATTTTGCCCGATCATATTATTCCGCAGCGTTACGATGTACGGCATGATTAGTGCATAGCGATTGCTCGTATCTACTGTCATAATTGGATCTGTTATCTTTTGACCACGCACTTCCGAGTTGCTTTGTTCACTGTGATATTGAATCAGATAGGGCAAATATTTATTATCTACCACAAACGGCTCCGGGTCATCGAGAATGAATTTCTTGAAACCCTTCGCAATTCTTTGTATGGTCTTTTCGCATAAGGGTTTTTCCCTATCAAAGATACTTGTGCCTGGATTCGTCCAATCGATACACTCAGCAATTGACTTGTATGGAGCTTTAGCCCCAGAAACAACCTCTTCGCTATTTCTCCATGCATGTGTTGTTGCGGGCCATACGATAGGCTCTCCATCGCTTCTGGCAATCATATAAAACCTAGTTCTGGACGTCGGGGCTCCATAATCGCAGGAGGATATTTCTCTATATTCAACCTGATAGCCGAGGCCATTAGATAATAGATCTGCCTCCCTGCTATCCATTGTAATACCCAAAACCTTACAGCACTCTTGAAAAGCAGGATGATGCTTAGACAGTCCACCGGATAGTATAGATATAAATCCGTTAAACGTTTCTCCTATCCTAGATTTGATTGGTTTATTATCACTGCCTAAAGGACACCAGGTTTGGATCTCAGGCACATTCTCTAACATAATAACCCTTGGTCTAACTTTCATTGCCCATTTGATAGAAACCCAAGCAAGACCTCTAATGTTATTATCTACAGGCTTACCGCCCTTAGCTCTTGAAAAATGCTTGCAGTCTGGAGAGAACCAGGCAAGTGCGACAGGGTTTCCGTCGCACGCCTCAATCGGGTCTACCTCCCAAACATCCTCGCAATAATGCTTTGTATTTGGATGGTTCACTTTGTGCATAGCAATTGCCGCCGGGTCATGGTTTATTGCAATGTCTACACTTTTGCCAATAGCGACTTCGATCCCCGTCGATGCTCCGCCTCCACCGGCAAAATTATCAACGAACAGTTCGCATCTGTTCATTAGGGATTGATATCATCAAAGAAGACGGGAATATTCTCCTTAAACCAATTCAGCAACATAATTGCAATCTCTCTCATCTGAGGATGAGAAGCAGGAGAGGTTCTCAGCTTGAAGAAATGACGCCACTCTCTCATATTCATAGTAATTGCAATCTCTGTCTTGGTAGAATTATTCAGAACACTACGAGCAATCTGAGGAGTCGCACCAAGTTCAATCATCTTGAGATAGTGCCGTTCAGCATCCAGGCAAGCATATACCCACTCATCATAAATTGCTTCTACAACATTTGCCGGCAGGTTCTTCATCTTGGGATCAAGGTCGATACCGCCGCGAATGTCAATATATGTAATTTCATTACCGAACTTATCACCGGAGTAATTACAATATCTAGTGCTCTCCTGTGCATAAGAAGCGATACGGTGACGCACCTCTTCGTGAGAAACACCACGATCATTGGTTAAAATCACTGTGATGTTGTAATGCTCAATTACCGCTTCATGTCCTCGATTGATGATTCCTGTGACAAACTTTTCACTAGATCCTTCTGTAATTTTGTCTTCGCTCTTATAACAAGTTCTGCCTACTCTCTCCACGGTTTTTAGGATTTTGTCCTTGTCAATTTCTGTCAGTACTTCAAAGCTGGGTTCAATAATATTCATATGTAACTCCTCCGATTACTTAATAAATTCGTTTAGAAAATCGTCTAATGCTTTTGTGTCTTCGTTCTCAAATTTGTCCTCTGGAACATACTGATGCATTCGCTTAAATAGGTAATTGTGGCTTGGTCTCTCACAATATTTCAGCGCTTCTAGCAACTCTTCTTTGATGTCATCGTCGTATAACACGATGTCAAATCTGCGACCTCTCATTTCCCACGGATCATCCACATCAAACAGTCGTATATTGCTTCCGCTTTCAAACCAAACCGTATCAATGTCCCTAAAATGTTTGGTGCCCCTGGCATAAAACATGCAAGGAGCACCTTCGCCATCTATTTCATTTCTCATCGCCATCGCAAAATCATGGAGTCTTTCATGCGTTGAAAAGGCAATTCCAATTTGCATACAGTCACTTGTGTAACAGGCGAGTAAAATATCTTGTAAATTATCGGCAGTTAGTTTTCTCATTTTCTATCCTCTTAGAATACTTTGTCATAACTGGTGAGTTGAAAATACTGGCCGTCTCTCTCAAAACTCTTACAAAGTATAATGTCGCCCTTTCTAATTGGGTCTTGTTTGTACAAGGCGTTAAACACCGTGAATCTACTTTCCTTGCCGCTTCCAATCGACTTGGTGATGATTGAATATCCAAACTGTTTTCCGTCTTTCTTTCGGAGTACAGGGAAGACATCCATCACATATAGTTTTCTTCTATCCTCCTGTTTACCAGAGGTATATCCGATATAGCCCATGACGTCATAGAAGTTTCTCACTTTATCTATGTCATTCAAATCAGGCATTCCAACAGCTTTGATAGCATCCTCTACCTCTTTAAGAATTGAGAAGACATCAAGGAGCGTGTAGTTTTTCGCTACGCCACCTGACTTTGTAACGCCGACAGAGTATCTCTTAACAATCTCCTCCATTGGAGTACCGTCTACCATAGACTTCTTAATCTGTTTAGCTTGTCCTTTTTTGAACGTTTCATAAAACAGGTCTACGATGCGCAGCAGTTCTCTTTGATTACCAAAATCCGAGAAAAAATCCAGCTTGATTAGAATGTCAAGCTGGCGTGTATTGATACAAGTTTCCTGGTCAAGGTCTTTGAGCAACTCAACAAACCTTGTATACTTTTTCTGTTGCGATAAAACGTACATTTCATTTGCCAAATTCTCACTCATATACTTTATAGAAGTCAGTCCCTTAGCAATAATTCCCCGATCTCTATCGAAGAAGTACTTGTTTCTGGACAATCCCCATTTAGGCATCGTCACCTGGATACCACGCTTTTTTGCGTATGACGTAATTTCGGCAGTCTTATCAAGATTATCGCCAAAAATGTTTAGCGCAGATGTAAGAAATTCGAGTGGATAATAATACCTGAGATACCCACATATGTATCCGATAGAACTATAGCTGTCAGAATGATTCCATGAGAAACCGTATGCTGATGCATCTAAAATGATTTGCAAAAACGGCTTAATGATATCGAGGCATTGTTCGGTAGTCATGCCATACTGTTCGGAACAATATGCTATAAAGCGTTCTTCAATTTCTGGCAGCAAGGTTTCCGTACCTTTTTTCTTTGCAATCGCTCGACGCACATTATCAGACTCTGCAGAATTATATCCGCAGAACCTAACCAGGAACTGCATAATTGTCTCCTGCATGGCAATTCGTCCCGCCTCTGGAGCGAGGAACTCATTTAATGCGTCGAAACCATTATCGTAGAACTCACCTTTTGCAACACTATCTCGGAAGCTGGCACAAGCGGGTCTTAACAAGCCATTACCAAATGACATCCATTTTAGCATTGAAAAATTAGGTATCTTTGACTGTGCAATGCTTAGAGTCGAATCTGACATGAACTTCCGCATATACGCCTGAGCCGAATTGCTTTCCCATTGGAATATTAAGGTTGTATCATCTCGAATGCTTCTCCAAACATCCATATCATCCATATCTGTATTGTCTGGAGTTAATCGTTCGATACCTAGTTTTTTACAGGTGTCGTTAATGACACCAATATTATCCAACCCAAGAATATCGAGCTTGACGTACATCAATTCGTCGAGCTCTTTCATGTTAATCATTGAGATTGGATAATCTGACGTAGACGTACTGCATAAACCAACTGTTTCTGCAATCTCTAGATCGCTTATCAAAACACCACTCGGGTGTGTACCGATCGATACAATCGTACCGTTTACAATATCAACATATTTGAAAACCTGCGGATACTTCTTCCGCATTTCTTCTTCACGAGCTTCAACATTATCTGCAATTTCACGGGACAGTTGTATGTAATTTACCGTTGGGTCATCTTTATATAACGACCTACAAACATCACGAATAGCACCTTTCAGCGCAATTGTGTTGAATGTTATAATTTCTGCAGACCGGATTGTCGGAATTCCCATTCTGTCTTTTAGGAGGAATTGTTTTACTGTTCCTCTATCCTTGTTTGAATAGTCAGTATCGATATCCGCGTTTGTAACTCTAGAGGGATTCATAAATCTGAAGAAGTTCAAACCGAATCGTAGGCTATCCATCTGAGTGATGCCCAACAAATAAGCTATCATACTTCCAGAGACTGAGCCTCTTCCGTATCCACATTGGATTCCATGCTCTTTTTCCCATTCACGCAGATAACTTTGAAGTAGCATAAAGTCAATTGACTGAGTAGCCTTATATACTTCAAATTCTTCATCAACCACTTGCTTTAGTTTTTCAACGCCGTGTCTTTTTGCAGCATAGGGGTGTTGAACAATTGCAGTTTGAATTTTGTCATAGAAAACTTGCTCTGGGTTGTCGTAAATGTGAGGGTATTTTGTTCCCTTATCTAAAGCAAAACTCTCAACCATTTCAGCCATTCGGTTTGTGTTTTCGATGGCCTCCATATACACCTGCTCTGGCAGCGATCGTTGTTTACGATATGCAATCACAAGTTCATCATACGTTTTGAATTTGAGATCCCATTTGTCTTCCCCATCAAAAACAACGTTCTTGGCTATTTGAAGAATTGTTCTTCCTAATTCATGCTCTTCATTCAAAGCATGAGTATCTGTACCTGCAATAAGCGGAATGCCCGTGATCCGATGTAACTCATATAAACTTTTATTGTACAACAACTGTTTGTCGTCCATATGGTGTCCAATCTCTAAAAAACACCTGTGTTTATTTTTACATAGGAACGAAATAAAACGTTCTTTCGTAGAGCCTTGGCCTTTGCCAAGAACGCCGCCAACACATGCAGTTGTTACAATTATATTGTCAGACGTAGAGAACAACTCATCAAAAGAAATTCTTGGTGTGTAGTAAAAGTGGTTATCCTTTCTATTAAATGATTGTGATGACAACCTATTCAACTCCAAGAAACCATCATAATTCTTTGCGATCAAAACACAGTGATAGTTATCTCTCACTTTTTCCTGCAAAGTTTCTGTGAGATAAAACTCGGCTGCATGAATATATTTCATTCCCGCATTTTCAATCGCAGTCTTTTTGTGATACCATTCAAAAACTGATCCATGTTCACTGAATGCAAGGGCTTTCATGCCACACTCTTTGGCACGTTCTATGTATTCACCATATTTTGTGACAGAATCTACGTTTGTAACTCCGTTTGATAAGTCACTGTGCAGGTGATAACACACATAGTTTTTATCTATAACGCAACCTCCCTGTGTATAATTCTTTGAACACTTCTTTTCCTTTGTCTACAGGGCTGTCTTTTTCATCAAGAAGCCCATCGCGATCCCATATATATTCAACGTTCACATAATCTTTTAATTTTTTGATATTGTGATCGTCTCGAATTTTTACATCCTTATCTAATGCAAAAACGACACGGCAACCCAGCCGTGCCAATATTTTCATTTGATTTGGATTGAGGTGCGAAGTTAAAATCGCACCAGTGTTTTTTATTCCCCATGTATCTGCGATCAAAACACTTTTACATCCCTCAAACAAGATTACTTCTCGTTTTCTCAGGATTTCCTCCATATTTTCCGCTAATCCATAGATTGTATTCATCGTTCCCCAGGAGAAAAAGTAATTGTACTTTCTCAGATCTTTCTCTTTCCATTGCGGATCTAATGTTCTGCCGCCGATATTCACGATTTTTCCTTCCATATTTCTAATCGGATATACCAACCGATCAGAAAAACTATCATAAAAAACCTGAAATCTTTTCAAGGACTCTGCCGAAATTCCTTCGTTGCGCCAAGTTAATAATTTATCTTCACGCTTTTCATATCGTTCCATATAATTATCTGGTAAAACTACACCATTTGATTGTTTGGAACGCTGTTTTGTTTTACGGAATTTCTTGCATACCATTGTTGCTGACATTTTCTCTCTTGGTGCCAAAGCCTCACCTTCGCACCCTGCATACTTTTTCAAAGCTTCAATCGCTTCTTCTGCATTCAGATTGTGATAATGTCGGACGAATGTAAAAACATTTCCACCAATACCTGAACTGTAATCGTAAAAAACAGCCGGCTCTCTTCTGACAGAGAATGATGGCGTTCGCTCCTCCTTAAATGGGGAAAGTCCCCAAAACTCTTCATTTCGCTCTTCTAAGTCTACATATTGTGATATGTACTCCACGATATCAATCGCTTCTATAAGGTCTTTAAGCTCCACGCCATCACCTCTTTCGTAAATCATTTAATATGGGCTCTGAGGAATGTGTTGCTTAGCCTCTTCATAAGAAACCAAGTTTCCGTTAAACTGTAGATCTATGTATTCTCCTTGGGCATGCTGCATACCATTGCGGTTCAAAATCACTCTCAGCTTTTTGTTTCCACACTCGACACCGTCGGCTTCAACTTCTTCAGGAGTCTTGTCCTGAATAAGTGCGATTGTGCTCGCATTTCGACCAATCTTCGCTGAGTCTGCAACCTTTCCTGCTGCTGTAGCCTGCGCCGCACCGATTCCTGCGATACCCATATCACCACAAACCTGATTCTTAATCATATCGACAAATCTACCAAGCTCCTGGTATGAGTCAAAGGCATCGCCATCACCCTTGCCTTTGAAATAATCAACGACTAAGACGTCAATACCCTGGGTATGACTTACCTTTTTAATTGCCGTATAGATGCTCTGCTGGTCAAACATCGGGATATAGATGTGTGTGAACTTCCTAGTCTTCATCCACTCTTTTGCCTGTTCAATTCTCTCTGCTTCTTCTTCCGAATAAGCACCAGATGTTAACCGTTTATATTCAACGCCAGATAGATGAGAGAGCACTCTCGCAGTAAACATTCTTGTATTTAACTCACTGTCTAAATACAAAACTGCCAAGTCCTGCTTTAGCAAGTCAATAGCACAATTCAGAAGAAACATACTCTTTCCTTGCTTTGCCTCAGCTGCAAACACGACCAACTCTCCTTTTTCGATTGTGACATATTCATTGAGGGTCGGAAACTTAAATGGGACTCCGGCGTATCCTGCTCCCTGTCTCGACTGTATTTCCTCCCAGCAATCGTCAATGATTTCCGCATATGCCGGAATCTCATTAGCTGATGAAAACTCGGTCATTACCTCATCAATCACATCATAGATCTTCTGCTCAATATTCTTCTCAGACCTGTTGTAGCAAAGCGCCTGGCAGTCTTTTAGCTTTTGGAATGTGTCTCTACGAAAAGCTGCATCCATTACATTTGCAACAAGCATTTTGTATTCTTCGACACTCTTGCGAACTAGGACATCGCTCATATCCATAAGTTCATTGAGTTTATCAATTGATAAATCATCAGCATATGATCTCGTCGCCTCTGATGATTTCAAACATTCTATGATGTTGTACGGATCGACCGTAGTAATACCTTGCGCAACCAAATTACAAATTGCCGTATAGACACAACGGTTGTCCTTATTCGTAAAATGGTTTGGAAGTAAGTGTTCTGAATAGAAAGAAAGCTCTGGATTATGTATCAATGAAGCTATAATTCCAGCTTCACTGTCGATACTACAAATATCATCTGCTCTCAATTTCTCACCTTCGTTTACTTTTCTTGTCTTCTAGATAATAAATGCAGCTGTCGCTAACACCGCAAATCCAAAAACATGCAAACGGGTTTAGAACTGGTTCAAAATCACTATCTTCTCGGATCTTTGAAATACGATCGAGCGCCCATTGTTTAGCAGCTTCATAAGCCTCCATATCGAACGGTTCATAAATAAAGACACCGGTTCTAAAACAGTTCAAAAATAGTCCCTTTGGCAGCTTTCCATACTCTTGCTCGATTGCAACAGAATAAAGATAGAGCTGGCGAAAAACCTCGTCCAGCTCCTCATCTTTTTTAGTCGGTTTCTCTCTGCCACTTCTTGGCCTCAAATCCCTGGATTTATTATCTCCAATCACAATCTCGCCATCTGATTCATCTATGCCTTCGAAGTCAATAAAACCTTTGAACTCCTTCCCTCCGATTGTAAAGGACACCTCTTTTTCAACGGCAACCATTTTATATGGGAATGGTTCAAAAGATTTTAAGTATTCAACTCCACCATCGATGTACTTTTTTAGCGTAGATTCTTTTGGGCGAACCCCTTTTACTTCTTTTTGAAAATCCTTCAAAAAAGTAGTAAGCATTTCTGCTTTTGTGAGCTCACCGTTGTAATACCCTTCAATAAGTCGGTGCATGAAAGAGCCATACGAAGCATAAAAATTATCCTTATCTTTGCATTTGCGGATATACTGCAAATACCAACGGTATGGACACGACTCATATGCCTCTATTCTTGAGTGGCTCCATCTCATGTCGTCAATGAGTGGAGCGTAATTTACCTCACCCATTTATTCACCTTCTTAGAAAGGTAGTCTTGCATCATCAATTTCTCCGCTGTCGACCGCAGGCTGTGGCTCTGCAACATCATTTGCTGGGACTGCCTTACCAACAGTTTCGAATGACCAAACTTTATAGTTTGTGTATGTAACACCGGCTTTAGCATCATACTTATTCGTTACATCCACATCGCCGAGCTTAATTCTAGTCTCTGGCTTCAGTGCAGCGGCCTTCTTTGCGCTCGCTGTGCCAGAAAAATCAACGAACCCGCTGAAATCCTGTTCGTATTCGTCAGTTTCTTTATTCTTTCGGCTAGTAGAAATTCTTGCCTTTGTCCATGTGTCTGTCTTAGGCTCGACAGACCACACCATTGCATACGCACCTGTTCTGAATCCCATTACACATCACTCCTTATTGAAATTTGCTTTGAAATCATCAAGCAGCTTAGCCGCCATAGCAGACTCAGTAATCGCAAAATAATTACCATTCTTGGTATACTTAGAAACTAGAGTCTTCACATCGCTTGCCTTCTTGGGATTGTCTGCGAGGAAGCTTTTAATCTCAGCATCAAGCACGGCAATAATCTGTTCTGCAACCGCCTTGTCTTCGGCAATTTCTGCTGCCTTTTGCTTACTACGCCATGCATCAGGATCATCGTCTGGAGTTGCAACATTAAAATACTTCAGGAGGAAATATCTCATAGAGTATGTCAGACCAGAACCCAGGCACTGAGATGCATCAGACTGCTGACCAACCATACTCCAATTGACTACAACTCTTTCTTCTGGCTTCTCGTTATTCACCCAGATATATTCCATATCGCTAGTGGCAATAAACTCATTTACGTTCTCCTCATAAACCATGAAGGTACCGTCTCTCTGTTTTTCCTTCTTAGTCTTCTTGTATGTATAAGGTTGAACTTCAAGCGATGCCGGCACGATATGTGGGATCAAAGATACGCCGTATCTGTCCATGCCGGCGGTAATTTTTGCCAACAGCTCGTCGTCGGTTACATACTTATAGCCGTATCCACTCTTATTCTTTTGGACAACTTCTACTTGCTTTCTAATTTTCGCAAGCTTTTGATAAATATTTAGTCTTTCAGCCATCAGAACCTCCTATGTATTACTCAACACAAAGCATCGTCTTAAAGTTCTGCATGATTCTCTGATTCTTGTTGTAGGTAGCTTCCAGGCCACCACGAGCATCAGAAAACCGCTTTTGGATCGCATCGATCTCTTCGATTTTTGCCTGGATCTGAGCATTCGTCTCACTCAGTCCGTCGATAGTATTCTGGACGAGCTGAATTGCAGAGGCGGACTGAACATTCAGCGCAACAAGCTCTGCCTCCTTTTGTTCCAAAATACTAGGTTGAGGTATTTTCTTCCACATGTTAATTTCTCCTTTTATGTAAATTGGTAAATTGTTTTATTGACTTGTTAGCATGGAATAAAAAGAACCTGCCGAAGCAGGTTCTTTTTATTTACCACAAACGCTCCCCTTTTTTTAGCGCCGCTGCCTCCCAACAGAATTCATTTCCAGTATAATTATTACAGTAAACGATTCTGGCATCATGAACGCCATTAGCTCTCATAGTCTTTTCTAGCCATTTGTTCAGGTTGATCAAACTTTTTTGGGAAAAGCCCCAGGGTGCTTCGTTTGACCTTTTGAATTTCCATGCAGTTCCTTCGTTGATAATCATTTGTTGTGGGAAGGTCACACCAAAGTAGTCATTGGTCTTTCCCTTTTTTGCCATTACAAACGGAACAAGGAAACGGGCGTTACTGTAAATTACCATGTCTTTTTCTTTCTGAGTAAAGGTGGAGTTCATCTGATAATTATATAAGATAATCGGGTGTTGCCTTAGTTCTGGAGCCGCCTTTGATAGTTCTTCGATAAGTTCCGCAATCTCTTCTGCATTTTCTTCGGCTACAATATATTCCGTAATCTCTGGAACTATAAAACTATCGAAAGTTCTGTCACGCCAATTATTACTTTTTTCTATTTTCTCTGTTGCCTTTTTTTTGCTTTGTGATACAGCTACATCTGTATTCACTTTACTACAAAGGCAAACAAACAAAATAATTAGAAGTAATATAAATTCCATATAGTCCTTTCTATACAATAAATGCCGCTTTCCACCGTTGATAATCCTGCATATAATCATTCGTTATCTGTCTCTTTTTGGCATCCTGCGTGTTTCTTCCTCGGTCTAGCTTATACACTTTATCACCAATAAAACCGTCAGCGACATCTTCAAAACTCACCGGGCAACCTGCTCGTTCTAATTCATATTTGTGATAGAATATCCCAGACAATTTTGCTCTTTGCAAGCTAATTCTAGACTGTGTGCTTCCGTCCTCTAACGCTTTCTTTGATCTGCGGGACAACTCTGATCTAATCGCCAATATACTTGGGGCATTTCTGATACCTCGAATCAGCGTATCCCCCTCGGCTCTATCACGCAATACGACTTTATCATTATAATTTGGATGCTTAAATCGAAAAGCTGTTAACGTAGCAGCGTTTTTGAACGCAGCAATTGATACATGGTATAGTTCAATTTCATTTCCACGATAATACAGCACGCGCCTTGCCAAGTCGACATCGGCACACTTCAATCTGACGATATCTTCTTCGTCAACGCCCATGTAAGAAAGCCAAAAACAACATCTATATATATTGTCTACGGTTTCTTCTCGCTCTGGCTCGAATATTTCATCAAGGTATTTTTGCAAGTGAACTGGGCTTGATACCATCTGTGTTCTGACTTTTTTCAGACCGACCGATTCTACTTGGAGCATACCGTTGCAAGCCCCCGGAACTCCAATGGCTATGCACCAATTCACATACTCCTTGAGCAAAATGATTCTCTTCCACTTACTCTTGACTCTCAGTCCAACGATTTCTTCAACCATTGGAGCAAGTTGTTCGGCATTTCTCGTGCAAAGATCCGCTCCCCATTTAACCTCAAACGGTTCGCAGGCTTCGAACATAGTTATGCAAAAATCAATTGTATCATTTGGACGTTTTTGCTTTAGGTAACTTACAAACTCATTCTTCAGTTTTTCATTGTACATTTCGCTCCTCCTGACAGTTATGTAACAGAGTTAAGCTTGGATGCTTTTTCCCAGATTGATGCCATAACTGCAGGATCAACAAACGAAATTGCTGATGTTGCTAAGAGGTGAGCTTCTGCAATCTTCCCCATATATTCACTAGGCAAAGTTGTGCAGTAAGCACCTAACTTATTTTTGGAAATACTCATAGGGTTTTCACATAAAACCATACTGGTTCTATCCAACCCCGTTCCATTGGCTGGCACAATCACATGGGTAGGAAGATACTTTTTCTTCACCTTACTGGTTAAAGGCAGGACAATTACATTGGGGCTATGGCGATTACCTACATTATTCTGGAAGATTAACGCAGGTCTTAACCCGGTTTGCTCACTGTCGTCACCATCGAACATTGCCATATAGACATCTCCGATTTTCGGCACTCTAGCATTCTGGGCGTTATTCAAAAAATGTCAGCTCCTTTCGTCAGCCTAAAAATATGTATCTTCTGAAGAAAGTATATCAAACTACTCGTGTTGTGTCAAGCCTATTAAATAATTTACATAACTGTTACCAACGCTCAATAATTGGTGTAAACTTACAGGATTCTACCAGCTTATCAAAGCATCTACAGCAAAATCTGAGGTGTACGGAATCACCATCATAAGCGGTTCCGTACCCCAGTTTCTCTTTATCAATTGACAATCCTTCTTGCAAATCCCAAATGTCCAATTCGAGCCCGCATACGTTACAATACTTACGTTCCGCTTCCATTATCCCTCACTTGGTTATTCCGGGTATGGTTCCCGGAAACCATTTCTTACTTCGTATTCGTACTTTTCCCTGTATCTAGGGTTCAACATATTTACCTGATGAGCGCCCAAATCTCTAAATTTTGGACACGCACTTGCTAGGTCGTAGAAGTTGACTGGTTCGCCTTCGGGTAACTTTGAAATATCTGTATTCTCTACTTTGAATTCGCAATCTTTCCACGGGCAACTGTGTTTGCAAAAATAAGCCATCGGTATCACCTCCTTGCAGAAAGTCACTTGGCATTATTTCTCATTCGCTCTATGACTTTATATTTTTCTTCTAATGCAATAGGTGAAATTGCCTTACCTAATCTTTTGAACCCACCGTTCAATATTTCGTACAAGAAATAAAAGTCTCTTGACTCTTTACTCGTTACCAGAAATATAGGTATTTCGTCACGATCAAGATACTCAGTCCACTCAATTTCTGTACTCGGAATCTTGCTCAATATATCTTTCTGCTTCATCTTGTTAATTTTTAGCCAGTAGTATATTGATGCAGTCGGCGATTGTTTGCGCCGCAGTTTTAACCTCTTCTTCGGTGTTCATTTTTGAGAACGAGATTCGAAAAGAACTTGCCGCTTGTTCATCGGATAGACCAATTGCTTTTAACACATGACTTGGTACAGATTCTCTGCTATTGCATGCAGAGCCAGATGAAATACAAATTCCCAAACCATCTAGCATTAAGAGCAGCGTTTCCGCTTCTATGCCGTCAACTCTCAAATTGATAGTTTTCCCGCTATAGACGTCACCATTTACCGATACCCTATTGTCAATCCCGTGTGCCTTCATTCGATTCATAAATTCACATACGAATTCGCATCTCAGATCAACTATCTTGGTGACAATTTCAGAATGATTTTGCTTTGATATTTCGCATGCCTTACCGAAACCTACGATGCCTGCTACATTCTCAGTGCCACCACGAAGACCAAATTCTTGGTTCGCTCCTCCTAAAATCATTGGCTCAACATCTCTTGGATTCTTCACAAACAAAGCGCCAACACCTTTCGGTCCGTGTATTTTGTGAGATGAGATTGTTAAATAGTCGCAGCCAATTCTTTTTACGTCGAGTACATTATACCCTGCAGCTTGCACACAATCTGTGTGGAACAGAATTCCATGCTCATGGCATTTTTCAGAAATCATATGGACTAGATTAAAAGCGCCGATTTCATTGTTCGAAAACATCATAGAAATTAAGCCCATGGAGTCATTGATATAGTAATCACTAATTGCCATATGAGATGCGCTGCCGGCAGTATTTACAGGAATTTTTGTAACATCAAATCCGTGTTTTATCTTCATTCTACGAGCCGCTTTTATCACAGAATCGTGTTCTATAGCCGTAAAAGCAACTCTTTTTCTTCCGGACTTCTCCAATAAATGTTGCGTAATTGTGAACACCATATTATTTGCTTCGGTTCCGCCAGATGTGAAGATAATTTGCTCCGGTTCTGCGTTCAAAAACGCTGCAACTTGCTGTCTGGCATTCTCAACGGCCTCTCTTGCCTTTCGTCCACAACTGTACAGGCTGCCTGGATTGCCATACTCATTGGTTAAGTATGGCATCATAGCCTCTAAAACTTCTGGATCAATCTGAGTCGTAGCAGCATTGTCTAAGTATATCACTTAGCGTCGCCACCGATCGGTTCCAGTGTGTAAATAGAGTTTCTCGTGTTAATGATTACGCAGCCATCTTCCTGTTCTTCAAAACTATAGACAGTTGAAGTATGTAGGTAGTTCATATGCTCCATACCTTCTTCTTGACCAAGCATCAAGATTGCGCTGTATCCTTCCATCAGGGAGGTAATTTTACAGGGTTTACCCAACACATCCGCATGACATGGATTAACCCATCCATCTGTTCGCTTGGACTTAATGTCCTTAATTACATAATCCATCATTCAAAACCAACTCCTTCAATAAGTTCATCTAGTGTTCTTGGCGTATAATCCACATAGGGCATCATGGCTCCTACGTTAATTATGTTTCCTTGATTTGCAGCCCTCTTATTCCGATGTTCTCTCAGCTCAAATCGCCACTTTTCCAACCAATCGTTTTCAGATGTGATATGGACATGTCCGCAGAGCATATAACAATTCGGGTCATATGAATGTTTGTGAAGCGGCATTGGAAAATGACTCATGCACACTCGCCTACCGTTATCGATAATCTCCTTGTAATCCTTCACATCAGCAAAAAGCTTTCTAAGTTTTCCAGAAACCTGCTTAGGATCATGGTTTCCTTTGATCAGAACCTTATTTCCATTTAATCGTTGTAAAATTCTAATCCACTCAGATTCTGTCTTCCAACAGAAATCACCCAGGATATTTACGGTATCTTGCGGCTTTACTCGTTTATTCCACCGTCTGACAATCTCTTCTTCCATCTCTTCGACAGAATCAAACGGGCGATTATCGAACTTAATAATATTTGCATGACCAAAATGCAGATCAGAGATGTAGTATATTGCCATCTATACCTCCGTCATGCATAGAGCGGAATGCTGTTTCGTTCCGCAAGAATATCTCTTGCAATTTTCATTGCTGTAGAACTTGCAAACTTACCGAAAAGCTGACCGATTTCAGCGACTGTTTCCGGTTCTTCTTTAACACAGTCATTGTAAACAGCTTTGCCGAGGTTCTTCGCGATGATAGCCATATGCTGTTCATCCCAATCCTCTGGAATGAGGGCTTCATCTACGAACTTATGGATTAGCTTGCGAACCCTACCATCAGTTACGATTGATGCAGTCAACGCTGTGGCTCGTTCACGCTCTGCTAATTCAACGGGATCGGGAGGAATCCTCTTTTTGATAGGTTTGGTTTCAGAAAACTGTTCACACACAATCTTGGTATAGAATGGCAAACGAGTATTAGGGTCATTTAGCCTCGTCATATTCTTGATAACGATACCCTCACCGTATTCACCGCCGAGTTGTGTCTTACCAACAAACTGCATAGCATGTTCCCAGGAATCAAACTTTCCTTCATAGAACACCGGGACATATGTAAGACCCAGCTTCTCAATAATCTGTTTTGTATCAGATTGTGGCAGATACGTTTCATTGGAAACATCGTATACATCATAAAAATACGGTTTACCGTATCTATCTGCAGGATATAAAACTGTATGCTTGCACAACCATTCTCCGAAGAGAATTAGATTATCACCTAACGTTTCTGCAACCAGTTTCTTATCTAGCTGCTGCGACCAATTCCAAGCACCTCTTAATGTCTCGGAATAGTTCAGCTCCTTCTTTCTTGAGAAAGCCATCACTTGGTCACTCTCTCTGTCATACCGAATGGAGAAGTTAGCACCATCAATTTTTTCTTGGATAATAACTTCATCACCGGCTTGAAACCCATCTGCCAGAGCCGGCTTCAGATGGGTAATATCCATATAATGTTTTTGAGTCAAAGTCTCACTCCTTAGTGTTCGTCAAATACTACTTGTTCGCCCTTTTTCAAAGCCCAACAACCGCCATCAGTTTGTGCACATTCAGTACAGTTGCCGTTGCAAGCAATCGCATCTTCACGGGCCGTTGTAAAACCATTACGATATCTGACATGGGCTTCAGGTAATTGATATGGGTTATTCATTTCCAAACCAATCCAGCCGCTAAAGATCAAGTGTAAGTTAGCTGGTAGGTTGCCACCCTTTCCAATGAACTCGTTTACTATTTCAAATTTCTTTGTAAAACATAGAATTTCGCAATGAGTATTTCGATTAGCAATTGATACCATATTGGCTAAGTACTCAGCGTCTGGAATGTCTCCAGAAACATGAAAGCGGAAGAATCGAGACATCATAATTGATGCTTCGACCTCCCGCCAATAAGTATGAGGATCGTTATTTAATACATCTAAATTGTGCTTGTAAGCGTTGCGAACAGCCGGTCTTAACCTCTCCAGCTTTCTTGCATAGCACTTATTCTGACAAGCACACTCCCTGCAGGTTATAACAGAAGGGAGAGAAACGCTTGGGATCTGACCTAGTTTGCTGTTACCTCTGGAAATTTTAACTGTACTCATATTTCTCTCCTTTCTATGTTATGTTAACTTCGGTAGTAATAGTTTTGCGGCAGTTCTTTTGATACCATCTTCTTCAGATCCATATCATCATATGTAATGATCGCAGGGCAGTGTTGCATTTTTCCTTGATAGAAGTATGCAATCCACATATCTTCCGTATCTTCTCCGTTACCTGATAGCTCAAACATGACATCTGGAAACTTAGAAGATAACAGACACATATCTGAATCATACTCATACCACTTTGCGTTTACATACCATCTGGCTCCATTGTAATTGTCTTCGAAAACATTCATCTGTTCGATTTCATCTCGAACTGCTTTCAATAAATCGCCATGTAGATTGCCGGTAATAACTTGGCTGCAACATGGATCGTTTTTATAGTAGTACGCACCTAAATCGTAATCAGTGTAATAACCCATATGTCTACCTCTTTATTGTAAAAACAGGCGTTCAATTCCTGTCAAAAATTCTTTCTCACTTGGCGCAGCTTTTGCATCGTCAATCATTTTCCAAACACGATCCATTACTCGTTCGGCAACTGCATCTGTAACTAGGTCGACAATGCGATCAATATCAGGTTCAGGTGTATATGTATAGCTAGTACTGGAACAGTCATATGCGGATTGTGCCAACTGTTCGCATTCATATATTCTTTCATCCACTCGCCCAAGCCTGTAATGCAAATCACCAATTTGCGCACTTATATCGCCGATTGCGGAGACAATATCATTTGTATCCGTTCAAATCACCTCATATCAATACATTGTCCACCAATAATCAAAACAACGCCGGTAAGCATTTCCCTTTGATGGTAAGCTAGACCGGCGTACTATTTTATTCGAGTAACGTTTGAAGTACTGTTGTTTATTGGAATTCTTCGGATATTTAACGTATTTCCCAACCGGAATCAGTTCTCCATTAACATATTCCCAATCAACATATCCTGCAGCCGGATTATATGTTCTGGTTGCAATCTTTTTTGCTCGCTCAAACTTTTGTTTCTTCATTTGCCTGCGGTAAGCACTACCCGTTTTTCTTTTACCATGACGTTTATGCTTTTCTTTAGGCAAGTAAGCATCCGTGCAATAACCACCGAGGAAAAACTCATACTCTGTTTTATCGCATCCACAATATTCGAGTTGCAGCTCGCCGTATTCTTTCGCCAACTCTAGGCGATGATCTAACCCTTCAATTATTGGGCATTCATCGCAACAGAAATAACAATTTCCAAGATCTATCATTATTGCACCGCCTTTTGTTGTACAAGAGACTCCACTCTCAGCCTCACCCATTGCCTTTACACATGGCGATAATTCAGCTTGTCTATCGGAGAGCAGGGGTGTTAGTGTTTCCCATCTTATTCTACCAAGGTATTTCGGTTTGGATTATCTGGGATACTTGTCATATGACAAGGCAAACGGCGTTGCGCCTACTGTATCCAAACCCGTTGCACCTTCATGCTGATCCTGAAGAATCAGTCAGTGTTACCATCTGTGTGCGGCTAAGTCCTGCGCATATTTCAGAGCTACACTTCGGTGTTACAACCCACCTAACCGCCATTCCTTTATCGCCCGGTCATGCTTTTTACATGCCACCTTGGAATCCGACCGCCTCTTACAGCCGTGATATGTTATCTCAATCGGGCACTTATTTTAGATATGGCAATCTACAATAGTGAGGTACCAACCATTCTCGATTGCCGGCTTAATGAATCTTTCGTAATACGTGTCATGCCATACGGCATCTTCATCATCCGATTCAGTACTGCAACCAAACCAACCCATTTCACCTGGCGCATGCCACTCACCGTCAGGTGTCACAACTGCATATGTAGAAAAGCTCGTCATCCTCTTCTCATATGTTGCCTCATCGGGGTATCTCCTCAACAAATATTCTTTAGAATAGAAGCTGTTTTCGAGATACTCATTATATGGAGTTAACTCTTTCTTTGCTTCACGCCGCATCTTTTCAAAGTCAATATCCGCAGCGAATGCTTCGTCGACCCAATCAGACTCAGCGCTATTGGTTGACTTTCTTAAAAGCATACCAGAGAATCTACCGCCGACCACATACCAGTCCCATTTGGAATCGGGATTATAAGTTGAATAGACCTCGCCATTTTCACCGATCCGATCTGCTTCATAATATCGAATGCCGTGTAAATATAGCTCGCCATCAGACCAATCCAGGCGTTTAGGGAATTCTTCGCTCAGATACTTATAGTGCTGATTTTCTTGATCACCACGACAGTATCTTTCGAGATATTCTTCTGGATTTCTTAGGTACTCCGCATATGTACCAGCCTGATAATCCAGCATCTCTTTACGTTCTTTGGCGATTAACTGTTCTCTCGTATACTCAACATATGGTTCAACAACGATATTCTCATCGTATTTTGTCAGCAGATCTTCTACGCTACTGCCATCTTTATTACTAAAAACTGCAACTGTAAAATGACTCATTTATTTACTCCTTTGTTGCAAATGTTTCAAGAAAATCATCTAAAGGTTTGGTATCACCAAGCTTTAATTCCTGCTCAGGACCTTTTCCTCTTTTTTGAAAGGGGTATATGAAAATGTATATGAACCATCCGGGTTATACCTTACCCATTGATTCATGCCTTTCCAGGCAATTTCCCAATCGTCAGCTAGTCTTCCATATGCTGCCAACTCTTCATCTGTAAATAATCTATGCCAGTCTCTCTGCGTCACGTTTTGCCTCCAACACCACCGGGATTTCTTTGAGATCAAACATCTTGGCAACCAGATATGCAGAATAACCATCGACCAGATATCCACGTTTATCTATTGAAACTCTAGTATAGAACTTTTCGTCCTTGTAGTATTCCGCCAAACGCTCCTGGATCTTCTTTCTTGCTGGTCTCGTTGCTTTCATATGGTTTCCGATCTTAATTTCACTCATAGGGAAATTTACTTGGACAGCAATAACGCTCTTGAGCGGCAATGTTGCTCCGTTCTGAACTGCAATCATTTCAATGCCGTCTCCAGAGAACACAGATGTTTGTGCGATGCCTGCAGAATTACCAACCTTGGTACTGCACACAACACTACTACCTTCGTGAATCATATCTTTTAGTTCATCTGGTACTTCGAACCAGAATGATTTTCCTCCACACTTGTGGCACACTTCAACAATATTCATAGTCTCTCCTCCTATTATTGATACAGGTGGAACTTCTTGCTGATTGAATGTGCCACCTCGTCAGGTAATGGACAAAACCACATACCTGTAAGAGTCGTCCCGTTCTCTTCCTCTGGGGTAAGTTCTGTTAAACAATTATCGTAAATCAATCCGTAGTCTTCATTTTCAATAAGTCCCAACTCATCTGCCATTGTCTTAGCCTTTAGTAATTGATTCTTATTCCTTGCTTGACAAATCGTTTTCACAAATGCTGCAGCAACATACTGCTCATAAATATCTTGTTCAAGAGTATCACTGTAGTGATAGAAACCATTTCTGCTTTCTGGATCTTTTTGTGCTCTCGCTCTGATTCTGTGCGTCCAGTATGCTTCTGCACAGTGAGCAACCTGAGCAGCCAACTTACCGGGAGACATATTCAGATCCTTACGCATAATAAATAATCTTCGATAGCCCATGTTACTCACCTACAAAAATCAAATCGTTAATATACTTTCTTCCCTCACCCTTGAAAATTGGGATCTCAGTATCAATCTCCCAGACAAATCTTACAATTGGTTCGCTTTCCGGTGCTGCCTGGACAATCTTAGCCTTTTTGATACAGCAACTCCCTCGCTTCTGGTATATTGGGTAATCGTTCCAGTTAATGCCCTTTTTAAGCATCAACATATCTTGGATATCGCTTTGCGACTTATCCTCCAACTGCTTGTGGGAGAAGTATGCCTGTCCAACCATTTGGATCGAGTTTCTTGTAGCATCGTTTTGCCTCCAAAGAACACAGTTGCAGGCTTCTTCTTTGGGGATGTTAAACACTCGTGCATCGAACATCGCACCTTTGGCAATAGCCTTTTCATAAGCCGTGCACAACTTGTCTTCGGGAGACGTGCATGCCCAACATTCATTGACTCTTCTTCGATATTCCCGTGTCTCTTCCTCAAAGACTCTATTAAACTCCAGAGTTGCCATACTTGCTGCGATACTACACATCTTTTGGATGTTGTTATCAAACCATGCTGAGCTATCCAGTTTCTTATAATCAACCAATACTAAGGTGATTTCGTCAGACTGCGTATAACCTAAAACGCACCCCTGTATGTTCTTACAGAGGTGCATCATTGTTTTCTGCATAGCTGAGATGAAGTATTCATCGAATGGTCTAGCAAAGCCTTTTGTAAACGTATGGAATGCCTTGCCATCAAGTCGAATAATTACCGGCATTCTTGGTACTAAATGCGTTCTAGTAATATATTCATACTTTTTCATTCTATCGCCAAGGCTATCTCGCTTATTGCCCATTCGTATTCACTCCTTCGTTGTATTCTCTGATTGCATCGGCTTTAATTCTTTCGATCAAAGATGCAGGTAAATTGATGTACATGGAGTAGCAAGAGTAATTATCACTATCAGGATCTGCATCTAACTGTTCCGCCAATGCTTTGGCTATCACTGCATCATCATGCCCCACATCTGGATCGATAGCTTCAAATGCGTGGAAAATATCATATTCCATTTCTTCAAAACCGTAGTACAGCTTGACTTGATATTCACTCATAGCTTTATCCTCCTCGGTATTGTTTATTTTAGATACCAAAAATACGGTAATGCTTCGACTAACAGAACGTTAATACCGCCGCATTTACCGCATTTCCACTTATATTCGAAATCTTCGTTTGGATGTCCAAAACTCACATACTGTTGAAACTCATTGCCACAGTGTTCGCAACGCCATTGTGTAAAGATTCTACTCATATTACTCCTTCACAAAGTCGCGAATCAGATAATAAATATCTTTTTCGCACTCACACCAGGTTGTATTCCAATCAACTTCATGCGCTGTGTGCTCACGCTGCTTCTGAACCTTTGCTGACAGGATCAGAGAACAAAAGAGAGATTTGGCAGACAGCTCCCAGTAATTACCGTTTTCATCTTTACCGGTAACCCGAACATCAACGTCAACGCCCTGGGCAATCTTCGTAAATCTCTCAACTTCACTCACAGTGTTTAATTCAATAGGTACTCTCATTATGTATCTCCTTCAGTTGTATTTACAGGAATCAAATCTCTTTGTGCCGAATCGATAAGCCTGTACAAGGTATCGATTCTAGCTGTTACCAGGCTGTTATATAATTCAACGGCCTCTTCATAAGTGTCTGCATATTGTCTCGCCCAAATGCTAACCCCGGCCAACTGACACTCAGTTGTTCCCTTTTTGTACTTATGGAAGCTTCTTCCTCGAATCTCACCTAATACCGGTTTGCAGCTATAATTCCTGTGCTCTGTTTCATTGTTAATATCGTATGCAAAACCCCATATTGGAGCATTGCATGGAGCCTTCATGCGATTATCGTATACATATTTCATATTATCTCCGTGTTCCAAGGGAAACCCATTACATTCTCCCGCAGTTGACCTGCGCCATTAGCCCAGCCTCTCGGCCCGATAGTTTGGTTTTACGATATGTGTGGGCGGCTCTGCTCTTCGCACTCTATCATTCTGGTACATATCAACCCATACGAATTAGTCTTCGGTTAAATTAAATCCAGCCAGCTCGTATCCTTGCCACTCGAAAAAATCTTTTAGCTCGTCAACTACAATCTTTGTAGTGCGATCTAACTTATCGATGTCGTTATAGCTATAGAACTGGAGATTAAAAATACCGTAGTTGTACGCCTTCACCCTCATTGCTTCAGGGTTTCTGCATACCACTACGGCTCCTGCTTCTTTAGCTGCCTCCAAAAGACTGCGTGTCTTGCCACAACTGGATTGCCCAATAATATATCGGTTCATATTGCCTCCGTTTTCTCAGCAAATTTATCAAAGAAATCACAGTGCCATTTTTCTAATGTCTCTGGATCTCTAATTCTACGTTCCTTCATTGTGAAAGGATATGTCTGGTCTGTTTTATCAACCAGTTCATATTGAAAGAAATCAACCTCTCCTACCCTACCGCATATGCTGCATACCTTTGCTGGAGAAACTGACTTACTTTTCTTCCCTGGTATATACTCATAGTATTTCGTCAGCAGGACAGTCTTGTAATCATGTTTATGCTTCGCTCTAGGAGTACCGGACTTCTTTGATTTCTTCCTATATTTTGGAATCGTATCATCTAAAGAAAAGTCATATTGGCTCATAATTCCTCCAACCTATTGTCGTGAATTATTCGTTTATTGCTCCTACTCGCAGCTCTGTGATACTTGGTTTTGACACAATTGTGAGGATTCCCATGACACACTCGTGCATCTCCAACGTTTCCTTGTTCACAATAAACTGATCCGCCATGATCTTCATACCGTGGACAGACTAAAGGCATATTGTTTTGTGGTTTATCCGGGTACCATCTCTGTTTTCCTTTTGACATAAGCACCTCATGGTTTTACCCAATTCTTTGAGAAACTCCCTGGGGAATCATAGGGACAAACATTGCAAAATCCCCATTCTACCCAAATATAATGGTCTTTTGAAAGCACTTTAACTTTATATGTTTGACCCGTTCGCAATCCCATTGAGAAATCTTTTCCGACGTATTTTAAGTACATATTACAGGCAAGAAGCCCAATATTCCTCCCAGCGTTCGTTCCAGTAGTCTTCGATTTGTTCATAGCATTCCATACATACAGTGATATAATTGAACTCATCATCTTGGTATGCTGTATTCTGTCTGCGTCGTTTAATATCTCGTCGCCATCTACCACAGCAGGGGCAAATGTTTGGATTATTATCCATCGTACTCCATATCTAGTTCGTATGCCTTCTTGACAAAGGCTACGTCCCATCTGCTACATCCATAAGCGGACATCGCCCGTAGAATCTCTTCCTTTGTTGGCTCATGAGTAAACCTGAGTTCTTTTACGAACTCAAGTTCATATTTATCACCACTAGAATTCCAATCATTCTTTCTATTGAGTTCAAGAATCCACACTTCTTTAAGTACTGTAGAGTTATCGTAATAACCCAACATTCTGCTGGAATGGTTCGTATGCGTCATCTGGCAAGGAAGAAGTATCTACTGGTAATTTATATCCTCGTTTTGTAACAACGTACATGTAATCACCTCTTATTTATCGTAGATACCACCGGCGATATTTAGCTTATTTACACTGGTGATTCCAAAAATTCTAATATACTGTTCGCCTTCCCACCAATCGTAATCGAACTCAATATCATCAAAGTTGTATGGCGAAGCAACCTCATTATGATGTTCAAAAGTAATGCCATCACGAGAAAGTCCCAAGGATACAATAATCTGATCTGTTATGTGATGTTCCCAATACCTTTTAATGAACTCCGCAACAACATCGTATCCGGTCTGATTTTTCTTTAATTTGATTTCTACCATGTTATGCTTTGGTCTCCTTCCAGAAAAGTACGTAAGGTGTAATATCTGCTGGCAACTAAACTCCATCGTCGTAAATCCATGTCCCATCGAAAGCATTATAGTAAGCCTTTCTAACGTGCCCATAAATTCCGACCGTCCGTATCTTATAGATGGAAGACTCTGTCGGTTGCCTATCATAGCACGCAATCCAACTCATCTCTAATTCAGTGCTCCTCAATTATCATAGGGCAATCATTAACTGCAACGCAGGTAATCTCCAAATTCATTTCCAAATCTCTGGAAACGTCCGCGATGATTACCCGGTTAAATCTCTTCTTATCTTCATCGGAAAGCTTGTCATATATGTCCTCTGCGGTTAAAACCACTTTCAGACAATAAGTTGGCAGCCTGTTGCCCATGTCAATTCTTTTCATATTATAAATCCTATCTTTTATTTACTCTCCCTGCCGCAAAAGAAGCCTAAGTTCTTTCCATCAAGATTCAGTACAGCCTTCATGCAGCGACCGTGATCGCATTTATCCCCATCATTTTTATCACACTGTTCAAACCAATGGATTTCTTCAAGAAGTTTTGCAGCTTTTTGTTTGGCATCTTCTTTTCGCTTTTCGTAACACTGTTTTGCTTTTTCGGAAAAATCACAATTGTCTCCGTTCGGTGAAGAGACATTAGAATAGTAGCAGCCACCTTTGTTATATCCACGGATGGTGTCTTTGCAGTATTGAATTATGTGATCTTCCCAGCCAGAAATATCCATTGATCCGGCAAGATAGTTGCCGCACTCGCATTTATAATGTGTGATTGGCCTACCGTATCCATCTCTGAGATTCATAATTGTTCTCTCGTTTTTATACGGGTCGTCACTTCTGATTTCTTCTTTGCCACACACGGGGCAGTAGAATAACCTCATTGCTATGTCTCGCTTTCACTTAATAATGCCCTTCGCTCGTTCCCCATCGGATATGTTTGTTTTCGGCGCTCGATGAACTCAATTGCTTCAGCTTTCGTATACACCTTAGTTCGAAGCTGATTTGTTAACGACCGCATCCATGACGCATCTTGACACATATGCCATTGGTATGGTGTCATTTCCATACACCACCAACATCCACCATTCATGCCATCGGTATATCCGAAGTCTTTGCATGTAATGTATTTCTGAACCGGCGGAACATAGTGAGAACGGCACCAAGTTAATGTTTCTGGAACAAAATCTTGATTAGTTTCACATAATTGGCAAAGATTGAATATTGCTGTCGGACATTGCTCTACACCTGGTTCATGACATTGGCCTCCGAAATCGCAACACATAGCTCCCTCTGCGATTTCTTTTTCAAATAAACACTTCATAATAATCCTATTCTATAGGCAATCAACAGCCCATTCCCGTACAATTAGTTTTTGTTTACACCACGGACATATGATACACATCTTATGAATGTCTAATTTAAGGCCACCATCATAGTACGATTCGTGGAACCTGTCTTCCCGATCGTACTCTAATGTACAGCCGCAACTTGTGCATACTGTTCTTGCCCTAGCCAATTCTTGATTTGTAAGTACTTTAATCATCCATCTTCCTCGCAGTCATCAATAAAGACCAGCCCGTCAAATTCGTTGACTCCACTCGAAACATTCTCGACCGGCACGTACCAAATATGATCTGGTAAAAAGCGGCTGCCAACAACAACTATTAAATTGTCTGGAAATTGATTCAATTTCTCTTTTAATTCTTTTACTGTCACAGAATCACGCTCATTCATCCATATATTCCGCGATTGTACTATTCATGCTCTGTGCCTTTGATTTTATGAGCTTTATATAGTATATAGGGGATGCCCCATATAGGAATTGAATAAATAATTCCTACAATTAAAACGGCAAAACCGACACATCCGACCATCCCGTAAAGTATCATTTCAAAAATGGACAGATCATACGCATACTCATCACTTTCATGTGTCCAATAATCTAAAAACCTGTCTTTAATTGTCATTGCATGTCCTCCGACGAATCATTTTTCTACCGCACTCTGGGCAATATTTAGGTACATAATTATCGTCGCCATCGAAAGCAAACTCAAACATGCAATTAGAGCAAGTGTCTGGATAGTTTTCATCTGGGACAATCCATTCTGCCTCTTGGTTAGAGAGTTCCATGATTCTGTTCGCCGCTTCATCGTCTATGTTAAATTCAAAACTTAAACACAAAAGATATGCCGGGCATCCATCGCATGGTTGCTCTGGATCACCAGATGAACATCTTCGTAACGCACTGACAAGTTCTTCATCAGTTAGCTTCTCGCCCAACTTTTTCATTTCTTACTCCACCCGTCCATTTCTCGAAGCTTCTCTTGGATTCTCCGAATCACAGGCCACGCTTCATCTGGAATTACATGGTCATCAACATAGTAGCAAATTTCATCTGCTAGAATATCGAAAACATTCTGCCCACCAAAAGGTTTCTCTTCTGAATCCTTTGTCCATATGTAGACGGAATGCCATTTCACCTTGTCAACATCATACCAAGGGCTAATTTCATGTGCTAATTCCCAAAGCTCATGGTAGAGCTTCATGTATTCATCATCTCTGCTTTTAGTAATAGCACTCATACTGATTATAAAACTGCACTTTCATTTGTAGAATTCATGCATCAGTGCATCGATGAGGTTTTGTTCTGTAATTTTGCCGATAATATCATACTCGGCAATATCACCACCATTGGTGAACGTATATGTCTTCTCCTTATTAACTGCAATATTGTAGAAGATGACGTCATCGCAGTTTCCATCAACATAGTAGCCAGCAATCATGCCTACCATATATGTATTGTTCTTTTCAAAAATTACGAAGTCGCCTGTATCGTACTTCGTGCTAAACTCCAAAATAACCTTCCCCATGTGCGCTCCTTGATATATCGATTTTATTGAACCCAATATCTTTCAAACGAAATGATACTCGGTTTGATGCCAGTATACTCAAACATCTTATGAAACTTTTTTATTGCACGACACTCATCTTTTGCTTCTACAATCGTTGTATGTGTGCCATAACGATCATACACAACTTTGTATAGCTTTCTTTGCCCAAATAACTTTATCCAAAACATTTTCCACATAAAATGCTTACCTCTTTATTTATGGTTGCCATCAATTATTTCAGGGAACATGACATACTTGCGCACAACGATTGTCAACGGAGAACAAAAGTCATCGAGGTCACTGATTATGCGGATTACCTCATAGTATTCATCATTGAACTTAAAGATATCATGTTGACGAGGAATGTAATTTAGATACATTTTAAGAATCGCAGATTCTCCATCCTTATATACCGCACCGCCAGATTTGTTGACGTCTTTTATAATCATCTCGTAACCTGCCATCATCTACTCCTTAGTAAATCGTCATATTATTACCAATAAATATGCCCAACTCCATCTACTTCTTCAGGCTCAAAAACAGTTCCGCCAACAATCATGCGTCCATCTGGCAAAATTTCCGCTTCACTTTCGCATAAATGGTATCGACCATATTTAGCATATTGTGAAGCAAGAGGATTACCGTCTCCGTGACTCCAACGCTCAATAATTGCTTTAGGCTCTTCTTCATTAAAGTAAAACCCTTGGTCAAAATTTTCATAAGCACAACAAGTGCAACCTGTTCTACATTCAATCCACCAAACTTTTTTAGTTTCAAACATATATCTGCCACCTCATAAAATTATCCTTTGGAATACCATGGGCCGGTCTTATAATCGAAGTAAGCCTTCATTGCATTTGCGTCATGTGCTTTGATAATCTCTCGCAGATGTTCTGCGTGATCTGGAGCAATTACATCCAGAGGACATATCTTCGATTCCCTGTCGCCGTTGCAACCCTCAACGATTAGCAAATGACCGTCAAGTTCTCTATCACACATCCAACAACGTAAACCGTACGGGCATCTGTGGCAGATACATTCAGTGCAAAACACGATATCAACCTTTCTTAATTCCCGCCCTCTTTTCCCACTCTTTCATTTTGGAGCGGTTTCTCTCAAGCTCTAAATTTTTCAAATGATTGGAGCACTTATTCATAATTGGTACAAACTCGGGGTATAACCAACCATAACAATGTGGGCCGGTTCTGATTTGTGCACACTTATATGCCCATCTGTACTCTTTAATTGTTTCGATGATTTCTGCATCGACTTCTCTAACAGGTCGAATTCTCATGTAATCCTACCATTCGTAAGTTGGGAGTGATTCAAGTTCCTCTCCATCACAATCCAAACACAGCCATTGGCAATTGTTCGTGAATGCCTCACAAATACATGCTAACAAGTCAAGTGGTAAATCCTTTGACGTGATAGCAGAATTATCACCAACATATATCCACCACCCATACTCGCCCTTTTCATACACGGAAAGACCTAGCATATTTGTATCTGGCTCAATGCTGAGCTTCCTGGCTGTATCGCTGCTAATATGAGCGGTCGAAATGGTCAAGCACTTTGTAATATCCATTCCTATTTCTCCTTTTATTTATGGTCCGAGCTGGGGGATTCGAACCCCCGGCCTCCTGATCCCAAATCAGGCGCGATGACTAAACTTCGCTAAGCCCGGATATTTGGCGGAGGATGTAGGAGTCGAACCTACGGACGGGCGGACCCGTCGACAGCTTTCGAGGCTGTTCCCTTAAGCCACTCGGGCAATCCTCCGTGGTTAAGTCAATTATTTCCATGTTTTATTATGTATAACTGACTCAATAGTTTTTCTGCACACACCATATTTTCTTGCAAACGACCGTATTCCATTGGTGTGTGATCCTAAAATACAGTTCTCTCTGATGTCATGCACAGCATCCCACGATAGTTTCGCAGAACTTGCGTTTTCGCCTTTTAACAATTCTATATCTATAAGGCCGCATGCATATTTGTGAATCTCATTATCTTGGCGTGTACACCATTCTAAGTTGTCAACTTCATTATTCCGTTTGTTCCCGTTGATGTGGTTAACTTCCGGGTAATCATTTGGATTATCAATAAATGTATGTGCAACTGCCTTATGAATTATAATGTTGATTCTTTTTGCCCTGCTACCCAAAGAAGTTCGTACACATAAATAGCCACTACTGAGCACAGATGGACTATATATATGTCCTGTGAGCCTGTTTCTTAGGCGACCATGCGAACTAACTTCAAATCGGTTATCTTCATCACAGAGTCCCGGATACGATAATCTTTTCCAAATTTCTGGCATGTATCTCCTTTTCATAGTGGTGCGGGCAGCGGGACTCGAACCCGCACGCCTCTCGACAGGGGAACCTAAATCCCCAGAGTCTACCGATTCCACCATGCCCGCATCTATTACTATGTTAGTTCTTCGATTGTAAATTCCTGAATTTCCGCATCCATCGCTTCAATTCTCTTTCTATCAGAAAGTTTATAATTGAGCGACGGCGCGTAATTCTTTCTGTCATGTCTACCCTTATTTCGTGTTTTCGGACTACACATGGGGCAAGAACAGTGAATCTTATTCTTGGAATACTGATGCAAATTGCTATAGTAACTGTGTTCTTGACCGTATCTGCCATAGATTTGGTCAGATATCCGTTTCTTTCTTAAAGCTTTTCTCCAAGAGAAGTCTCTATTTTCGGCACCGATCATGGAACACACTTCCTTTCATTTACCACTCAAAATCACAATTCTCTTCATCCAAGATATCACTGTCCTGAACATACTCCATTTGCCCCAACGGGATCTCATGCAGATTATCTTTGGCATATTCGATTGCGTCATCCAGAGAATAGCAAGCTGGAACATCGATATAGCTGTCATATACCGCCATGCACTGTACTGTCACATGAAGTCTCTTATTCTCTGTCATATAATCCTGCAACGTATCCCATGTTTCGGGAATTGGCAATCCAAATTTCTGACAGTATTCAATCTTCCTTTGGCGACAAGCAGCTAAGAAACGCTCATTTTCTTCTGGAGACCATTCTTTACAGAAATTCAACATATGTATACCTCCGTTACATTCCAGGCATTAGCTTATCTATGTAAAAGAACTCTGAATGACTACCCACATCGAACTTCATCATCGGAACACCGTCCCGAGGTTCTTTCCAATATCGTACGTAGTAGCTTTTATACTTCCGCTCTTCAAGGAATGGATTGATAACCTGCATTGCTGCCTTAAAGATTTCATTGGGCGTTTCGCCCACTTCTTTTACTTCACCGATTTGGCGCATTTCATCATAGCAATTACAAAAATATACTTTCATGCTTACCCCGTTAGTCTAAAATATCTTCAATGCACTCAATTGCCGTGTCTGCCCATTCTTTTGCAGCTGCTTTAATTGCAGGTGTTGCATTTTTGAATGCCTCTGCTAAATCCTTAATTCCAGAGCGAATGTGACCAGTAAACTTGGACCATTCCTGATCGTCATTTTGGCAGACTAGGTATCTACCGATAATATAAAACGTAGCATACAGCAAACCCATAGTGACACAGAAAGAAATAATATCTCCGGCAATACCGAAGATAAACGTCATAAATCCGTATGCCCACTCTTCTAATTTAGTTTCTGTCATAAATATCCTTTCAAAGTATTCTTCAATATGCTCTCCCTAACAGCGTACAGCTCCTTACGAGCGTGGGTTTTGCCCTCTTGCAAGGTCGCAGGGTTACTGGTTTGGAGAACGCCTACTGTTAACCCTTTTTCGGCATGTATTTGTTACTTCATATCGCTGAGGCATGCAGCAATTGTTACAGCCGCACAAGCCTTATTCCATTCACACCAAAAACCACATTTTTCTTCAATGCAATTATCAGACCCAGCACTTATATCTGCAGGGCTTTTTGCTGCTTGCCTAAATGGACACTTCTTCGCAATCTTTTCTGGTCTAGGTTTTATCCCCATAACATAGCGTGTTAATCGACCACAACCTTCACAGCGATCTTTATATTTACTCAGAATGATATTCTCGATATCATATTCGTCCGGATGCCATGTGGCAATAAAGCACTCCTTGCATAGTTCTGCCATATTAACCTCATTCGTCCAGCAGCTTTGCTGTGTTAATAAAAATCTTTTTAAGCTGATCGTCATAGCCAAAACGATTTGCATTAAGTTCAATGCTCTTTAACAGATTCCCATCATTTTGGCGCAAAGAAGCTGCCTTCCAATCACACAGCATTTCAACGATATCAACGAGAGTCATATCATCAATACCCTTTGTAAAATGCTCAGGATGGTGTCTATTGGAAGCATAATGATGTTGCAGAGCAGTATTCATTTGCCTCAGAAACCCATTGTATTCTTCGCTTCCGTATGTTGAATGAGCCAGCTTCGGTGTGAACTCCGCAAACACTTCAACTTCAGGAGATTCGAGTTTTGTGCTATCATGCCTTACTGCACGAGTCGTCAGTGCATCAGTAAAAATCCGAATGAATTTGCGAACATTTTCGATATGCTTAATTGTTTCGACTTGACATTCTGCAATTGTCATAAAATACCTCATAATAATTTAAGTATGGCGGAAGCGGTGGGATTCGAACCCACGGAGGTGTTACCCTCGCCGGTTTTCAAGACCGGTACCTTAAGCCGCTCGGTCACGCTTCCATATAATGCACCGATTAGGGTGCATTAAGGGTTTCAGGTATCTCTTCGGACAACAACTGATCAATATCATGCAGCGTCTTATCCGAAAAGGTATTCCATTTATTAAATGCAACGTCCTCATTTTCGAGTTCTACATACTGACGCCAAGCCTCGGGGTATAAGTCTTTTATATCCCTATGTTCTGCCAGCTTTGCATTTGGACAAAACCAACATCCACCTCTCTTAGAAAAGCCATATGTGGGACTAAGCAAACCGTACTCTTCACACAATTTCATTGCATCGTCTTCAGTTAGTCCATACTTTTCCAGCAAGGAAATGTTGTTTGTTTTATATAAGCTGGACAATCGCTTCGGTTCATCGATAGCAATTCCTACATACTGGACACACTCTTCGTGAATGCCCTTATAGTACGCATTGATCGCTCTCATTTTGCAGTCTCGTTTTACGGAGCAAAGTCCATTCGGAGGGAAGCCATATCTCATACCTTTATGCTCAATATGTTTTCGAGGCTTCTCGATTACCCTGTTGAATACAGAAAGGAAATCTCTATCTGAATGAATGACGTCAACATGGTATCCCCAGGATTCAAATAATGGGATTGCTTTGTTTTTTATGAAGTCTATGTGTCGGGGATTTTCCCCGCTAATTCCGTTTGCTTTATCAAACATTACTTCTACGAACACAATACTATCTACTGGTTCGTTGTGTATATGTGCAAGAATGATACTTGCTGTGCTGTCTTTGCCACCAGACCAACTGACTGAATAGTGCATGAGGAGTATGTACTAACAACATACCCGACACCTCTTGACTACCATTAGATTGGTTTACAATCCGCAAAGGCTTCAGTGTAACTTGCTCGCCACTCGCCATCACAAAACAGTTAGGTTGTTAAAATCTCCCTTCTCTGCACTTTAGCCGTCTGGAGCATACGTCTCCAGAAGCTAATTTCGTCTTTGTCAGCCCGGTAGATAGCGCAATCCAGCATCGCCTTGCACTCTTCGATACTGTTCTCAATTTCGCCAAGTTTTGGTTTACACTCAGCCGTGCAAGTATTGCCCATAAATGAGAAGTAGTCAGCCTGGGCTTCCTGCATCGTCATTGGAATCACCTCTATCTATAAGATTTATTTTGTTAAATCAATACTCTCTGTCTCAGGAGTACTGAACCAACCTAAACTGATTTTCCCGCAATATTTACAGCGGGAGACAATTACTGTAACATTCTTATGCATCTCGATGTCTTCATACAAACACGGATCAAGCGAATGAACACCGTCAGGTTTAATGTCTATTCCCTCTGGATGGGAACAGTTATTCTGTCTCATTTTCCCTCCACTCTATTTGATAAGGATTAGAAATGACACTATGATTTGAAGCACATGGATAAACTGGTCGGTGGTTAAATTTATCACGAGCATATTTGCCTTTAAGTTATCTACCAAAGAATGGATGATTACATTCGCGGTAAAAACCACGGCAAATGTAGTTGATACTTCAAACTTGTAGTAAACAGCTATTGGAAACATAATCATAAATGCCCAGCTTAAACTGTGCATTGTCAAAGCTACCAAGTAATCAAATCTGTATAGCTTTTGTGGGTAGTTTTCTTCCCACCATTTCTTCTGCTTCATGGATGCGAGTGGACCGATTGCCTGTAGATAATAATCGTCTACAATATGGCAGAAGACCATCAGCATCAATACAAATGATTTAGACACTAAGTACCTCCTTTTTGATTATGAAACATGAGTTTGGTACAAATTTAACCCGTTGCGCGCCAACGGCTCAGCTCTTTATGCAAGTCAATTCCCGCCCATTTCATCGCATGATCGAACGAATTAGACAGGCCATGGCTATCGTGGCACGCCCATAAGAAAGCCATGTTCATATAGTTGATGCTTTCCGGATTAGGATTCTTAACATATTTACCAAGATGAACCCAGAATAGTTCTGACATATCACCGTGATCCCATGTCTCGAAATCAGATGGATGCTTAATTTCTGCGCTTCTTTCAATAACCTTAGCTTGTTTTCTTTTTTCAGCACAGGGGAAGCACAAGCGTGCACCCCCTAAGCTACCCCATGTAATATGGGATTCACAACCACAGTCTTCACAAACATTCATACGAACACCTCAAATTTGGTGCCAAAATTAGGCACCAATAGTTTTGAAGAAAATATCCGTCCGACGATTGGGCATCGTCTCCTCTGTGCTTAAACTAGGATCAACCAACATCTTAGAGTTACCGTTGCCAATAACAATAATTCTGTCAGGATTGATACCGCAAGCAACAAAGTAATTCTTAACAGTCTTCGCTCTGCTTGTGGACAGTGCATCACCAGAATACTTATGACCATCAAAATTCACATTGCCTTCGATCTGAATAATCGTACCATCCAAAACTTTGGCAATTTCAACGAACTCATCTAACACAGCAGCAGCTGCAGCATTATCCTTAAACTTAGCAGTATCAGGATGGAATTCGATTGTACAACTCTTACTCAGCATAGAGGGAACATCCATCGCAGCTTCCTTCTGTTCCTCTGTAATTTCAATGGTATCCGCCTGGATCAGAGAAGAATAGTTGTTAGACAGTGCATTTACATAGCTTGTGTCAAAGAGAGTTGCGCCCAGAGGACGATCCACCGTCTCACCAATGCTTTCCCATACGGAACACATATCTGCATAAACAATGGGGCAATCATTTTCTAAGGCGTTGACATTCTCTGCATAACCCATCAAGCCAGCATCGCCGCACATACCCTTGATATCTTCATCAGAAGAGTCCGCAAACATAGGCATTGCCTTTCTGATGTAGGTAAACTCAGTTTCGTACATAGGCTCTGCCTGGAAAATACCATCGATGAACTTGGAAACAACATCGGAATGTGCCTGTGCAAAGTCAGCACGGAATACGATGCCATCCATAATCAACTTATTGGACGCGGAGGTGTCAAACAGAATATGGGAATCCGTACTTGCTTCTGCATTAGACAGGTAAGGCTGCCAAGTTGCTGCCACATCCAGAGAGCCTGCAAAGAATGCTTGGCCGGTCTGTTCTGCATCATCCAGGAGAATCAGATTATCGATGATTTCTGCCTTTTCAGCATCTGTCAAATCGGACTTGTTGACAAACCAAATAACCAGAGACTGTGCCTCAGAGAACTTAGGCACACCGATCTTTGCGCCAACCAGATTCTCGATAGATGTAATATTGCTCAGTGCAATAATGCCATCGCCACCATCAGAGTAGTTTGTAAACACAGGCATAACCACATCCAAACCTGCGTCTGCAAATTTACCAGACAGGAAAGCTGCACGATTCAGTGTATAACCTGCGGCATTCAAGTCGCCCTTAATCAGAGCATTACTGGATGCCTCCGCGTCATTCACAATATGGATATTAACCTTCAGACCAAGGTTATCAAAAATAGAACCAGGCTGAGTTGTCAGACCCTGGTTTGCATCAATGATGGGCTTCCAACCAATCCACTCATCCAGAGACAGGTTGATTTCAGTATTGCTGATGTCGACTTTACTCGTCTCCGCAGGCTTTGCAGTCGCTGCAGGCTTTCCAGTTTCGCTCTTTTCGGGATAATTACCGATATTGTCAGAGCCGAAATTGTCAATCAGCTTAGGTGCGAAATAGTTGTACGCAAAGAACGCTGCGCCGCAAAGAATTGCAGCAACCAGAATAAAAATCACAACACGACCGGCAGTCGTCAGTTTCATTCTCTTCAATTTTTACTTGCCTCCATTATACTTCTTCTTGAGCTCTTCCAGATAGGCATCGTTATGTAGCTTTGCTGCATTCTGCTCTGCACGAGCAATCTTAGTGGATGCCTTGTTTTCATGGACAATGCGAGCGCCATCCGCTTCCTTCTCCAGCTCAGTAGAGCCATCCAGAACCGCACTCAGCATCTTGTCTGTTGCAGAATCCTTCCGCAGCTCGTCCAGATCGCCATACAGATCCTTCATCTGGGTATTCATCTTGATCTTGTTAATGGTTTCCTTCTTCTTACGCTGCAGTTCACGCAGATTATTGCTGTAAGTAGTGTGGATCTGAGTTGCTTCTGCCACCATCGGAGTCAGCTTAGCAACTCGATTCTGCTCGTACTGCAGTTCGGTCATCAGCTCAGAACGCTTCTCTGCATAAACCTGTGCATCAGCCATGCGTCCCGCCTTCACCAGGCTCTCGCAAGAAGCTTCTACCTGCTTGATTTTACTGGTCAGTCTCTCAACTGCGGTCTTTGCATGATTCAGTTCACCAGACAGCTTATTCAGAGTAGAAGATGCCTGATTATACTTTTCCTGAACTTCATCAATTGCCTGATTGAAAACCGCTGCAGCACCTTCAGGAGTTTTGGCCTGATCCTCAACAAAGACATCAAGAATACCGCCAACCAACACCTTCAGTTTCTTGCGAAATCCAGGGAACAGCACAAGTGCCAGCACAACGAGTGCAATGATTACGCCAAATACATATTCCATCTTACTTTACCTCCATTCCATTACAAAATTCGACTAAACCGGTGATAACACAGACTTCATCCTCAATAGATTTCTTAGTTGCTGCGATAATCTCTTCAGCATTTTTGATTTTGATTGTCGCAGCTTCAATTGCCTGCTTCAGAGCCTCGATATCTGCATTAGCGGCTGCAATTTCTGCAGTTCTCTCATCGACAACCTTTGCCTGTGCCATACGAAGAACGTCCATACGGCTCAGTGCGTCTGTAACGAGATCCGCGACAGAGATTTTGGAAACCGCCAAAATACCAGATACGGTACTTTGCTTCTTCGCAGTTGTCATTTCAGAAGGCAGAGTCTCAATAAACGCCTTCACAGCGTAAATTGATTCATCCATCTCTTCCATTTCGTTTTGCTTGTAGATTTCGCTGATGATGTTGTTTGTGGACTTAATATCCGCATCTACCTCGGGAGCAGGATTGACCACCGGTGCCTCCGGTGCAACAATACCTACCTCAGGCTCTTCGCTGACAACAAGTCCCAGTTTTTCCAGAAAGCCCATGTCATTTCCCCTTTGTTAATGTAATAATTTGATCGCACATACGGTTTGCTTCTGCAATACTGTGCGTGACCATAATGATTGTTCCGCCCGTTTCACTGTGAACCGCCTTGATTAGTTGTTGCATTCTCGCTCTTGTAACATCATCAAGAGCTGACAGTGGCTCATCCATGAGCAGGTACTTCGGCTTGATGAACAAAACTCTTGCCAACGCAAGTCTTTGTTGCATACCACCAGACAGTTCTGTCGGATATCTGTCCATGTATTCACCCAAGCCAACCTGCTCCAAGACTTCCTTCGCTCTTGGAACAAGCTCTCTTCTCTTGCGTTTGCTTCTTTCTGCAATCAACACATTATCAACGCAATTGAGCCAGTTGAAGTTTGTATACCGTTGATGCATCATATAGATTTGGCAATTATCATTGCGAATCACTTTGCCAGACAGAGGCTTCTTCAATTTAGCGATCGTCTTTAATAGTGTGCTCTTGCCACATCCAGACGGACCGAGAATGCCATAGATCTTACCGTCTTCAAATACTGCATTTAGCGGATCAAGCAGAGGCTTTTTATATCCAACCACCAAATTATTCAAGGTTATCATCTAAATACCTCCATCTGAAACACTTTTTGATTAGTGCATTGCCCGCCTTGTCAAACAAATAGCTGAATGCGATAATCACCAAGATCGCTGCAAAAACAATTGCAGTTTTACCTCTGGCAGCCCCCTGATTGATAATGTATCCTAAGCCATATTTTGCGTTTACTGCTTCAATAACTGCAACATAAGTCCAGCCAATGCCATACATCATTAAGAATGAACTCATAACCGAGGGTAATGCAGCCGGTAAAAGAATTTCTGTAATGATTTGATGTGATTTCATACCGATTGACTTACCAGTATCAATTAGATCCTGAGAGACATCTTCTAGACAAAGTACTGTTGTTGGCAGTACGTATACAAAAGATGCAAGGAATAGAAATGACACCTTCATCGTCTCATCGATGCCAAACCAAAGGATTAGCAACGGAGAAAATGCAGTTACTGGAATATATCTCATTGCAGAAACGACCGGAGAAATAATATCCTTTAACGTTTCTGACAAAGAAATAAGCAGTGCCACCGGCACTGCAATTACGATTGCAAGTAATGTAGCCGCTGAAATGCGACTAAACGAATACAACAGGCCAGGAATTAACTGACCAGATTCAAACAAGCCGACAAGTGCCTCCCACACTGCGATAGGAGATGGTACGAACAAAGGCGTGGTCATCATAGAACCCGCCTGCCATGCGATGCAGACAAGAATAACTCCGATTAGTTTTCTCAATATTTGCCCTCCTGCATCACGCATTTACCACATTGATTTGACAGGATCTCATTACTTCCAAAGCAGCACTATGTTTTTCCGGCGTCACACCGGCACAACAGCTTGCATCTACTGTGATTTCTACTTCAGGATAGTGCGTCTTCAGCATCAGAGCATTGGTGATAACACAAATATCAGTGCAGACGCCAACAATCTCGATTCCATCTACATCAAGCAAGTCGCTAAATGCTTCCCACTCAGTGTAGCCAAAAGAAAACTTATCCAGAATTACCGTACCGAACTGGCTCTGAATGTCTTTATGGATGCACCAGCCCTGTGTATTATACATACAGTGCTGAACAGGAAGATGTTTGCCCTCATTTGTGTTTAAGTAATTGCAGTGATGCGTATCTCTCGTAAAGATAATATTATCACCTGCAGCTACATACGCTTCTACTTTTGCTTGAACTCTGGGCACAATGGACTTGGCCTCTGCCGTTCCCAAGGCACCTTCAATGAAATCGTTCTGCATGTCGATTACAATTAGAGTTTTCATTGCATCCTCCTTATTTCATTACCTCTGGATTCTCATAGAAGAATCTATAGAACTTGGCTTCATCCTCGCTCAAAGAACAGAACAGTTCCAATTCATTTCCGTGGATTCCCAACAACTCACCAAGAGCGAGGCACTGGGAAAACTTAGATTTTAGATTGTATGTATCTCCTGCGGGAGACTCCAACCAAACCTCACCCTTGCAGGAATTAACCGTTGCAAAGAACGCTTCAACTTCTTCGATGTTTCTAAGTCTCACGCATTTTCCTCCGGCTCACCGATTGTCTCATAGCAACAGAAATCGTCACAAGGATTGTTTGTAATCGCACGAGTCTGATGTTCTTCATCAGGGCCGGCATAACATCCGATTACCTTATCCTCTTCTTTGCATCTGCGGGAATGTACACAGAAATAACAATCAGGCTTACATTTTTCACTATTGCACTTCTTCATAAAACCTCCGTGAATTGCTTGTAATATTAGCGAGCTCATGCACCTACAGTGCGGCATCTGGAACTCGTACTCGCAGTTCGTGAGATGGAGGGCGGTTCTCACGACAGATTGAGAAAGGCTAACCCTTTAACAGCATGATTTAATCCTCACTTACATGGCGGAGTAGACTGGACTCGAACCAGCACACCGGTCTCCCGGCTACTCATCGCTTAGCAGGCGACTATCTTCCCAGTTAGGCTTACTACTCCGTATTATGTATTTTGTTTCTTTGGCTTACTTAAAGCACCCATCTTTTTAGCTTTCAAGAAATCCAAGAATTTAACGACTGCAGATGCACAGTCCAGGCATACCTCAATAGTGGCAAAAGAATTCTCCTTATCCATGTTCTTGCCATTACAAGTCATGATATGTCCGTTTTCATCGCCCATCGTCAAAAGACGCATAGGTTGCCCCTTGATTTCTCTTTCACAGATGTCACAGCATCTTTTAATCATTTCGATCCCCCGATTAAAAATTGCGCCGCAGTAAGTGCGGCGCATCAGTTTACTCAATAAATTGTTTTCCTATTTCTGTGTCGAAGAACATTTTTCGCAGCGTACAAATGTCTTTCGGTACGCTATCTCGATCCTCAACATCATGCAAGGTTTTTACCCAAGCATAGTACTGGTTTGCCAGAGGAGTAACCAAGGCAGATGTCTTATCCCTGCGAATGTATCCACACCGAATAGCTTCGTGAGAGACACCCCTCATAAACTTCCAGAAGTTATAGTATCTGAGTTTGATTTTGACCATGTAACCGTTGGCGTCTTCGATTACAAATCCCTCAATATGCCTACCGTTATACTTGTAGTCTTCATCTGTAACTGCATAATACCAATCAAAGAAGTCCTGCCATGTATCAATAACGTCAGCTTTTTCCTTGTGAAGTAGGCCGAACCTCTTTGCAACATCGCACATTGAATCGTAGTCATATTTCCGGTAAGTAATATCGTTATATACGATATCCAGTAAGTACAACTGGCTCTCTGGATATTCGATAATATGCGGATCGTGTTTCATATCCACACATTCGAATACGAAAGACACATCATTCTCTTTCGCAAACAGCTTCATTGCATTGACGGCATCTACAGGGACCTTATCATACAGCATCTCACGCAGCCAAACAGCAAACTCGCCTTCTGGGTTAGACTTAGTAGTTACAAACAGATCATCGGAATCAGGATTGTAACTTACAATTCCCAAGAAGCCATTCTCCTTCACATATGTTGTGACCGGGAATGCCAGTTTATTCTGGAGCATATCGAACTTTGTTTCCGGTCTCTCATTGATGTTGAAGAACTTATCGTAGGCTCTAGCTATAACCTTTTGCTTCGGCACATTGATATATAGTCCTCGTGCCTTGGTTGTCTGTTCATCCCAAACCCTATCATAGAAAGCGGTCTTCGTGAAATTGAAGGAGGAAATGTCCCCATAACGCTTTTCTTGGATATATCGATTCTTTCTCAGTTCGAGAATTACGTCCCCGACAGTTTTCTCATTCTTCTGTGCTACGGGCTGAACCACATCGGGTTCTTTGAACACATTATTTTTCACTTCAAAAGTTTCAATAGACCCATCCTGAGAAAATTGCACCGCACGAAGACACCCGCCCATTTCGACTCGGCCTTCGAGATTGAATACCCGTTCATTTACCTGCACCGGTAAATGCTTCGTGTTTCGGTGTCCATGGCTTTGAATGAAATGTTCAGGTGTATTCTTCACGAAAGATTCTGCCACTGTCTCAAAGTCATTGTAGCTGCCAACACCCTTTATCATTTGTGCTGTTGCAACGAATGTCAGATTTTCAGGAACATTGCTTATTCCGCCATGAGTTACAATATGTCGCTGCCCATTGTAGTTGTAGTACGCACACTGACCGAATTTTCTGTACAGCTGACGGACTTCCTTCTTTGTAATCTTGGAGTTTTCTAACTGAGTTTTTGTAATCAACTCAAACTCTTTGGATTTACTAACTCCATCGTTTGCCCACACCCAGAGCCATCTCTCATGATTGCCTTCAAGAAGAGTGACATTCGGTTTTTGATAGATGGATAAAAGGAATTGGATTACTTCTACATTCTCAACACCACGATCAATGTAGTCGCCAGCAAAAATGTAGTATTCATCATCTTTCATTCCACCATTCTGGTCGAAGTACTCCATCAAAGCTGTGTAGCAGCCATGAATATCACCGATATGGTGAATCTTTTTGTATTCACTCAAATCAATGGGCTTCATCCAGATTCTATCAAGCTCGTCGGGCTTAATCACAGTAATTCCCGCAGGAATCTTCTGTGTTTGGAATCTTGCGTACATCTTATCGATCGCTTCATCAGGAACTTTCTTGATGGGATCTCTATTGTTATTGCGCTCTTTGGTGACTTCAATAGGGATGTCTGTAAAATCGACGCAATAAATCCGGTACTTATAAGCTCCGCAAAGCTCCTTGTACCGGTTCATCTCAGATGTTTTGGAGTTTGTTGCATCAATAACAGTAAACTCACCGTTCTGCATTCTCAATTCGAGCAGCTTAAACAGTGTACTCCATACTGTATTGTCGTTTGCCTGGCTGATTTCTCGTTCTCCAGCTACATTGAGCACTGGGCTAGAGCAAAGCAGCCGAATATCATCGGCAGATAGGGTGTATGGCTTCAGACCATTTTGCTCAATCCATGTGGATTTTCCACATCCTGCACTACCTCTCAGTAGTAAAAGTACTCTCATTTACTCTTCTCCTGCTAAATATTCCTTCAAACAGGCAATTATGCCTTCAATTTCGCTCTCATTTGTATGTAAAACGGTGATTTTATTCAGCATTTCTTTCATGATTTTCATAGAATCCAGCTGACCTTTCGCATATCCTGCGGCATACCCGTTCTTATAGGATTCTTCACTCACTGCCCATAGATCCATTTGTGTACCTCGTCAGAACTTCCAGATTTCGACGTGGTATTCTTCCCAAAATACCTCAGCGATAATGGTCAGGATCTTATCCCAATCACCACCGCCTAATCCACATCCAATTTTGAACGGGAATGCGATGGTTTCACCGGGCGGTACACACTGCTTTAGATTATTTAAGCAGGAACGAAACGCGTTATAGTCTGTATATCGTTTTCCATCTGAACCATATCTATCCTGAGCAAACAGATTAACGATAATTCTATTACCGCACTTAACCATTTGTGCAGATCCGAGCAGCCCCGCTGGGTTTGATTCATGCTCTTTGCATAATTCCAAATAAGATTTATATGCTGTTGGGTAATAAGTACGGACGGATGCCGCAATTCCCCTACCCATTTTTCCTCTGCAATTTACTTGATGGCAAATTACTCTTGCATTGCTTTTGAAAATATCTCCGTTGTTAATCGTGATCGGCATATTACCTCCAACAATATCTCGGCCCTCTGCTTCAAACAGAAGTTGTATTGTTCATTTTCAAGTCAGTAGTGACATCCGAAGATGCCGTCATTAAATTTCTAAGAATAAATCCTCATAGTTTTCTTCTAAATACGGGAGTAAAAGTCCCAAATATGAGTGATTTCGAGTCACTATGCAGAACCTCGGGCTGTGAAGTTTTGCGAAACGATCATTGTCCGAGCAACATATTGAGCTGTACTACGAGTATCGAACTCATGACTGTCGTACTTTAGAATTACGGCTTGAGAAACGATTCTTGATCTTTTGATGGAGCTATTAAAATAGCTTTGTTCAAGTTTTAGTATATAAATCACTGTAAGTCACAAAACCATGACTTACACCGAAATTACATAACAATCTGGCTGAGCCAGTAGATAACGGAGACACTCCGTTGGGTGCTGATTTGAAAATTCCCGTTACATGCTTCTGTTTGAAGCAGAAAGCCGAGTGATCGGCTTCGCTGCTTAACCTTCTGCCTGATCAGGAGAAGGATTCTTACTCTGAATGAACGCCTCGATAACATCATCAAAGGAGTCATTCACGTTGTAGGGAGGCTCATATTCCACCTGTGTGTTAATCATCGCTGCATCAATTGCCGCAGAAACTTCATCTGCCTTAGTGATCATGTCTCGCATCATGCTCTTTGCGGCGGTCTTATCATAATTCTCGGTGGTAGTAACCTCAACATCATATCGATATGCCTGCTGAACGCCATTGATATCGAACTTGTATCCGTACTCCTGGGTCTTCTTCTTACCCGTTGCATACCGCATCATATTCCGAATCGCATTGTTGACAGACTGACGGAACTTATTGGTCTCGATTGCGGCGTCCATGTCAAATCCAATGTTTGCTTTAGCTACACCAATTGCGGTAGACAGCTTCTCACGTTCATCAACTAGATGAGCCATGAATTCCATCACGGTGTCATTGGAAATAAATTCGCCATTATCGACGGTTTCTTCTTCATCCTGTGCTTCAGGGTTTACTGCATTACGAAAATGCTTTTTAGTCGTTACCAAACAATGGCTCAGATCCGCCAGATTGTTTGTAGCACGAACCATCATGTTATCTAAGAATTTCTGATAACGAAAGGATTCCTTCAAGTTCATAAATTTCCTCCTGTGTATTGTGGATAGTGTCTTGATCGTATAGGACAGCAGACAAAGAACCCTCACATTCTCTCCTGATGTATTTCAACATGAATTCAGCGCTTATGGGGCACAAAATTCTGTACCATGCTGAATTGAAAAAGGCTTCAATTTCTTCCATTGAAGCCGTGTCATTCGCCACAAGTGCATCTTTGTAATCTTCTGCTGCCAACCATACAATTGCATTGGCTAATCTTCGTTCGGGCGTTGCGTTCTCGTCGTAATGTATGTATTCCAATCCTGTTAGACCGTCGATTTTTACAGCGATAAGTCATCACCCTCCTTACTCATAATTTGCTTCGGATTTATCTGTTCTAAGTGTAATAAAGACCGGGAACTGTAAGCTCTCTGCCTTTGTGTGCTTGTCACAGGATATCTCCTTATACTTTACTTCACAGAGAGTTCCAACGAGCGACTCCCTATTCTTCCAAAATTCTGTTCTCTGTTCATCCGTAAAGCCAGATCCTACATTTACCTCATTACCCTTGTACTCAAGTACAAATGCGCCGAGTGTTCCAGCAAGTCTGCCTGTTCCCTCTTCGCATCTGATAATTGGCAAATCCATAGTGTAGAATCTTTTTACTTTGAGAATACCCCTGTGCCGCTTGCATTGGTATGGTACATCGAGATTGACCATCAGCCCTTCTTTGTCCTCTCTAACCATCTGATCCAGATATTCCTCGATTTTGGACTGGTCATTACCTTCATACAGAACTTCCAAAACCTTGATATGATTGGACTCTATGCTGCCGGCAATGGAGTCTAAGAGCTTTCTTCTATCTCGATATCCATCCATGCTTTCTCCGAGATCAAACTCTGTCATAGGGATCACATCGAAAATCGTATAACAAATGCTTGTTTTGTCCTCGCTATCAGAATTGATAATTCCTGTAGCAACTCTAAACTTCTCGTTGTCGGTCAGATTTGTACCATCACATAACGTAAGTTCTCCATCAAAGACATACTTATCAGAATAATCAGACAGCCCTTCCAGGATATGGTTCATACCGGAAAACCGTTCTCCACTTCTTGCATATAATTGTCCATTGTAAAATGTGGCTCGAACACCGTTTAGCTTCTGTGTTAAAGCAAACCAGGCTCCATCTCTAAAAGGGTACTTATCAATAGGGTACGCTTGCTGCACTTCCCACTCCGGAATTAACCCAGGAATCACTTTATTGACAGTTTTTCCTGTAACGCCAAGTCTCAGCGTTTTCGCGAGAAGCTTCATATATAAGTCCTGTTCTTCTGTGGGGAAGTTCTCCAGAAAACCTTTAACATATCGAATACTTAGATTGTCTAATGCTTTTCTCGATGACAGATCGCGGCATACAGATCCGATAGTCTTGTAGTCCGGTCCGCCGTCAAACAGCGGTCTTGCCTCACTTAATGCCCTTTCGGATACCTTATAAGTAAGAAGGGGATGAAGTGCATAGTAAAGCAACTCTAAGAACTCTGGATTATTTTTATTTTGTTCAATCAACTTCTTCTTTGCGATTGCTCCATTTGTTGACTGGAGTTCTAAAACCGCATCGATTGCCGCAGATGACAATATTATCACCTCATTAAAAATAATTGGGGTGGTCTCCCACCCCTTCTCACATCCGTGTGTCATATAAAGCCGTTGTGTTTTTATATGACACATGCATAGCGTCGCTTCCAGAGCGAATCTTGACGTTAGTCAAGGAAACTTGCCTCAGCAAGTTTCTTAGCTCAGTGAGCGAATGGAAGCGTAGCGCCATTGTTTCACTTCCGCTAACAGCAAGAAGCAACCATCTCAACCTAATTATGTATCGAAATGATTCATCTCCATGTGAGTATGTATCAAAAGTACTTCATGCTATTGAACTAAACTAACAACTGCAAAAGAATGCGTTGAACGCTTCATCCTCTGCTTTTCTATCTGCTTCTTCTTCCATTGCGACTTCTGCAAGCTTTTCAGTACAGAATCCAAACAAATCCGAGACTGAAAACTCCTCCTCGGGGACTTCAAAATCATCTTCTTCGTCCTCCTCTTCATCATCTTCTTCGTCATCTTCATCGTCCAGATCTTCTTCCTCATCCCAATAATTATATCGGTCTGCAAAGCTTAACACATCGGATTTATAACCGTCGAAGTCTTCGTCATCGAGTACGGTATATTCAAAGCTACCCTCTCTATTGTAACAATCATGACCGTCTCTAATATCCATTAGCCAACGTCTTATGTCCGTCCAGTCATAGTCGTACGCATAATCATCGAGGTCATCCGCTATCCTTCCCGATAAGTTTTCACCTAACACAAGCTCATCACAAACATCACATTCTATTTCAGAAGCGAAGTCGATTAGGGACTCCCAATCGTGAACATTTTCCAAAAACTCATTGCGAGTCATTGTGTTTCCTCCTTGTAGATTTTTTGGTGCGCATGAAGGGACTTGAACCCCCGACCCATCGCTTAAAATGCGATTGCTCTTCCGGCTGAGCTACATGCGCATTTATAATTTTGTTGAACCAGCGCGAGATATCCACTTAATATTCCGTCTGCCGTTTCCTTTATTTGCACCTTTATATGTTTGTGTTAAACTATGGCAATTGGGGCAAAGCAATGTAAGATTTTCCTCTACATTATTTTCTGCATTTCCGTCAATGTGTTCTAGTTCGAGTGGAATTGTGTTGGTATATGGGTTCACTTCTCCCCATCCACACCTTGAGCACTTACTATTGTATTTTTCGAATAGGTAACGCCTGATGTGTTTAGAAACATTGATCCATGATTTCCCAATGCCACCATCAACCTTTCCCTCTTTCCAAGCTCTTATGAATTCTTTATATTCGAAATCATGTTGGCAATTGTTAGAACAGAAAGATCTTCCTTTAATAGGCAATTGTTTCCCGCAGTTTTTACATGTTCCGTAATCATAATGTTTATTTGAAAGCCTTTTCTTCTCGCCAAACGGTGAGCAGTCAAGACAATACTTTCGATTTTTTAAGTTTCTCCTTACACCATCAATAACGATCCAATTTGAAAAAGTTTTTCCGCAACTTTCACAAGTTTTAATCTATCCATCCCCTATCTATAAAGAATTATGTGTTTGGAGCCGGTAACAGGACTCGAACCCGCAACCCTCTGATTACAAAACAGACGCTCTACCGATTGAGCTATACCGGCAAATGACGGGGAACGTCCCCGTCTTGGTGGACCACCAGTCCGTGGGAAATGGAGCCTAACACCGCATCTATGCCTTACGCATTTGCTTTTGCCCTCGCCCATCTTTTTTCACCAAACAACGAGGTCTCAAGGTTAGTGGTCTGCTCCAATGTCTACTGTTAACCTTTTTCGACTACAGCCATCTCTTCCCAGCAGATGACCTTATTGGCGATTCTAAAAACGAAACCAGTGCAAGCACTGGCACATCTGGAAACTCCTCGCCAAAGTTTTGTGGAGCGGCATACGAGGCTCGAACTCGCGACACCCTGTTTGGAAAACAGGTACTCTACCAACTGAGCTAATACCGCATATAAATGGTACCTTGAAACTCACAACATAATTGCAGTTACATTGCTATAAACTCATTGATACCAGTTTTATTTTGCGAAAAAGAGGAAAAAGGGAGGACATGGCAGAGGTGGCAGGATTCGAACCTGCGAATACCGGAGTCAAAGTCCGATGCCTTACCGCTTGGCGACACCTCCATATATAAAAGCATCATTGTCAATCTACATTGCATAATTACCACTGAGAAGGACGATCTCCTCGACTCCAGTTAAGTGCACTAAAGCTGGCAATTCGTCATCTTATGAATACCTGAAACACGTTGCTTCTCAACGTGTTTTACGATTATCGCCTCTCGCAAAGTTGGTACGGTACCGCGATGGTACTGGCGATGCCGAGCTGTTTTTCCTGGACGACGACCGGTCTTCAGGCTCTCGCCGATGGTGTTGTGCATCTGCTCAAGTTGATACTTCCGCTAACAGCAAGAAGCACGCTTCAAAGAAACGTAATACATTGCCAAATGATGCTTTTATTTTCACTCCCTCTGTAATCTACAATACCCCTGATGTCCTTAGGATCTGCAAAACTTAGGGCCCTGAAGGCGCTTTCTAGGTGTCGAGATGAGATGGGCTGTAAGTAGAAATGCGTTGCGCTGCAACGCATTTTCGTGTTCTAGCCTCGAATTATAGACGCCAAACCCGAGGCGCCTGCCGGCCTGGCGGGCCGCCCGTCGGGTGTTCGTCCATCTCATCTTTGTGTTACTTCCACTCACAGTAAGAAGCACCAAACCAAATGGTGTGGTTATCCATTACAGAGTTATTTATTATGCCTTTAAGTCCGCCTTGATTAACTGAACAATATTGACGCCGTACTTATCGCCTATATGCTCGACAATTTTATCGATTCTATCGCCTTCAATCATTCGGTAATAGTTACGATATCCTTCAAGGATCTGCACATCCACTACGGCCCATGGTTCTCCATTCTTCTTATCCAGCACATAGTTGGACAGCATCGCTTGGAATTCACGTTTGCGCTTATAACCAACGGTAATTTCGTTGTCTTTATTAAGCATAACACCAAGGTTCCAATTGCTGCCCGCAGACGAACCATATCTAGTCTTTGTGGAGTTCAAAGAAAACGGCGCTTCAAACTCTTTTAACGTATCTACAATGTAAGACTCAACTGTACGGAAACTGAAATCATACTTTGAAGAAACGATAAAATCATCAGCATATCTCGTATACACAAATTGCTGATCGTCAAGGTTTCTGAATCCATTGGCTAACTTAAAGTCAATCGGAATCATCATAATGTTTGTGACAATCGGAGAAAGCGGAGTCCCCTGAGGTAATCCACCGTTTAAGAAACCAAGCTCAAGAGCGTTTCTTAACTCTCTTTCGCCGTCTTTTCTCTTTATCACTTCAGAAAAAGGAAACACCATTGAAAATTGTTTCATAACAAAATCTAAAGTTGTGCTTCCGAAGAAATTCGATAAGTCATACTTACCAAACCACTTACTCTCATTAGACTGGTGTCGTTTTACCGCATCCAAAGTGGATCTATGTTTGATGTAAGCAAATGCAGAAGTGTGATACAAAGCATTAAAATCCGTCTCAAACATCCGTTTCAGGGTGCGGAGTGTATCCATCAGTTCAGGGACAGGTGCATCGATTCGTCTCCATTTCCCTCCGCTCTTTTTAGGAATATGGAATGTGTAGTACAACTTTTCTCTTGGCTCTTTCCTGAGGTAGTCAACAGATTTATTGAATGCTGTGAGTTTTGCAATCAACGATTCAACGTTAATCTTTTCCAAATACTTGTGCGGGACAACATCCGCTGCATATGTCCTCGTATTAGATGTGTTTGGATTAAGCGCCCCAGAATCGTGAAAATCTTCAAAAAGAAATTCCTCCAATGTCATTTGTCTGTACATCGGAGATTGCATCATCGTTATGTAAACCATATCCGTTCCTCCTTCCATAAATATTGCAACTATAGCCTTATAGATATCCCAGTGTACCCCAGATCACCTTGAGCGCATTAAAAACAATATTTGGGATTGTTTTTAGTTTTATAAGTACGAGATACGGTTGATAGAGAATTGGAATTTCCTATGTATATCTCGTAGTTTTGAAAAGGTTTGTAGAACCCTGCTCGCGAAACTCTGAAGGAGCGGTAACCTGCAGCGAGCTGCGGCAGCTGGCGTGACCTGTGCGTCTGATCAAGTTGTTACATCCACTAACAGTAAGATGCTTCTTCTCACGAAGAAAATTACGTTATAGTTGTGCGGTATTAAAGGTTACCGCAAACCTAAGAACATTGATAGCTCATCGTCGCTAAATAATGATTCAGGGTGAAGTTCCACGGGAATCAGTGTACAAATTCCTGTTCCATGTGTCTCCACTTTGACTTCCGGGTTAATTTTGCAAATGGGGCGGATACCGTTTGTATCAACAGGATATTTATTTTGATGTCGTCCGTCACGACCTACTGCGCCAACATATCTGCCGTGTCTATCCGAAAGCCAGAATCCTATGTACGAACCTTCGCTGAATCCATAATTCTGCTTATTTCTCAGGAAATCCTCACTTCCGTTTGGACGCATTCCCCTCTTTGTGAAGTAAGGGAATCTTTCGTTTGCACTGCCCATAAAGTGCGTATACTTTGGCAGTTCAATCTCAGATACGAGAGCTTGGATCTCGTAATCTTCGAAGTCGTGCAGAAAACCAGGATGTTCTGCATATGCGCCAGAATTTCTCATCGGTGCTCTATCATACTCATGTGTAGGATGATACCAACGTGCATCCTGGCTGTTTAAGAACTGTCGAATATTGGACAGTATATAGTCTGGGTTACCACCATATCTGAAGTTCGCATCAGGGTGATTCTGCTCGCCCTCATCAAACTTCAAGCAATCCAGAACATACTTTGCGATGAAATCACAATCCATACTTGCTTTGATCCAGACAATGGGCGCAGGTGTGTTGCCTGCGCTATAATGTCCGAATGAAATAAGGTCGCCTACTTTCAGTCTTCCAATCGTTGTTTCCGTAATATCTCACCTCATATCAGAATGCCATCAGATCAAATCCGTACGCATCTGCAAGAATCAGTTTCTTGAGAGGCTTGCCATTCCAGAAATTCATGAAGTTTGCCACGCCGTAAGCGCAGATAATGCGGACCGTGGGGCAAACAGACAGGGTAACATTGCATGCAGATACAGGAGTTTCTTCCTTGGCTTCATCGTGAGAGAAGTTCATGGAGTTCAAGAAATCCTTCTTCATCTTGAAGTCAGACCAGTCAGCAGCATAATGCTGTGCATCTTCTAGTCTGGTTCTGAAGTCAAACATCGCCTTCACATAAGGGCTGTCCATATGAAGCTGCACAATTTCTCTGCGCAGATCGATATTGTCTACACACAGGAATACATAGCCGGAAAGCATCTTGCCCTTCCAGCCGTCGGGCTTAAGCTCAACGCCGTCAACCACATCAGGATTGATTTCCTTCAGGATATCCAGCAGAGCTTCGACTTTGGTCTTGCCCACATCCTTCTGACGGAACATCTGGTTGGCGAGATTATGAGGTTCGACAGTATCGAAATCCCATAATGTCATGTTGGTCACACCGCTTCTTGCGAGATTCTCTGCAACGGTAGAACCAACGCTGCCACATCCAATGATGTGGATTCTCGCATCATCCTTTTCAGGCTGAAAGTATTCATAGCACTTACTTAAATCCATGTTGTCCTCCTTATATATTACTGAGCATAAAACGGGTCTTTCAGATATGGATTGTCATCGGAATCATCAAAGCTGCTCTGCATCAAATCGTAGATGTCAGGCTTTTCTTCCTCTTCATCACAGGCATTAGCGCCCGCCCAGGTCTGGGAACTGAACTTAGTCTTTTTCTTGTCTTTCTTACCTTTGCCACCCTTCTTGGGGTCTTCCTTCTTGGGGTGCTGACTGGGAGCATTTGTTGCTGCAGGCTGATTACCAGCATAGGTGGGTCTGTAACCGGAATAGGTATTTCCGTTGTATCCGGCGTAGGTTCCGGGAGTATAACCCTTGTTCTTTACCATATCCTTTGCGCTCTTGATAAACTCGTCCAAACCAATACCACCATCTGCAATCTTTACATCAACGTCACCGCTTTCGAAGAGAATGTTCTTCTTCATGTCGTAGACCTTGAAGTAATGGTTGAAGGACTTGTTCCAGATCATAAAGATGTAGAACATATCGTCCTCAAGCTGTTCGAGAATCTGCTCCTGATGCGTCGTGTCAACACCCGAGGGAGAAACGCCCATGTTGACATGAGAGTGGCCCTGCATACGGATGTTATTGAATACTTCATCATCATGCTGATAGAGCCATGTCTGATAACGCTCCTGATCGGTATTGACAGTTGCTCCAGTAACTTCCTGGGGATACACGAGGATGTCCGTGATGTAGTATTCGTTCTTGGACTCATCTTCAGACCGATATGCAACGCCATGCCATGCGACTTCTTTGTCGAACTCCTTAATCAGCATGACCATCTTTGTCCATGCAGATGCGGTAAAGTACACGGTCGCTTTCTGCTTTTCAAGAGTGAACGTCTTGATAAAGCTAATCTTGCCATCTGCGAGTTTTGCACCCTGCAGTGATGTGGCAAACTCCTGCAGAATCTGACGTCTGTGTTCATCCGTCATGCGAATAGGCTTACTCATTTGTGCCCTCCTTCTCCTGTTCTTCAATCCACTTGATGGCATTGGCAGGATTCACCACGCTACCATCGGGAAGTTCAAAGCAAGTATTCTTGCTTGCATAGCTTCCAGAGCCGTAGATGCTCTTCATGAAACACTCCATGACCGTAGAGTCTGCGAAGTTAAGAGACTTGCAAGATGCGATACACTGTTCGATTGCCCCAATGTAGTCATTGTTTCGAAGCAGTTCGTTGATAGTTCTGCCATAGTTGCCCATGCAGTTATATCCATCGATATGTGGATTAGGCATATATCCCGTGAAATCAGCGCCAAAATCATGTTCACCGCAAGTGCTTACGCCGCCGTTGAGACTCAATCTGTACGCTGCACAAAAGCGAATCTTGATTCTCTGATCAACAAACACTGCACGCATAAGCTTCTTGATTTTTTCATGGGAGATTCTGGTACTTACGTAGTAGCAATAACTACTGGCATTGTCGATGATCCGTTTAGCCATCGTCTCGTCGTAATACGTCAAATAATCTCTGACTGCGAAGTACAGATCATTACCATTTACACTTTCGAGGATCAGCCGCTTATTGCAAAGGAAATACTCCATGATTTCGGAATCACCGGTGGCCTCACCCTGTGCGATCTTTGTTTCAAGGCCCATCAGTCGTAAACAATGTTCATTCCGGGTTTTCAGATAATTCGCAATCTGATTGTTCAGATTTGTGATTTGTCTGTCCACGGTCGCAATATCGTTACGAACGCGGTCACACTCGATTCTCTCAAATCTAGTTTCAAAACCAGCAAGCAGCTGGCGAACTCTTGCAGATTTGAAATCATACTTTTCGACGAACTTCTCCAAATATGCCAGGTACTTTTCGGGGGTCTTTTCTCTCAGAGACTTCAGGAAGTCAATTTCCTCTGCGCTCAGGCCATCCTTGGGATCAAAATACCAAGGCACCATAGCCAACGCTGCAGCCTGCAGATAGTGAACCCTTCTGTTGTCGAGGTTCTCAACGAAGATAACAGTACTCTTCAGTTCGGGGTTGGAGAAACACAGGGTGTTGAAGGACTTGCGATAGAAATCTGTAAATCTCTCTTGTCTATGCCATCCGCTGTAAATCTCGGTAAACTTTGCCTTGATCAGTTCAAAGTTTGCCATGACATTTTCAGGAGTTGCATTGGAAATGCTGTGAATGTAAATGACACCGGAATCGGGATACCAGCCAGAGCAGATCGTCTCGACCATTACTCTAGCCGGGGTCTGAGAAATCGTTGCGGCAGAATGATTGGATCTGCCGAACATGATATTGATGCTTTCTTCCTTGGGGATACGAGGTGCAACTAATGCACGGAACGTAGCCAGGAATGACTTATCACTGCCGTATGTACCGCCTGTGATATTGGTGAAATAGCTATTCGCCATATCTGTGGTAAACGGAGTGTTGTTAATACTTTGTTTGAACACAGGAACACCTCGCTCTTAAATTTTGAATGGTACCGGCAACGGGAGTCGAACCCGCAAGAAACACAGATTTTAAGTCTGCTGCCTTTACCTATTTAGCCATGCCGGCATGTGGTGCCGGGGATGGGACTCGAACCCACAGTGATGTAAATCCACGGTTTTTGAAACCGCCGCCTTTACCGAATTTAGCCACCCCGGCATTTGCGAAAAAAAGAACACGCTTACTTGCGTGCTCTTTTATTATTTGCTTGTGTTTTTGAATCTGCCCAACGACAGTTGGAAGGTTCATAGTCACCATTTACTTCAATGCGGTCAATAGTGCATTCGCCATAAGGGGCATCAGCATCGTAACCGTTTTCAATAGCCCATTTCTCGAATGCCCCAAAATCGTCCCACTCGGTACAAACTTTAATGCCGCGACCACCATAGTTAGCATAACTTTTATGGTTCGGGTCATTGCATCTCTGCCGCATACCAATCCAGACATTGTATAGCCTTGATTTATGAGACTTACCGTGTATTCTATTTAATTCTGTGATATTGTCGTTCCGTAAACATCCACAACTCTTTACTTTCCCTGCACGTAATCTTTTAGCAGGAACAATCGTATCATTTCCGCAATCACACTTACATAGCCATAGACATCCTACATTTTTCTTCGTTTCTACTGGATATTCTGCAACAAGTCTGCCGAATCGAATGTTTGCAATATCTACTCTTTTATGGATATTAGAACTACTTACTCTATCACGAATTAAATCACTTCGTAGACATCCACAGCTCTTGGTTTTGTTACTGGTTAATGCGCCAGACTGAACTAATGTTGTATTGCCACATTGGCATAGGCAGTTCCACCTTGGTCTAGACTTGCCGTTCGGATAAATATAGTCCTCGCCTCTACTCAATACTGTGAGGTAACCAAACTTTTCCCCGTTAAGTCAATTATTTTTCTACTCATTACAAGACTCCCTTGCTTATTTTTCATAAGCACATATAGTACTTATCATTATAAGCATTATTGCATACATGCTAAAAAGCCTTGTTGCATCAGGTTAAAACGGCCTTCATTTTTTCAAACATTTTATTTTTGGGACCCCATAGGGGTCCCATATGTATTGCTTAATTAAGCCGCATTGTCAGCTTTCACGACATTAAGCAGAAAACACTTCTCAGTGATACCGAAGTTGGCAAAGGTCTTGTCCAGATCGCCGGGGTTCAGAGAAGAACCATCCAGGTGCATGACACCACGGGTGTAGTCCACATTGGCCTGCTCCAGAACGGCACGCAGAGTGGAATTGGGGTTGACGATGACGGACTCACGCTTAACATTGTTACCAACAGTTACCTTAATCATTTTGATAATCTCCTTTAATTCAATTTATTTTGGTTTGATTGATGATGGTGTTATGGGGCGGCATAGCCGCCCCAATTGGATTAGATCACGGTGATAGCACCCATAACGGCTGCCTTCTCGGCCTTGATCTCTTCCAGGACTGCAGGCAGTGCCTCTTCCAGCTTGTTCAGGTGGATGACAGCAACACCCAGAGCCTCAGCGACATGCTCCTTGATCTTGTCACCGGCAACGCCGTTGTTGCACATGGTGATGCATGCCAGACCCTTGTCGTCGGGAGTGACATTGCAGAAGTATGCACCGTACTGGTTCATCTCGCCGCAGCCGCTGGTACCGACATCGATGCGGAAAATCTCTTCCTTGTTGTTCTCACCGCCCATCAGGATCAGTGCCTTGGGACGATACTTCTTGATGGTTGCCAGCTCCTCCAGCTTCAGGGTGGAAGTGACGACGGTTGCATTACCTGCGATAGTGATCTTGCTCATAATTGTTTACTCCTTTGTTTCAAAAAAATTTTATGTACACCCTTTGGGTGCCTGGAATAGAGCTTTATAGATTAACCCTTTAGAACTTGCAAGAAAAATCCCCTCGCAATTAAGCGAGGGGAAAGATTCAGATTGCAGATTTAGATAATGAAGCCGGGGCGACGCCACTGCCGTTACCGGCGGCGCCGGTGTTGCCGGAGTTGCCGACGCTGGTGACACCGGTAAAGTTACTGGAGGAGCCGCTCGCGGGCGAACGGAGCCACCAGTACCACAATTCTTCTGCGAAGAATTTAATTCTGTGCGCCCTTTTCTTAAACCACTCGAACTGTACATCGTCAACATCCGGTTCATAAGTGCCACCAAACACTTCTGTGCGGGATAGCAGCCAGAGCTTATCCAATGTAGTAACAACCACGCCGTTTAGTTTTTGTTTGATGGTTCTTTCCTTGATTACCGCTTGCAGATCATCGGGCAGCAATGCGAAAAATTCCTCCCGAAGGTGTCTTCGCATCTTACTGTCTTTCCATCCACCACGGTTTGTTGCCACATCATTCATCATGTAGCGCTCAGGCAGATATTTGAACACAAATGCAGCGGTATTCTGAGCATATGGATTTAGCGCAACAACTTCAACAGAAAATTCCTCACCATTTTTCAGTTTGTCAGTAATGACATCGCCGACAGAGAGGTACCCATCATTTCCGGCAGCAAGTATCTTTGCTACTTCGCTCCATTTACTCCTGGAACTGAAACGTCTGGTGATAGAAATGGTATTTTGTGCAACCATGTTATACCTCCTCGAACTCTCCATTGGTGACTACGATTTCCTCGTCATCAAAATCGTACTCTTCGTAAGGATATTCGGTGTACACTTCCAGACCGGTTCTCTCATCGATAAGGAACATGGGTCTTCTGACTCTGACTCCAGAATCAACCGCAATCGTACGAACAACCTTGTTCAGCAGATCATCGAACTGCTTGTCGTGGTATCCATCATAGATAGTATCACGATTCTCTTCCATCAGAACTTCCAGGAAGTCTTCAAAAGCCATGAGAATCTCATCCTCACGCTCATAAATCGCATCTTCCATGTCGCTTCTGGTGATTTCTTCGTCGTCTTCGTCATCACTGACAGTGGTGGTATCAATAGGAACTATGTACTTTTCGTAGATTTTCTTCGCACTATGCTCTGCATCACGGCTGGATACAAGGTATTCTTCATGGACAACCTTGTCGTTGTTATCAGTGACTACCAATTGCGGCGTATCGCTATCCTCTGTCAAGTACACGTTCATTCCGGTGTCTTCGTTTTCTGCGATAGACACCATCTCTTCCGCAAGCTGCTCAGCGTTTCTGTTGTAGAACTTCCACACATCTTCGGGCTTGACGTGAATTTTCGCACTCATTTTTACACTCCCTTTTATTAAGATAAAACTGGTGGATCTGTTCGGATTCGAACCGAAGACCCGTGGATTATGAGCCCACCGCTCTAACCTGCTGAGCTACAGATCCATATAAAATGCCGGAATCATTCTCTGACTCCGGCAAACTTTTCAAGGAATTCGATCATCTCATCATCCTCTGGGAAGAAAGGATCTTTTCCGTCCGCTCTCATTTTACCGAGAGCATTTATCATTAGCTGTCCGAATCGCCAATCAGGCATCATCTTCCAGCAAACTGCCAGTCTTTGGCAGAATTTATCAATCCGTTTAGGATCTCTCATTAAATTCCTCCAACTCCAAGGAACTCCTCGATGGACATGTCACCTTCTTCAAGCTCTCTATCTTCAACGATTTCCTCGATTTCTTCAATGAGAACATACCATTGGTCATGTTCTTCAAAGTACACTTCGATCAACTCGTGTTTGTTATAGTGACCTATTTGAACATATTTTACCGTGACTTCCTGACCGAGAAACCCTTCCATTTCTTCGGGGTCGTCAATCCCATACAGTTCCCTTCCCCAAAATCGGTCGCCAATTCTAACGATCGTACCGGGAGTTAACAAATGTGCATCTTCTTTTCTCAAGAAATCTCCTTCTTACGGAGCGCAAATCTCCGCCTCATAATCTTCTGCAAACACATATATACCAGCAGTTTCTTCACACTCAAGGTGTATCAGATCCATTGTTACCTCCTAAAAGTCCAAGGAAATCTTCAATCGATGTATCACTTTCGTCGATGTCCTTAGAGATTAGGTCAGAGAACTCAGCAATCACATACCCATCGTCTATGTAGTATTCTGGGTTGCAATATCCGATACCATATCCGGGGCGATGAAGGTTTGGAGAAATCGCAGTCGGCATTCCCTGGCTCATTGCAATGCTTGCATATCTTTTTATAGTTCCAAATGCTTTTACCCTCGGATAATCGCGATACAGTGCTTTTATGCAATGTGTTACCTCGAACTTGTTCCTGCAGATAATTGCGAATTTGAAATTTCCACCAAAGACACCGTAATCAATACTGATATTAGCCATAACGATTGTTGTCCTTTTTCTCATTTGCATATTTCTTTGCAAAGAGAATTGCAAAAGCGAGTGGTGCTACAACAGGCCAGAAAATGCCTGCCACAATTGCTATTGTTGTGTCTTCATCATGCTCATGCCACTTGTCATACATCTTGAGACATTCAGATTTGTAGAAGAATGTAGTCGCAGAACCAACTGCGATATATAAGATAGCCAGAACCCAACCCATTATTACACCTCTTATTCGCTTACCAGAACCACATTGGTAGAATGGGTCAGATAAGTCTTACCGCCGATCTTGACCTGCATCATGTCGCTGGCCTCGTAGTCTTTCCAAGACTCCACTCTGCCCTCTACGAAGCTACCATCGGGCATTGCCACCTGAGCATACTTAAAGGTGTAAGTAGTGTCGATGAACTGAGAGTTGCCACACGCAACCAGAGACAGCATCATCACGATACACAGGGCGAAACAAAAGATCTTTTTCATGTACGAATTCCTTTCACATAATAATTATTTATCGAACTGCTCATTAGGGTAATCGCAGTCCATATATTCATCGAAACAAGGCCAAATTTCACCGTTGAAACCATAGCCAAATTCCCATTCTTCAAATAGTGATTGCAACGAAGTTGGAACATCTCTTCCATCAAGATCTTCGTCAATCATTAGTTGGAGCTGATGAATCAAGTCTGTCAGAGTGTATCCATGAGCAATCATCCACTGCAGTCTATGTTTTTCATAGGCACTACGGTGTTCATCATACTCGGCTGCTGTTTCCTGAAGTGTATTCTTTTGGTCAATAACCATAGCCATTCTGCGTCTTCCACGCAGTTGGAGACAAGACTTACACGGCTCAAAATGAGCTGGTTCATTTTTGTGCTCGCATTCCCAGCAGTTTTTCATCTTTCACCTCACGAATTCAGACTTTTATATTACCTGAGAACTGTTTCTCAATATCTGAAACAGAATATCCCTCCCTAAGCATCCATTCGCCCTTGAAGAGCATGTATGGCCGCCATCGTTTATCGACATATCGATCTACAATATTACGAACCATATCAAGGTCGCTTTTACTTGGTTGGACTTTAGAAGGCATTCTAATTGCCATTTTCATCACCTCATGATGAAATTAAACTTTTATTGTTATGATCCGGTATGATTCATCGTAATCAGAGACATTGATCTGGATTTGCTCTTTGCTTAGCAGACCTAACTTTAACATCTGGGACACGCACGCAGCGACCTTGTACATATCCGCATCCCATGTTTTGATCGTTCCGTCACTGCCTTGCGATTTCAACTCGATACCGTGCACTTGGAGAATGCCTAGAATACATTCTCTTTTAATAGAATCTTCCATTACTTACACCCCGATATGAAATCGAACTTTTATTTACATGGCTGATATGGTGTTGGGGTGCGTAGTTTATTCCGACAGCCGGAGCGTTACTCAGGAAGTCTGAAAGCATAATTGCCAAACGTTATCCAACATTTTGAGATGGTCTGCGCTTCCCATCTTCTCACTAAACCATATCATGGTAAGAGGGGTAGGATTCGAACCTACGAATTGTTCAGTGACCACACGTGCACCCAAGTCCAGACACGGAGATTTACAGTCCCCTGCTTTGTCCGCTTGCATACCCTCTTATATCGCATATTTATCTATATTTTCTGTTGTAGTAAGTAGGATGATTGATATGATCCATGTGTTCAACATACGCAGCCATCGCAATCATACAACGATTGAAAAACCCCTTCATTTTTAACACCCCTTTCGTTTATCACTTTTATGAAAGCACGCTTTTATTCTTCTTCGCCGTCCTCATCCTCATCAGACTGATCGAAACAGGACGCATCAGAGTAAACGCTGGCCTCAAAAACAGTACCGCCGTTTGAGATACAGTCATCGATCATCAGGCCGATCTCCTTAAGGAAATCCTCCTTGTCGCAATACTTCATACCGGATCCTTCATCTGCCCCGGATGTAGAGATGTAAAACTTCATAATATCCTCCTTATAAAAACACACTTTTATTTTCTTTTTAATGGACACCAACGAGGAAATCTGTCCGGAAGATCACTCTTCAAGAATACATAGGACTGAATCAATCTCTTTTCCTCTGTTGCGTGGCACTTATAGTCGTCCTCGTCGTACGAGTCAAAGTTTGCATGAGCAACAGCATGGGGACAATCGCGACATCCTTCAACCTCATACCCTTTCATAACTATGACCTTCATAATCAAATCCGCCTTTTATTCACAAATATATTGATTTTTTTCCTAATTATGTTAATATATAATTAATTTAACATATAGGAGATGACTCTCGTGCTAGAAACCTCTACTTTTTTATCAGCACTCAAAACTTTTTTCGATGCATTCCTTCTAGAGGTGGTTATTGTATTATTATTCTCCGGAGGTTTATTAGCTTTTGCGCTCGATATGATTAGAACTTCGCTTTATGGGAAATGGTCGGGAGTATCTCGTATTCATAAAAAAGGAAAAGATATCAAATCCCTTAAAAGAGCTATATTGAACGCAAAAGAAGTTTGCATTTTGGGATTCGTGCCATACAATTTTGTATTTGATAATCGTGAATTGCTCATACAAAAAATACAGGACGGCTGTAAAATAAACATTTTACACTGTGAATACGCTTCTCCAGTACTAAAAGAGTTGTCTCAAATCGACAACAGAACAGATTGGGATGTACCGAACAAAATCAAATTACTCGAAAATGAATTACGAAGTATCAAATCCTATGCCAAGCACGGATCTACCGGATATTTCGAAATTCGTAAGTGTTCCGCCGAAATACGTAATCCTTGTATTATTTGTTATGGCAAAAATAACATGAAACGAGCATTTCTTACTGTGTCAATACCACCAAAACGCTCGATAGAATCTCTCATGCTTGAGTTTAGAAAAGAACAGTGTAACGACATAATTACATATTTTGACACAATATGGGGCAGGCATGATGCAGATAAAATCAAGATCGACTAACGTTTGTTAGTCGATCTTGATTTTTTAGTAAACTCACCAAAGTAACGACTCAACATATGTATCCATACTGCAAATCAGTTTATAACAATTACCATGTGAAGCATGGTTTTTCCAGGCCGCATAGCATTCATCAAATTCTCGTTTCTGCATTTTGCCTGCTTTGACGAGCATCGCATATTTTCTTAGGCGTTTTTTAATTTGTCTTTTGTTGGCACCAGTCAGTTTCCGTATGACTTTACCGTCCTTAGTTAAATACGTATGAAATCCAAGAAATCTGATCCCCTTCCGCATTGGCACAATCTCGGTTTTTTCATTCAAAGTAAGATGTAGTGTAAAAAGGAAGTCCCTGATGTTATCAAGACAGTATTTCAAATACTCTTTATCATCAGATAGAAGATAAAAGTCATCCATGTATCTTCCATAATACATACACCCCAGATCTTCGGTTATGAAATAATCCAGACCTGTCAGATAGATCAGGGCGAACACTTGGCTAGACTGGTTCCCAAGTGGAAGTCCAACTCCCCCAGTACTATCTATAAACTGTTCGCATATCCACTGAATGTCTGGATCTTGGAAATGATTCGCAATGCATTCCTTGAGTACATCGTGATTTATGCTGTAGAAGAACTTGGTAATATCGCATTTCAGAATGTAGCCAGATGTGCCAAACCGACCGTAAAAGTTTTTCAACTTTTCAGACAGCCGTTCAAGGCCATACAAAGTCCCCTTGCCTATTTGACCTGCATAGTTATCTTCAATAAAAATATCCTTCATCTTAGGCAGCAACACATAATCGCATAGGCAATGTTGGAGAACTTTATCCCGAAAAGAACCCGATTTAATCACTCTCTGTTTTGGTTCCGAGACTATAAACTCTGAGTATGGAGATACCTGATATGTACGGCTCACCAGCTGACGCTTCATCACACATAGGTTTTCAAGAGCCGCCGCGTTGAATCTTGCAGCAGCTTTCTTCTTTCCTTTGCCTTTCATAGATGTTCTATATGAGGCATAGAGGTTTTCAAAGCTTGTTAGTTTCTGGAAGTCACTCATAAATTCATTTGTATTTATCCCGTAGTATACGAGAAAGGTTATATGCTCTTTTGATGATGTGATGCACTCCTTGCAATTTCCGTAGAAATTCATAGATCTCGCTAATCCACCAGAACGGGCGCACACCGTTGCAGTTGTCACAGTCGTTCCAGTTCAGAGTACCATTGGAGTTGACGTAGCAAACGTTGCGAGCTTCAGCATATAGCCTAAGAGTGATCTTAGTTTAGGTTCTTCTCCAAGCAAGGATCATATACTTGATGTCATGCGCTAAATCAGTCCATGTTTCACTGGTCGCAAAACTTATCAAACCTGCATGCAGACTATACTTAATCAGGCTCAAGAACTTGTTACAGTCCGAAACCGCCTGCGTCTGCAAATCGTATTTTCTTGCCTTATGTAGCGCTGAGTCTGTCTTTATAGCATTCGCATTAAGGACGTTACTATGTATGTCTAATACGCAGGCTTGCAAAGAATCGGCAAGCCTGCGGAATTTAACTGGATAATGCTTCCGGTTTGTTGTAATATCAAACACGGAGAAATAAAGCTGTTCTGCTTTATTTCCTATCTCAAATCTGATTTCTTCTGCCACAGGAACTCAAGAAACGGAGATAGAAGATTTAAGAATCAAAAACGGGCGCACACCGAGGCAGTCGCCGCAGCCGTCCCAGCCCAGAGTACCACCGGAGCCGACGCAGCAAACGCTGCGAGCATAGTCATTAATGGCTGCGCTAACCTGGGTTGCAAGCCACCACCAGGAACCATAGGCTGGCAGAAATTTACGATACTTTCGGTATCTGTCAGTAGTCAGCAGGGAAATCTTATCCTTGCATGATACGCCCTTGCCAGTTCCATCATCAGCCATCAGATCAACGGTGTGCTCAATAATATTGTCAACCCCGATTGCAGCCGCAACCTCCTCGTAGAACTCACCGTTAAGATATTTTCGAATGCCGCTCTTGGTGTAATCGCCATCATTGCCAAAGGTCATCTTTTTGACGAACTCCTTCGCAATAACTGCAGTTGTATCACCATCCTGCTCCAGGACGATATACTCTCGACTGCCAATTTTGGCAATGCCGCCGGGTTCGATACTGCTCAGAACCTTTGTTTCTATTGCTCCGAGCTGAGTAAGAACTACAGAAAAACTCCCATCAGGATTCTTGTTCAGAGAAACCTTAATATTGGGAATAGGATTGTCGATTTTAATGTTCATTGACTCTTTCAATTCCTTTCTACGAACTATTTTAGAAATCAAATTCTTCATAGTTTACTCCGCCTCATCATCCGAGAGTAAAGATACTAAAAGAGAAGAATTAAGAGATAAAAACGGGCGCACACCGTAGCAGTAGCCACAGTCGTCCCAGCCCAGAGTACCATCGGAGAGGACGCCGCAAACGCAGCGATTGTAATCGTTGCTTGGAGTGGAAAATGGTGTGATTGTCCACCACCAATCACGATATCGGGATCTTGCACCAAAAATTCTGTGGAATTTGGCATATTCTGCAGCTGTAAGCATACTGACCTTATCAATACAGCTTCCATAATCGTCAAGACCATCCAACGATGTCAGATCTCTTGAGAATTCAATGATGTTCTCACGCCCAATAAGCATAGAAATACGCTCGTAGTATTCACCGTTGAGATACGTTCTTATTGGACTCTCTTTCCAGTCTGCACTGTCACCAAATTCTCTGGTGCTTCGTAGAAGCTCTTTCCTAATTACTTTACTTGAACCAGCTCCTGTGTGCTCCAGAACCATATAAACATCTTCGCCTATTAGAAATTCTGATCCAGGCTCCAAGTCGCTCAGATATGCTGATCCTGATTCCAATTTTTCGTCTTCAGTCAGCAATGTATCTTCAAAATCATTAAATATATCGTTAAAATCAAACACACTAATCCCCCAAAAACTTCTCATGTTAAGTTTATTTTGTAATCTAATTTATGGTATGCTAGAAGGGACTCGAACCCCTGACCTACTGCTTAGAAGGCAGTTGCTCTATCCAGCTGAGCTACTAGCACATATCAAAGTCTCATTTTGTGTATGAAAAAGACCGGGCATAAAGCCCGGTCTTTAACTTAATGTCGTTCGATTAAGATAAAAGGTTTTCCCTGGTGCGTTTTCTTTGACAACTCACACAATTCATAATCAAGCATAACCTCAGTTATAGGTTTACCCGATAATGTAATTGTATCAGCAGACCAATTAGAAGTGAGGCTGCCAAGAGCATTTCGTAAAGTGGTCTCTTTCGGCAGCTCACACCTCTTTATATCAATCGTAACTGATAAGTCATCAAATTGGACAAGCATCATTGCATGTTCTCCTCTCGAATAATCCACAATATTCTATCATAGATTTCGACAGAAGACAACAGGATTAAATACCTAAGAACTCCTCCAACGGCATATCGCTCTCTTCAAGCTCCGATTCTTCGCCAAGTAACTCCTCGAATTCAACGATTTCATAACCCTCTTCTTCGTAATAGTCACGTGGCGAATAGTACAACTTATCTAAGACCAGATTCCCGTCATAATCGGCATTATATAAAGTGTAGCAGGTGTCCTCTTTGTAGTAATGCCAATTGTAATCATCAGTTTCTCTGTTCTGTTCCCATACGGTTGTTAATTCTGGATGCAACTCGTTGATGGCGGTATACAGTGCTTCTGCTTTATCGGGACTATTCAAAAGAACCGCACACGGCCTATCAAACATGATTGATAAATCAAGCAATGTATTCACCTCACATTATTCCGAGCAAGTCTTCGATGGACATATCTCCGACTTCCATCATCTCATCAAACCCGAGAAGGTCCTCGAACTCAACAACTGTATAGCCATGTTCGAGTGCCCACTCTACCGAACCATGAAGTAAATCTTCATGTTCGATATCGTTAATATCGGGATAGTAAGCCATACCACCTTCAATCTCGACAAAATCAAGATCCCATCTAGGGTGATCGACGTCCCAACCTTTACACTTTTCTGGGTACTCTTGGATTAACGCATGAATAAGAGCCGATGCATCGTCTTCGTTTTCACAATGTACTGCATACATGCTTTCTCCGAGGAGGATGCTCAGGTCAAGCTTTGGAAATTCTCTTTCTTGACTCTCCATTTATGCCCCCCCCCCCCGGAAATTCGCCAGGAAAACATTTACTTTATGCATTTGCGGGAACCTCATTCTGAATCTTATTCAGCTTAGACCAGTTCCACCAGCCGTAGATGCAATTTGCAGTCCACACCACATACATTGCAACCATAGACCAGTTACCGGCGACCCACCACATCTTGATGCAGAACAGGTCGATCAGAAGCCACCAAACCCACTGCTCACGATAACGCTTGACCATCATAATCTGTGCAAAGACTGCCATAACGTTGGTAGCTGCATCTGTATAGGGCTGTGCTGCACCCAGATACACCAGAACTCGTCCGAACAGGTATGTTGCGATGACCGTTGCAATAACAGAACATACCCATTCAGCAATGCCAAACTTACGGGTCTTGACATCCTGGGTACCGTCTTCGTTGGTGTTCATGTTCTTTGCCCATGCAAACATACCCCAAATCATGGTGACAACGTAGAACACCTGCTCGATTACCTCACCATAGAAGAAGTTCTGGAATGCGAGAATCGTATAGGTAATATTCTGGATGAAACCAATGGGATACATCATCCATCGTCCTTTGGCTGTCAGGATAACAGAGATGCAACCGGCAATACCGGCAATGATATTCAGTGGAGTGTCAGGAGTGATACAGAAAACAACGATCTGCGTTCCAATGGCAAATGCCATGAACAGCTTCTCGCCCATGCTGTAGCCAGTCCAGAAATTCTGGAGGAACCAATTCTTTACCTTACTCATAGAAAACGTCTCCTTCTTTTTCGGCGATGATGAAATTATTGTTTACATTGTTGATTCTTACGAATGACTTCCACCGTCTATCGAGGGATTCCCACTTAGGCTCTTCGACAGACCGAGTCATTGCGTCCATTACAGAGTTCGGGATCTGACGCTCTCTCCTGGAATTATTCAGTTTTCTCTGCTCAGGAGATGCGGAGATAAACACCAGATGATGCTCAAAGGACGGAAACCATCCTAAAAACTGATCTCTGTCAAGGTGCGACAGGGCATTTGTGTCAACCACACAGTCAGTACCACTCTGCTCTGCGATATGAATTGCTCTGAACAAAGTCATCCATACTTCAAACTTGTTTTTGTGGATTCTCTCGTCTCCATTCAGCAGAGCATAGATGTTGTCCGGGCTCAGATACAGGAACTCATTACGGATCGCAAACTGTCTGGCAAACCTTGTTTTCCCTACAGCACTACATCCCGATACCAGAATCAGTTTTGCCATTGGCAATCACATCCTTTACATAGTCTACGACTGCCATGAAATTCTCATAGTAGTTTCCGGTCAGTACGGTAACCTTTTCCCAGTTACCAGAATGTTTCAGATTCTCACACAGGATTGCGAACAGTTCACGCCGTTCCTTCATGCCGGAGTGTGCCATGAATCGTTCGTGGTCATCGACATATACACCATGAGGTGCAATCAGGAAAATCTTGTCCCATCTGCACTTGCGGGTCAGACTGTCAGCCAGAACTGCCACTTCCTGGAACTCCTCCTGTGTCAGTGCGCAGGTTTCATCCTTGGCATAATACTCAGCATACATCCGAGTAACCATAGAATCAGAATCGGCGAAGAACAGGCCGTGGTTTCCGGGAGAGTTAATCAAACTGCGGTTCAGATTGTACTGACCCTGCAGGAATGCTGTGTAATCCGCACCGTCCAGTTCCCAGTCTGCGACACAGCTTTCCTTCATATATTCACGAGCGTACTCGTAACTATAGGGGGCATTGAAATACTTTCCGAGGTCACGAGTCATGACTGTCTTGCCCTCAGAAGCAGTACCGCAGATTAGAATATTATGGCTGAACAACCGGCGGAAAGGCGTAGTAATCTTATCCCAATGTTTGATGGGATTCTGGCGAATCATCGTTGCACAGATAGGATTGGTTGCAACTCTATCGACAAGAACACACTGCTCTCCACGTCCTGTCAGATCATTGTAGTAATTCTCATCTCCAACGTACCAGACACGGTCAGGCCCGACCATAAGTCTGTTGCCATCTTCGGTCTCAAGCACTGCAGCATTTTTAACTGCCTTTGCCCAGATCCTCTCAAATTCTTCCAGCCATCCGCTCCACCCTTGGGGATATGCTTCGATTCCCAGTTCAGAATCGTTGATGGAATATACTGCGACAAGATCATCGTCAGCAAAAAACTCACGAACATATCTGTATCGCTTTTTGTGAGGCATCAAGGGCTCGCCTTTATCACCGTCCAATCCACAGGAGATAACGATACAGCCACCATCATTTTCTTTCTTCGCTCTCATAATCAGGTCAAGATGTCCCTGATGAAGAGGGGCAAAGGAACCGAAAACGATACCAACTCTGTTACCTTCCAGCGGCTTTTGATAACTATGAATCATACGTCCTCCTTTACCGACCGCTCAATTTTACGGGGTTGGCAGTTAACCTAACCTCCTCTGCCAGGATGCACTTATTGCCGTCAATCGGATAATATGTATCACTTCAGCGACATTACCCCCGCGCCTGGTACGCATTCCCAGACTTGCTATTCACGCATAGCCAGCGCCTACTAGACGACTTCCTCGAAGAGCGAAGTATGGCCTTTCAGAATTCCGTGTGTGGGTAGGGACGGACTCGAACCGTAACCGCTTGCCAAGCCTACCCATATTGAGACCGGAGTGAAGGGGGGTGAGAAAACCCCGGCCTCAGATAACCATTGCTGGGTATCTATGTATTATGCATTGGTGAAGAAACCACCAAATGCCAGTGCTGCGACATTCACTGCAACAATTGCAAGAGTAACCCAAAAATTCACTCTTCCGTGCAGCTGTTTGCCATGCTGATTGGATGCAATCAACAGGATTACCATGAACCATGCCATGATTGCATATTGGAAAATGCCCAATGTTTTGCCTCCTTCGCTAACTGAATAGCGGATACGATATCAGCTCACACGTCTTAGAATGTTTGAGCTTGTTCACAAATTTTCTGCAAAGAAACTCAGAATCAAATGACTTAGTCAACTTGACACCGGATTTCTTAACCATGTACACGACATTCATCATTTGAATCATCCTCCTTAGCAGAATTGGCATAGATTAGTATGCAGGTCGCAGATTGCTGATTACCCGCTTCCCGCAGGTGCCGTCATCTGTCTCGCCGGGACAGAAGAACACGTTGGTTCCGGGGATCTGGTTCATTCGAGTGCCGCACTTAGGGCACTTCTTGCTGAAGGTCTTTTCGGACTTTTCGATACCCATGGCCGCACCCAGCTCATCGAAAGAACTAAAAGTTCTGTTAGCAGTCTTCTTCATAATGATTTCCTCCTAAATAATTCATTCTTTTCGCCTCGCTCCACATTTTCACAGACTTGCGACTGTTTATCCGGTTGGATAAGCTGTGTTAAGGCGAACGTCATTCAGCATATACCGAACAACCCTTTCGCCTCCGGCGACCTCGCAGGTCCGATGCCGCCGAGATAATCATTAGTAAAAATATCTCGCCTATATAACCGTCAAAGGGTTAACAGGCTTAGGTTTGGTTAGAGTTCACCACAACAGCCTTTGCACGCACTCTCCGGGCTTCACATCTAACTACCGTGACGAATAGCGGCTCGTCATAACCGCTCGGTAATAGAATTCAGTTTCAATGCTCCCGCAAGGTTCACCAAGTGTGGTCTTAAAGGGCTTTAATCGGGATCAACACATACCGTCGTATTTGCTGCCCCACTCTGCGTTTACATGGGCTGGTGACCATTACGCCATGGACCGGTTAGCGTAGCCGCATTAAGGCAACTGCCGCCCAATTTAGGGCGGCAGGCACTTTACTTAGGGATTGACATCGACGATCGTTGCGCCGCTGCCGTTAACTGTGGGCATCTTGCCGTCCCACTGCTCGTACTTAATCTTCTCGATCAGATTGGAAGTCAGAGATGCAGCAATCATTTCGTTGGCTGCTGCTTCGGCTTCAGCTGCAATGCGTAGAGCCTCAGCTTCACCTTCGGCCTTGATGATAGCCTGTTCTGCCTTGATCTGGGCAACTTCCTTATCCTTCTCTGCGGCAATTCGTGCGACCTCACGGTCCTTTTCTGCCTGAATCTTTGCGGTCTGAGCCTCAATGTTCGCCAGTTCCAGCTCCTGCTGTGCAGTAACCTTCTTCTGGATAGCTGCAGCGGTTTCGTTGTCCACGGAAATATCAGTGAAGTTCACAGTGTCAATGATGATACCATAATCTGCAAACTTCTCACGCAGATGCACATCCAGATGCTCATTGATTTCGGTACGCTTGTCGCCGAAGATATCAGTGACGGGATACTGTGCGGAAACTTCCTGCGTCCATGCCATTACCTTGGGCTTGATAAAGGTGTTCTTGATTTCGTCACCATTCTTGCCCTTAAACATGACGAAAGTATCAGCGACTCGATCAATGTCAAATCGATAGCTGAACTCCAGATTTACTCGAACAGTCTTGCCGTCGGAAGTGGGAATGTTGAAGCTCTCATCCTTCGGGGAGTCGCCCTTATCTTCAGAGGTCAGGTAAGACTGTTCCAGACTCACAGAATATTCAGTCACCTTCTTGGTGGGAGCAACCAGGTGCCAGCCCTGAGTAAGGACTTCACCATCGACGCCGCCGTTCATGTTGTAAACGACACCGACATAGCCTGCGGGAATCTGTTCCAGGCAGGAAATACAACCGATCAGGCCGACGATCAGAATCAGCGCCAGCAGAATTGCACCGAGCTTAGCTTTCATTGTTTTCATTCTCCTTTGTTTCGTCTTTGTTGATTTCATCCATTGCATCGTTGAACAATTTCGATGCGAATTTTCCGATTCCTTCATATGCGAAACTCAGGAGGAACCAGATAAGTACGAGAGCGGCGATTACAAGTAACCAGAAAAATGGGTTCATTTGTTAATCTCCTCTTTATGTATTTTGCAGGTTTTGAAAGCCCTACTTTTTAGGGGGTGATCTTGCAATTTTCATGCAAAACACTCCTTTTTTCAAAGATTTTTGCCTTTGTATTTGACACAAAAGCTAAGTTTTATTCCCATATATGGAAAGCCGCCCGAAAGGGCGGCTTGGGATGAGATTAGTCCAGAGAGTTCATGTACTTGATGGTGCGAACCATCTGGCTGGTGTAGGAGTTCTCGTTGTCGTACCATGCGACAACCTGAACCTGGGTATCACCATTGGGCAGCGGCATAGCCATGGTCTGGGTAGCATCGAACAGGGAGCCGAAGGTCATGCCAACGATGTCGGAGGAAACAATCTCGTCCTCGGTGTAACCGAAAGATTCGTTGGCAGCACTCTTCATAGCCGCATTGATATCATCGGCAGTGACAGCGCCCTTAACCACTGCAACCAGCAGAGTGGTGGAGCCGGTGGGAGTGGGAACACGCTGAGCGGAACCAATGAGCTTGCCGTTCAGCTCGGGGATAACCAGGCCGATAGCCTTGGCAGCGCCGGTGGAGTTGGGAACGATGTTCACAGCGGCAGCCCTGGATCTTCGCAAATTACCCTTGCGTTGAGGACCGTCCAAAATCATCTGGTCACCAGTATAGGCATGGATGGTACACATGATACCGGACTGAATCGGAGCCAGATCATTCAGAGCCTTAGCCATGGGAGCCAGGCAGTTGGTGGTGCAGGAAGCAGCGGAGATGATGTGATCGTCCTTGGTCAGGGTCTCATGGTTGACATTGTAGACGATCGTAGGCAGGTCATTACCCGCAGGGGAAGAAATGACAACCTTCTTGGCGCCGGCGTCGATGTGAGCCTGAGCCTTTGCCTTGGTGGAATAGAAGCCGGTACATTCCAGAACCACATCGATTCCCAGCTCGCCCCAGGGCAGCTCAGCAGCGTTGGCCTTGGCATAAATCGGGATCTCTTTACCATCAACGGTAATGGAGCCGTCACCCCAGTCAACATTGTGACCCTGGGCAACATAATTGCCCTGCGTGGAATCGTACTTCAGCAGGTGAGCCAGCATCTTGGGTGTGGTCAGATCATTGATGGCGACGATTTCATAACCGTCTGCTCCGAACATCTGCCGGAATGCGAGACGACCGATACGACCAAAACCATTGATTGCAACTTTTACAGACATAAAACTTTACCCTCCGTTTTACACTTTTCCAGAATTTAATCTGATTGCCCACTCCACAATTTACACGGGCTTGTGACCGTTCTGTTTTTTCAGAGCTGTGTTAGGCGGGACGAAGGAAAAGAAAGTGAAAGAAAACCTTCGCCCCAAGAAGAAAGGAGGTGTATCATCGACCCGAAAATCAGGTGATTGGCTCATGAAACTACCCTTAAACCCTTGTTACTCTTCAAAAACCGGGGTTTATAGGGTGTTTTTTCTGCTTTCAGCAGCTCTTGTCGTTTATTAACGACAGCACACAGGAACTCCCCGATTCCTGCATCCTTTCCGAAGTGAACCTTGCCGGTCTTGGGATCAATCAGATATTCGGCGTACACTGCATGAGAAACCTTCGACTTCTCAGGAATACCAAGCGCAGCTCTAGCGAACTGGATCAGAGTATCATCATGTGTATGGTAATAATTCCAGAGTACATCCGAACTTACAGGAAGCTCTGCAACGTACAGTGGGAAACTTTTGGAACTCTTGTCAATGATTGCAAGAGTTGCTTTTACCGTTCTCATTTTTTGATTTCCTCCCAAAACTATTCAGTTGTTAATATACAAAAGCCGCCCGGTTTACATACCGAGCGGCGAATTGTCATGCTAATGTGACATGAAATGTCCCTTATAATGTCCCCTTTATTGGACACAACTTATGCTTCGACAAAATTCCCCTAGACATTGCCAGAGAAATGTGTAATAATTGTTTTCGTTATCGAACGGTTGTTCGTTTATATTAGAAAAAGTCGGAGGTGCAACATGATTTTACATATTACACAGCTAGGAGAAATCGAAATCTCAGCAGCAAAATCAGCAGAATCTGGAGATATCGAAATATCCAGCAATACCAATTTCGCAGAGCTGAAGCGCAGAACCTACTTCCCTATCACCTCCGCTTATCTGATCGAAGATGATGAAGAATGGTCGCTAGTGGTAAAAAGAAATGTCCCGGAGGATTTCCGGGACGAGTTTGAAGAATATTGTGTTTTCCAAATTAAGAATCAAGGAGAGGTTCACAGATTAAAAGCCTTCTTGTAAAACTTATACTGCCATACAACACCACGATACTTTTTGGAACCGTAGATTTGGCAGACTTTCTGCTCATTCTCTTTTGAGAATACATCCAAACCATTCTGCTCAGCGACCCAAAGCCGATACAATGCGCCTGACCGCTGAACATTCAGCATGGAAAACCGAGGCGGATACTCCAAAGCCTCATACTGCATATTCATTTTGTTGACTAGGTTTGTCAACTGTCTTGGGCGAATCGGAGTTCCCATCTTATCAGAAGTTGGAGAACACATTCGCTTCAAGAATACATCCAAAGACTTGTCCTTGACTACGTTATATGCCGATCTTGATGCCACATTACACTTTACAAATTGAACAAGTAAAGAGTGAATGTCATCGGAAAAACCAGAAACCAGCACTTCACCGTCATTAGCATAAATCTTGCGGGATTCCAGGTCTACATGATTGTCCTTCAATGCACAAATTTCAGAATATCCCAAACCAAGCCAGACCAACGCCATGGCTACGACTTCTGGATATCCTTCATCAAACATTCTCACCTTGCGTAATGACCGTAGAAAATCTCCTTCATCTCTAAAAAACATTCTTGCCATGTGAGATGTTGGATCATAGTCTTTCGTGGAAACTTCTAAGAAACCGCCGCAGTAATTATCGAAAACCTTGTTATCTCTACACCATTCCACATAATTGCGAACGAGGGAAAGCAGAGCATCGACAGATGCAAGCTCAAACAATTCAAGTTTTCGGAAAGTATTTTGAACATCGGCGACCGACATTTCAGCAATCTCTTTTTCTGACACTTCTTCCAGTGCATCAAAGTATCCACCGGTTCTTGCCCATCCCTGATACTTGCTCAAAAACTGCTCTTTAACCTCAGGATTAAACATAGCTATCACCCTGAATAATGATAGCATAAACCCTAGTCAAAGTCAAACCCATCACCCTTTCAAAACAATATGTATGAAAGGCTGGGTGATGGTTAGCTTACATGGAAATTACCCGAACTCTAAAATCTACGCAATTTCCCTTAGAACTTTGGACGTTGTCCTTCGCCATTTTCAAGAAAAACTTTTGCTTATTCTTCCCGGAAGTTGTGAACGTTATCGTATCACATGACCCAGAATCATCCCACTTGACACTTTTAGGATCAGCAACAAAGAACTGTGTCAATATATCAATCAGCCGTAATTCCTCCATAGAATCCCTCTTATGCACATTTCTGGCCGATGATTACAGCGCGGTCAACAATCTTGATAAAGTCCGGCATAGTACAAACTACGCCGTCTTTATATGAGTTCTCAAGAACCCACTTGCCGACACTTCCGTTCATGCCGGGAATTACCGGGCGAAGAGCTCCAACAAATTCATCGAATACCACATTGATTCGATAAACGTTGTTATAGATCCTGGACAATGCGCTATACGCATTATTGATCGCAGTATTCTTTCGGCGGGAAAGCCGTTCGACTTCACAGGATGCAACATACCGCTCAAACTTCGCCATTAGATCAGACGAAGGATTAACAGATTCCCATGTATATACTTTGGAATGGTACTGGCTAACCAGTCTTTCCGTGTATCTATCCATGAAATCCTCCGCATCCACACCTTCAGGTATGCAAACAACGTGTGTCTTAGGCAGAAATTTCACCGGTTTAGAACCGCATCCAGCAGGCGCGACTAAAACTGTCACATCCATGTGTATTCCCTCCGTTTCCTTGCTGAGTTTGAAACTCACTAAAACCGCCGTTAATGAAAACAACGGCTTTTATCAGCTTCAAGCAGCTAACACAAATGCAATCATCATGGCTTCAAACAAAACCATCGCCACGAAGCACTGGAAAACATAGCAAATCCTTCCAATGATCCTGGCTTTTCTTTCTCTGCGGCGTTGGGCTAAAACCCTTTTAACATACCGCTTCTTGCTTTTGGGCATGGTAAACCCTCCGTTTCGGCTCAGCGTAAGGCTGCCAGGCTTTACCGCTGTATGCGTTCATAAACCTATCAGAACCGGTTTCGACATACTCATTTACTCGCTGAGTTTCCCGCATATCGTAATACTGCGTAAAACCAAGCATCAATTCTTCCATAGAATTTTCGTGGGTATATCCCCAAATGAATTGGGCATTGGGATCATTGTGTTCATCGGAAAAAGAATCCAGAGAATTTTCGATAAACAATTCCAGGGCTTCACCTTCAAAATCACAGGACAATGACTTTTTGAACGCTTCAAGCGGTTTATACTCCGCAGAATTGCCCAGCAATGCCCCGGCAAAATGAACTACCATGAAATGCCCTCCTATCAAATGTAGCCATCAAGCAGCACGACTTCCCTGCCGTTAAACTTGACAAACCCATTCTTTTGCAGCATACGAACCTCCAGGATGTGCCGCTTTAACCGCTTCAACTCAGCGATAGACCGCTTCCATTTCCGCAGCTTACTAAACCGCAGGAGAAACACTTCCCCCGTGATCTTGGATTTAACCGTAAAATCCAGCCAAAACCGCCCGGACTTTCTACGGATTGCAAAACATTTCCACATGGAAATCCCTCCGTTTCGTTTACCGCTCAAAAAACCGCCGAAGTCCGACGGTTTTCTCAAAGGTAAACAGGGGCGGGAAACCGCCCCTTAAATGGTGTTTACTTCTTTTCAGCCTTCTTGGTGCCGGACTTCTTGGCAGGTGCCTTGCCCACAGTCACAGGTGCTTCCTTGGGCATCTTGTCGGGGGAAAACTCAGTCATCTTGTTGTTTTCGCCCATTTCCTTGTTGGCTTCCACGGTCAGAGGTGCCTTATCGCTGCCGCTTCTGGTGGCAGCCTGGAACTCATAGGCGAAGTTGTTGTGCCGGGTATAAATTGCCCGGAAAACATGGCGCAGGATCGTCTTTTCGTCACGCATCTGGAGCTGACCAGCCTTATTTGCCACGGACTTACCCGTGATGCAGGCATACTGGACATACTTCACATCTGCGTTCAGCATCTTAGCCGGAGCGACACCGAAGGAAATCATGCGGCACACTTCGGTCAGCTGCTCAGCCAACTTGTTATAGCTCATTTCAGCCGCAGGGATATTCCAGCCCTTACGGTCACGCAGGGCAATGTATGTAGCGTTCATGGACTTCCGGGAAATGTTGGCTTCATCGTCCTTGGTGGCAAACCGTGCCAGATTGTCCGCAAAAACGCAGACAGTATCCAGGATACCATTCAGCTCAGCAGAACACATGGTGCTGATGAAGTCGTAAGCATCCAGCTCCACTTCATCGTCCTTGTCCACCACATAGCCCAGTTCCTTGTTGTTGGACAGCTTGAAGCCGGAAACGCACTGAGTACGCAGATAATCCAGCATAGCTTCCTTAGCCTTCATTTCTTCCATGGCTTCCAGCCGGAGAACCCGCATTTCATCGTTGAACATGGTGATAGCCTGCTTCACGGGCTCCAGAGCGACAGAGATTTCCTCCTCAGTCCGGGGAACCTTGCAGAACTCAGTGAACTTGGCATACTCTGCGCCGATGTTGGCATGGAAAATATCTGCATTACTGCCGGTCAGCTTCTTGTCCCTTGCACGCAGAGTTTCCACGGCTGCGTCAAGAGATTTACGATTGTACTTCATAATAATACCCTCCAAAAATTTTTATAAAATTGCCATTCCTGGCTCCTTTTCGACACTAAAACCCACACAAAAACCGCTTTATATGTTTTAGTGTGTCGCTTTTCTAGCATTGAAAAAGAGCCAGACTGGTTGCAGGAGAAAGAGAGATCCATATAGCGCACACTGGTACTCCGCTTCTTGCGCTTCACTGCATCATGGTTCACAGCCGTGTGTTACGTTGGACTTTCCACGGCGCACATTTGCACCGCTTCACTCTGTACCGTAGTATCTACCAACCGCACGGACAACCCTTTTATGTATGACTTGCTTTCGCCTGGTCAAAAGGGTATACTTCTCCCATAGTGATCTGCTGCTTCCGTTGTCTGGCTCTGAAATAGTCTTAACAACATTGTCTTTTTTGTCACGGTTTTGCACTATGGACAACTATCCATAGATAAGACCTACGCACCCTAAAGCCATTCACGCAGCTAGTCCACCGCATGGCTTTTACTCAACGTAGAAACCGCCCCCTCTCTTGCTTCGTGTATACATACACTCAGCCGCTTATCCATAATCGAATTTACCCACAGCGCCATTGACTGATTCTCACAGCCAGAGTGGTAAGGGTTTTCAGTTTGTAAGACCTACTCACCGCCAGGGCAGACTACGCCCCTATAATCGCCTATGGAGAACGGAGTTTATTCTGTTTACAATGCTGTCAACAGTACCAGCAGCACGGATGCTTCACGGTTTAGTGTGTCGCTTTTCCAATGTAAGCAAATAACGTGCGTTTCACGTTGGGAAGTGTCCAGCACTTGCACCAACTCCGAACCAGTCGGAAACGCTCGCTTGCTTCTGTTGTCCGGTGTTTCCACCGTGCCTTGATTATACCACATCATTCCCGGACTGTCAAGCACTATTTTTCGTGTGTCGCTTCTGCTTCTGGTTTTGTGTCCGCTTCGGTTCGCTGTCGCTGTCCGCCGTTCGTCCTCTTGCGGTCTGTCCGTCTGCATCTGCTTTTCACTTGATAGTGTTGACATAATGGGTATGTATGTGCTTGCTTTAGTCTGCTTGCGGTAGTCGGTTCGCTGTCGCTGTCCGCCGTTCGTCCGGCTGTCGCTTGCTTGACTGTGACTGGATTATATCATACAAGTTTCATTTTGTCAAGCACTATTTTTCGTGTGTCGCTTTTTGTGCTTGCGTTTGTCCGTCGGTCTGACGGGGTGCAGTCTGTCGGCTGTCCCGTGTCTGGTTCGTGTTGACCAGGTAGAGGGGATTTGTCGTTGCCGTCGCTTGACTGTATGGGGATTATATCATAGCTTAGTCCGTTTGTCAAGCTGATTTTTTATAGTTTTTCAAATTTCTTTCAACTTTACAATTTCACACAATAGCAAGTTGACAGTGGGGGTAGTTATGGTTTTTTGACCCCGCTTCTTTTTTGCAAATTGTATCAGTCGGTTCATCTCACTGTCACCACTTTTCTAACTTTTTGACCCTCAAAACATCACCATTAAGCAGATCCTTTTTCCAAACTTTCAACAAATAATTATCCTGGTATTTCTGAAAATAGCTACAGTAAGCCAAACAAAAACTTTCCAAAAATATTTCAAATTTATTTTCAAAAACAGGTCAAAATCGCTTGACATAAGCCACTTCGTATGATATAATATAAGAGAATATAAGTTAATTAAGCAATTTGCATAGCCGGATCGAAAGATCCTTGATTTTTAAGTCCATGTAATGTTAATTAAATAGTTTACTTGAAAGGAAGTATATATGAGTATTATCGTTCTTGATCTTGAGAAGAGAAACAACACAATCAACGTGGCTGCCATACAACAGAATACACGTAGACTACAGGCCGGTCTGATCGCTCCTGCTACTGAGGATACGACTAGCGTGCTTGCACCGGAGCATACCTCTGAACCAATTAAGAGCATGGACGATATCATCAGAGTATCTAAATACCTTATTGCGAATAAGAGGTTCAGAGACAACATGCTCTTTATTGTAGGCATCAACTTTGGACTCAGAGTAAGTGACCTCCGGATGCTTCGGTTCTCCAATCTGATCGTTAACAATAATGGTGTTCAGATGTTCAGAGACAGCTTCCCAATCTTCGAACAGAAGACTCGTAACACTCGTAAGCACAAGCGTAACCGTTACATCACAATCAATACTGCAGTCCAGGATGCCGTCATTCTCTATTTGGAGAATACTCCCAATGTGTCTCTAAGTGATTACATGTTCAGAAGTGCATCCAACAATGGTAAGGCAAACAATACACCTATCTCTCGTATGGCGATTGATATGATCTTGAAGGGTATTGCTGCAGATATGAATCTGAATATCCATATGTCCACTCATACTTTGAGAAAGACCTTTGCTTACCATCAGATGCTCATGAGTCATAACGACCCCCGAAAGCTTCTTCTCCTCCAGAAGATGTTGGGTCACTCCAGTGCAGCTCAGACTTTGGATTATATCGGTATTACTGGCGAAGAGATCGAAGAAGCATATCGGAGTCTTAATCTTGGCAGCACTACTTGCAACTATTTAATTGATGGAAATGTTATAGAAATGGACATTTCTGCAGGTTGATTTTAGCCATAATAATTGGCTCCAGGACACGCACTGTGTCCCAGCGATATCGTTTTGTCTCGGTAGAATCGAATGAAAATATTGTCTTCCTATAAATAAAAGAAGAACCAATTATGTATTACTTATTTTCGTGTATACCAAAAAGTTATGATTACCGAAATCAAGAGTATAGCTCGTCCGACAAAAAATTCTGTGTCCTGGAATTTTATATTTATAAAGCAGGTGATAAATTTTGAATGTAATTACAGTGGTGGATGCCCGGATGGGCAGAGGTAAGTCTTCCGCCGCAATACGATATATGAATGAACACAAGGGTAGTAAGCGTTTCCTATACATCACTCCATACTTGAATGAGGTTGACCGCATCTGTGAACAGTGTGACTTCGATCAATCTGAGAGTGATTTCATGAGTAAGTCCCTTGAGCTAAAGCTCCACATGAAGAAAGGTAAGAACATTGCTGCCACCCATTCCCTGTTCCACTTGATGGATGAAGAAGCACTTAAGCTGGTCAAAGAAATGAACTACTCACTCATTGTTGATGAAAGTATCCAGGTTATTGAGCGTTTGAATATTTCCAGTAAAGACTTTGATCTGATCGTTGGACGACTGGTTGAAGAAGATGAGGAAGGTTATCTGCGCTGGATTGATAAAGAGTATGTAGGCAGATTCGCAGACTACAAAGAGATGGCGGACACCGGAACGCTGTTTCGTCTGGATAGTGCATTGTTGAGTATTATGAATCCTGAGATGCTGAGAGCATTTGACGAAGTATTTATGCTGACGTATCTTTTCGACGGCCAATACCAGAAGGCATACCTAGAATTCTTTGGATTTGAATATCGCATCATCGGAGTGCTTCATGATGAGAAAGGATTCTATTTCTCAGACGAACCGGACGCACCTTCCCCATTGGACTATCACAATTTAATTCAGATTGTTGATGATCCTAAACTGAATAAACCTGGTCATGGGAAATATGCGCTTTCTAAGAATTGGTTCGCAAAGCGAGGTTACGATAACGATGATATCCGTTCTCTGAGAAATGGTCTGCGGCAGTTCTTTAGAAACGCACCAAACAGTAAAGCCGACACTCGCCTTTGGACATCTTTTAAGGACGATCAAAGCAAATTGGTTGATGTTCGTACCGGTCGGTTTCGGAACAACTTCTTGCAGGTAAGTGCAAGAGCTACTAACGAATACAGAAGCAAGACTGATATTGCATACATGGTCAATCGGTTTGTTGATCCAAACCTGATGAAGTTTTTTTCGACCAGAGGAATTACAATTAACGCAGACCACTTCGCTCTTGCTGAAATGCTGCAGTGGATCTGGAGAAGCGCCATCCGAGACGATAAGCCAATCAGAGTATACATACCTAGTCGCCGGATGAGAGAATTATTACAAAATTGGATTGAAGATATGTGTAAAGGAGATAATATAGATGAATGAACTGAAATGCGGAGCATGCCTGTTCCGAGATATTTGCACCCCCAAGTATGACTGCGACCACTACTCCCCTGCGGACGATCCCGCAGAAGATGAGTTTATCGATACATACATTGAAGAACAGAGAGATGTATTCTACGACGAGTGGTGGAGATACGCTGCTGAGTGGAACAATTTTTTATGATATATCATGCTGATTAAACAATTTGCAAGGAGATGGAGTAATATAGCTAAGCAACAAACTTGCCAGAAATATATATATAAACTACATAGCCGAAGACTGCGGGAGAACAAGTGGAAACTGACACTTGGCATTGCAGAGGCCAGAAGAAATGACGAAGTAATTTCCCTGGCTGATAGTCAGGTTCTGAGATGGCTCGATGAGTTGAACGGCATTACCGACGCTGAGAATAAGGCAAGAGAAATTAAGCAGGAGATTAAGCGTCTCCGAAAAGAAGCAAATAGCGTCCAGAACAGACGTGCAGTAAAACAGCTCTATGCTCAATTGGATAGTATCCAGTTTAAGCCAGACTATATGTGTCTGATTATTGATAAAGAGAAGGATTACTACAGAGCTTGCAAGGGCTTCAGTATCAACGGCATCAACTATAAACGGCTGCTTGGCACTAATGGTGGTATCAAGAATAGTACGATAGTTTTTGTGAGTGAGCGCCATGCAGATGAACTTCGCCGCCGCATTGACAACGGGCGTAACATGGAGAAGCCGCTGGTGCCTGCAAAGCTGGAAGCATATAAAGCTTTGACATGTAGCGCATCTACCCCTGTGTCATTCCCCAGAGGAATTGTTGTTGTAGACGACTGTGAGACGGAGTTTTTGTCCGACATTGTTTACTTGACTGACGAAGCTGAGGGCGAACCGGTTATGGAGGATCGGAAGCAGGTGCCGATCCAGATGAACGCATCGGATGGTTATGGACTGATGCTTCCCTCCCTGGCACAGAAGTGGAGTGAAGATCTTGGATTGGACTACTTAGTAAGTGGTGTAAACACTCGCTTTTCTTTTGAAAAAGGAATGGTTTTTACATTCGACTTCCATGATTATGCAGAGAAAGTTGCCGGAACTTATATGATTAAGGATGCTTGGGGTAACGATGTAGACATCCGGGATGTAGACTTGATACTGACTACATCTATGGTCAAGCTTTGGGACAGTTATGATAGCTGCGACCACTACATCCAGTGCTGCATGGATAACGGCTATACTTTCAGTGTAGCTAAGACTTGCCCAAAGGAGCTGGAGCGTGAACGCTGCCTTAACTATCAGTTCATTCAGAGCTACGACCTCGATGACGATGATATCGAGCGTCTGATCGCACCCACCATGGATGAGATCAAGGAGGTGCTTGGCGGAGACTGGCATAAGACAGTTCTATTCCTAAAGGGAGATAGCCTCCGTATTGAAAATGTTGATAGACTTGAAGACAATTATCTGAAGGCGATAATGGTTAATCCTAAGATGGTCGATGATCCATATGTCCGTAACAGCATCTATCAGCTAATTAGAAACAGAATAAATGAGGCTAAGGTCGGTGTACTAAAAGTTCACGGCAATTATTCAATTGTGTCAGGCGACCCATACCTGCTCTGCCAGAGTGTATTTGGACAAGAAAAGACTGGATTGCTCAAGGCTGGTGAAATCTACAATAAGTATTGGGGAGATTGCGGAGCTGAACGACTTGCATGTTTCCGGGCACCAATGACGTGCCATGCAAATATTAGAGCAGTTCATCCATGTACTTCTGACGATGCAAAGTACTGGTACCAGTACATGACCACCTGTACGATCTTCAATGGTTGGGATACGGCTGCATCTGCGCTCAACGGAATGGATTTTGACGGAGACCTAGTTATGTTAACCGACAATGAGGTGCTCGTCAATAAGTTGGTGGAACTACCTGCATTGATGTGTGCTCAGCGGAGAGCCACAAAGAAGATCGTCTGCGAAGAAGACTTCATTAAGTCCAACATTGAGAGTTTCGGCAATGATATCGGAAAGACTACTAACTGGATTACATCAATGTTTGAGGTTCAGGCCAAATTCGATAAGAGTTCGCAGGAGTACAAAGACCTAGCCTATCGGATTAAGTGTGGACAGTTATTCCAGCAAAATGCAATCGATAAGGCCAAGGGTATTATCGCTAAGCCCATGCCAAGAGAGTGGCATGACCGGCACTCCGTTAACTTAATGGAAGATTATGATGCCAAAAGATACTACAGGGGTATCGTTGCTGATCGTAAGCCTTACTTTATGTGTTACATCTACCCTACCCTGATGAAGCAGTATAACACATACAAAAAAAATACAGACAGAAATGCGATCAGAGAGTTTGGTGTATCCATTGACGAGCTTGGTGCAATGCCGCATGATGAACTTACTGAGCGTCAGCTTGATTTTCTCCGATACTATAAGTCACGGCTTCCTGTAGGTGTCAATCCTTGTGTAATGAATAAGATCTGTTGGAGATTCGAGGAAGAGTTTGACGGATATCTTGGCAAGTACAATAAGGTTTCTGACTTTGATTATTCTGTGATGAAATCTGATGCTGAATATACATATGCCCAATTGTCATCTATCCGTAAGTTATACGATGAATATAACCACAAGCTTCAGAGATATCTCGTTTATACATATTACGAGAGGGTTGATGACGCAGAGTCCAAAACAACGATATCTTGTATGCGTGATGAATTTGTAAGAGAATGCGAGGCAATTTGCCAGAACCGATCCGTCCTGTGTAACATTGTATTGGATTTATGCTATACGCGTAGCGCTTCCAAAAAGTTCGCATGGGATATTTGCGGAGAAGACATCGTAAATAATCTGCTGTCAAAAAATGGCGGTACGATTTCAATCCCTGTGTACGATGAAGGCGGAGACATCCTTTATCAAGGTAGGCGATTTAAGGAGGTAGTGGTTAATATGGAGGATGAAAATGAGTATTGTTTTGAATGAGTTTACATGGGCGGAAAATGCTATCCGAGAGAAAATGCTTGGCAAGAAGCCATATGAGACAATTATGAGGGTCGCAAAATATTTTGTGCATAAAGGACTTTCCAAAAAGGAAGTCAGAAGTAGTGTGGAAGCGTTCATCTTGAGCTGTGATCCATCCTTTCCTATACATAAATGGTCAGAACCGTTGGACGGTATTATCAAAATGGCGTTTAAGCGTCCAATCATTATTATTGATGGGGTTCCCATTACAAAGAATGAACTAAGCCGAATTGAAAAGGTTGAGGGTAAGCAGGCTAGAAGGCTTGCCTTCACCCTACTCTGTATCGCGAAATACAATGTTGCAGTAGACCCAAACACAAACTATTGGGTCAGTACACCGGATAATGAAATTCTTCGCATGGCTAATATCAGTGCCTCAGTACATAGACAATGTGCGTTGTTTCGTCAGCTAAGAGACGAAGGTCTTATTCAATTCTCAAAACAAATCGACAATCTGAGTGTTCGTGTTTTGTTTGCTGATAGCGATGAGATGGCGATGAATATTACTGATTACCGGAATATCGGTTATCAGTATATGAAGCAATATGGTGAACCATATTTTGTCTGCTCTCATTGTGGAATTACTACAAAGCGAAACAACCCAGGTGTTGGCCGAAAGCAAAAGTATTGCAACAGTTGTGCCACCGAAATTCGTGTCAAAAATAAGGTCAATTCAATCATGACTCGTGATATTTTGGTGTCTAAATGATGCATAAAATTAAAAAATGGTGCAAAAATGACCTCGCTTTTGTTCCGTAAATATCGGAACAAAACGGGGGTATGCACTGGCACTTATTATGAAAGAAACAATAACTTTTTTGCAATTTCGAAATTTGAAGTAAAGGATGATATACACATGATTGCAATTTCCAGATCCGAAAGAGATGCTATTTTAGCTAAGTATCCCAACACCCATATTGTTCGCACTATGCGGCAGGACTCCAAGAGAAAGCATTACTTCTGCACTGAGAGTCCCAAGGTAATGAAGCTGCTAAATGCAATGCGAAGCGCAGGTGTTATCGAGGTTAGAAAATGAGCCAAATGGATCTGCAGAGAGCAGATAACGAGTCAGCGTTTGATTACCACAAGCGATTGATTCATGGCAAGCTCACGGACAAGACTTTGGCAGACTGTGACTACTCAGAGTTGGCGGAACTTGTATATGGGCAATCATATTCTAGTGATGTTGCTAGAAGAATGATGTATGGCAGCAGAAGGACACTTGAACTGATGGATGCTGAACGTGTTAACAATATTACAGACGCAAGTGTTCTATCAGACATTGACGCTCAAATCATTGAGCTACGTAAAGAACGACAGAAACTTTATGACCAACGCAATGCGTTCACAAGGGTTGTGCGGGATCGTTCTCGTCAAGAAGAGCTGAATGAAATCATTGTACAGGCCGTTCAAGGGGGCGAACTCCCTCGTCTTGACTATCAGCCTCATCAAATCATACATACAGACAATGACTTGCTCGTTAGCCTAAATGACATTCATTACGGTGCAAATGTGAATAACGCTTGGAATAAATACAATTCTGATATATGCAAGAGCATGATGTGCAAATACGTAGACAGGATTATCACTATCGGCAAGATCCATCAAAGTGAGAACTGCATCTGTTGGATGAATGGAGATGCGATTTCTGGGAATATTCATTATTCCATTTCTGTGACAAACAAAGAGAATGTCATCGAGCAAGTGATGGGGGTTTCAGAACTTGTTTCGGAATTTTTGGCGGAACTGAGTAACCATTTCAACCATGTTTACTTTGTGTCGGTCGCAGGTAATCATAGCCGCATCAACCCAAATAAAGATAATACTCTAGCGTCAGAGAGGCTTGACGACCTAATCGAATGGTACATCAAAGCTAGATTGCAGAATTTTGAAAATGTGCACTTTGAGTGCAACAAGATTGACAGTACGATGTACACAATCAATATTCGTGGAAAAACTTACTGCGGAATCCATGGAGACTATGACTGCTCCGACTCAAAAGTGCAAGCACTACAAACAATGATTGGATTTCCTGTATACGCAATACTATCCGGTCACCTACATCACAATAAGGTTGATGCCGTACAAGGCATCAAGACTGTAATGGCAGGGAGTTTTCTCGGTATGGATGACTATTGTGTTCAGAAGAGAATATTCGGTCATCCAGAGCAAATGGTTTGCGTGTGCAATCAAGACGGTATCGTGTGCCATTATGATATCGATTTATCAAACTAGAATACTATTGAGCCTCAGACTGTCTTTCTGAGTTGCTCCTCCTTCGCCCAGGCTGTTCTCCTGGGCGATATTTTTTGTAAGGAGGATAGTATTGTGGAAACTTATGGTTTTATTTATATGACAACAAACTTAGTGAATCGGCGGCGATATATTGGCAAAAAGAAGTATGACAGGCGTGGTACTTGGAGAACTTACTTAGGGAGCGGGGTAACCCTCACGAGAGCAATAGAGAAGTATGGCTCTGAAAATTTCAAGAGAGACATTCTTGATATTGCTTATTCATCTGACGAACTCAACGCCAAAGAACAGTATTGGATAGAGCACTATAACGCAGTTGATGATAAGTCATTTTATAATATCTCTCCCGGCGGAGATAGTGGCAATGTACGTGCAGGTTATACAAAGGAAGATTTTGAGAAGTCGGAAGCGAAACGCATTGCGGCGGTTAATGCCGGTCGTCTGCGTGGCGAAGAAACATCTTATTCAATACTTACCGAGTCTGATGTGTTACAAATTATTCAGTTACTGAACAATGATGTGTATCTAAATAAAATTGCTGAGCAATTCGGCGTTGGATACAGCACAATACTGGACATAAGAAAACATAGAACGTGGACGCATTTAACAAATGGGATTGACTTCGGTGATTACAGTCACCACCACACTAGCAGGGGTGGTAAAGCAATAGATGTATTTGACGCAAATGGTCAATACATTTCCACATATGAATCAGCTAGAATGGCAGAGAAAGCGCTTGGCATTAGCTATAAGCTGATATCTCAGGTTTGCCATGGCAAAAAGCGAACCGCTCATGGTTATATATTCCGCTTCACTGATAATACATTTCAAAACAGACCAGAGCTTGCCTCTTAATTTTTGTGGGTCAAGCTAACAAAATCATTTACATTTACAAGGAGGTGGCTGTGATGGCTAGAAAAACTCGTATGAATAACTTAACAAGTCCGGAGCTAATTGCTCAGGTAAACCCCGATAATATGCGTCTTAAAAATGACTTTCTTGACTACCTGCGTTCTGTCCAACGCAGCCCCGGTACTATTTCTGGATACTCTAACGATTTAGATATCTTCTTCGTATGGGTGGCACAAAACGCCAAAAACAAATTTTTTGCCGAGATTACTAAGAGAGATATTGTCGCATATCAAGGATGGCTTATTGGATCTAATGAGAATAGCTCGTCCCGCGTGCGTCGCTTAAAGGCTGCAATTAGTTCATTATCGAATTATTGTGAAAATATACTGTCCGACGATGAACCGGAGTTTCAGAATTTTCGTTCAATTGTAAAGAAGATTGAAAATCCCGCTCTACAGCCAGTTCGTGAAAAAACTGTATGGGAAGACGCAGAGTTAGAGGATTTACTAAATATTCTGGTTGAATCTCAGGCTTTTGATAAAGCCTGTTTTTTAGCATTAGCGATGTATAGCGGTCGTCGTAAATCCGAACTATGTAGATTTAAGGTCAGCGATTTTGACAACTCACGATTGGTCTGCGATGGTGCGCTATATAAAAGCTCTCCCATAAAAACGAAAGGTAAAAGCGGAGGCAAGTATATCCCTTGTTATACCTTAGCGAAGCGGTTCAAACCCTATTTTGATCTATGGATGAATCGGAGAAGCGAATTAGGCATCACGAGTGAATGGCTATTCCCTTCCAATTCTAATCCCGCAGAACATATCGGTATTCCTACTGTGAATAGTTGGGCAAAGACTTTTTCCAGAATGACAGGAAAAGATTTTTATACTCATAGTTTACGACATTATTTTACAACAAGTCTTGCAAGAGCGGGCATCCCTGATGGCGTTATTCAGAGTATTGTTGCTTGGGAATCCAGTGATATGGTGAGACTTTATACCGATATAGACACTGACGAGCAAATTGGCATGTATTTCGCTAATGGTGATATCGCAGTGCCTGAGAAGAATGGGTTCGCAGATATGTAAGTATCTGTGCTGAATAGGAGGAAGATATGAATAAAAAGGAGTTTGTAACTAGAGTTACTGAAGTTCTTAGGGAGAATGGCACGAAAAAGCCTATTTCTGCAAAGAAGCATGTGTTCCACATTTCTGATAATGAGGGAAATAATGCTGACTTTGTCGTAAAGCAAAAGAATAAATCCGTTATCTATACGATTGATGATACCGCAAACATTGTTGACGCTTGTTTAGCTGTAATCGAAGACGCATTAAAAAACGGAGAAGAAATAAATATACATGGTTTTGGTTGCCTTGGGCTGCATTATCGTGCGGCTAGAACTACAATCGACCCATATTACGGAGAGCCTTGTGAAGTAGAAGCTCGCTACATCCCTAAGTTTAACTACGGAAAGACGCTTCGTATGGCAGCTCGTTTGTACGAGCTGTCTCTAAAAGAAGCAGAGCAAGATATTCTCCCGCCACCAATGGATGATTTGGAAGGCGGTGATGTCTGATGGCATCATTAGAGGTCAATGCGTCCAGTTCTGTTTGTCGAAAGTGTGGTCGTGCATACGGTCGTCTAAAGGGATACTTTCCTGTCAGCTATAGCTTTTTGTATAAAGGCACTGGTTATCTTGCTTATTGCAGAGAATGCGTAGATGAGATGTATGCTACTTATCTCGCAGAGTGTAAGGATTCCAAGGCCGCCGTACGACAGATGTGTCGTAAGCTCGATTTATATTGGAATGAAAAGATATTCGAGTCTGTTGATAAGAAAAGTGCAACCAGATCAATTATGACCGGATATATTGCAAAGATAAATGCTATAAAGCAGGCTGGTAAATCATATGACGACACGCTTAGAGAAGAGGGCGTCTTATGGGTTGTACCAACATTACATAATGCATCTCATGAACAAGATGCGCAAGAAGATTCAACTTCTACAGAAGATAATGTCGAAGTCCCGGATGAAGTTATTATTTTCTGGGGACCTGGCTATACGCCCTCCATGTACATGGAGCTGGAGAAGAGAAGAGCCTATTGGATGTCACGATATCCAAAGGGCATAGAGCTAGATATCGGCACAGAGGCTTTAATTCGTCAGATTTGTAGTCTTGAGATCGATATAAATAAGGCTCGTATGGAAGGAAAGCCAATCGATAAATACGTTAATTCACTTAATACAGTACTAGGAAGTGCAAACTTAAGACCTACTCAGAAAAAAGAAGAGGCAGACGCCGAGCTGGAGAAAATGCCTCTTGGTGTAGGAATCCAGAAATGGGAAAATCATCGTCCCCTGCCTGCAACACCCAAAGAAAAGAAGGATGTCAACGGGGTCATCAAGAATATTACCACATGGTATCTCGGTCATGCTTGCAGAATGGCAGGTATCAAAAATCGTTACTCTAAAATGTACGAAGATGCTATGGCACGTTATCGTGTCGAACGCCCAGATCTGGATGATGAGGATGACGAAACCGTGCTGGAAATCATGCTAGGTGATGACGATGAATAACATAGCAACTAAAAGTCGTCGTGACCGGGTCATTGAAGGCATGGCGATTTGGGGCAGTTATTACAGAGAAAACATCGATGTCTTTGTTGTTGAATATCTTGATTTCTCTTTCCTGAAGTGGTTCCAAACGATTCTCTTGGTCATGATGAATCGCTGCAGAGTGTTTCTTTGGATTGCTGCTCGTGGTATGGGCAAGTCATTCCTCATTGCAATATTTGCTGTCTGCAGATGCATCTTGTATCCAGGCACAAAGGTCGTTATCACATCTGGTACACGAGGACAGAGTATTAACGTATTGGAAAAAATACAAACTGATCTTATGCCAAGATCGGCAAATTTACGTAACGAAATAGATATGACGAAGAGTAAGTTTTCTGGACAGGACGCAAAAGTCATGTTTAAGAATTCTAGTTATATAAAAGTCGTTACTGCATCCGACAATGCAAGAAGTAATCGTGCGAACATCCTGATTGTGGACGAGTTCCGTATGGTTAATAAAGACACTATTGATACTGTCTTAAAGAAGTTCTTAACAAGTAGACGCATGCCCCCATACTTAGATCTTACCGAAGAAGAACGTAAAGCTGAATATGCAAAGGAGCCGAACAAATCCTGTTTCCTTTCTTCCGCATACTTCAAGGATCATTGGTCTTTCAATAAGATGATGGATACATGGGATGCAATGCTTAAGGGAAATGGTACTGACTTTATGTGCGGGTTCCCATATGAGTTATCAATCCAAGAGGGTTTACTATTTGCAGAAGACGTCGAGGGCGATATGCTTGAAAGCGACTTCAATGAGATCAAGTGGTCTATGGAAATGGAAGCTCTATGGTTTGGTGATGAAGATGGCGCTTTCTTTGATTACAATTCCATATCAAAGAATCGTCATATTAAGTATCCGATGATGCCGGATCAACAGGCTTCCCTGCTTGGATATAACCAAAAGATTACGATACCAAAGAAGCAAAACGGCGAGAAGCGAATACTATCCGCCGATATTGCACTGATGTCGAGCAAACGTCACAACAATGACGCTACCGCAATTTTTATTAACCAGATGGTTCCTACAAAAGCAGGAAGATATGTCAGCAATATTGTTTATTGTGACGTGTGCGAAGGTCTTAGAACCGATGACCAAGCGCTCGTTATACGAAAGCTATATGATGAGTTTTCTTGTGATTACTTAGTGCTTGACGCAAATGGTTTAGGCTTAGGCGTATATGACTGTCTTGCCAGAGATATGGTTGATCCAGATACCGGTGAAATATACCCAGCTTTGTCTTGTTACAACAACCCAGAAATGGCTGCTCGTTGTACTGTGCCTAGTGCGGACAAGGTTATTTGGGCAATAAAGGCAAGTGCTCAGTTCAACTCCGACTGTGCATTCATGCTTCGTGAGGCTTTCCGTAGTGGCAGAATCAGACTGCTGATTACAGAATATGATGCCAAGAAACTATTCGGAGATATTAAAGGCTTTAATTCGTTGTCCGATGGCGAGAAAGAAAAGGTGTTATTGCCATATACGCATACTACACTTTTGATTAACGAGTTGACCAAACTGCAGTATGAGGAATCTGCCGGCAAAGTGAGAATTTTTGAACGATCTGGAATGCGTAAGGATAGGTATTCTAGTCTGAGCTACAATTATTTTGTCGCATCACAGCTGGAGAATAAACTTGGACGCCAGAATTATAACCGAAATACTGACAATATCTTTACGATTAAAGCTCCAAACTACAGAAGAAGGACGGTGAGTAGCCCGTATGGCAAGAGCTCGAAACCAAGCTGGTACTGATACCGTTGTTCAAGAGAAGAAGCGTCAGGATTTTGATGGGTTGATCGGCATTTCAAGTAAGTTTGCGATCCTAAATAAACTTATTACTCGGGATTTGAACAACAATACAAATACACCGACCTTCTCCCTTTATTCCAAGGACAATATCAATACCTACCTCTCCAACCCATATAGATATGAGCAACAGCTTCGTAATGCTGTGAAATATATCTATGGAGCGAGTTCCCATTTCCGCAGATTGATTCAATACTTTGTTGGACTTAGCGACTTGAGTTATGTTGTTGAGCCATATAAAGTTGACCCTAAAAAGGCAAACAAACAGTCAATCAATAGGAACTATAGAAAGGTTTTGAACACTTTATCCGCAATGAGCATTAAGACGCAGTTCCCCCAGATTCTTACCGTATGTCTGAGAGACGATGTCTTTTATGGAACGATGTGGGTAACAAATGACAACATTACTATTCAACAGTTACCGAGCGATTATTGTTCTATATCAACTGTTGAGGGCAATGTTCCAAATGTAACATTTGACTTTTCATACTTTGATTCCAGGCAGGCTCTTCTGGAATATTTCCCCAAAGAGTTTCAATCAAAATATGAGACATACAGATCTAATCGCCAAATGAAGTGGATCGAATTAGATTCACCAACGTCATTTGCAATTAAGTGTAATCGTGACATTCTCGATTATGCTATCCCTCCCTTTGCAGGCATTTTGAGAGAGATCTATGATATCGAAGACTATAAACAGTTAAAGCTGTCCAAGACATCTCTTGAGAATTACGCAATGGTCGTTATGACTTTGGGCATGGACAATGACGGCAACTGGCAAATGGACTTGGACAAAGCCAAGGATTTCTGGAGAAACTTGGATGCCGTTTTGCCGGAAGAAATTGGATCTGTTTTGACACCAATGCCTGTGGAGAAGATCAGTTTTGAAAAGGCAAACACTGCCAGCACAAATACTGTCGCTGAGGCTGAACAGAATCTTTTCTCCGCTGCAGGTGTTTCTTCATTGCTGTTTAATAACGAAAAGGCATCCGCCAATGCTTTAAGTCTGTCCATTAAAGCCGATCAGTCTATTACATATGGAATAGTTAAAAGCATTGAGGATATGGTTAACAGATTCATACAGTCACAAAGCTACGGTAAGAATTTCAAAGTGAATTTCTTGGATGTTTCCCCCTTCAATCGTAAAGAAATGGGAGATATGTATTTGAAGGCTGCTCAATATGGTCTGCCAACTGTGAGCATGTATTGTGCTTCACAGGGTTTAGGTCAGGCAGAGCTTGATTCTATGAATTTCTTAGAAAACGATGTGCTTGAAATTAAGAAGCTGTTTGAACCGCTCAAGAGCTCTTCTACGCAAAGTACATCTAGTTCTAAAGTTGAATCCAAAGGTGCAACTGACGAGGGCGGTGCACCCGAAAAGGATGACGAAGAACTAACTGAAAGCGGAATACAGAATAGAGAGGATGCCTGATATGAAAAGATTCCTCTATGTATTCGGAAAAGAAAACAGAGATGTTTTGCTTAAGGCTGGCTATACGTTATTGACTGGCAATGAGCGAAGCAATATCTATGTTTTTGCAAACAAAGCTGATTTGACATTTGATTTTTCGACAATACGCTTTGCTTACTCTGACACACTTATATTTTAACCCAACACAAATCGTGTTGGGGTTTTGTATTTCTCGGAGGTGATTGCTGTGAACAAAGTAGTTCACATGTCGTACTCCTCTTCCCTATCTTCTCTGTGTGAGAAAAACTCATCTTTCGATACCGGTGTTTTGCGAATCGCATATCACGGTAAGAACAGAAATGGAAGTTATATCTCCAAGGAAACATTTGAGAGATGCATTGACACAATGTATAACTGTCCAATTGTATGCAACTACGATCGTGAAACTGACTCAATCGGCGGACATGATATGGAGCTTGTTTCCAACGAAAATGGAGACTTGAAAATTGTAAATGTTACAGTTCCTGTTGGTGTCATTCCGGAAAGTAGCAAACATTTTTGGAGCGTTGTCGAAGAAGAAGATGGTACGACTAATGAATATCTATGTGCAGATATTCTCGTATGGAAGCGGCAGGAGGCATATAACAAAATCAAAGAGGATGGCATAACTAGCCACTCCATGGAACTCACTGTCAAAGACGGTGAAATGGAGAATGGTGTGTTTGTCATAAAGGATTTTGAATTTACCGCATTTTGCTTGCTAGGCGAAGACCACGAGCCTTGTTTTGAAAGCTCTGCGCTAGGCCTATTTGCTTATGATGAGCTTAAACAACAAATGGCTCAGATGATGGCTGAGCTGAAAGAAACCTTTACATCAGTCACTACCCCTGACGGGGATGACAATACACACCCACATATTATTTCGATGGAAGGAGGAGAAAAGGTATTGGAAGAGAAGCTTGCATTAGTTGCAGAATATGGACTTGATGCTGATAATCTGGAGTTTTCTATTGAGGAATTCTCCATGGAAGAGCTGAAAGAAAAGCTGGAGATGGAGAAAGCCAAGGAGCCTTCGGTGGAGCCCACAGAGGAACCTGCAGATCCCGTAGAAGAGCCTGCTGTAGTACAAGAGTTCGAACTGAACAGCCAGATGTGCGAAGAAATTCGATGCGCAATCGAGGCAGAAACAGTAGAGCGTTCTTGGGGTAAGATGCCTCGTTATTCCATTGTCGACTATGATGCAGATACCAAGATGGTATATTGCTTCGACGCAGATGACCATTGGAGACTGTATGGATTTACTTTCTCTATGAATGGCGATAACGTCGTTGTTGACTTTGAGAGTAAGAAGCGCATGAAGTTTGCGATTGTCGATTTCGATGAGGGTGAACAGGTTATGCCCTTTGATAGCATTTTTGACCAGATCTCAACCCAGTATACTGCAAACGATACCCAGTGGTCTGAAAAGTATCAGACTGCCTCCGACACGATTGCGTCTATGGAAGATGAGCTTGGCACTCTGCGCCAGTTTAAGACTGACACCGAAAAAGCTGCTAATGATGCTGCACGGGATGAAGTCTTCGCTCAGTTCGAAGACCTAGTCGGTGTCGAGGAGTTTGAAACTCTCAGAGAAAATTGCGAGAATTATGAACTGGATACTCTGGAAGAGAAGTGTTTTGCTATTCGTGGTAGACATAACACCACTGTTAAATATAGCATGAACACTAAAAATACCAGAATCGTTGTTGATAAGACTGCACCCACAAATGAACCTTATGGTGGATTGTTCGTCAAGTATCCACCCCGTACATAAGACGTAACTAAAATAAGTCAATTAGAAGGGGCTGTTATCTATTTATACTGGTTATATCTATTGCATCACCAACCATGTTAATGGGAAGCAATATGTTGGGCAAACCAATACATCTGTCAAACGACGTTATGCTGAGCATCTCAGATGTGCAAGTTCTAATAACGGTATGAATTCGCTCCTATATTTGGCGATGAGAAAATATGGCGTAAATCAGTTCTCTGTTGAAACTTTAGAAGAGGTAAATTCAGATAGTCGTGAATCTCTAAAAGATAAGCTAAATAGCAGAGAAATATTCTTTGTAAATAGGTTGGGAACATATAAACCGGACGGTTACAACATGACCGTTGGGGGATTTTCGTTTGCGGACCATGTTATGCACCCTGTTTACAAAGTAGATATCGAAGGCAATGTTATCAGTTATTATGAAAGCATGGCCGATGCAGAAATACAAAACCACATGCCATTTGGGAGTATACGTCGCTCCTTTCAGTATGATACGCATTATGCTAATGGTTGGTTTTGGTATGATGCTAATACAATAAACTTGAGCATCGGAGAAAATATTGGGCAACAAAAGTCTCAATTATCACCCGTCTATTGCTTTACTTTGGATGGTAAATTTATTAGAAAATTCAATTCAATGATTGAGGCAGAAACGATTACTGAGGTTAATCATAGTCATATTTCGTCCGCATGTAACAGTAAAAGACTATCTGCTGGCGGGTTCCTTTGGTCATATTCCTCGATTGCACCTGTGTATAGTTCTCGACAGAAGACTCACAGAAAGAGGGGCGTGGCGCAGTATACATTAGAAGGTGTACATATTAAAACATTTGATTCTGCTACATCTGCCGCAAAAGAATTAGGAATCCAACAATCTTTAATATCCGCCTGCTGTAATGGCAGACGTAAGTCCACTGGAGGTTACCAGTGGGCTTTTGTTATTTAATCATTAAATCAAGGAGGTTCATTTATGAGCTACTGTGTTATTAGAACTGATTTGCTGAGCGGCACAAAGCAGCCCAGCGATCTGGTGTCTCTGCGTTTCTATGATGCAGGTGGTAATGTCGCCGAAGTTGAGAATGGTGTTATTGCCGAGCTGCAGGGCTACGAAGACGGCGAGCGTGAAGTTATGAAGGCTGTCGCCGCTACTGCTGATTCTGATATTGATAATTGCGCTATCATTGCCGCTCCCGAAGTTATGTACGATGAGCGCCTGAAGAACCTGGAGCAGTTCATCAACGAGGCTGGCAAGGCTGTCCGTGGCTATATTCCCCGTAATCGCAACCTGTTTGCAGTTACCGAGGATGGTTTCGTAAACAAGGTTGTCCCTGCAAAGGGTGACAAGGTCGGTATCGGTGCAAACGGCAAGCTGGACGCAGCTGGCACCGGTTTTGGCGAGTGTGTCCACATTGAGACTGTTGGCCGCTACGTCTACTACACCATTAAGATCGTTAAGGCTTAATGGTAGATTACAAAGGAGGAAATAGCAATGGCTGAAATGCATGATATTGTTAAACTCGCTGTCGATGCCTACCGTGGCAACTGCGAGAAGTATACCGTTGGTCAGTCTATGGATACTCTGCGTCAGGCACTGGTCGAGGCTAACGGTGGCAGCACTGTTCTGGATTATAGAAAGATCCGTGACGGCGAATGCAAGGGTCTGTTTACCCTGATTGAAACCATCCTGTCTCGCACCGTTGTTGAAGGTCTGCAGGGTGATGAGTTCTTCAACTCTATGGTCGACTTCCGCAATGTTGCAGAAGGCGATAAGAACCTGTTCGTTATCGAAGACGACAACCTGTTTGTGGTGGCAGAAGCTGCTGACGGTACTCAGGGTATTCGTCGTCAGAGACTGGGCGGAAGCTCCGAGACCAGCATTCCCACTTCCCTGAAGCTGGTCAAGATTTACGAGGAGCTGAACCGCGTTCTGTCTGGTCGTGTTGACTTCAACCACTTCATCAATAAGGTCGCAGAGTCCTTCCGTCAGCATCTGCTGAATGAAATCTACGCTCTGTGGTCCGGTGTTACTGCCGAGCAGATGGGTGGCGTTACTTACTTCCCTGCCGCTGGTGCTTATGATGAGGACGAGCTGATGGAGCTGATCTCCCATGTCGAAGCCGCTGCTGGTGGCAAGCCTGCTACTATTGTTGGCACCAAGAAGGCTATTCGTAACCTGAAGCCCTCTATCGAGAGCGATGGCTACAAGAATGATCTGTATAACATGGGTTATGCTGGTAAGTTCTATGGCACCCCTGTTGTTGTCACTCCCCAGCGTCATAAGGTTGGTTCTACTGAGTTCGTTATGAACGACGATGTCCTGACCATTATTGCTGGTGATGACAAGCCCATCAAGTGTGTCTATGAGGGCAATCCCATTGTTCTGATGGGTGATCCCATGCAGAATGCCGACTTCACTCACGAATACCTGTACGGCGAAAAGTATGGTCTGGGTATCGTGCTGGCTGGCGGTAATGCTGGTATTGGTCGTTACGAGATTGCTTAATTTTTAAGCAAAAAAAAATGATTTGCGGGGTTCATAGTGAACCCCGCATTTGGAATGAAAGGAACTATTATTTATGTCTAATGAAACTACAGCAAAATCCGCAACAAAATCACGTGCTAAGAAAGCTGCTCCTGCAGTTGTTGATGCTCCGATCACTGAAGACACCGTTATTACTACTGATGTAGTTAAAGAGCACACCGTTGAAAGAGCTAAGCCCCTCATTCCAAAAGAAGTTGACCTCAATCAGTTAATCCCCGTGCTTAATGGATACCAGGGACTTTTAGTATACAAGAGTGCAAGAACAAACGAAAAGTTTGTATGGCCTGAATTTGGTTCTGAGCAAATGGTTGAGCTCAGAGAACTCCGAAATGCTAAGAATACCTGGAAAAAGTACTTCATTAACAATTGGTTTATGTTTGATGAGGACTATGCCTGGGTTGTCGACTATCTGGGTATGGGACAGTATTACAAGTACGCTCTGAGAATTGATGAGTTTGATAGTCTATTTAAGATGTCAGCTGACGAAATCGAAAAAGCTGTTTCTCATCTATCTGTAGGCCAAAAGCGGTCTGTTAGCTACCGAGCAAAGCAGCTTATTGCATCTGGCGAAATTGATTCTTTCAAAGCAATCGCTGCTCTGGAAAGATCTCTCGGAATTGAGCTAGTTGAGAAGCCTGAGAAATAAAGGAGGCTTTTATGAGTATCTCCTATGATTTATTTGCAGGTGCTTTTTTGAGCAAAATTACAGAGTTCGACTTTGTACAGATGGATGAATACAGTCGTAACCAGATGATAGATCAATACATGAAAGCAGCATGTGCTAATTTCAATAAAGTGTGCAAATACGATTTATCTTCTAGTGATGACATTATTCGTGAATTTGTCGTAGATATTCCTGAAAACGAAATTGATGAAATCGTCGATATTGTTTCAGAGGGAATGCTCGTTCAATGGATGAAGCCATATGTTTATCGCCAAGAAAATTTAGAAGCTGTGCTGAATACACGCGACTTTACCACTTATTCTCCTGCAGAATTATTACTGAGAATTAGCGGTGCGTACTCAAAAGTTCAAAGGGATTATACGCAGATGATTAGGGAGTATTCGTATAATCACGGAGACCTTACCGATCTTCATCTATGATTTTTGAGACAAAGGTTGGCGTTCCTATGGATGTACGCCTATTTAATAATTACATGCGCTCTTTAGTTAATCGTTTTTTCAAGATTCTCCCTATCAAGGAAAACGGTGAAGAGTATGGCGATGAATCACTTGACACTTACATGAAGAGTCTCCAAGCAGAATTGCTTGGTTGTAACGAGCTAATTCTAATAATCCACGAAGATCCACTTCTGATTTCATTGCTCAATATTCTGCAATATTTGATTGACAACCCGGAATGCTCACTAACTGTTGTTAGACGTGAGGTATTTCGGGCTATTTCTATTTGCAACAAACTTAAGGCAAAATACGCAGAAGAAGCGGCGGTGGTCAAATGAGTAGTTGGGATGTTTATCAGTCTCGAATTGATGCCAAGGGCGGGACTAAGCGTAATGCAAAACTTGTACGTGAGTCCAGATTTTTGAGTACAAAGGCCGATGATAATCTTTCTAGTTTTAAGGTCGACATTGATGGTGTAATGCAAGAGGTATTTATTATCAATACCGATAACCTGAATGAGAAGTTTATTGAATCTATGCCCGGAGAAGACATAAGACATGGCGGCCTTGTTTCTTGGAGAAATAATTTCTGGCTTATCACTGAAAAAGATGCTGCAAATGAACTGTACACAAGAGCAAAGATGATTCAATGTAATTACTTATTGCGCTGGGTCGGCCTAGATCGGAAGATCCACGAACAATGGTGTATTGTCGAAGACGGAACTAAATATTTGACTGGTGAATATGAAGATAGAGACTTCATTGTCACTCGTGGTGACTCCCGCATTGGATTAACAATTGCTCGCAATGCAGAGACAGCTAAATTCGATAGAGAAAGACGCTTCTTAATCGATGACCCAGACTCCGCACACATGCTGGCTTATCAGCTGACAAAGCCGTTTAAGTTAGGCGGTGTATTTAACGGAGACGGTGTATTTAAGTTTGTCTTGCAAGAAGTGAATACAACAGACGAAGACAATCAAGAGCTTCGTGTTGCTGATTACTACAATTACTTCCCTCGTGAAGAATCTGTAAATCCAGATAATAGTAATCAGAATGGAGTCGATACAGACAAAAGAAAGGTGTGGATTTAATGCAGTTAGAAGAGCTGTTTGACTACAAGAATCAGCTTATGGAAGATTTGCTTACAGTCGACACTATCGTAAATCTGATCGACGATAAGGTAAGTGTTGAAGAAGCACCATCGCTGGTATATGAACGGGTATTTCCATTTGAATATATCCCAGACACTGTCGAACACGGACATACATTTGTCTGTTGCGATGTGGATATTCAGAAGGCTCCAGATAAAACATTCTTATACCCGGTACTTTATGTGTGGGTATTTTCTCATAAGTCAAAGCTTCGTTTGCCTGAAGGTGGTGTGCGAACGGACAAGCTAGTTTCTGAAATTGCAAAGGCAATTAACGGAAGCAGGCTTTATGGCCTCGGCGAGTTGGATTTATACTCTGTTAAACGGTTTGCACCAGTCACTGACTACCAAGGGAAAGTAATGACTTTCCATGCAAAAGAGTGGAATAAACCTGCTCCCTCAAAGATGCCAATCCCATCGAATAGAAAACGTGGCTAATGGCTACACGAAATATTCTTTATGCCCCAAGTTATCCTGTCAATGAGCATATTAGCGTGGTTATACCTCAGGTTGGTCAAATTCTCGAAGATGAGGATGGGTACTATGACCTTGTCGGTATGCTTACAGCGATGCCGATCGATCTAATGGTTCAGTTGGACGATGTTGGAATTGATTTCACTTCTATCAATGAATACCAATTATTCTTGCTCATGTTCGAGGGTTTGAAGGAGCGAGATACACGGCTAATATTCGGCGATTTAGATCTGACGAAATTCAAGTTTGGTATCAACCAAGAGAATAATCAACCCTTGCTTGTCGATGTTGAAAATGACATCATAATTGACAGGAATATTCACGCAATGATTGCAGGCACATTGCGGAAGATACACCACCTTGAAAAGGATAGGCGTCGGCCTGCAAATGATGACGCAAAAAAATATATGATCGAGCGTGCTCGTCAGAAAATGCATCGGAAAAAGAATCGCATAGAAGACTCTCAGCTCGAATCATTGATTGTTGCAATGGTGAACACCGAGCAATACAAGTACGATTTCGAGGGGACACGAGAACTTTCAATCTACCAATTTAACGAAAGTGTTCGCCAAATTATAAAAAAAGTCGATTACGACAACAGAATGTACGGCATTTATGCCGGTACGATAAATGCCAAAGACTTAAGTCCCGATGACTTAAATTGGCTAATACATAAATAGGAGGAAAGATTGTCATATGAATATTAACGATATTGCAATCACCAGTCTCGAAGTAATTACTGGCTTCGACATTATGACCGGCAACTACTTGTTTACTCTGGACGAGCTGCAGAACGCAACTATCGCTAACGCCGAAGAAAAGCAGGATGTTACCGGTAAGCAGGGTCGTAAGCTGACCTCCCTGAAGCGGAACAAGGCTGTCACTGTCTCTGGCACCAATGGTCTGCTGTCTGGCGGTCTGTTCGAACTACAGGTCGGCAATAAGTTTGTGGAAAAGGCTACCGAAGTCATGTGGACTGACTACCTGACTGTTTCTGGTAATGCCGCTACTACTAACTTCACTGCCGTCGGTACTACTGGTGCTGAAATCAATGGTATCTATGTGAAGAATTCCAACGAAACTCTGGGCGCAAAGCTGGAGCAGTCCGATGCTGTTGCAGATGGCAAGTTTACTTATAACCCCGCCTCTAAGGCTCTAGCATTCTCTGGCCTAGCCGATGGCACCGAGATCGTCGTCTATTACATGCGCAAGATTCAGGCAAATTCCCTGGAGAATATGTCTGACCAGTATTCTGGCAAGTGTGCTCTGTATATCGACGCTCTGGGTGAGGATAAGTGCTCCAACGTCTACCGTATTCAGATTTACATCCCCAAGGCCGACTTCTCCGGTGAGTTCTCTCTGGAGATGGGCGACAACCAGACTGTTCACTCTTTCGAAGCAGAAGCTCTGGCTGGCGCTTGTGGCACTGGCGGCGCTCTGTGGACTTATACCATCTTCGGCGCAGACGCTAAGGACGCAGCTTAATCTGAGGTTCTAAAATGGCAGGTGCAATTAAGAAGTGCCGTGTATGCGGTAAGGAATATGAGGCTTGCCGGAGTGCAAAGCGAGTAGACGGAGTATACCGTTGGAAAGATGTAGCCTGCTCTCCTGAGTGTGGGCAGGTCTACCTTGCACGGATTTTGGAATCCCGCAAGCCGGCAGTCGAGGAGCCAATTGTTACACCCTCTCACGAGGAAGAAGCAGTTGAAATCTCCAAGCCTAAACGGGCAAAGAAGAAAAACGTTACAAAAGACGAATGATGATATGGGGAGGTATATTCTACCTCCCCTATTTCAATAAGTGAGGTGTTTAATATCAAAGTTTTTAAACTGGTGATTGATAACACCGTTTTACAAGAATACGAAGAATACTATTTTTCTTTGCATCCAAAAGCGAAGAAGAAGCCAATAGTACATCCTTATCATGAGTCAATCAACAAATGGATGATTATGAAGCGGATGATGATGAATGCATTAAAGCAGCGTTGGCTCGACTTTATAGTTTGGTTTATCAATAAGCAAGGGTTATCTGGAATGAGGATCGATGAGTGCGCCCTTCGTTTTACCGTATTTTATGAAACGAACCGCAGACACGATGTTGATAATTCTTGCCCCAAGTTCATAATCGATGGACTTTGTGAAAGTGGATTCATTGTAGATGATGATAGCAAACATATCAGAACTTTAATCTTACAATGTTTTGTTGATAAGGATAATCCACGAACCGAAATCGAAGTTTATGTGGGTAGATTACTCACTGATAATACAACAGAGGAATTAAAGGAGAAATGATTTATGGCTAAGAAAATTAAGAGAGTTTCCATCTCTGCACTGGATGAAGTTATTAAGCAGGAGTACCAGCCTCTTAAGGTGGTTGAGTGGAATGGGATTGAAGTCACAATTAAGACCACATTATCACTTCAGGAGATGTTGCGTTTTGCAGACAGCGTTTCAAAAAGTTGCTTCGACATTGCAACCGGTGCCTACCTACCAGAAGTAAAAGCCTTCGCAATCCGCTGCAACATCATGGACACATACGCAAACTTCTCTCTTCCGGAGAATAACGAACACAAATATATCCTAGCCATGTGTTCTGGTGCAGTTGAAATGGTTATGGAACATATCAACATGGCTCAGTTTAATGAGTTAATGGATGCTATTGATGAGAAGGTCGATCACTTAGCTAGTGCAAAGGTTGAGATGATGACTATGAAGTTCGATGAAGTTGTTTCTGCATTCGAAGATTTGCAAAATAGGATGGGTTCCCTATTCGAAAACGTCTCTGCTGACGATATTAAAAAGTTAACTGAAACAATGGCAAATTACAATTTCACCGATGAAGGTCTGGTCAAAGCATATATGGAACATAAGAAGGTTGGATAATGGCAACTGTTAATATGGGTGCAATTCTTAAAAAGGCACAAACATACATAGAGTCCGCCAGGGGTCAAAAACAAATGAAATCGACAATTGAGAAGTACATTCGTAGTGGAGTAACAACAACACAGGCGGGAAGTTATGTTCCCACAATTGATGTGATGAACGAGATGTCTGAGGCTTTTATTCGTATTTTGCATAAGCACGCAGCCAGTCTCCCTAGTTCTGTCGCCGCTCATTTTGGGTCTCTCAGAAGTACACCGCCAAAAAAAACATCGGATGGTTCCTATATCGTAGAAATATCATTTGCTGATGATCTTTCAAGAGCTTCCCTGCAACCATATGATTACAGTGGCGCACATAATATTGTTGCTATATTTAACAATGGTTACCCCCAGAGCAGTGGTCGGGCAGAAGCAATATCCCATGTGTCAGGTTTTTGGCATGGTGAATACGTTCATGCACGCGGATCGAGAGAGGGGCTACATTTTATGCAAGATGCAGTTGATGAGTTCAATGGCATTTATGGCTCCGTTTATAACATTTATATAACGCTTAGTTCTATATATGAAAGTTAAAATATTTTTAAGGCTTGGCTGTGCCAAGCCTTTTTTTTAAGGTGGTGAAAAATATGGCTGATATTTTATTATCAGTAGGTGTACAAACTAAAGGTGATTTATCCGAATTTCGTAAAGGAATAAATGAGTTAATAAATTCAGTCAACGCTGACCCACCTAAAGTAAGAGTAGGTGTGGAAGTTAGCGAAAAAGCTCTCGCCACCTTCCGTAGTCAGCTTTCTAAAATTATCAACGGAATAACACTCTCTAATGGAGCAAAGATATCACTTAAAATAGCGGGCATTGGAGAAATAGGTTCTACTGCAGAAAATGTAACAAAGTCGCTAAAGAACATATCCGATGCTGCAGAAGACGCGGCTACTGCGACTGATAAAATGAGCAACAGCGTTAGTGAGTCCTCAAAAAAACAAGATATCAATGCAAAAAAAGAAGCCAAGGCCGCTAGAGAACGGGTCTCTGCCCTTAAGCAGGCATATACATTGCTTGTAAAGATGCAAGACGTACAAACGAATTGGACAAAAGCAGCAACAGGTAGTTCACGAGAGTCATACGAGCAAATTGGAGAGAATATTACTATTCTACAAAATAGTATAAATGACTTTAATTCGGGAAAAACCAGTCTAGAAGATTTTAAAAGCAAAGTTGTTGGACTAATTGGGGATTTTGACAAACTATACAGTAATATCAGATTAACTGGTCGAAATACTCAATCTCTCGGAAAGCATTTTAGTAAACTAGCTTCAAAATTTAGCGAATGGTTTGGTGTTTCACAAGCCATCATGTTTGCAGTACGGTCTATTAAGCAAATCGTTCAAAATGTTATTGAACTTGACACTTCTATGACTGAGCTAAAGAAGGTCACCGATGAGACCGATGCTACATACGATCGATTCCTTAATACAGCTGTTGATCGTGCAAAGTCTGTCGGCGCTTCATTATCTGATGTTGTGTCTGCAACAGCGGATTTTGCAAGACTTGGGTATGGGATAGATGACGCATCTAACTTAGCCGATGCTGCAATTATCTATAAGAACGTTGGCGATGGGATAGATTCTATCAATCAAGCCGCCGAAAGTATCACTTCAACAATGCAGGTATTTGGCTCTGAGACTGTAAGTGCCATGTCTATTGTCGACAAGTTCAATGAGGTTGGTAATAATTTCGCAATTACATCAACGGGAATTGGTGAAGCATTGCAAAGATCGGCTGCGGCTATGAGTGCGGCAGGAAATTCATTGGACGAAACCATTGCCCTTGTTGCAGCAGCTAATACGATTGTTCAAAATCCTGAATCTGTGGGTACAACACTCAAGACAATTTCTATGTACCTGAGAGCGGCTAAGACGGAAGCAGAAGAAGCTGGCGAATCAACGGATGGTATGGCTTCTAGCGTCTCTGAATTAAGAGATGAGATACTTAGCCTCACTGGTGGTAAAGTCGATATCCAATCTGCGGAAGATGAATTCAAATCGACTTATCAAATTCTACAAGAATTATCTCAGGTATGGGGTAGTCTGACTGACATCTCTCAAGCGAATATTCTGGAGCTTATCGGCGGCAAGCGGAATGCCAACGTCGTATCTGCACTATTAGAGAATTTCTCAGTTGCCGAAAGCGCCCTTGAAACGTCTGCGAATGCGGCTGGTTCTGCACTTGCAGAAAACGAGAAATATCTTGCATCCATTCAAGGTAAAATCAGTCAATTCCAAGCCTCGTGGCAGGCATTGTCTTCCGAGGTTGTAAGCAGCGACCTTATCGGCGGCATTGTTGATGCAGGGCGAGTTATTGTTGACTCAATCGGTTGGATTATCGATGCTCTCGGAGGCTTTGGTATTGCATTGACATCCATACCTGTCATAACATTTATTAAAAATCTAAAACCAGTATCTAAAGCTTTTGATGATATTAAACTTGCAGCTCTATCTACAGCGGGTGGGAGCAAATCGACTCTCCTTACAAATACGCCCGCCATATCGTGATGGTAACATTGAACGAGCTAGTTATTCTAGTAAGGCGATATGTAGCAAATGGCTAGGGGTTTACACCTCGATAAATGGCACGTCTAAAAAGCGTGTTCCCTTTAATAAGAAGGGACGGGAACATCTCCTAATTCTTAATTACTAAACAATAGTGGCGACATTATTGTGGCAACCGTGAAAGCGAGTTGGTATAGTAAAAAGATTAAGAATGAGACAATCCGCACCTGACCTGTCACGAACAGGAGTGGTCAACGAGTATCATAGCCACACGGTCTCCACTATTGGGTATCGTGAAGGTGTACTCTGATCTAAACCAAACAGACTGGCTTCTTATTGGGAAGAATCGCATATCTCCCCTGTCTGACTACGGCGGCTTATCACCGTTATGCGAAGATAAAATCTAATAACTTTGACAATCACATAAAACAAAAGAACTGCCGAGCGCATCTTCTCAGCAGTTCTTCGCCCATATTTGTTTTCTCTGAGCCTTGCAGCAACGATAGTTTTTGGCCGACCTCTGGCTACCCACCATTGGTCATTTCTCCTTTAACTCCTGGTAGAGCGTGCGCACTAGATACCGTAACTATCATCAGATGGGATGCGTCCATCCTTTCTTACTCAAGGCAACCGCACTTTAGCGGGTGGGTTCCGCAGGCACGATATCAATCGCCTTGCCCTCGCATTGGTGTTACCTCAGAGACAGGCAAGTTCAAAAGTTTACCTAACATAAATCGGCTCCCTTCATATTAACTTGCCTCGACGACAGGTTGGGTCGTCAGGTCAATGAGTATTATAATCCCAATCAGAGGAAATGTCAATCAATGCTGTTTTATGTGGTTATCAGAGTTATTAGATGACTTAGAATTTGTGCCAGCAATCCCTACACTGGTATCTGGACATAACCTTATTGGCGGAATAAGCACCCCACATAAATATAGAGAATGCCTTACTGGAATCGGAAATAGTTTGCGTATTTGTGCTCCCACACTTAGGGCAAACATGAACACCTGTTGGTTGACCGCAGTGAGGACAGGTTTCAGCTTGATTTGATATTTCTTTATAGCAAGTCTTACAACGGGTTATTGCCGGTAAGATCACCTCAGACATTGGGGGCTGCAAATAAGCATATTCCTTCGGTGGTTCATGATGAATCTTAATATAGTCCGTAATTTTTTTTGCTTCGCTCAAACTAATTCCAGTAATTTTTCTAATCATAGAAATTGCACCTAAACTGCTATGATTCACCAGCAGTTCGTGCATAATTTCATCCCATTCTTTTCCGTACGAACATTGTTTCTGAGATTCAGTCGTGATTTGAATTGCAGGATTTTTACTGTCTAGAGTACTTTCTAGAGACTGGTATTCTGCAGGGCACCCGCAATTTGGGCAAGAATAAGCTTTATCTGAAATTTCTTTTCCACATTCTACACATTTTATCAATGCCATGGTATCGCCTCCTTATAATAAAGTATAAACGATGACCTCCGTAAAGTCAACGTTATAGTAACCAGATCGGTATTTGGCGATGTATGGGCCGGTATCAGTGCTTTAATAGGCGACATTGCAGCTGGAGAAGGTTTCTTTAAATCAATCGGACTTCTGCTCGGCGAACTTGGTGTTTTTGCTAAAATCGTTCTTGCAACAGCAGCAATTGCTGCTGCCGTTGCTTTATTCGATGCATTAACCACAACAGTAGATGAGTCCCGAGAATCTCTTGCAAACTACAAGCAGGAATTTAAGGATAATGAATCTGAGATTACTTCCCTAACTTCTCAGCTTGATGAAGTGAAAGACAAAATCAAAGAACTTAACAGTCAGGATGACTTATCTTTCACCGATCAAGAAGAACTTGACAGTCTATCAAAGCAAAATAACGAACTGCAAAGAAAGATCGACCTACTCAAACTAGAGCAGGAAATAAAGCAGGCACAAATCAATTCTGAGTTTGTAACTGTTATGGAAAGTTCTTTAGATCCAGTAATTGATGATAGTGGTCTAAGCACCGGCGGTGATATGCTGGACTTAACTCTAACACGATATGAGTCTCTAAATAAGCAGCTGGTGGAGTTAGAATCTCAATATCAGAAAGATCTTCAAAATGCAATTGACGCAGGCGACACTGACAGTGCTGCCAAAATAGAAGCTCAATACAATAAGAAAAAGAAACATTTAGAATCCCAGATAAAGTCAACATATGAGTATCTTGATAAAAAAAACAAAGAGTTCCAGACAGACTCAGAAGGAATTTCTTATATATCCGATCCAGATACAGATGTTGAACAGAAGACAAATAAGTGGTTGGATTATATCAACGATTTTCAGGATCGTCTTCTGATCGCTTCTGGTATTGATGGTGCTAAATCTGGTGCGTTTACAAGACTAATTGACGGTCCATTTGATAAGGCAACGAAGAAGTTACGGACACTTGGACAGCAAGGCAAAGTAACCGCTAATGATTTAAACGATCCTCAATATGCAGAATTTATTAACAAACTATATTCGTTTGGTTTTACCACGGATGAGATCGTACTTGCATTTAACTCACTTAAAGACAGTGCGACTTCGACTGCAACGGAGACAGCACGTGCATATGAAACAGCACTATCTAATTCTCAATCACTTTTATCTGAGATAGAGACCATTACAACGGCTATTAACGAGCAGAATTCCGGAAACTCTATTAGCTTAGAAACATATAATGCGCTTATCGCTAGTTCCTCAAAATATGCCGACTGCTTAGAGTATCAGAATGGTGTCATTCAGATAAATAGTGAAAAGCTATCTGAACTAACCAATGCTAGAGCAAATGAACAGATCGCTATTAACGACACAAATAAAGCACTTGCCCAGGCTAAATATATTAAAAATGCAGCAGAAATTGAGAGACTGCGAGATTTGTTAAAGGGCGATTCAGCATACAGATATGCTAATGCCGAAGCAATACAATTAAACATTTCTGCGCTATTATCAGCAAACGAAGAGTTGAAAATTGAATGTGACAGATATGCCTTGCTCACTGCTGCAATCAGTGAAGCAACTAGCGCATACCAGCATTGGATTAACTCTCAAAATGCATCTCAAACAGGCGACATTTTTGACGGGGCGCTAAATGCAATAAATGAAATCGATGAGACCTTAAATAATCCTGAATCAGATTTGTTTATGCGTATTGGTCGTGGCGATTATAAAGCAGCTATAGATTTCATTGTTCCTGACACTGTAGACAAAGAAGATGAGCAGAAAGTAAACGAATACCTTGAATCGATTCATGACATGTTTACATATGATGAAGGCGGTAATCGTTCTGGTCTAAACATCGGTGAATTCTGCAAGAGAGCAGTAGACGAAGGTCTCATGGTTCTTAACGAAGCAGGTACAGACTACGAAATTGCAGGTGGCAAAACCATGCAAGACTTCGCAGATGGATTAAAATTTTCTCTTCCATTTGTTCAGGCTATGTTTGGAGAGATGCAAGAATTTGGTGTAAACTTCGATTGGGTCGATGAGTCTTCAAAAAGCGTTGGTGATCTAGCTGTCTCAGCATATGAAGCGGCGGAAGCGCTAAGAGAAATTGATGGTAACGAAGATCTCTCTATTAACTTAGATGTGTCTGGGTTGAACGATACTGACGCAAAGGTGGTGGCTTTAAGCAACACCATCGAAGAAATGCAGGATTTCAAGATTAGCGCAAATACAGAAGATATTGAACAAGCTAATCGTATTATTGAATACTGCGTTGCTCAAAAGCAAATTCTTACTGCACCAGACGTTATGAAGGTAGATACTTCTATGGTATCTGGCGAGGTTAGTCATGCAATATCTTTGTTACAAGATTTTGTTGCTGCGCAAAACCAAATTGAGTCTCTTGGCGCACGCGGGCTAAGTACGGAATCTGCTGAAAAAACACTCAGCTCAATTACAGAACAGATTAAAAGTCTTGATGCAAATGTACTTGCAGAATTACGAATTGATCCTGCGTCAATTGATAGCATTTCTCAGTCAATCAACAAACTCACTGCCGACACCCTCATCGAGATTGGAATTAATGATGAGGCAATCTTAAACTTCCAAGCCTCTACTTTTGAAACCGGTGGCACTGTCACTTGGACAAATGATGATGAGGAAGTAACTACATTCATCGCCACAGTAAAGTACGCCAACGGCATCGTAAGATGGAGAAACGATTATTCTGGCAGGAGCGGTCTTAATTCTTTAAATGGCACCGCGCATGCTTCTGGAACTGCAAACGCCAATGGAAATTGGGGTACTGCAACTGGTGGCAAAACATTGGTCGGTGAGTTGGGGCGTGAGATAATTGTCGACCCTTATACCGGAAGATGGTACACAGTTGGAGAATATGGTGCTGAATTTGTAAACATTCCACGTAATGCAATTGTATTCAACCATGTGCAAAGTGAGTCGCTATTAAATAATGGCTATGTATTTGGGCGCGGAAAATCAAATTCTACAGGTCCGGCATATGTTACAGGAAGTATTCCAATTGATCTTTTAAATAAGTTCACATCATTCTTTAGTTCTTCTGGCGCTACTTCATCCAGTACCGGAGGCTCGGCATCATCAGGTCAAGGATCTTCCACACCGTCTGAGTCTTTTGAAGACGCGTATAAGAGACATAAGCATTTACTCACAATGGAGCAAGAAACTTTCTACGCTTATTTGGAATGGCTCAAGAACGCGTTTGAAGAAGCATATTCTCGCGGAGAAATAGAACTTAACGATTATCGTAAATACGCAGAAGAAGTATTCGAAGGACAAAAAGAACTATTCGAAGACGGACTTAACGATATTGAACATAAGATTTCGATTCTAGCAAGGGATGACGCTAATGGTCGGCAGATTATCAATATGTACAATCAGCTCATCATGTCTGTTGACAAGCAAATTGAAGCGGCTCGCGCCAGAGGTTTGGATGATGATAGTGATTACATTCAAGAACTACTCGATAAGCGTTATGAATATCAGGACGAGATTAAGGATATCCAAGATGAAGCTACCGACGGAGCAAAGGATGCGGTGAAAGATCTAGTCGATTATAGAATCGACATGATCAAACAAGGTATCGAGGACGAGAAGGATGCTCTGGATAAAAAGCTGGATGACCTTAAGGACTTCTACGATAAGCAAAAAGAGATGCTTCAGGACGCGTACGATGAAGAGAAGTATCTTGATGAGCAGTCCGAGAAGCGCAAGGCTAAATCCGACATCGAGGCCGAACTAGCTAGGCTGGAGCGAGACGATTCTGCTTGGGCAGAAAAGCGAAAGTTAGAGCTGCAGGAAGAACTGGCAGATGCTGAAAAGGAACTCGTTGATTTTGAAAAGGATCATGCCTTGGAGTCCGCGCAGGATATGCTCGATAAGCTCTACGAGCGTCAAGAGGAGCAGATTCAGTCTGAAATCGACCTGTTAGATGAGAAGCTGAATGACCCCAAGGCGCTGTATAATCAGGCCCTGGCGGACATTCAGAGCAACACTCTAGCTCTGTACGAGGAAATGGTTGCATATAATGACAAGCACGGCTCTGGCAACGCAGAAGACACGAAAGAAATGTGGGATGAAGCAAAAGAGTCTCTCGATAAGTATCTTTCCACCTACGGAGAAGTTTATAAGGGAATCATCCTAGTCCCCTCCCCTGGCGGCTATAGTTCTGGTACTGCCAGTGCTGCAGCTGGAGTCCGCGAAGTCGATGAACTCGGTTCAGAGTATCTGTTCACTTCTAAGGATGGACACAGGTATCGCGTCTTCTCTGGCGGCGAGAAGGTCTTGAATGCAAAGGCCACAAACTTCCTCTACAACTTTGCCACTTCCGGCGGCAGTATACTGTCTAAGATTTGCGACAGCATCTCTAAGACTGTCGGAGACATCGGCAACATTGGCTCCAGAAGGCCAATCGCAATCACTACTGGAGATATTATTGTGCAAGGCAATGCAGACCAGAACACCGTTTCTGAGCTGCGCAGGCTCAAGAGGGATGAAATGCAATGGATTCTCAAAGAGTTCAATAAAATGAATAAACGGACATAAACGGGAGGCTTGCACCTCCCGTTTTACCATTATGCAAAGGAGGTGCTCTGTGGATTTATATGGATGTCATTTTGAATATGCAGGCGAACTGTCTCGTAAATATGGCTTGATGATTGCTAATGTTAACACCGATAGGAATACAATGATTTCCGGTAAAGTAGAGTCCCTTTCTGTATTTAATAAACGTAATCAATCACGCAACGACCTTGGCAGCAATTACTCCGAAGCGCCTCTATCATTCGATATGGAGATCGTATCAGAATCGATCATTCGCGGGGAGCTAAGGAGAAAGATTCAAAAGTGGCTCTTTAATCAGCATGGTTACAAGAAGCTTTATATTGACCGAGCCGACGAAGCTTGCGACGAAGTCTTCGGACTAGATAACGGCGCGCCCAGACGGACTTACCTGAACTGTAGGTTTATCAATCCGGAAAAAATTGAGGGCAACGGCGGAATCGTCGGATACAAATTCACTGTAGAGTGCGACTCTCATATGGCCTGGCAAGATCCGCTACGAAAGAAGTTTTCCTTCGATACCTCAGAGGAAGAATATGTGATAGAGCTTGATGTCGACACAGATATCGCTGATTATACCTATCCAAAGGTCACCATCTATACTGGCACGACCGGAGGGGATATCTCTATTGTCAATCTAAGCGACGGATCTGATCGGACAACCTCTTTTTTACAGCTTCCGGCAAGTACTCAGATCGTTATCAACGGCGTTTACAATTACATATCAGACAATTTCTACGAGCATTTTGAAAACCGGAACTTCCCTCGCCTATTGGATGGAAAAAACAAACTACTTATTCGCGGCGACGTTTCAGCTATAGAATTTGAGTGGCAGAATAAGAGGTACTTGTAATGAAGGTTAAATTTGATAGTCTCAACAAGTACGAAGTTCCAAATATGGTCGTCTGTAATCCCGGAAGTACTTATTCTGGCGGGCGACTGTCCAAAATCGTTGGCGCGGTATCTAACACTTCTGACGAGGAGGTTGTTTTCAATTTTAACACAACTTCCACACTAAGCTTTCGGGCAACAAAGATAGACTCTGACGGAACACCGGAGAGCGATTATTCCCTGATGGTCTACAGAAGTCTGCAAAATCGGCGGCTGATCTTTGTGGAAGATATCGGGTATTTTGTTATCACTGACACAAATGAAAATTACGAGAACGGTATTCGATACAAAGATATTACTGCATCGTCTTGCGAGATAGAGATCCAAAATAAATCTTTGATTTACATCGAGGACGGGACCTACCAGTTCACAGAACTTTTCGAGAAGATCGTGGCATCTCTCCCGAAGTGGACGATTAGCTATATCGACCCTTTAATCGCAGAGAGATATCGAACATTCGAAGATGTCGACACAACGCTAAATACACTGGCGTTCATGCTCGAAAATATGCAGGAGGCCTACGAGTGTATCTTTGCATTTGATACTATCAATAGAAGAATCAGTGTTTACAGCCAAGAAAATTATGTCAACCGCACTGACATTCACCTTACATGCGATGATCTAATCGAGGCTCTCGAAGTCTCAGAGAATGTAGACGAGCTATATACAGCGCTCAGCGTATTTGGCGAAGACGAAATAACAATTACGTCTGTTAACCCGATTGGAACTACAACAATATATAACTTTGACTATTATCTAGACTGGATGTCTGATGCCCTAAGAGAAAAGGTTGTTAACTGGACTGCTCTTGTCGAGGCTTTTCAGTCTGAGTATTACGAGAGTAATATCCGATACTACGATATTTTTGAAGCACGATCGGACTGTTCATATGAGATTGACCGCCTCAACACTCAGCTGGATATCTATAGCCGATGCAGAGATAACATTGTTGCGGAGTCTAGTACGGATAAAATATCCGAGTACAACAACGCTCTGGAGTCTGCCGGAGGCACCTCGATAACCATCACAGATTCTATTGAGGAAATGCTGGCAGAAATCGATAAGCTAATATTTGAAACTCAGACAGCCAAGACAGAAAAGGAAACCGTCCTAGGAGACTACGATGATGAGTTGAGTACAGCAAATAGTACCATTATCGCAATTCAAGACGCTGTGTCAATTCAAAATTATTTTTCCCAAGACGAGTACGATGAGCTATATGATTACATTTTTGAAGGCACTTATACGGATGAGTATATCACGACAACAGAAAACATGACAATGCGCGAAAAGTTGGCTCAAATGAAAGAGCTATATATTCGAGCATTCAAGAGCCTGACACTTGCCTCCGAGCCGGATCAGGAGTTCACTGTTGATACTGAGGATTTCATCTTTATTAAAGACTTCCAGAAATGGAGCGAGCAGCTTGAAACCGGATGCCTTATTAATGTTGAGCTGGACGATGGAGATATCGCCGAGCTTTTCCTCACACAGATCCAGTTGAACTGGGACGATAAGACGCTTGCTTTGACTTTCGGCAATAGATTCCGAAAGGTTGACCCGCAATCACTTTTTAACAATGTTCTTGGCAAGATTCAGCGTTCATCTAACACAATCAACTACATTAAGGAAGTAATCTACCCTGTGAAGAGCGGAAAGCTAGATGAGCTAGAGGCAAACCTGCAGGACGTTCATACACTTACTGTAAGTGACATTATATCGTCTGAGGACGGAGAGGTATCCATCAGCAGCTCTGGCTATACTGGCAAGAAGCGTATCTCTAAAGATACGTTCCGCCCTGAGCAGATGAAGATTACCTCTAATCGAATCGTGTTTACAGAAGATGCCTGGAAAACATGCCAGATGGTTCTTGGATATGTTCAGGTCAGTGATTTGTCAACTATGTACGGTGTGAATGCGCAGACGATTATTGGCGAGCTAATTATCGGAAATAGGCTAACTATCAAAGATGAAAACGGAAAAGATATTTTCACAATCATGGACGATAAAATTTCCGTTGCAGCTGATAAGCTGGAAGAGATCTTCGATGAGAAGCTGAAAAAACTCTCCGTAAGAATTGACGGAGTAGAATTCAATTTGGAGCAGCTTGGGGACAAACTTACGTCGCTCATTGCAACTGTTAATAAACACGATTCTAAAATCGGTAATGTCCCGGATGGTCAGAATCTTTATTCTATAACTTCTGCTTTACAGGATGCAGATAAAAGTCATGCGTCGGACATCGAGTTGATTAAGGCTGACATTGTTGCGATAAAAGCCAACTTGGGCATTGAATAATTCTACCTACAAAATGGAGGTGTGTGAATGGACGAACTAATTTGCTATGACCTGCATGGCAATCCATTAGAGTTTTTGACCCAGTGGGATCAGAATCAGATAATCGTGGTTAACGGAATTGACCTATCCCCTACCCCCGTTGTTCGCTTTACTAATAAGGCCAGCAAGGTTTCTCTAGTTGTAAAGCCGACTGTTGTGGGTAGTTCACTTCATATCGATGTTCCCAATATCTTACTTACACAGGAATACCCCATAACGTTATACATCAATTACGAATATGAGGATGGGTACATTAAAACAATGCATGTTATTCACGTCCCCGTGATTCCGTGCAAACGCCCCGAGGACTATAAGGAATATCAGAACATTGACTATGTAAGCTGGGTGGAACTCGCAGAAATTGCAAGCGACATAATTGCTACTCTGGAGAACGAACGGGTCGTTTTCTTTGTCGGCGATACTGAGCCAGAAGAGAACGATGTATTATGGTTTGATACCAGCGACGAAGCCGTCACAGAAGACGTTACAGAGGAGTAATTGATCATATGAAGTACGCGAAAATTCCAGACGGGTCTACATATAAGAGCTGGGTTCAACTTGAAGCGGAGGCAATGAGAATCATTACAGCTTTGGATAATTTCAAACACTCTCTCGTAATTGTTGACGGAGAGCCTCCCGCAAACAACGTCCTGTATTTTGACACTACGGATTTTTCCTAGTTCAAATACAGGGCTTTATTTATGTAAACAAAAGTAGAGGTGATATCAATGTACGTTATTTTAGTAAACGAAGATAACACTCTAGTTACTACGCAAAAAGAAAACATTATGCAGCGAAGCAAACTTGTCGATGATTTGTGGTTCCTTGTTCCTCCAGAGTACAAGGGCTATAACATGGCTGAGTTTACAGTCCTGATGGAGTATATTCTGCCTGTCAGCCGCAAGTATAGAAGTGATATTTTATCACTATCTGCAGAGAAATATAACGAGCATTTGAAGTATACACTTCCGTTTGATACTGAGCTTACTCGAGAAGCCGGCGATGTCGAAGTGCAGTTAACGTTTGCTCTTGTGGAACTTGACGCGGATGGCAACCCAATTCAGCGGGTTAGAAAGACTTCCGCAGACAAAATCCACATTACTCCGATCAGCGCATGGAGTGACATCATCCCTGACGATGCGCTGAGCGCAATTGATCAGAGGCTGATTGTTGCGAATGCACAGATCAGAGCACTGGCTGAACTAGCGGACAGCCTGAGCGAGCAGAAGGCGGATAATTTCCGTTACAATGAATCTAACGGCGAGCTACAGCTCATGTCTGGCGCAAATAAGCTTGGAGATGCTGTAAAGATTATTTCTTGCATACACGCAGATCCTGATGGTAACGGAGCAGCAATTCCAATAGTTCATTTTTAAAATATGTTATTTATAGAGGGGCCAGCGCCCCTCTATTTATATTTTCGGGAGGAGGAAAACGATGTCTTTATCCTTTGCGGATTCCTTAAGGACGAATCGAGTCGGTAGCAAGTCCTATCCCAATTCAGCGAACGCCGGAAACTCCATTACCGAAGATGGTGCTAGGGTCTACGGCGCTGAGAGCTGGGTGCTGGACGATCGATATAAATATCTTGCAGAATATGTAGATGAGTCTTTGTCTATCGTAGATGCAGAAAAAAATATCTCCGTCGATCACGGGCAGATAAACTTAACTAGAGAGGATAATTCACAGTTTATTCCGTTTATAATGCCAAGATACTATGACGGTTTTGATTTATCGACAACAAAAATATCTTTTTATTATGTAAACAAGAATAATTACGACAACTACTCCGACCCAATAAACGTCTACTATAGCGACAGTCAAATCAAATTTGGCTGGCTTATTGACAAGTACGTTACTGCAGTCGAAGGTACAGTTCGTTTTGAAATACATGCAACAGGAACAAATTCGCACGGGGACGAGTATGTCTGGAAGTCTCGGCCATGCGATGGTATTAATGTTTTAAAATCATTGTGCGGAAGTGCTCCAATCGAGCTTGGAAGTACATGGCTTACTAATTTTGTAGCGCAAGTTACTGAGCAAGCAGAGCGCGCTGAATACTATGCGAATGAAGCAAAGAAGATTGCAGAATCCGCGCCAAAAACATCTGGCGGAGATTGGGATGTAAACGCAGAAACCAATCTTGAATATATAAAAAACAGGCCTATATGGTCTGTTCTAAAAACTGTTTCTGCAACGTGGGATGGAACCCCAACAGATATAGAATTTCTAAAATTCGATCGTCCGGGGTATCTAATCTCAGACGAGGTTCCGGATGGAGACCACCTTGTTGGTGGCACAATTGTTGTTACTAATAGCGCTTCGTTTAACTCCTGCCCCATAGTTATGTATTGCACTAATATATTGGAGGCAGAGGATTGCATGGCTAAATACGCTGATGATAATGCAATCATAGTTGTTAATGGCGCGATATATGACGAACCAGGTATACTATGTTTGATCCAAACGAATACGTCTGCATTGATTGCAGTTGTACTGACTGTACCACTTTCAAATGGGCTAACTCCGGGAATATACGCACTCTCTGGAGATAGTTATCTTACAAAGATATCATATTCTTATCACGAAATTAATGTTAATAACAAGTACAGCAAGGTTTTTAAAAAACAAAAAGAGGCAAGCGTTTATGTGATAAATTCCGGGACGGCGGATATAAACGCGGTAGATTTAAGTGCTTTTTCCGCTGGTGATGTCTTGCTGATTACCGTCCCGGCAGAATGAGGAGGTCCTATGATAGATAGTGGTGATATTCTGATTGCAGGTGTGTGTACTGGCATAGCTGCTTATAAAGACACAGACGACATCGTATCAAGCGGAAATTTTTATGTTGCTAACGGTAAAGGTTCTGCGCAGCAGGCCATCCCTATTTATGTTTACGATAAGGTGGAGTCAATAGTGAAAGCAGAAACCTCCCTGCTTAACGAATCTGTGTATAATATTTATGGAATAACAACACCGGCTAATATTGACGTGCATTTATCATCATGTAATCCTCCGTATTCTTTAAATAGTTTATATAGCAATATTGTTAGCGCTGTCACATCTGACTCTGGAGGAAGCTATCGATTTGAAGGCGTAAGAGGGATCGAGGGTAATATAATTGTGTGGTCAAAAATAGATATCGTAGATGCTACGTCAGCTACGATATCTATTTTAAAAGAAGTGATATCCACAGAAACAGACGCGCAAGAAATATTATCATATAGTTTTCATAGGGCTGGAGTAGATCATTCAGTTTGTGGCATGTGCGGAGGATCCGGAAGGATTTATGCCGGGGATGTGTGTCCCACTTGTCTTGGGGAAAAATATATACATGAAATAAAAACCTGCACTGCGTGCGCTGGTTCTGGCGTAACAAGCGATAATCAAACATGTGCAGAATGCGATGGAAACAAGGTTGTAGATGTATCTACAGCATGTTCTGATTGTGGTGGAACGGGAGTAGTGCAGCCAATTGTTTGTCCTGATTGTGGCGGCGACGGATATGCATGTTCAACATGTAATAGCACCGGCACAATTGATTCCTATGCGTGCCCGGAATGTATGGGATCCGGATTATTGCCAATTACATTTTCTAATACTACATATGTACTTACAGGAACGTGTCCTGAGGATGTCACAGAAGTACGCCTAAGTCGTTTAGAGTTCAATAAAAACACGATACTTCCACTATCGTCCTACGGTAATTTAGAATATTATTTAGATGGAACATACTATATAGAGTATTCTAAAGGAGATTCTGGATCTGAGAGCGCCGAACGTGCGTATGATACTTTTAAGATGATGGCAGAGCCTGAATATAGCAACTCGACAGGTGCAGATGTGTTTGATACAGTTCTGTTTCCTGTAGTTGTGAGATGGGGTAATGCCTATTTTGAGTCGAACGCTTATTGCGTACGGTATGAAGATAGTCAAGATCGCTTCTGTGCTGTAGTTGGAAATTGTAGTCTTTCTGAAATAGATGTCGGTCAGAATTATGAAGAGAGCGTTGAGCCATTTTGTATTACTCTCTCAGGATCGTGGGAGTCGGGCTTCAATAGATTATTTATAGTAACGAATGATCGTAATTTAGACGGTGCGTATGTAGATATAGAAATTTATACCTATCCACATAGTGACGCTACTGACTTTTCCGAGACATCACTTAGAGGCTCGTATATCACATCCGTATCTCCGTCGAACGGAACATATTCAATTCGATGCGATGTTTATCAGCCGAGCGACATAGTAGTATGGGCGCATACTAAATCGGACGAAATAATAACCATAGATAATGTAACATCTTCTAACACAGGAGCGGTCTGCCTATCAGGCGACACCATGATTATGATGGCGGATGGTGCAAAAAAACGGATGGATGAAATATCCGTAGGCGACATGCTCTTATCTATGGACGGTACCCCTACTAGGGTATACCGAACGTCTCGTGGTTATTTTAATGACTATCATACATTGTATTATTTTGATAACGGATCTGTAATCGACGAGACACACGATCATAGATTTTATAATCATACACAGGGCTTTTGGCAATTGCTAAAGAAGTGGCATGTTGGAGATTTTGCTGTAGACGCGCATGGTAAATTTACACGACTTGTATCATCATCGAAGGTTAGTGAACGATGCGAGATGTTTGGAATATGGACTGATAGCGGAAGTTATTATGCAAACGGTTTGTTGTCCGGGTCGGCATTCTGTAATATGTCACTTTTAGCAGATGCAACTGCTACGCAAGCCGTCGACATGATGCTGTCTCTTGAAGAAAGAAACTTATGTCAGCTTATAGGAATTGAGGAGTACGTGTAATGAAAAAACTTGTGATGGTTTCTGAGGAAAGTTTTTTCTCAGGAATGGTTAAAAGCGGGATGGCGGAGATTGTAGATAGTTTAGCAAATTCTTTGAGCATGTTGTATTCGGTAACAGTTGTTTGTCAAGACGGGCAAGGTTTGTTTTTAAAGGCAGGATGTAAGGGTAGGAAGGTCGAATCTGGAGTTCGTTCATGCCAATTCTCAAATGTAACATATTATACGATCACCCCAGCGTTGTGGGCAGAAAAAGCTGCAAGAATTGTAAACTTATTAGCGCCAGACATCCTACACAATTTTGCGGAGCCAGACTTGCTCAGTAGATTGTCTATGCGCCCAAGTAGATCTATCTATACATTTGATAATATAGACACCCTTAATGGGAAGGAAAGATACTTGCTTAATTATGATGCGGTATCCACAAACTCCTCGGTCTATGCCAACGAGTTATTGTTGGCGGGGGACATGTTATCCAAGTGTTTATCAAATGTAAATTTTATAGGAATCCCAAACGGTGTGTTAGATAATGTTCTCACGCCAGAAAAAGGGCTTCTAATTGACTCTAAGTATAATGCACTCGACCAAACCGGAAAAAGGTCGTGTAAAAATAGGCTAATGAATATGTACAAGTTGTACGGCAATCCGTTTATTTGCCTGTACATGGGGGAACTTACAGATAGGGCCGGAATTGACCTAGTAATTGACGCATCAAAAAAAATCCAAGATATGGGCGGGATTACTATTGTTTGTGGGCACGGCAGCTCGCTGTATGAGAAGCAACTTAATGACCTTAATGGTAATTATGGCATACGATATACTCACAAACTTGCTACCCCCATTCACGCAATACCAATGCTCGCAGGTGCTGACTTCTTCTTACGACCAAGCAGAAAGGAGGCCGGATGTTTAATCCCGTTAACAGCGTGCAAGTATGGCGCCATCCCTATCGTCACCAGTGTCGGTGGCCTGGCGGATAATTTTAATAACGATAACGCGATTATTATAAATAACGGAGACATATCTTCGGCGCTAGAAACTGCTTGTTCTTTGTACGCAGACGAAAAGAGACTTACGGATTTGCGTCGGAAATGTATGGAGCAGGATTTCTCGTGGAACACGAGGAAGTCTGGGTATATTGAGTTGTACGAGTCTATTTAATTTCTGTCATAAAGAATTCTAAAATCCCACCGTGTTATAGCGGTGGGATTTTTATATTATAAGGAGGGCTTAATGGCGATATCGTATACTAAATCAGTAAGACAAAATACGCAATTAAAGGTGCCCGGGATAAATCGACATACTGCCGAAAGTACCTCTAAAGTATACAATAGCGAAAACTGGACATTAGATTCAAGATATAGGTACTGCCCGGAATACCAGGACGACAACGTTGTTATTATCGACAGACTGAAGGGAGCTTTGGTTCAGTCAGACAAAATAAGCATAACGCAAGGATCAAACTCTGAGTTTATACCATTTGAACTAGACCGGTACTATGATGGATTTGATTTGTGCAATACAATTATTGTAATACATTTTTTAAACAAAAATGGATACGATGATTATTCGAGTCCTATCAATGTGTACTATAATGACGAAAAAATCAAGTTTGGATGGCTTATCGATAGTCGAGTCACAGCTGTAGAAGGTTGTGTAGAATTCGAAATAGAAGCCACAGGCAAAAATTCCGGCGGAGAAAAGTATGAGTGGAGAACGAAGCCATGTGACTGCATAAATGTCCTGAGGTCAATATCTGGTAGTGGACCAATCAGACCTGATTCGAATTGGGTGACAGACTTAATAGAGTGTGTTCAAGGCACACTTGCAGATGTAGCCGAGATTAAAGCTCAACTTTCTACTATCGAATCGCTATTAGATGACATAAATGGAGAGGTTATATAATGGGAGCTATTGTAGAAAAGCTGGAGCATTTGGTTGAAACAAAAAAACAGTTAAAGGAAGCAATAGAATCGAAGGGAGCCACGGTGCCAGAAGGCGCAAGCTTTCGAGATTATGTTACATTAATTCAACAAATCAACACGCTTCAATGCAAACAGTATTGGGGCGAACATAACAACTTATAAAGGGGTGAAAGAATGCGCTGGTTTAGAAGTACATCTTCTGTATATTACGGAGGTTCCGGTAGCCATTCTACCTATGCAGAAAATGTAGTTGTCGGACCGTATGTGTACAATGACAAGGTTTACGGCACAGAAGAAAAACCGATGTTTAAAGTTGCTTGGGTTGCAAGCATACTCAGCCCCGACTATTATATTTGCCCGGTCGAAGGGGCGAGAATCGACTATGCGTATCACCGTGTTGTTGGTGTGACAGACGATAGGGATTTGAGCAAAGCCAGCTGGGAGGAAATTCCCGCAGCAGAAATATCTGGAAAATACAAATTTCATAAAAATCTTGCTGGAAGAATTTATTCCGGTTTCAGTATTCCGTGCAATTTCATCATTTCTTTTGAAAATGGCGAATGCTTCACAGGTAACTATATTAAAGCAAACAACACTTCTACAAGATATCCGTCCTATGATTATTGCGGGTTAAGATGGGGAAATATTCTAACAGAAGAACTCATTACTTTTGGCATTGATTCCACCGATTATGATGCAACACAAGCGGAGTTGCCGACTGAATACCAGAACTGCGTTGTTGATTTTGGCACGGTCAATCAAAACATTCCGTTGTTTATTCTCGAATGGATTGAATCTAATGCAACCAAGATTGTTGCAGATTCCGAAGCAATGCAAATCTCTATGGTCAGCCCTAACGGCGTACGGTTGGAAACAGAAGCGAAATACTGTGACAGGGATATTGAGGTTATTCCAACATTACAGGAAAAGACCGCAGTGGATAACGGCGAAGTAACACCTGACAATGGGTTTGTCGGTCTGTCAAAAGTCACGGTTGAAGTTGCCCCAAAGTTACAAGAAAAAACCGTTACAGAAAACGGTGACGTAACACCTGATGATGGGTATGCGGGATTATCCAAAGTTTCCGTTAATGTAACACCGGAATTACAGGAAAAGACCGCAACTGAAAACGGAGAAGTAACCCCTGATGATGGGTACGATGGATTGTCAAAGGTTATCGTAAATGTCGAGACAGGAGATGCAACAGACCTTACACCGATTGTAGAAGCGGTGGAAGCCTTGGGTGGAACTGTGGAATCGGAAACAGTCGAAGGGATTTCCTCGGCGGTGGCAGGAATAGTTTGTGACCCGTGGGAGCCAATAACTAAGAAAGGGACAGACGCAATAGGAGAATATGATTTTTCGCCTTCCCCGGGATATAGTACGACAATGGTTAATTCATTATCTGGATATTGGAAATTAAAAAAAGGCTACACAGGCAAAGTAGATTCGCCACTGAATAATACTGTTAATAGGGCTATTGATCTTTCTAATGCTCCTGAGAATCTAAGGTCTATTACGCGTACATGCGGCAGTGGTATCGTGCGTATTCTTAATGGTATTTTTAACAGGATTATTTTTCCAGAGAACCTATACATGGGCGAAAATATTTGTGGTAATTCCATATGCTTTTATTTACCGAAACACAGCACCATGTGCTCAGCAAATTGGGTATCATCGACAGGAACAGGCTACGGACAACTGGTGAAATGCCCTCCCGGCGCAGATATACCCTATTATTTAAATAAAATGGGCGGCATGACCGCCGAAGACATTGTAGGCATCTTCGAGAACATGATTGACCGATCCGGGGAAACCGAAGTGGCAACAATCACACTTGGCACAACAAATCTTGAAAAACTGACAGAAGAACAGAAGAATATTGCTTATGCGAAAGGATGGACATTAGCATGACTTTGAATCCTAATGTAAATGTTGATACTGAGTGCAATCAGTATGCAAACCGTTTTTACCCTGACGAGGGCTACGCCCTGTGGCGTGACAATGAAGAAGGCAATCTGGACGAAAACGGACAGCCTTATCAGTATGTGCTTCAGATCAACATTCCCAAGAAGCAGTCTGAAGCGGCTGCTCCCCACATCTGGGCAAAGCTGATCGATGAAACCATGGAAGTGTTCGGCAATACTGGCACTCCCGAAGTCGCAACATATGGTCTGCGCAGAACTGTAGCACCAGTCGAACCCACCGAAACCTCCCACACCTACATTGACGAAAACGGTGTGGAACAGACGAAGAAGGGTGTTTACTAATCAAGTTTTCGTAGAATAGTTAATGAGGCGAATATCATAGATAACTACATGTAATTATGATCAGAGTAATCTGAGTAAAGACATACACGAAATAAAAGAGAAACAAGTCTTGTTTTTAAATACAGTGAGATCGTAATGCATTGTCAGTGCTGCGAGTTTGCCGTGAGAACACGTCAGGATATTAATTCGTATCTACGAATGTTCCTGTTTGTGTTTTATTACAACACATAAGGAGGGCAGCAGTGTCTTTATATAAATCAAAGATTGCATTCGGATCAGAAAAAGACATCGATACCGCAAAGAAATCTGGTGTGTTAGATCCATTAGACATCATCTTCACAGATGAAAAACGACTCATCTGGATAGATAAGGATGGAAATACAGTCTACCCAAGGGACGAGATCGCATATACCGAGCAAGGGGTAGTAATTTTTGAGCACGACCTTGTTTTGTCTGATGCACGTTCTTCGACGGAATGTCTTGTGAATATTAGTTGTGATTACGAGTTAAATATTGGGAAGGTATACACTATTACTACAGATAGCGGAGTGTATTCTTCAGTGTGCAGACAAGTTGTTATAAACGACGCTTCATGCCTTGTCTTTGGTAATACGCGTCATATTAACGGCGAAGATACAGGAGAGAGCTTCGTTGTTATAATTTGTATTAATGAAGATGGGCAGTGTACTTGTCATGCATTTGACTTTAATTTTGGTAGAAATATAAAAGTGTCAGAGTCGGATATTATACATAAAATAGATGAAAAATATCTTCCTGACAATGTAGCAACAAACGAAGATGTCGCAGCCGCAAAAGTGGAAGCTATAAATATGGCGAAGCAATACAGCGACAGCAAGGGCGGTTATACTAAGCCTGGCAAGGTGCTGACATTTAATGGTGACTTGTCTGGGAGAGAGATTGTTATCGATGCCTATGTAAAGATTTCTGACAGCTTCATTGATGTAAAAACCATTGAGAGCGTATGCGTATACGAACAAGAAACAAATGAAAATGCCACATTTACTAAGGAGATGTTTGTTTACGGCATCGCCGACATTTGTATGCTTGCTATAAACAATGATGATGGTGTCCTTACGCTCGTTATGACAACCGAAACAGGCGGTTATTTAGGCAATGAGTATTTAAGCAAAGGCACTTATATTCTTGCTGCTGAGGGCCTGGCCTGGGTTACTCAGATTGTCTTCTCTAGCATCATCGTCCCCTTCCGAAAGGACTTGCTGCCCGGTGTGTGTCTGCCTGTGCTTGAACTGAGCCAAGAAACGATGGCAGGTGTTTTTGCAAGCGGAAATGCATTCTGTACCGCAGAAGAGCACGCCATCATTTGGGGGGCTTATCAGGCACTTTCTTCCCTCATCATCAAGGGCAATTATAACGGCATTGCTTTCAGCGGTGTTTCCAATATTCTGCTTGACGAATATTTCAATCCTTACTTTATGGCTAATGCCGGTAAAATGAATGTCCAGGTTACCTTTGACGATAAAACGGCAAATATCCGTAGTGTACTTGATCCTAGCTATACTCCTGATGAATTCGCAACGAAAGACTATGTTGATTCCGCCATTTCCACAATTCCAACGCCTGATGTAAGCGGTCAGATTGAAAAGAACAAGGAAGAAACTCTGGGGCTGGCAAAAGAATATACTGATAGTCAGCGACTGGCACATGTTGGGCCCGGCAAGGTGTTCACTTACGATGGTGGAGAGGATGCTGAGTTCGGAGAAGCAGGTGGTTTCCGTGTTGTACGCCTATCCGATGGCATTTTCGATTTAAGGAAAATCAAAAAAATTAAGTGCATACTCGCAAACAACGGAAAGGAACTTGAGTTTACAGAGGGCGATTTTGTACTGCGTGGACCAGAAGATGGAATCAGTTACATAGAACTTGCATATGGTACCACCGTCCTTCCTGCTTTGTTTGCGGCTCAGAGTGGTGGTTTGTTTGGTTTCGCAGAGCCTGGTATCGGCTACCTTTCCTATGTCGAATTTGCCGAAACCATCGTCCCCATCGATCCGAAGTTCTTGCCAGACGAAACTATTTGTCTTGCAGACTATGGCACAGAAGGAGGTACAGTAAACGACATCCTTATCTCCCTAGCTTTGGAAGGCGGTGGAACCGTGACCATTAACAGTGGTATGGAAAAACTGTGGGGGGATGCATTGGCAACACAACCTAAAAATCTTATTTTTGACGTTGGTGCTGGTACCGATTTACGAATGTCCGTCTGTGCGCTTTTTATATCCGAATCGGCTGTAGAAACTGACTCGGCTACTATCAGCGCAAATGGTCTTTTGTCGCTTTACGGAACAAATCTTATGGGTTATTTTATTCTGGCATCGACAGGGAATGGCAGTGGCTTGAAAATTTCCGTGAAGTCTGATCCTGTCGAATTCACTACAGCCGGCCCGACGTTCCTGCCCGGTGTAGAAATCGATCTTGCCGATTATGGCGTAGATGCGATTGGTTTGTTTGCACAAGGCGGCGGTACAGCAAATTTGACAAATTCGGATGAACTATGGGAACTGGTCAACTCCAACAAAGCCACACCTATCACGTTCCATTTTGCTAATAGCGACATTGGTATGGAAATTTACACGGCGGCAACAAAGACTATTGGAAAAAGCGGAAAGATTAGCGGTCTTACTGCTACTATTCCTGTGAGAACACAGACAGGAACCTTTGTTGCATATCTATGGGTGTCTATTAGTGAAGTAAAAATATCGGTAACGGAGTCGAGCTGATATGGCGAAATACCTTTACAATGGCGTGGAATTCCCAGCACTGCCTGAGTAGGATAAGGAAACATATCCGTATGCCACGCCATTGTCGCATTATGACGATATATTAATGCAAAAGCGCAAAATCAAAGCCCGTAGCTGAATAAGCTACGGGCTTAACTACAACAGAAAGGATGATGCTTGGTGTTTGAAATCAAAGACAAGCTAATTACAGTAGAATCATTAAAAGCAGCATACGATGCTCTTCTGGCCTCCATTTCCCTGCAGACACTTGGAGTGACCGTTACTGCAGAAGAGCTAAACAAGCTGGGTGGTATTACCGAGAATGTTCAAGATAAAATTAATGTTTTGTGCGAGGACATCGAGTCCGTAAGCGACACTGCTACTTCTGCACTTGACCTCGCTAAAGGCCTAGATGATTCAAAACTTAGCATGAAGACGATGGTTGTGACACTTCCTGCCGCGGATTGGGTGGACGGTAAGATTACAGTTAGCGTGGACGGGATGCCAGCCGATGCGGTTTCTAACGTAGTAATTCCCTCCCCAGTTGTTGAGCATACAGAAATTTTCGGCGACGCTGTCATTCGTTGTATCGAACAAAACCAAGACGAATTGGTTTTTACTGCTGAGTATCCTCCGTCAGTTGATATTGATGTAAATATCATTCTATTCGAGCAGAAAGAGGTGGTCGCTTGATTATCAACACAGGCCTCTCCGCATCGCAAGGCACAGGGCTAAACATCCGTGTTATAGGCGGAACTGCTGAACCGTCAACGACAAAGGAGAATGTAATTTGGGTTAATACTGAGTCTGAGATTACCTCATGGGGTTTCGGCCCGTCTGAGCCAGAAAGTCCTGTCGAGGGTGTCGTATGGTTCCGCACTGGCAACTCGGGTCCGGTTGGTTTTGATATTTTAAAAACAAACAGCGTTATTGTATACCCAAGTTGCGCGCATCAATATGTCGCAGGCGAGTGGGTCGAAGTGGAAGTAAAAATATATCAGGACGGCGGATGGGTTGACTTCCCCACCGAAATTTTTTATTTGCTAAAAGATGGAAATCAATATATAGATATTACAGGCGGCTGGACTGGGATTGATAGTGCAGCGACGGTGTTAAGTAAGAGTGGTGAAGACACCACTCCGCAAGCAGGTTGCCCTGTTTATCTGAATACCTGTACAATAAACAAAATTGATATGACAGATTATAATCTAATGTCTGTACAAGTAGATGCCCTGGATGCAAATATTCAAATAAGACTATTAGAAGAATCGGGCTATATCGATACCTACATTGCTACAAGTGAGTCTTTTGCTGGCGCCGGTATTGCGACATTAAATTTGCAGGATATCTCGGGTTCTTATTGTATTGGTTTCTGGATTGAGGGAACATATCACTCGACAAGTAGCGCAACAGCAAGTTTTACGATTTCTGAAGTTAAGTTAGAGAAATGAGGTATGGGTATTAAAGATGAGCGTTTATGAAGAAAAAGGTATACTTACCTACAAAGACAAAGAAGGTAACTTGCACAGAATGCACCCAGTTACACACAGGGAAAGCATTAAGGGGATGGAATCCGTTGATGAACACATCGCCAACACCGATAATCCACATCAGACTTCTCCGGAGCAGATCGGAGCGGTTTCCGTTGATGATGTCGCTACTCTCAGTGAAGTAAAGGAATTACTGGGTATTTCTTAAGTTAGTAGGAGGAGATAAGTATGCATGGTGCAATTTTTTCCGGTATTGATGTACGCGACTATAAAATGGTGTGCGCAGTAAAAGAATATGATTTTCCGGCGGAATTTGAGTTGAAGCCGGTTCGTGTAAAAAATCAGGGTGATGTTGGCAGTTGTGTCGCTCACGCTCTGTCCAGTATCATCGAATACTATAATTCCGTACAGCGAAATGATCCTACCGAAATGAGTATCGGCTATATCTACGGAAATCGCTCCAATTCTGAGCACAAGGATTCCGGTATGATTATGCGGGACGCTCTTGATGTTGTTAGAGAGTTTGGTGACGTTCCGAAAGAATGCTTCCCTCAGAACGCAGAAACCCCTGCCGCCTTAATGCTGTATAGACGCAAGGCAAAGGAATTATACGATGTCGGTCGCCCAAACCGTATCAGTGAATATTGCCGGATCAATACCGTCTCAGCAGCAAAACTGGCTCTGTCAGCAGGCGTTCCCCTACTGATGGCTATGGAGTGGTATGCTGATATGAAGCTGGTTGACGGTGTACTGACCACAAACTATGTTGGTTATGAGGGCGGTCACTGCATGTTCATTTATGGATGGGATGAGCGTGGCTGGAAGATTCAAAATTCCTGGGGCGAAGATTGGGGTAATAATGGAACCTTCATTTTGCCTTATGAATTAGGCATGGCTGAGTGCTGGGCCGTCATGGATGATATTATTGAGGGTGCTTATGTGAAGAAGCCTTTCCAGTCTAAGGTTGGTAAGACTTTTGCAAAAGTGGTCAATAAAATCTGCAATATCTTCCATAATCCAAATTAACTTAATACTCTCGTGTAAGAGAGCCAAGTCGCCGGAGGGCGGCTATTTTTATTGCACATAAAGGTTGGTGATTGAAATGGTAATGACAAAAAGCCAGTTTGATTCAAAGCTGGCAAAAGCCAAGAAGCGGAACGAGGGCATTGAATACCGCCGCAGATTGCGTGAAGAACGCATGAAGTATTGGCCTAAGTTCGTCCTGCCATCAACCAGTAAGATCGTGCTGATCGTAGCTGCATTGCTGTGTGTCGAGATCCTTTTCTTCTGCCAATACATGATTGTTATGACAGGCGACACCAATGCCCTGTATGCGATGGTAGGTACAATCGCAACCCTGGCTTCCGTCGTACTTGGATATTTCGTGAAGTCCACAAAAGAAAACACCTCTGGCGGTGTTGTCTATGAATCTGCAATGGCGGATAAGAAGGCAGCCGCAAAAGAGATGAGTGAATCTACCGAAGCGGTAGGATAAAGGAGGCATCATTATGAACATTGTTTTGGATGGCATTTATAATTTTTTGAATTTCGTGAACAACAACTGGACGATGATTTTTGCCATCATTGTTCTGATTATTGCTATCGGCAAGAAGGCCATGGAGTTCTTCAGCAAGTCTCAGGACGAGCAGTTGGAAATTGCCAAGGCTCAAATTAAGGAAGTCATGCTTCGCTTGGTTACTGAGGCCGAGTGCGACTACTACGAGTGGGTCAAGTCCGGTGAGATTAAGCGTGCTCAGGTCATCGACGAGGTCTTTGCGATGTATCCCATTCTGTCCAAGGTCACCAATCAGGCAGACGTGATTGCATGGATCGACGAGGCTATTGACGAGGCTCTGAAGACCATGCGTAAGATCTTTGAGGAAAACGAGTCAGCAGAGAAAGCTAAATAAAAAATGGGAGGGTGCAACCGGGCAACCCTCCCAATAACTATATGCAAATGAGGTGATTAAGTGGACAAGAAATGGTGTGTGTATGTACATATCAGTCCAAGCAACAAATACTATGTGGGCATCACAAGCCAAAAGCCCACTAATCGCTGGCGTTCTGGAAAGGGATATAGAAGTAACCGTTATTTCTCAAATGCAATTGAGAAGTATGGTTGGGAAAATATCCAGCATGAAGTCGTTGCAAGTAATTTGACCGAAACAGAAGCAAAGAATTTCGAAAAAATATTGATTCAGAAACTCAGAGCAAATAACGCGGAATTTGGCTACAACATAACTGCTGGCGGTGACGGGACGGTCGGAGTATCGCATTATGGAAACACAAACCCGTTTTATGGAAAGCGACACACAGAGGAAACGAAGAAGAAAATGAGTGAATTCCATAAAGGTTGTACTGGTGAGTTGAACCATTTCTTTGGGAAACACCACACAGATGAGTCAAAAATATATATGTCGCAGAAGGCTAAAGCTCGTAGCGCATTAACTAATAGATCAGCCCCTGTTGTTTCTGAAGAAAGAAGAGCCCAGATTGGCAAAGAACACAGCAAAAGGATTCTGCAGCTGTCACAAGATATGGAGCTAGTTGCTTCCTACGACAGCCTACTGTATTTGGAGAAGCTAGGGTATCGTAGGGCATCTATTAGAGATGTGTGTCTTGGTCGCAGAGATTCTTATTGTGGATATCTTTGGCGATATGAATCTGATGACGATGCTGAGGTGAATGGTTACATACACGGAACGCACACAGACAATATTTACTGTCTAGATAGCTGTTTATCTTTAATTGGTGTTTTCAAAAGCTATTCTGAAGCGAGTAGAGCCTCTGGTGTAAATCGTCGGATCATTTCAAAAGCCTGCAATGGAACAGAACACTTTGCATATGGACACTACTGGTACCTCAAAGATGATTATCAGACACTTCAAGTGTCATGAACAGAAAGCGAGGTAACTGAATGTCTCTCATAGGAAAAACAGTCGCCGAGAAGATATGGAATTATCTAAAGTCTAAAGGCTTCAATGATTATGCCTGTGCAGGAATTATTGGTAATTTTGACTGTGAGTCAGGATTGAATCCTAAGAATTTACAGGACTCATGCCAAGCCAGACTTGGGTTTGATGACGAAACATATACAGCATTAGTAGACAGCGGTGTATACACACGAACCCAATTTATCTATGACCGAGCTGGATATGGGTTGCCCCAAATTACGTGGCATACTCGTAAACAGTCTATGTATGACTTTGCGAAGTCTCGTGGCTCCTCAATTGGAGACCTAGAGACTCAGCTTGAATTTTTCTATAAGGAATTATCCGAGAGTTTCCGGTCGGTATTGCAGGCTCTTATGGTCGCAACATCCGTTCGTGAAGCCTCGGATATTATGTTGCTCAAATACGAGTGCCCTGCTGATATGAGTACGGCAGCACAAATCAAAAGAGCATCATTTGGTCAGAAATATTACACGCTATTTGTGACCAATTCTACGAAAGGAGTGGAGAACATGGGCTATTTGTATTTTACAAAAGGCCAGTCCGTAAAGGTGTCTGAGCATTTTGTCTCTACTGAATTTGATTGCCATGGCAGAGGTTGCTGCTCCCAGACCGTCGTCAATGAAAAGCTCATTGAGTATTTGGAAAAAATCAGAAACCACTTCAATGCCCCTATTACAATTACCAGTCCGTACCGGTGCCCGACCCACAATTCTCGTATCGGTGGAGCAACAGGCTCAAGACATTCCAAGGGCGATGCTGCAGACATTGTTGTTAAGGGTGTAGCGCCCAGAGAAGTCGCTAAGTACGCCGAGAGCATTGGCATCATGGGTATTGGTCTATACGAAACGTCTAGCGATGGTCATTTCGTACATATCGATACTCGTGAAAAGAAGAGCTTCTGGTACGGTCAGAAGGAAGCATATCGTTCTACTTTTGGCGGTTCAACACCAGCCAATACTACTACCGGAACAACCACAACGACCAACACCACCAGTACTACATACAAGACCCTTAGTCAGGGCAGCTCTGGCGAAGCAGTCAAAACGCTTCAAGAGAATCTGAATACGCTTGGACATTCTTGCGGTACGGCTGATGGTATCTATGGGGCTAAAACGGCAAATGCTGTTCGCGAATTCCAGAAAAAGCATAACTTGACCAGAGACGGAATCGCCGGTCCTTTAACCCAGGCAGCTATCAAATCCGCTCTGGCTGGCTCTTTCAATGTCGGCGACACAGTTGTCGTAGTGGCAAATCTCCTGAACGTTCGTAAAGGCGCAGGAACTAACTATGCTGTAAAGACTACCGTCAAGAAGAATGCGGTTTACACTCTTTCTGAGGTTCAGAACGGATGGGGCAAACTGCAGGAGATTTCTGGCTGGGTATCACTACAGTATTGTCAGAAGCAGTAAAGGTAATTGAAATATTGGAGGTGATTTGATTGAAAGCCGTAGACGCATTTTTGACTGCATTCGGCGATATTACTCTTGGCGATGTAGTCATATGGGGTCTGGCACTGGCCTTCGTGATAACGGTGTGCAAGAGAATCTGGGACAAGCTAATTGCTTTATATGAAGCAAAAAGACAGAAGGACGAGCAGATGAGGCAAACCTGGGAAGCTGTAAGCAAGTACCCTGAATACCGGAAGCAGAGTGTTCAGATCCAGCAATTGCTCGAAGGTGAAATCCAAGAGATTCGAGAAATGCAGCGACAGAATACCGAGGCACTTAAAAAGCTACAAGCTCGGATGGATCAGAACGAAGAACAGTCAAACAGAAGAAATAGAAATAAGTTGAGAGACTTACTTCTGCAGAACTTTAGATACTACACGAATCCAAAGACCAACCCCAACCAGACTTGGACTCACATGGAGGCAGAAACCTTCTGGGAGCTGTTCCGTGACTATGAGGACATGGGTGGAAATGGATACGTACATAGCGAGGTGCTTCCGAAGATGGAGCAACTGCTAATCGTGGATTCTAATGGTGTCCCCGAAAAGCCTAATTCAAACTAAAGCAAAAGTGGGTGTGTAGCTTTGGAATGAACCAGTAATTGCGAGTCATCGATATGATGGCTCGCTTTTTTTTACGCCCTATAAATTTGACATAGGCACTTTCGTGTGCTATACTGTAAGTACAAGGTTTACTCTATGTGCTTGCAAAACTGATTTTCGCTGAAAAGGCATAAATTTTTTCGCTAGATAGACCTTGAAGGATTTTTCCTTTGAGGTCTATTTTTTTACGCAAAGCACGGTGAAACCTTGAGTTGTTGAGACTATATGTTATGAAACAGGCATTTTATATTCATGTCCCCTGCCCTATTTCAGCCATTGAAATGAGCGAAAAGGAGTTTGCCCCATGACAATTAAAAAAGTGCTGTATTTGCAACGGTTTTTCGGATTATGTGGGGTGTCCTGACAACACTTTGACAACACTTTCTCTGTAGTGACCGTTATCAATTCGTTATCAATCAGAAAGGCTCTGCCGCACATGGCAGAGCCTTTCTTTTATTCTGGAGACAGTTTTTGTGTCAATTCCAGTAGGTACCGAATGTTGTCAAGAACTGTACTGTCTTGCTCTATCCTCTCCAATCTTCTTAATTCAGAAGTGAGTTCTGTAAGATACTCAATGATATTCTTCTGGATACGAATATTAGGGTGAATTTCTATCTTTTCGTCCAACAGCCGTTTTACAATATAATCCTGTTTGAACATTCCTAAGGTTTTAACTTGCATATCCAGCCGATATCCTTCTTCCGGAGAAACCCGGAATGCTACAGTTTTACACCGCCAATGGCCCTTCGGATCTTTGTTCTTTACTGACATCTCCCCTATCCCCTTTCATCATATTGCTTAACTGCTCTGCGATAATCTCATCCTTATTGGAATAACGATGCGAGTAGATCATCGTTATGTCTGGTGATTTGTGTCCTGCTCTCTTTGCTATATCCATCACCGAGGCACAGCTAACATAGTTCATCAGCAGGCTGATATGTGAGTGCCGCAAACCATGAATTGTGATTCTCTTGACTCCAGCTTTCTCAGCACCTATGGTCATCACCCTATGTAGCTCGGATTTAGATACTGGAAAAATCTGATCATTTTCTGAAAGCGCATACAGGCTTGCAAAATAATCACCCAATTCTTCCGCAAGTTCTGTTGGCATATGAACAATCCGCTTACTATTTTTAGTCTTCGTTTTGCCATTCATTTTCTCAGTTTTAGAGTAGCTGTTCATAATTCTCAATGTCCTATTTGCTAAATCCACATCTGCTCTAGTAAGCGCCCGTAATTCTCCCAGCCGTAATCCACACCAGAAGAACACTTGAAATGCATAATAATATACGGGGCGGTCTTGAATAGTCTGAGAAAACTTTTGGTATTCTTCAAGAGTCCAGAATTGTCTTTCCTCCTCCGGGCGTTTGGTTCCGATTCTTTCAATCTGTACCACCGGATTGGAGGGAAGATTATGATAAGTTACAGCATAATTCAGAATTGCGGAAAGCTGGTTGTTGATAGAACGCAGATATGTAGCCGAATACGGTTCCCCATTTCCCTTTCTTAGAGAAAGCAATTGATCCTGCCACTCTCGCACATCATTTTTACTGACTGCATATACCCGCTTTGCGTTGAAAAACGGACATATTTTACTCTGAATGATATTGGACTTATTTTCAACAGTACTTGCTCTTCGTCGCACTTTCGTGTATTCAATATATTCAGTGATCAGTTCTTCCATAGTAAGATTTTCGTCCAGTGTCTTTTCCTGCCCAAGCTGTTTGATTAGCTTGGGCAGTTCCTCACGCTGCCATTTCGTGGCTTCTCGCTGTAATTTGAATCCCCGTTTACAGGTTCGGTGGCGTTTTCCATCCGGAGAACGGTAGCTGTAATCTACCCGGTATTTTCCGTCCGGGCACTTGGTAATGCTACTTTTGAATGCATCTTGTCGTGTTTCACTCATCAGATTTTCACTCCTTCCCATAAATTCTTTCGTTGAAGTATTTCAAACTGGTTTTTCCGGCAATTACCAAATATCCTTTGCTTTCCAGCTCGTCATTCAACTTTTTGATAATGCGATATGCATAAGCTCTTGACACTCCCATCAGCGCACTGACTTCGGCTGCAGTAATAAACAAATTTTTCTCAGATTTATTCTGTGCGTCCACTTTTGTTCCTCCTCACAACAGAATTATAAAGAAGGAGAGGCCATATCGCAAATGTGCAACCAGAGCTCTCCATAGTGTTCGTCTGAAATCATTTTTCTGATACTATTCACAAAATAAGTACAGCCAAATAATTTTATTCATTTTATAGCCACTTCATAATCGTCTCCAATATGTCTGACACACAAGCTACAAACCTTCTTTGTTACTCCCTCTCCACTATTTCTCTGAAAAAGAAAAAAGCCCATGCCACTAAATTTACTGGCACAGGACTGACAAAGACATAATGCAATTCTGGAAGATGATACCGGAATTAGCTCTATGCTGATAGCTAAAGCATGATTCAGTCCGGTAATTTCTGTGGGTGAGAGTTTACCAATATACTTATCCAATCGTATTTTATCTATGGTACGAATCTGTTCCAACATGATAATAGAAGGCTGTGCAAGCCCGCAGGCGGGAGAAACATAAAAATGGGTGGGTAACTTTGCTTTGGTTTTGATTTGGGTGGAAATAGCCGCTACAATGGTAGTAGGGCTATGTTTATTGCCCACATCGTTTTGAATGACCACAACCGGGCGATAACCGTTCTGCTCTGAACCAATGCCAGTTCCAAGATCAGCATAATACAGTTCTCCACGATGATATGTTTTTTTCATATGTTTTAAGGCAATACCGCATAAATGCCACAATCCGCATTATACAACAGGTGCCAAGC
>ERZ1032130.3-NODE-3-length-89940-cov-10.851466_pt1 | contig 89940 bp, 88 predicted proteins | sample MGYA00517879_ERZ1032130 | MGnify/ENA primary metagenome ERZ1032130 (study PRJEB33719, sample SAMN04262597) | wastewater metagenome | biome: rural village; feature: animal feces; material: feces | host: Bos taurus | place: El Salvador | collected 2012-01-31 ...
AGGCCTCTTGGACCCGAACCAAGCGCGATACCAAACTTCGCCATACCCCGAAATCTCATATATTATAACGGGATTTTTTCCAGATGTCAACCAGAAATATTGTCAAAACAGGACTTCAAAAAGAAGTCCTGTTTATCCTATTCATTCTGCCGTTCAAGTTTTGAGTAATATGCCACACCCGTTAAAATCAGCACGCCACCAATAATCTGAGGAAAAGCAGGGATTTCTCCAAATAGAAATGCCGCCAGTACTGCTGCCGCTACCGGTTCACACAGCTTAGAAGCAGACACAAACGAAGGAGAAAAATACTTCAGGCACCAACTGAAAATGCTATGTCCCAAAATCGTAGAAAACACAGCCAACAGGAATCCAACAAGCACAGCATTAGAACCGTAACCCAGCAGATTTGTTTTTTGCTGAAAACAAAACACAGCCAGCACCAGTGAGCAGGCAGTGTAAACGATGTAAGTATATACTGTTGTAGATACCGACTTCCGGACAGCTCGCCCCAGAAGCACATAAACCGCCACTGCAATTGCAGCGAGCAGAGAAAGAACATCGCCGTACACGTGCGCGCCATCTTCAGAAGAATCTGCCAAAGCAATCAACAAACTGCCTATAAATATCACAGCAATGGTAAGCAAAGCCTTCACAGAAAGCTTCCCTCTCATAAACAGACAATATCCCAGTGAAACCCAAATTACCTCAGTACAGACAATTGTGGTAGAGCTTGCAACAGAAGTATGGTGGAGGGATTCAAACCAAAGTACGAAGTGAATCGCCAAAAATACACCGCTGAGGCAACTTAAAAATACATTCTTCCCACTTACCTGTGCCAGTTCTTTTCGCACCTCCTGCTTTCCCCATACAATCGGAGACATAAGCAGCACAGTCCAAAGCAGCCGGTACGCTGCCGTTACACCAGACGGCGCTGTGGAATATTTCACAAAAATGGATGACAACGAAATTCCAATCACACCGATGACTATCATAATCATGGGGTGCTTTTCGATATATTTCATAACATTCTGCCTTTACTATACCTAATTTGCAATCTATTTTAAAAACTATATGTTAAAGTTTAGCATTATTACACCCCAATGTCAATCATCACAAATTGTGACTGTAAATTTTATGAAAAATATCGATTGACTTACCCCTGGTCCCAAATGCTATACTGAAACAAAAATAAACGGAGGTACTTCCCTATGTCTGGTTCGTTTGATTTGATTCAGAAAAATTTTGGTTTTGGATTTATGCGTCTGCCAATGCTTGGTGAGGATGTTGACATTGCACAAACCTGTAAAATGGTGGATACATTTTTAGAAAATGGTTTCAATTATTTTGATACTGCTCATGGCTACATCAACGGCAAAAGCGAACTGGCCATTCGAGAATGCCTCACTTCCCGATATCCCCGTGACAAGTATATCCTGACCAACAAATTGTCTCCCAACTTCTTTGAAAAGCAGGAAGATATCCGTCCCCTGCTGGAACAGCAGCTGGAAGCCTGCGGTGTAGAATATTTTGACTTCTATCTGATGCACGCCCAGAGCTTGGCTCGATTGGAGCATTATAAAAAGGCCAGGGCTTACGAGACAGCTATGGAGTTGAAAGCCGAAGGTAAGATCCGACACATGGGTATTTCCTTCCACGATACCGCTGCTGCGTTAGATCAGATTCTGACAGAATATCCCCAAATCGAAGTCGTACAGATTCAATTTAACTATGTCGACTTTGAGGACAGCAAGGTGCAATCCCGGGAATGCTATGAAGTTTGCCGCAAACATGGCAAGCCCGTCATCGTCATGGAACCGGTAAAGGGAGGTTCTCTGGTAAATCTCCCTGCTGCTGCCCAGAAGGTTTTTGACCGTCTGGAGGGTGGTTCCAATGCAAGTTACGCCATCCGCTTTGCCGCTGGCTTTGAAGGAATGATGATGGTACTATCCGGCATGAGCAATATGGAGCAGATGCAGGACAATGTCAGTTTTATGAAAGATTTCTATTCGCTGACCACGGAAGAACAGGAAGCTGTTGCAAAAGTCCGGTCTATCTTCCGGAACCAGGAACTGATTCCCTGCACAAACTGCCGGTATTGTACTGAGGTTTGTCCTCAGGGTATTGCCATTCCAGAGATCTTTGCTGGGCTCAATGCCCTGCGGCAGAAACAGACAGCTCCCAACATTACCGGAGGAACTGCAGCTGACTGTATCAAGTGCGGCCAATGTGAAAGTGCCTGTCCACAGAATTTAAAGATTCGGGAACTCCTAACAGTAGCGGCTGAAGAACTGTAATTGTATTTTCATCCATATCACCACAAGGCAACATCAAAAAGAAAGATGTTGCCTTGTCTTGTATTTTTGTATAGATTCGTTGCAGAATCTATACAAATGTGATAGAATACGTCAATAATAAAAACGACGCTTGCAGAGGTGCTTATGAAGAAATCAACACAATCCCAATTCGCCATCGACAACGCCTCCATTCTTTTTTTAGCACAGGCCCGAAAAGATCATACGAACTGTTTTCGCTTTTCTATGACACTATCTGAGGATATCTGTCCCACTTCTCTCCAAAAAGCAGTTGATCGGGTTTATAAGCGTTTCCCTACCATTTTTGCGAGATTTCGCTTTGGAATTTTTCAGCATATCCAAATTCCGGTTGACACACCGCCTCAAGTTCAGCGTGACCCCGGCTGCTTAATCACTATGAGAAAAAAAGAACTTTCCACATGTGCCTACCGGGTGTATTACGAGGGAAAGAAAATTTCCATCGAAGTCTTTCATGCTTTGACAGATGGTTATGGTGCCATCGCATCCTTCACTGCATTGGTTGCCGAATACCTCAGCATAAAATATGGTACTGTTTTTCCTGCAACCACTGCTTTGATCGACATTACGCAAGACCCTCAGCCTCATGAATTAGAAGACGCTTTCCTGCGTTATAATCAGGAACCACCTAAGAGAATTCCCAGCCGGTTTGCATACCAGCTGCCCGGTGGAAACAGTGACAGAAGTTCTGTCAGAACCACCGCCCGCACCATTTCTGCCGGAGAATTACGCGAAGCAGCTCACAGGTATGGTGTGACCATCAACACCCTGATCAGCGCTGTTATGGCATCATCCGTCATGGACGTTCAAATGCATCATAGTCAAAAAAACTTAAAGCCTGTTCGTATTATGGTTCCGGTTGACTTACGGAGAATTTTCCCCAGCCGTACTTTGAGAAATTTTTCTTACTATATTCTTCCTACCATGGAACCCGAAGATGCCTGCAAACCCCTGTCCGAACTTCTGAAAAGCTTCAATGCGCAAATACAGACACAGCTCCAAAAGGAACATATTGGTGCCGTAATTTCTAATAATGTGAAACTCCAGAATGCATGGTTTATGCGAATCATCCCCCTGCCCATCAAGTGCGCTCTGATGCGCCTTATCTGCTGTTTCTTCGGTGAACCTACTTCCAGCGTCACCGTTACCAATCTGGGAAATGTGGCGCTTCCAGAGGAAATGCATGCTTTCGTTCAGCATATGGATGTTACCCTGACCCCCAGGATGCTTTCTCCTTATGGCTGCACCGTATTGTCATATAATGGCGAACTTACTATCAATGTCAGCCGTTTTCCAAAGAATGGAGAATTGGAAGATGTATTTTTCCAAAAGTTAAATGCCATCCTTCACGGAGATTCTGTATGAAAAAACGCTTTCAAAAAATTTATCTTGAAATCTCCAACATATGTAATCTGAAATGCAGCTTTTGTCCTGGGACAAAACGCAGCCCCCACGTTATGACAGAAGAAGAATTTTCTGCCATGCTATCCAAATTACGTCCATGGTCGGACTATCTCTATTTTCACCTGATGGGTGAACCGCTGTGTCACCCTCATCTGGAACAGTTTCTGCATCTGGCCGGGGAATATGGTTTTAAAGTAATCCTAACCACCAACGGAACCCTGCTGCATCGTCACCAGGAAATGCTTCTGCACGCTCCTTCCCTTCACAAGGTCAATATCTCCTTGCACGCATTTGAAGCGAATGACCTATCGATGCCTTTTAATGAATATCTTCACCAATGTTTCTCCTTCGGACAGGCTTCGGAAGGAAAAAAACTTGTAGTCTACCGTCTGTGGAACCAGGGTGGTGCCGATGAGAAAAACGCTGAAATTCTGAATACTATGAAAACCTATTTCTCTACAACATGGCAAGAAGAACGCCGGGGTTTCCGAATCGGAGAACGTGTCTATCTGGAGTACGGCGACAAATTCGACTGGCCCGATTTAAACGCAAAGGACGACGGCGAACATGTATTTTGTTACGGTCTGCGGGATCAGATCGGTATTCTATGCGATGGAACGGTTGTCCCCTGCTGTCTGGATCACGAGGGTGATATTGCACTGGGAAACCTACATCAGGAATCTTTAGAAGATATACTAGAGAAACCTCGTTTTCAGGAAATTTACCTTGGTTTCCAACGCAAAAAAGCAGTTGAGGAGCTTTGCCGCAAATGCGGATATGCTCGTAGGTTTTAATAAAAAATGGAGCAGTTTTCAACTGCTCCATTTTTTTATTATTTATACATGGGGAACTGCTCGCAAATCTGAGCTACGGTAGCATGGACCTCTGCCTGGGTGCCCTCGAAATCACGGGCAGTCAGAGCAATGCAGTGTGCGATCTTCTTCATTTCCTCTTCGCCCAGGTCACGAGTGGTAACCGCAGCAGTACCAATGCGAACACCGCTGGTAACTGTGGGCTTCTCAGGGTCATTGGGAATGGCATTCTTATTCAGGGTGATGTGGTTAGCATCGCAACGTGCCTGCAGTTCCTTACCGGTAATGTGCATGGGACGCAGATCTGCAAGCATCAAGTGGTTATCGGTACCACCGGTAACCAGGTCAAAACCTTCCTCCAGCAGAGAAGATGCCAGGACTTTGGCATTCTTGACCACATTCTGTGCGTAAGTCTTGAACTCAGGAGCCATAGCCTCTTTCAGGCAGACAGCCTTGGCTGCAATGACATGCTCCAGAGGACCGCCCTGAGTACCGGGGAAAACAGCAGAGTTCAATTTCTTTGCGAACTCTTCTCTTGCCAGAATCAGGCCACCACGAGGACCACGCAGGGTCTTATGAGTAGTGGTCGTAACAATGTCCGCATAAGGAACGGGACTCATATGCGCACCACCAGCAACCAGGCCTGCAATGTGCGCCATATCTACCATCAGAATTGCACCAATCTCATGGGCAATGTCTGCAAATACCTTGAAATCAATAGCCCGGGGATACGCAGAAGCACCTGCAATTATCAGTTTAGGCTGGCACTTCTTTGCCATATCCCGAATCTGGTCATAATCGATCAGTCCGGTATCGTGATTGACATCATAAGAAACTACATTGTAGTACTTACCGGAAATGTTGGCAGGGCTGCCATGGGACAGGTGTCCGCCATTGGCAAGGCTCATACCCATCATGGTATCACCGGGCTGCAGCAGGGCCAGCTGAACTGCCATATTTGCCTGCGCACCGGAATGGGGCTGAACATTGGCAAATTCTGCGCCAAACAGTGCTTTTGCACGGTCAATGCAAAGCTGTTCGATCTCGTCTACATACTGGCAGCCACCGTAGTAACGCTTGCCGGGCAGGCCCTCTGCATACTTATTTGTCAGAATGGAGCCCATAGCCGCAATGACAGCGGGAGATGCAAAGTTTTCGGAAGCAATCAACTCCAGACCGTCCTTCTGGCGGGAAAACTCCCGGTCCATCATGGCAGCAAGCTCAGGATCAAAAGATGAAACAAATCCAATGGAATCGATCGGTTTGGTCAGCATAGTCAACAACCTCTTTCTATTTTCTCAATAAAACAAAAAAGCGCAGCCCACAAAAGGACTGCTCTGCGTAAACATCGTTTTCGCGTCTCTGTCCATTTGCCTGAGAGATTCGGCGTTTGCCTTGCACCTTCGGCACACAACTGAATGTGTTCTCCAGAGAGTCCTCTGCCTTCCGGTCTTTTTCATTCCGAAAAGCTTCCTAGGGGTATTTCGTTTTCTGTATACAGTATACCCTTTTTTCAAAAAAAGTCAACTTATCGTTTTTCACAGATTGCATTGATAAATATTCTGTGTTATTATGCACATGAACGGAGGTATTGTTATGATTTGCTATCAGAAAGCAACTTTAGAAGATCTGGAAACAATCTGGGACTGCCATATCTCAGAAAACCCAGAGGATATCCGTTATCTTCGCTGGAAGCAGGAATTTATCACCCGCAACGTGACCAATCAGGCTGTAACATTTGTTATCATTGCGGATAACACCCCTGTGGGAGAAGTAACACTGGATTTCTTTGCCAGCAGCTACTCCGGCAACCGGGAACAGCTTGCTGACGGAAAGCACACAGCATATGTTACAGCACTGCGAATTCAGAAGGAATTCGAAGGACGTGGACATGTTTCCAAACTGATGCAGGTCATGGAAGACTATGCTTCTAAAGAAGGTTTTTCGCGGTTGACCATTGGTGTGGAAGCAGCAGAAACCAGGAATTTAGGTATTTATCTGCACTGGGGTTACGATCAGTTTGTGATGTCAGAAATTGATGGTGGAGAGTTGGTCCTCTTCTATGCCAAGACACTTCCCTCTTGCAAATTATAAAAACAATCATAAAGGAGAATACATATGCTTTTGATTAAAAACGGTTATGTGAAAACTATGGCTGGTGCCGATATCCCCGGCGGAAATATCCTGATCGATGACTTCGGAAAAATCGCTGCCATCGGACAGGAGCTGGAGATTCCCGAAGGAACCCAGGTCATTGATGCTGGCGGCAAATTAGTAACCCCAGGTTGTGTGGATGCCCATTGCCATATTGGCCTGCACAATGAAGCCATGGGCTGGGAAGGCATGGATTACAACGAAATCGTAGATCCTGTCACGCCTCAGATGCGTGCTATCGATTCCATCAATCCTATGGATGAATCCTTTGCGCTTGCCCTGCAGGGCGGTGTGACAACAGCCTGCACCGGTCCCGGCAGCGCCAATGTTGTGGGTGGAACCTTTGTGGCCATTAAGCTCTATGGCAAGCGTGTGGATAAGATGATTGTCAAGAATCCTATCGCCATGAAGTGTGCATTCGGTGAAAACCCTAAGCGTTGTTATGGTCATCAGGCAAAGCGTGCACCTATGACCCGTATGGGCACTGCAGCCGTGCTGCGGGAGCTGCTGTTTAAAACGCAGCGTTATCTTGCAGATAAGGAAGCCGGAAAAAATCCTGCATTTGACATGAAACTGGAAGCCATGATCCCTGTTATCAAAGGTGAACTCCCCCTGAAAGCCCATGCTCACCGTGCAGATGATATCCTGACCTCTATCCGGATTGCAAAGGAATTCGGGGTGAAACTCACGCTGGATCACTGCACCGACGGCAGTCTCATTGCAGATGAACTGGCAGAGGAAGGTTATCCTGCATTCGTAGGCCCTTCTCTTGGCAGCAAGTCCAAAATCGAACTGATCAACAAGAGTTTTACCACTCCCAACGAATTGACGAAAGCTGGCGTAAAAGTCAGCATCATTACCGATGCACCTGTGATTCCTCTGCAGTATCTGCCCATGTGCGCCGCATTGGCAGCCAATTCCGGTCTGGATAAAGAAGATGCCTGGAAGGCCATCACCATCAATCCTGCCGAATCCATCGGTATTGCTGACCGCGTTGGCAGTCTGGAAGTCGGCAAGGATGCTGATATCGTCATCTGGACCGCAGATCCCATGACCACCGTAGGCGCAGAGAGCTGTGTGACCATTGTGGATGGTAAGGTCGTTTATCAGGCATGATCTTCTTACTGAGGTAATAAGATGTTGCTCCAAGTAACAACAGTGGATAACAATTCATTAGAACATTTATTTTCTGTATACGAAGAATCCATGAAGGATTTGCAGAGCCGCTATGCTTCTCTGGAAGATATGAAAGCATCATACGCTGACTTTCTAAATGAATTTCTTTCCATCCCAAACCAATATGTATTGGTCGAAGCTGCAGAAGGTCAATGGGTTAGCGGGCTGCGCGCAATCGAAACCGAAAGTGGATGCTGGTTTCTGGAAGCTGTAGAAACCATGCCAGAAGAACGCAGAAAAGGCCATGGCAGAAGGTTGCTTTTACATACACTCGATTTTTTAAAGTCAAGAGGTATGCAGCAGGCGTTTTGCCAGATATCAAAAAACAATATTAAATCCCAGAAATTACACATAAGCTGTGGTTTTATCCCCACCGAAGACCCTTCAATCGATCCCTGGGGGCAATTGAACGACCGCACAATTCTGTTCCGCCATGTAACATCATCTCTGTCAGAGGACAACACAATATGAGCGATTGGTTTCACATCGAGGAAGTTTCGCCTTATACTTATGTAATCAGTGAGCCTGCTCACTGGGAAGAACCTCACTGTTATCTTCTGTTAGGGACGGAACGTGCAATTCTGATCGATACAGGACTTGGCGTTTCTGATATTCGGAAAGCTGTTGAGCAAATAACTTCCCTGCCTGTTTTCTTGGTCACGACCCATGTCCACTGGGACCACATCGGAGGTCATGGGCAGTTTGAAAGCTTCGCGGTCCATGAATTGGAAAAAGAGTGGATCTCCGGCTGTTTTCCCCTTCCCTTGGATATTGTGAAGCATAACCTGACATGTCAGCCTTGTGATTATCCTGCGCAATTTGACCCGCTGCACTACCAGATCTTTCAGGGCAATCCGGCAAAGCTCTTGCGGGATGGCGATGTTTTGGAGCTGGGTGGCAGACAGCTGCAAGTTATCCACACACCGGGACATTCTCCGGGGCATTGCTGCTTTTATGAGCCGGAACGCAAATTTTTATACTCAGGAGATCTGATCTACCGTGGATGCCTGGACGCGTTCTATCCCACCACTGACCCGGTTTTGTTCTACCAATCTGTAAAGAAAATCCGTCAATTAGATGTTCAGCGTATTTTTCCAGGGCATCATTCTCTGGACATAGATCTTGATATAATTGAGAAAATCGAAGCAGCATTTGCAGCTTTGTATTCTTCCGGGCATTTACAGCATGGGAGCGGTTATTTTGATTTTGTTGATTTTCAAATTCATTTATAAATGCACATAGGGCGGGGGAAACCCCGCCCTATGATTTTTTATCTGTCCAGACTGATGCCAAGCTCCTTCAGATACTTGACCATCTTACTGTTATCCTTATCCTCGTACTTCAGCTCACCGAAAATTTTGTGCAGCCACGCAACACTAAGCTCATGCCATTGGGCAAAGGCAGCATTCATATAGCGGCTGGAACCATCGGAACTGGTTTCATTTGCTAAAGAATAGCCATGGGGTCCATGATTGAAAACATGCAGTTCGTAGTCGAGGCCCAGAGTACAATACTTCTGAGCAATGGGCAAAGCACCAAACCCGGTAAGCACATCCTGAGCTGTTGCAGCAATAAATACAGGGGGTGCTTCCTTGGTGATCTGGGGAACCAGATCAAAGGGAACAGCATCTTCTTCCGTAACCTCCTGCTTACCGGTAAGCAGCTTCAGCATAAAATTTGCACCAGGGAAATGGGGGGCAGAGGCCGCAGGATAGCCAAGAATCATGGCATTGGGCTTATTCTCTGCCAGCAAACCGGAAGAAAGGGCCAGATGGCCGCCTGCAGAGAAACCGCAGCTGACAATCTTATTCGGATCGATGCGCCATTCCTCGGCATGCTCCCGAATGTAACCGATGACCCAGGACAGCTCCTGCAACGGCGCAAAGCCTGCTGCATCATAGCCAGTGGAATAGCGCAGAACAAAGGTGTGGAAACCCTTTGCCGCATAAGCCATAGCTACAGGCTCTCCCTCTGCACGGGAACAATAGACATAACCACCGCCAGGACAGACAACGATGGCAGGACGGAGTGCATACTGGCCCAGCGCAAGATCGCAGTCCAGAATATAGCCGTCCAAGGTTGCTTCTTCATGGCCCTGAAGGGTCATATGGAACATTTTCATAACAAACTCTCCTTGCAAAGAAGCTGCTGCACATTGCAGCAGCCTCCCGGTTTTTTATCAGCCACCCAGATTTCGCAGGAATGCCTGCTTTTTCTCGGCACCGTAGGCGGCATATTCGCCGGACTGAAGCTTGCCAAAGCCTACGGCAATGGCTTCGTCCCAGCTTTCTTTCTCGTGGTTTACGAGGATGGGATAATAGTAAACACCATTTTTCTCTGCTGCATCGCAGTCACCGGGGGCATCGCCCACCATGACCACCTTGTCAAGGTCATAGCCGAATTTCAGCATTTCCTTGATGCAGGCTGCCTTAGAGCCCACATCCTGTGCCAGCACGATATCGGTATGTTCCAGCAAACCGAATTTGCCCCATTCCTCCTCAACAGCATCCCGGTTGGCAGAAGAAACCATGGCAACATCCGCAAACTGGTGAGCGGCAGCCAAACCTTCCTTTGCGCCGTCATAGGGAACCTTCATGCTTTCATCCAGTTCCACAATGGCTGCATTGACTGCCTTGGACCAGTTCAAGGCCTTTTCCAGAACCAGCTTTGCATCGGGGTCAGAAGCCTCGGCAGCAGCCTTTGCTGCACCGTCATTGCTGAGGGCAGGTGCCGTATCAGCCCAATGCTGCAGGGCCTTCACGCCGATGATGGGCTTATATTTCTGGTCAATCTCGCCCAAAGCCATAGCCAGGCCTTTGAAGCGGTTGATGCCTCGGGTCATAGAGAACAGGTTGATGACATTCCAGCGCTCCAGAATTTCGTCCTTCCACTCCTCCAGGCCCCATTCCGTAACCATGCAGGGGCCAAAGCAATTAAAGTGCTTGCAGTTCATGGTGTCCATGACGCAGCCGTCGGAGTCTACGCAAACCAGATAGTCATGCTTTCTTTTGAAAGTATCAAAAATAGACATCTAAACTACCTTTCCAGCCATTACATATGGGTATCGAACATGCCGCAGTATGCATCGATGGGGTCCGTACCCTTGAAAGCTTCCTTGCCGGTCATCAGAGCGTCCACCAGTGCATCCAGAGTATGCTCGCTGGAATCATAGGTATTGATGTAGGTGCGCAGCATGGGAGCATCAGCCAGCATAGTGGGCTTATTCACGGAAACGCCGATGACAGGCAGCTCGTGGACATACCAGGGAATCTCACCGCCACCCTTGGACAGGCCGAAGGTGGGATGACCGCCACCGACATCAAAGAAGGAGATGACCAGGTCCTGACCGGAAACAAACTCGGAGATTGCGTTCTTGCCGGCAAAATACAGGTTCATATCGAACTTACCGCCTGCTTCGATCTGCTTCATCATCTTGTCGATGGGAGACTCATAAACAAATGCTTCAAAGCCTTTTGCATTCAGTTTTTCGCAGAGCTTATCAACAGGACGTTTTTTGGCACCAGCGCCACCCATAGCCAGAACCATCAGCTTAGACATGGGAGTATCCGCACCCTTAATATTGACCAGCATAATACGCTTGTACTTTTCGGGGGTAACAGGCAGAACACCTTCGTCCTTATACTTGACCAGAGTCAGGGCATCCTTGGAGATTGCAGGAGCAATGGCCTTGAACTCAGGATTCTGCAGAGCAGCAGCCAGCTCTTCATCAGTGCCGCACAGAGCTTCCTTCGCAATCTTGTGCATACCCTTAGCAGCCTTCAGACCCAGAATACGGCTCAGAGCTTCCACCATGCGCTCTTCGCTGATGATGCCGGTCTTGTATGCATTCAGCATGGTTTCAAAGTCCTCAGTGGGATCATTGAAGAACAGGAACATATCACAGCCCGCGTTGATGGCAGCAGGCAACATGTCAACACGCTTCATGCGGTTGGTCATACCGACCATGTGAGAAGCATCGGTGACGACCATGCCGTTGAAGCCCAGCTCACCACGGAGCAGGTCGGTCATGATCTCCTTGCACAGGGTACCGGGCATGATGGTATCGGCATTGATTTCAGTATTAATTTCCGCCATGTACTCAGGCATCAGGATGTGACCGCCCATGATGGCATCCAGTCCACCGTCGATCAGGGTCTTGTAAACATGACCATAGGTCTCCATCCACTTATCATGGGTAAAGTGGTTGACATTGTTGGAAATATGTGCGTCACGGTAGTCCTGACCATTGCCGGGGAAGTGCTTCGCGCAGGCGTAGACACCCTCGGTCTCATGGATACCATCCATATAGGCCTTTGCCATTTCTGCAACCAGCTCATGCTTGTTACCATAAGCGCGGAGTAGAACCTCTTCGCATTCCCAGTTATAGGTAATGTCCGCAACAGGTGCAAATGCCATGTTGCAGCCGGTAGCCTTGATCTGGACACCGGAAACACGGCCCATGGCCTGCGCATACTCAGTTTTTCCAGTGGCACCGATCTTTACCTGTGCAGCAACAGGAGTACCGTCAACGCAAACACCGTCGCCGCCCTTTTCGGGGTTGCAGGCGATAAAAACGGGAACCTTGGCATACTTCTGCAGGATACGGTTCTGATTCAGAACCATTTGACCGGGCATGCCATTATAGCGGCAGCCGCCCAGATGATACTTTTCCATCAGTTCCTTCAGATACTCCTCAGAGTTACCGGCAGTGAGCTGCCAGAACAGCTGGCCTACCTTCTCCTCTGCAGTCATGCCTGCGATGGTACTCTCAACCCACGCAATGTCTTCATCAGACAGATAATAGGGCTTTGCTCTCAAATCAACCATTGGTATCAATTCCTTTCTTGCTGTACCTATTGTGCACATTTAGGCGCAATAAGCCAATAATCATAAATAAGATACCAAATTTCCGGTTTTTTTGCAATGGAGTTCCCCTATTTTCCTGATTCAGTTGTTAATTTTGTACATATGAACAAAAACATTGCATCCCATCACTGCATATGATACAATGAAAAAAAGCGAAAACAAGGAGGTTTGTTCAAAATGAAACTGGTTTGTCTTACTGCACTCGGTGTTGGTGGTGCCACCGTCCTGGGCAGCATTATTGGCTTTGCCTTCCGGAAAATGACCCACAAATTCAGTGATCTCGTTTTATCTTTTGCAGCAGGTGTCATGCTGGCTGCGGCGGTGCTGGGACTGATCCTTCCCTCTGTAGAGTATGGGAATCTTCTTATTACAGTTGCCGGAATTTTCGCAGGCGCTTTCTCCTTGAATCTTATCGACCGTTTGGTGCCCCATATGCACCATTTAGTGGGTGTCGATACAGAAAATCATCCTAAAAATTCCAATCTTGACAAGGTCTTACTGTTTGTCACCGCCATTGCCATTCACAATCTGCCTGAGGGCATCGCCGCAGGTGTCAGTTTCGGTTCCGGAAATAACGCAGAAGCATTACTGATCGCAGGCGGTATTGCACTGCAAAATATTCCTGAGGGTATGGTTATCATCGCTCCTATGCTTGCAGCTGGAATCAGCCCCAAGAAGACTTTTCTTTGTGGTATGGCTACCGGCCTGGTAGAAGTGCTAGGCACACTATTGGGATACTTTGCCGTTACAGTTGCCACCGCTATTCTACCCTTTGCGCTGGCCTTCGCCGGCGGTACCATGCTGTATGTCATCAGCGATGAAATGATCCCGGAAACACATCATGACAACGAAAGCGGCGCAACCTATGCCCTACTGGTAGGCTTCTGCGTGATGTTGGTTTCCGATGTACTGCTCGGATAACGTCGATATAACGTTTTCCTCATCCAACACATTGAAAGGGATACCCCAATGCTGCTACTGTGTTCAAACGGTCTTTCCAGTTTGGAACTGATCGAACAGATCTCCCCCGCTGTAAAAGGCTGTGTAACTGCCGCTCTGATTGTTACGGCCGACCCCATTTATAAGGAAAATAACTACCATGTTCCAAGATGCCGCAAAGAGTTGGAGTCGTTGGGATTAGAGGTAACGATATTGGATTTGGATATCCATCCGGTTAACGATCTGTTGTTATATGACGTTGTGGAATTTATCGGAGGAAATCCTTTCTATCTTCTCGATACCCTTCGCAAACAGAATGCTGCAACAATTTTGAAGGAAATCTCCTCTCGCAAAATCCTCATTGGATGGAGTGCGTCAGCGTTTGTTTTTGGGCCCTCTCTGGAGCTGGTTAATCTGTATTCTCCGGAAATGAATTACATGAACCTGACTGATCTGACCGGATTATCCTTGAGCAGCATAGAGGTTTTACCTCATTACAGCAGATTTCTTTCGAAATTCCAGAATTTTGAAGAAACCTGTAAAGCTTATGAAAAAGAACATTCTGTGACCGTATTCCGTTTGAATGACGGCGACGGTATTTTTGTGGATAATGGAATCGTGGAACTCTGCCGCAGTTATTAACACACAGGAGGAAACTTATGAAAAAGAAGCTAGGATACGGTTCTCTTTCCCTTCTGCTGGTGGTCATCGCGCTGCTTTGGGGCTGCACATTCAATGGTTTTTGCTTGGGCGATCAGGTTCTTGCATTACTGGGAATGTCGGAATGCTCCAGCGGGGCCTTTCGAATTCATTATTCTGTTTTCCATGGGATATTACTTTATATTCCCGCCTATTTGCTCGGCAAGAAATTCCGCCACCATCTGTTCGCACAGGCGGGAAAGTGTATTTCGGGGTGTCTTGGTGGCTGTCTGTTGATTATTCTGTTCGCAATTCTGATTTTGACGTAAAAAAGAAAGGATTCGGTTATGGCGAGAAAGACAATTCTTTTTGATCTTGACGGTACTTTGACGGATTCCGGTGAAGGGATCATCAACTGTGTCATCTATGCCCTGGAACGGTTCGGCCTTCCCATTCCAGATCGGGAATCTCTGCGTTATTTCGTCGGACCTCCCCTGCATGAATCTTTTATCAGGCAGGGTGTTCCTGCAGACCGGGCTGAGGAAGCGGTTGCTGTCTACCGGGAGCGCTATATTCCCATCGGAAAATTCGAAAATACCCCCTACCCCGGCGTCCGGGAACTTCTGGAAGCATTAAAAGCAGAAGGTCATATTTTGTATGTTGCCACTTCCAAACCAGAGCAAATGAGTATTGATATTTTGGAGCATTTTGACCTTGCCAAATATTTTGACCGCATCTGCGGTGCCACAATGGACACTTCCCGGACCAACAAAGAAGCAGTCATCGCCTATTTGCTCAATCAAAACGAATGCACTGATCATATTGTCATGGTTGGCGACACAAAATTTGACGTAATCGGCGCGAAGTCTCACGGTATCCCCTGCATCGGTGTCAGCTGGGGCTATGGTACCGTTGCCGAGATGCAGGAATCCGGTGCTGTAAGCATTGCGGATACCATGCAAGCCCTACTGGAAATACTGAAAACAATTTAACATTTTGCGGGAGGTCCCCTTATGAATTTAAATGAACGAGTCCTTGCTATGGAAGATCAACTGCTCGCATGTTTGCAGGAAAATCTTCGGATCCCCAGTGTTCAGGGAGAAGCTACGGAAGATGGCCCTTACGGTGTGGCCGTTCAGAAAAGCCTGGAGCATGTTCTGACAGCTGCACAGGCCCTGGGTTTCCGTACGGGAAATGTGGACAACCATTTAGGCTGGTGTGAATACGGCGAAGGCGAAGAAATGGTTGCCGTGTTAGGTCATTTGGATGTAGTCCCGGCCGGAGACGGTTGGACCTATGATCCTTGGGGTGGTGAGATCCGGGATGGACGGATCTGGGGACGGGGCACCATGGATGACAAAGGGCCTACCATCGCTTCCCTCTTTGCCCTTGCAGCTCTGCGGAATTCCGGTCTGCCTATTAAGCGTCGTATTCGCCTGCTCTTTGGATGCAACGAGGAAACCGGTTCTCAGGATGTGAAATACTATCTGGCAAAAGGCGGCGAAGTGCCTGTCATGGGATTTACCCCCGACGCGGAATATCCGGTTATCAACGGTGAAAAAGGTATCATTAATGTCACTTTCTCCCGCCGCTATCAGCAGACCGGTGAATTACAGATTCTGTCCATTCATGGCGGAACAGCTCCCAATGTGGTACCTGCAGCCGCCTGTGCCAAACTAGCCTGTTCTCAGGAACTGGCAAAACGCATTGCCCAGCTTTCTGCACCGAAAGTTCATTTTACCGCTACAGAATATGGCGTATTCGTGGAAGCAGAGGGCATCAGTGCCCATGGCAGCACGCCAGCTCAGGGCGAAAACGCCATCGGTCGCCTGATTCTTGCGCTGGATACGCTTCCCTTCGAGGGAGATATTGGCGAGGTAATTCATTTTCTTGCCTCCACATTGGGTATGGAAAGTGACGGAAAATCTGCCGGTATTTATCTGCATGACGACGTCTCCGGCGATACCAGTCTCAACTGGGGCACTCTGGATGGAGATGAATGCAGTCTGTCCATGAAAATCAATTACCGCTATCCTGTCACCAAATGCTATGCAGACTGCGCACCTACGCTGGATGCAGCATTTACAGCTGCAGGTTTTGTGAAAGATACTGAACAGCATAAAGCAAAGCTGTATATTCCCGAAGACAGCATACTGGTAAAAACCTTGCTGAACGTCTACGCCGAGCATACCGGACAGGAAGGCAAAGCGAAATGTATTGGCGGCGGCACCTACGCAAAGATGCTGCCCAATATTTTAGCTTTTGGCCCCATATTCCCAGGAGATGAGGTTCGGGAACATAAACCGGATGAATTTATTGAGATTCCCAAGCTGATGAAAAACGCTCAGATCATTGCTTCTGCTATGTACGAGATGGCTAAGTAACAGCAAAAAAGAGGACGCAAATAGCGTCCTCTTTCTTTTTATCATAACAAGTTATGTTTAGATAACCTCAATCTTGATCGTATCTGTATTACCGGAACGGCCGTTGATCGTACCGCCGGTAAGAACGATGTTGTCACCAGCCTGAAGATTCAGGATCTTCGCAGTAGCCTTTTTGGCATAGTAGAACATAACATCCATGCTGGGGAACTGCTCAGCCATAACAGGCGTGACACCCCAGCTCATGGACAGGCGGCGCCAAATCTTGGGATCGGTTGTCATACCGATGATATTCACAGGTGTGCGGAATCGGCTGACCAGCATAGCAGTCTTGCCGGAAACAGAGCACACAACAATAGCCTTTGCCTTCACATCCATTGCCATGGAGCACACAGCGTGGGAAATGCAGTCCAGGTTATCCTTGCCAACGTATTCCGTAGCCAAGAAGCGCTGCTTATAGTCGGTATGCTGTTCGGTATAGGCAGCAATCTCCGCCATGGCCTTGACGGCTTCTACGGGATACTTACCGGCAGCGGATTCGCCAGAGAGCATGACACAGGAGGTGCCGTCATAGACTGCGTTGGCAACATCGCAAATTTCCGCACGGGTGGGACGGGGGTTCTGGATCATGGATTCCAGCATTTCCGTCGCAGTGATAACGCGCTTGCCCATCATGCGGCAAATCCGGGTCAGCTTCTTCTGGACGGAAGGAACCTCAACATAGGGAATCTCCACGCCCAGGTCACCACGGGCAATCATGATGCCGCCACAGTTACGGCAGATATCCACGATATTGTCCACACCCGCACGGTTCTCGATCTTAGCAACCACTTCGATATCATTGCCGCCATTGGCATCCAGAAGATTCCGAATATCAATCACATCCTGTGCAGCGGAAACGAAAGATGCTGCTACAAAGTCAACACCCTGCTGAATGCCAAAAATAATGTCAGCCTTATCCTGCTCAGACAGATAGGGCCCGGACATGACCTTATTGGGGAAAGACATACTCTTACGGTTGCTTAGTACACCGCCCAGCAGACAGGTAGTAATAATATTGGAACCTTCGATTTTCTGAACCTCAAATTTCACCATGCCGTTGTTAACGGTGACGATATCGCCAGGCTTCAAATCCTTATTCAGCTGCTTATAGTTGACGGCAACGATGGTCTCATCACCTTCAATTTCATCTACCGTAAAGGTGAAGATATCGCCTGTCTTGATCTCGACCTTGCCGTCTTTAAAAGTACGGATACGGTACTCGGGACCCTTGGTATCCAGCAGAATGGCAATGGGCAAATTCAGCTTTTCCCTGACCCGCTTAATCAGAGCAACCTTCTGGGCGTGCTCTTCGTGAGAACCATGGGAAAAATTCAGTCGGGCAACATTCATGCCCGCCAAACACATTTGGGTCAATACTTCTTCATTCTCGCTGGCGGGGCCGATGGTGCATATAATTTTTGTTTTGCGCATAGCGATGCCTCCTGTATCTCGTATAACTTTTAACGGTATTTTATATCTTGATTATTTTATCACAGGGGCTTTTTTTCGTCAATCGTTAAAAGCACATTTCCACATTGTAATGACGAAGCCAGAAATCCAATTGCAGAAAATACGCCAAAGTCTGAGGTCTGCGCATTAGCTGGCCATACCATGGCCAGTAAGATTCCATGGTCAGCAACTTTCCAACCTCTTCCCTGGACGTAATGTACCATAGCGGAGAATCCTCCTTCAGCAATTCCTGTATTTTTTTCGACACAAGAGCCTCGTACGCGGGATCAAAGGTTTTCGGATAAGGACTTTTTTTGCGATACAGCACTTCTTCAGGAAGCAAATCAGTTACAGCACTTCGCAAAAGCCCCTTCTCGCGGCCCATGTGCTCTTTAAATTCCCATGGTACACCATACAGATACTCAGCAATTCGATAATCACAGAATGGAACACGAACTTCCAAACCATGATACATACTCATTCTGTCTTTTCGTTCCAGAAGGGTCTGCATAAACCAGTAAAAATTTAAATTAACCAACTCTTTGATGCGGCGCTCTGTCGGGGATATTCCCGGCAGAATATCACTTTCCTGACAAGTAGTTACATAGGCATCCATAACTGTTTCTGCTGGATGTTCTGCAATACCGGGATTCAGAAATTGTGCCCGTTGGTGGATATTCTGAGCCCATGGGAATCCTTCCCGTTCCCTGATTTCCGGATCACGATACCACGGGTAGCCACCAAAAATCTCATCAGCGCACTCCCCGGACAAAGCAACCTTCACTTCCCGGCGAACATCAGCACAGAATGCCATAAGAGAAAAATCCACATCTGCCATTCCCGGCAAGTCTCTTGCAATCGTAGCAGCTTCCATACGGTCCATCAGACTTTGTGGCGTCAGTATACACCAGTTGTGGTCGGTATGCAGCATAGTGTGCATAATGCGGATATAATCCCCGTCCGAATCAGGCTGAAATTTATTGGATTTAAAGTAGATATCATTGTTCTCGTAATCTACAGAAAAAGTTTTTAATCGTTCTCCCCTTTGGGCCATTTCGTTGGCGCATACTGCTGTGATGATGCTGGAATCCAAACCTCCCGACAAAAACGTTCCAACAGGAACATCCGCCACCATCTGTCGCATGATTGCATCCTGAACAAGATAACGGACGCATTCCACAGTTTCTTCGTAACTCTCTGTGTGTTCGCGGTCCCGCAGCTTCCAGTAGCAGCGAAGCATCAGACGTTTATTTACATAATATCCGCAGTATCCGGGTCTTACTTCCTGCACATTACGGAATACACCGCTTCCCGGAACTCTCCCCGGCCCAAATAAAAACAGCTGGGCAACCCCATCTCTGTCAAGCTGTGCCCTAATCCCGGGATAAGAAAAAATTGTTTTGATCTCCGATGCAAACAAAAATCCATCTTTGTACATCATATAAAACAATGGCTTTACGCCAATTCGATCTCTCGCCAGAAACAGTCTGCCTCTGCGTCTTTCCCACACCGCGAAAGCGAAAATTCCATTCAAATACGTAAGACATTCCTCTCCATATTCCGCATAGGAATGAAGCACAACTTCCGTATCCGAATGTCCCTGAAAACTATGGCCCGCCATTACCAGTCTTTGTCGAAGTTCTTCTGTATTATATATTTCCCCATTATATACCAGAACATAGGTTTCCTGTCCCCATGTAAGCTCCATGGGCTGCTTACCGCCTTCTGGGTCAATGATTGCAAGGCGGGAATGCAATAGCAGTGTATCCTCATCCTGAAAGCATCCCTGTGCATCGGGGCCGCGACGCTGCATCGTTTCTGCCATATTCTTTATGATGGATTCTTCCAAAGGAAGACCCAGTATTCCGGAAATCGCACACATAATCACCACATCCTTTCTGCCTTTTATTGTATGTATGGACATATGCGAAATGTGCATAATAAAGTCGGTGATGACAAAATGAAAGAAAGCAAAGAAATATTATCCTCTGTGCTAAAGACAACACAAATGGGACAGATTGGTATCCGAAGTGTATTAGACACCAGCATGCGCCCCGGATTACGCAAAGCATTGGAAGATCAGTTAAAAGAATACGATTCCATCGAAACCGAAGCCCATGCCATTGCAACACAGCGGGGATGGGAAGTAAAAGAACTGGACCCTGCCATTCGTTTTATGGCAGACCGAATGACTCGTATGAAACTGACAGGAAGCAATTCTGACTCAAAAATTGCCGGCATGATGATCCAGGGAAATACCCGCGGCATGATCAAAGGACTGAAGAATATCCATCAGTTTGCCGGGCAGGATGAGCAGCTGCAAATTTTGAGCAGAAAACTGCTGGATTGTGAAACCGCAAATATTCGTCAGATGAAGCCGTTTCTTTAAGGGTGGGAACAATTCCCACCCTTTCTGCATAGGATATCCGAGAACCGAAAGGAGGTATTTTATGCCAGCTACCGGCTACATACAGGTTCGCGCATATACCAGCACCGCACAGTTTCCTATTGAGGATGTGGCTATTACTGTAACAGCCACCGATGGAACTGCCATCGCCATGCGTTTGACTGACCGCAATGGTCTCATTTCTCCCATTGAAATTCCTGTCCCGGATCGTGTGGAAAGCTTACAGCCAAATCCACCGGAACGCCCTTTCGCAATTGTGAATCTTTATGCCAGAGCCAGAGGTTACGAACAGATCGAGGCAGAGAATCTTCAGGTCTTCGCCGATACCACAACCTATCAGAATCTGGAAATGATTCCTTTGGCTGAGTTTCCCGCAGCATGGGATCAAACGATTATTTTCAATACACCACCACAAAACCTGTAAGGGGGTGTTCTATTGCCATCCATCACACCATACATTCCCCAGAATATTACCGTCCATCTGGGCACTCCAAGTTCGGATGCGGAAAATGTTACTGTCAGCTTTTCTGACTATGTTAAGAATGTGGCTTCCAGTGAAATTTACCCTACTTGGGACGAAAGTGCTCTGCGGGCAAACATTCTTGCCATTGTTTCCTTCGCCCTGAATCGGGTATATACAGAATTTTATCGAAGTCGTGGTTATGATTTTGACATTACCAATTCAACGGCCTACGATCAGTTTTTTGTCAACGGAAGAAGTTTCTTCTCCAACATCTCCCAGCTAGTGGATGAATTATTCAACGACTACCTGCGAAGGCCTGGTTTTGTGGAGCCGCTGGCCGCTAAATTCTGTAATGGTACCACTGTAACCTGTGAAGGTCTGAGCCAATGGGGCAGTGAAAACCTTGCTCAGCAGGGATATAACTCCGTACAGATCATACGAAGCTATTACGGCAACGTGGAGATTGTTAATGACGCTCCGGTTGCCGGCATCACCTCTTCCTATCCTGGGCGGCCCCTGCGGCGAGGAACCTCCGGTCCAAGCGTCGTGACCACCCAAGTCATGCTGAACCGTATTTCCCAGAGCTATCCGGCAATTCCCAAAATCCCCTCTGTGGACGGAATTTTCGGAGCGCAGACAGAAGCCTCCGTCAGAAAATTTCAGGAAGTATTTAATTTGGAACCAGATGGTATCGTAGGGAAAGCAACATGGTATGCGCTGGTACGGTTATATATTGCAGTCACCCGCATGGCTGAGCTCCACAGTCAGGGACAGCGTTTTTACACCAATTCATGGGCGCTTACTGATCCCATTAACCAAGGGGACCGGGGTGTAAAGGTGGAACATCTTCAGTACATGCTTCGCGTCCTGGCTGAATACATTCCGGAGATTCCTCCCATAGCCGTGGATGGGATTTTCGGACCAGCCACCCGTAATGCGGTAATTGCTGCACAGGGGCGGTTCGGGCTGCCTCAAACCGGGATCGTTAATTTCCAAACATGGGATGAGATCTATGACCAATTTTCCGGAATTGAAAATACAAGTTGGCGAAATCCGGAAGATTTCCCATACACCAATGCACTTATCACCGGTACACCGCCACGAAACCGCCATGCCAGGACTACGACACTCACCCAGTTCCCCGGAAATGCACTACGCACCGGCAATCAAGACCCCGTTCGACAGGAGGCACCGCGATGAGACCAAACGAATCTTTTATCGGCCAACCTATCCGCAGTCTGCAGACTATGCTTCGGACCATTGCAGAATGGGATCCCAACTACATTACACTGATACCTGATGGAATCTATGGCCCTGAAACTATGAAGGCGGTTTCCCATTTCCAGAGAAAACACGGCCTTCCCATTACCGGTGTAACAGACCAGTCCACATGGGAGGCTATTGTTGCCGTGTTTGAGCCTGCCCGTATCCAGCAGGAAGAAGCCTATCCTCTGCATATCATCCTAAATCCAGGGCAGGTAATTCGCAAGGGAGAACGGAATCCACACCTCTATCTGGTTCAGGCAATGCTGATGTATCTGTCTGAACTTTATGAGAGCATTGGTCAACCCGGTATGACAGGACTGTTAGATGATGCAACAGCAGATGCCCTCGCTTCCTTTCAGGCACTGAATGGACTGCCTATGTCAGGAAACCTCGACAAACGCACATGGAAGCATCTCGCTGCGCAGTATCCCCTGGCCGCAAATTTACAGTCTAATCAGAACTAACCCTTTTTCCTACAAAAAAGTATATACAAATTTTAAACTTTTTTGCTGTTTGAATATTTTTCTTGATAAATACATGTAATATGTCTATAATAAAAATACTGTTTTGCAGTTCTGCCTGCTTCGGAGGATATATTCAATGTTTATCAAAGACTGGAAAAAAGAGGTTTTCACCATACCAAATTTCCTCAGCTTATTTCGCTTTCTGCTTATTCCAGTATATGTTTCCGTTTATTTGCAAGCAGACGCGGATTCTGAATATTGGCTGGCGGGCATTATCCTTACAATTTCCTGTCTGACCGATCTGGTTGACGGAAAAATTGCCCGCCACTTTAATATGACCTCCAAACTGGGGCAGGTTCTGGACCCTTTAGCTGACAAGTTCACACAGTTTGCCTTAATTATCTGCCTTTCTGATCGATACCCCATTCTCTATCCTGTGCTGATTCTCTTTCTCGTAAAAGAATTTTTCCAGCTCATCGTTTTTATCGTCCATCTGCGGAAAGGTCAGGCGCTGAATGGTGCTCTGATGGCAGGGAAACTCTGCACCACAGTGCTATTTATCAGTCTAATCGCGCTGGTTCTGTTTCCCCGTTTAAATACATTCACTATAGATTTGATTGTTTTGGTAGATATCCTCTTCCTGGCATATTCCTTCGCCAGCTATGTTCTGGCTTACTTTGGACGGAATAAAAAAGTGCAGGATATGGGATAACCTGTATCTGTATTTCTTACGAAAAACAGCACCATCTATAAAATGATGGTGCTGTTTCTAATTATAAAAAAACACAGCGGCTTATAAAAGCCGCTGCCGGTAATATGTCCTCTTTCCGGAACCGCAAAGTGTCACAGGGCCGCTGTCGGGTTATCCGCAGATATTTCCGCAGCATCAGCTTTCCTCATTGCTTTCCGCTCTGTAATTATAGTATATCAATACAGCCAGAAAAATGGTGAACGTTCCTTGAACAAAGGGCAAAGAATATTTGTACAAAGCAAAAGCAGACGACTGTTAACAGCCGTCTGCTTTGTTATTTCGGTTAATATCAAGCAGGATACAGGTTAGTGAACAGAAGCAATAGCGGAAGCGCCAGTGTAAACACACTGATCGCCCAGGGATAGAGGGCTTTGCGGGAGCAGAACATCAGCAAAAGGCAGGCAATTGTGAGGCCAAAGGGGCCCATCACTGCCATGGACCGGGCAATGGTCATAGCAAATTCACCGCTGGACTGGAGGTTAATACCCACTTGTTCCGGAAGATGCTCCATATTATACGCCGACAGCTTCAGTGCATAATAAACAACAGGTGCCGCCAGTACCACCTTACGCAACCGGTACAGGATTGTACCAATGAGATTAATATATTGATTGATTTTCTGGACCAAAGACTTACCCTTTGGCGCAGCAGCAGAAGATGTTCCGGAATATTCCATATTTCTTCCTCCGGGAAATTTTTTTATAGTATAGCACATTTTCTCTCTGGTTTCAAGTCAGGGAATGGCCTTTGCATTGCTTTGTATCCACTTTGTATCCAATAATCAGTCCGTTTTATCGTACATTATATCTCGTATACTGATGCCAGAAAGAAAAATAAAGGAGGACGCACCCATGAAAAACACAAAGAAACAATATAAACACCTGAGAGTTGTAGCAAGTAAGCAACCCGTCTGTCCAAATGCCGCAGACCATAATTATTTTTCCCAGAAAGCTTTGGATATGATGACCGGGTTGGTTTCCTGCATGGGCTTTATCAGCGCCATGCTGTTTCTGTTCACATTAAGCTAATTTCTTCCTCCCGAAGCAGGCGGCAGGATTCAATCCTGCCGTCTTTGCATGTGACAAGACCTGCACTACCCCCGAAATAGCCGCAGCTTCCGGGGTTCAGCACCCACAGCCCATCAGGCTCCTGATGACAGTCTGGCACATGGGTATGTCCATAGAGCACCGCGCTGACCCCCGCCTCCCGGGCATCCCGCAGCAGCTTCCCCAGATAAGCTTTGACATTGTGCCTGTGTCCATGGGTCATATAGAAGTCAACACCGCCGATCCTGCAAATGATGATCTCAGGAATTCCAGGAGCACAGCGATAACGGTCACAGTTTCCTGGAACCTGATACAGGGGAATACCGGAGTATTCTTCTTTCATGGCTTCCCCATCATCATAATGGTCTCCAAGATGAACTATGGCATCGGGGTTTACTGCATCGATGCATCGGCGCATAAAGCTCAGAGCAGCGTGGGAATCGGATAACACAAGAATCTCCATAGACTGTCCTCTCTCATTGTATGTCTTTTCGACACTTTTATTCAACGTTCATCTTCCGACGTATCTTCAAAATCGTCAATCATAACTTCCCGGAAAAATTTGCGTTTTTCCGATGGCGTACATCCGTATATTTCCCGGAAATACTGATTCAGCATCTTAGGGTCCCGGAAACCATGGCGCTCTGCAATCTCACCGATCGTATCTTCCGTTATTTCCAAGTCCCGGCAGACTGCAGTAGTGCGGACTTGATAAACATATTGCAAATAACTGACACCCATATTCTTTTTAAAAAGACGGCAGAAATATTCTTTATTCAATCCCATGAAGGCAACCGCCTCATCCAGGGGAAGCTCCTCACCATGATGAAGCTGGATATATTCCAGCAACGGTTCCAGTCGGGTCATATCGCTTCGCTGCAAGCGGGTTTCCTCCACTGCTAACGGTTGTGCAAAATGCTTCACCAACAGGGATGCTACTGCAAAAAGTCTTGCCTGGCGGTCCAACTTGCTGGTCAATTCAGAATCTTCCGCTGTCTGCCGTAAAATCTCCTGCATATGGCCCCGAAGCTGTTCATAAGCAACGGACTTGTGCTGATCCTCCGGATCATGCGCCAGAGAAAAGCGCAGTTGGTCAAAGGTAGGGACATAGTGCAGCATAGCATTGGGGTCAATATGAACCACCAAATATACAGCACCTCGGCTGCATTTTGTCTCATGGACCTCATGCGAGTTGATAATAAACATATCGCCCGCCTTAAAATGACGCTGCGCATTTTCGAAATTGCAAGTTACCTTTCCTTTCACGAAGAGCAGCAACTCTACCTCTTTATGCCAATGGGGCGGTGTATACGCGCTGAGCTTATTTTCATATTTGATACCGAAGCCGGTTTCTTCCATACCAACCAGCATCCGATGTTGATAATTCTCCACAATTTACTCCTTTTCAGGAACTTTATCAGTTCATAATTCATTCATACAAGTCAATATTCACCATACAGAAGTCAATTATACCACTTTTTTCCGTCCTGTCAAGATGATATAATACTGATATGCTTGAAGGCAAAGAAACCCGTTGTCTGCAAGTTTTATTCAAATAAATTTCACATTTTTTAGATATAGAAATCAACCCATCTCAAATTTGGAGGTAATTTAAATGAAAAGAAATCTGTTCATCATGATGAGCCAGTACGGTGAGCTGCTGACCCGCGTGGGCCGGTAAGCATGTTTCAACGGAAAACAAGGAGGTAATAAACATGATCAATTACCGTAAAAATATTCAGCTGGCTGTAAATTACAGCCGGGAATATCTGAAGCAAATTAACAACTGATATCATTGGAGGGATTCCTAATGTCTATGAAGAAGAATTTAATCAAAGGAATGGCTATGTACGGCGAAATGCTGGCACGGATCGGCTGTTAATCATTACAAGCAGGCTGCTTTTCGGAGCAGCCTGCTTTTTTGTGTACATTTTCCTCCAGCACTGCATAGAATGATGCATATGAAGATTTCCTCACAGGAGGTAAGATTATGCAGTATGATCAGAACCAGCTTCTGCGACTTGTTCGCTCTCCTGCAGGGCAGCAATTGCTGGCACACTTGCAGAAACATGGAGGAACGCAACTTCAAAGCGCCGTTTCCTCGGCATCCGGTGGAGATTACGAACAAGCGAAGTCCCTTCTTTCTTCCCTGTTGCAATCCCCTGAGGCACAGTCACTTCTAAAGCAGCTGGAGGAACAGACATGAGCGAAATGGAAGAAAAGCTGGCATCAGTGCTGAATAACCCACAGCTGATGCAGCAGATCATGTCCATGGCACAATCTCTAAACACAAATCAGCCAAAGGAAACTCCGCCCAAAGCTTCCGGAAATGATCCCGTTCCGGGATTTGATTCGACTTTACTGAAACAACTGTCAGGATTCTCTCAGCAAAACAATGTGGATCAGAACCAGCAAGCACTGCTGAAGGCCCTCTCCCCTTATCTGAGCCGGGACAGGGTCGGAAAGCTGGAACGAGCCATGCGTGCAGCACGGATGGCGGGTATGGCATCCAGCTTCTTCCAGGCAGGCGGGCTCCAAATGCTGACAGGGAGGTGAACCTGTGTATAACCGCTATATCCCTCAGGGTGATGGTACATTTCGCAGAAATAGGATGGCAGACACACCGCCGCCATCTCCTCTTCAACCCAAACCACAGGAACGGAGACAGGAAATTCCGCCTCCCTGCCAAAACTGTGTCCATCACCCTGCTCCACCACCCCCTCTGAAGCAGCGCCCCAGTGTGCCGCCTGTAGGTATCATGCAGTTTTTCCGGAATCTGCTTCCGCAGAGCTTTGATACGGAAGATCTGCTGATTGTCTTACTACTGCTTTTGATGGCAGGTGACTGTCAGGAGGATCAGAACATAGCACTGTTAACGCTGGTGCTGTATCTTTTCCTGTAGCTTTTTGACGAATGTTTTGCTATAATAGAGATATACTTCTTCCGGAGGATACCCCATGGATACGAAAAAGAGAATCCTTGCATGGTTTATATCATTACTGCTGACAGTTTGCGCCATCGCTGCCCACTATTTATATGATCCATGGGGATTTTATTGGAAAGTATCTCCAGAAGAAGAGCACCTTCGGTTATCCTTTATTAAAACTGCACAAAGCTATTTGGGGTTTAACGAAAGTGATGGAAGCCACAAGGCGATCCTGGAAATTTACAACAGTCAGGATGTGCTGCCGGTGGGATACGTTGTGCAGGAAACCGACAGTTGGTGTTCTGCCTTTGTCAGCGCCATGGCCATCCAAGCAGGGCTTACGGAGATCATTCCCACAGAGTGCGGCTGTCAGCGTCATATTGGCCTGTTTCAGGATATAGGCCGATGGGTAGAAGCGGATGACCACATCCCTGCCCCCGGAGATCTGATTTTCTATGACTGGGATGTGACGAGACCAGGAGAAAGTACCGGCTGGTCAGACCATGTAGGTATCGTAGTTGGCATCAAATGGCCCTTTATGAAGGTCATCGAAGGGAACAAGGACGATGACGTTTCCTATCGCATTGTGCTGCTTGGCGATATGCGTATCCGGGGATTCGGCACCCCGGAGTATGCTGCTCTGATAAAATAAAATGTAGGACAGGAAGCTTCCTGTCCTACATTTTTGTACTCATTCATTCTCTGCCTCAGCGATGATGGATTTCAGTGTGCGGCGCTGTTTCTTCCATTCAGTCCAAAGAGGCAGGATGCCAGTGAGGTTAATGATACCCACCAGGGCCAGAATACCGGTCACCCAAACTGCCATGCCGTTGCGCAGAGCCACCCATACCAGGATGCCCAGGACCAGGACGCGCATCACCATGGCCTTGACCACAGTTTTCAGGACTTTGCGGCAGTCCTCTTCCCGTTGCAGAATATCCGTCTCCGGGTTTACCCTATTGTTTTCCATCACTTCTGTACGAAGCCAATCTTCTTGTAAACCTTCCGCAGGGTCTTCTCGGCAACATAGGATGCACGCTGGGCACCGTCACGGTAGACACCTTCCAGATAGGCCTTATCCTTCAGCAGGCGCTGAGATTCCTCGCGGATGGGGCGCAGATGCTCGATAACCGCATCGCCAACCACAGGCTTGAACTTGCCATAGCCCTGACCGGCAAACTCGGACTCGATTTCCTCGAAGGTCTTGCCAGTGACAGCGGAGTAAATGCTCATGAGGTTTGCCACGCCGGGTTTGTTCTCAGGATCAAAGCGAACGCAATTCTCGGTATCGGAGTCGGTGATGGCTCGCTTGAACTTCCGCTGAATATCCTCGGGACGTTCCATCAGGAAGACACAGCCTTCAGGCATAGACTTGGACATCTTGCTCTCGGGGGCATTGAGGCTCATGATGCGGGCACCAGTCTCGGGGATGAACGGTTCAGGGACCTTGAAGACATCGCCGTAGATGCCATTGAAGCGGCGGGCAATGTCGCGGGTCAGCTCGCAGTGCTGTTTCTGGTCATGGCCCACAGGCACAAGGTCAGGCTGGTACAACAGGATATCCGCAGCCATCAGAGAAGGATAAGTGAACAGACCGCCGTTGACATTCTCGGCGTGCTTGGCAGACTTATCCTTAAACTGGGTCATACGGGACAGTTCGCCAAACATGGTGTAGCAGTTCAGAACCCAACCCAACTCGGCATGCTGATGGACATGGGACTGGATGAACAGTGTGTTCTTCTCAGGGTCCAGACCGCAGGCAATGTACTGAGCCAGCTGCTCCAGCGTGCGGCGGCGCAGATCTGCAGGAGTCTGGCGCACAGTGATCGTATGCAGGTCTGCCATGAAGTAAAAGCACTCATATTTATCAGACCGGGCACCCCAGTTTTTGATAGCACCGAGGTAGTTGCCCAGATGCAGATCACCGGAAGGCTGGATGCCGGAAAGCATTCTTTTCTTAGGTTCGGTGGTAATGACTTCGCTCATGTTGGGTCACATTCCTTTTTCTTGTAATAATGGTTTATTGTAGCACAGGTTTTTCCTGTTTGCAAGGATATTTTCTGTCATACACAGCAGGGGATCCATGATAGAAACAGGGATTGATTTTCTGAATGCCATATGCTATACTTTATGCTAGAAGATTATGTAACAAAGAGGTAGATAACTATGGATTACCAAGCACTTGCTGCCCTGCTGTTTCCCAATGTGAACGAAACCGCGGAGGCTTTAGAAGAAAAATTTCCCGTAAGAAACCTGCCGGAAGGCGCTGTTGTTACCCGCATGGCGCCCTCCCCCACCGGCTTTGTCCATCTGGGCAATCTGGTACAGGGTCTGACCGCTGAGCGTATGGCTCACCAGAGCGGCGGCATTCTGTTCCTGCGTGTCGAAGACACCGATGCCAAGCGAGAAGTCCCCGGTGCGGTGGAGGTGCTGATCAACACTTTGAAGCACTACGGCATTTCTTTTGATGAGGGTGCCACCATCGACGGTGACAATGGCAATTACGGTCCTTACCGTCAGCGACAGAGAGCTTCCATTTATCATGTCTACGCCAAAAAGCTGGTTAGTGAAGGTCAGGCTTACCCCTGCTTCTGCACCGAAGAGCAGCTGGCAGAAATGCGTGCAACGCAGGAAGCCAACAAAGAGACTACCGGATACTACGGCAAGTATGCCATGTGGCGGGATCGCTCTATGGAGGACATTCAGGCAGAGCTGGAGGCTGGCCATCCCTGGGTACTGCGCTTCAAGTCCACCGGCTCCATTGAGAACCAGTTCAAGTTCGACGATCTGGTAAAGGGCAAGCTTACCATCACCGAAAACGATGTGGACCACGTCCTGCTGAAGTCAGACGGCATCCCCACCTATCACTTTGCCCATGCTGTGGACGATCATCTCATGCGCACTACCCATGTTGTCCGCGGCGACGAATGGCTGCCTACCCTGCCCTTCCATATCCAGCTGTTTAAGGCTCTGGGCTTCAAGCTGCCCAAGTATGTTCACATTGGACCCCTGATGAAGATGGATGGTACCTCCAAGCGCAAGCTTAGTAAGAGAAAGGACCCCGAACTGGCTCTGACCTACTATAAGGCCGAGGGTTTCCCTGTAGAGGCAGTGTATGAGTATATCATGACCCTCTTAAACTCCAACTTTGAAGACTGGCGCCGGGCCAATGCCGACGCTGCTGCCGATACCTTCAAGTTCAATGCAAAGAAGCTGAATCCTGCAGGTTCTCTGTTCGATTATGCCAAGCTCACCGACGTTTCCAAGAATGTTATTTCCCGTATGGATGCCAATAAGGTCTATACCCTGCTGGTGGAGTGGGCAGATGAATTCGATACTGACTTTGCAGACAAACTGAAGTCCGATCCCGAATTTGCCACCAAAATTCTGGCCATCGGTCGCGGCGGTAAGAAACCCAGAAAGGATCTTGCCGTATGGAAGGATGCCAAGCCTTACATGGGCTTCTTCTATGACGAGTATCTGGAAGCACCCCAGTTCGATGAAAAGTTTGACCGGTCCGACATTGTGGATGCCCTTCACCGTTTCCTAACCTGCTTTGATATCCATGATGATGCCAACACTTGGTTTGAAAAAGTGAAAGCCATCACTACCGAAATGGGTTACACCACGGATATGAAAGCTTATAAAGCCGATCCCACCGCTTTCCCCGGCACTGTGGCAGATGTTTCCACCTTTATCCGTCAGGCCGTTACCGGCAAGACCAATTCCCCTGACCTGTATACCGTCATGCAGATTCTGGGTTATGAGCGTACTGTTGAACGCATTCAAACTGTGCTGGCACAGCTGTAACCGCCGGCTATTTTTCACTTGAGAACAAGGAAGTAAATCTGTAATTTAGGGCGAGGAGATATTCCACGCCCTAAATTTTTTACGTCAAAACAAGTGCGAAACTTTGCGAAATTTTCTATGGAAACGTTACCATTTAGACTTTACTTCCCCTTTTGCCTATGCTATAATTTTTTGTGAAAACAACAAAGCGAGTTAAAAGGAGTACCGTCACCATGTACGAAGCATACTCTACCCCCGCATTTGAAGAACAATATACATACCACGGCACCGATTTAGGTGCCATTTGGACCCCGGCAAAAACCTCATTTCGTCTGTGGGCCCCCACTGCCGAAGATGTAACCATCAATCTCTACCGCAGTGGTACTCCCAGTACCGATGATCTTCTTACTCAGCTTCATATGGAGAAAGATGTCCAGGGCACCTGGGTCGCGGAACGAATGGGCAATCTTAACGGCCTGTACTACACATATCTGGTTCTGGTGGATGGACATATGGTGGAGGCCTGTGATCCCTATGCCAAGTCTACCGGTGTCAACGGTCAGCGCGCCATGATTTTGGATATGGAAGCTACCAATCCCGCGGACTGGGATGCAGACTGTGATCCCAACGCCGGAAAAAAGCCCACTGACGCCGTGCTGTATGAGCTGCATGTACGGGATCTGAGTATGCATCGCTCCTCCCGAATCCGTAACAAGGGAAAATTCCTTGGTCTTACAGAGACCGGGCGGAAGGTCAAATCCGGTTATCCTACTGGCCTTGACCACATGAAAGCACTGGGTATTACCCACCTGCACCTTCTTCCTGTCTATGATTACGGTTTTACCGACGAAACCCGGAAAAACCCACAGTACAACTGGGGTTATGATCCCGTGAACTTCAACGTCCCCGAGGGCTCCTATTCCACAGACCCCTATCATGGTGAAGTCCGTGTAGCACAGATGAAACAGATGGTGAAAACGCTCCACGAAAACGGCATCAGCGTTGTGATGGATGTGGTATACAACCATGTTTATGAAGCTGAGAACTTCTGTTTTAATCAAATCGTACCCAAGTACTTCAGCCGCACAAAGCCTGACGGAAGCTATTCCGATGGTTCCTGCTGCGGCAATGACACCGCCTCCGAGCGAAGCATGGTTCGCAAGTACATTGTTGACAGCGTAAATTATTGGGCCGATGAATATCACATTGATGGCTTCCGTTTTGATTTGGTAGGTCTCATTGATGTGCAGACCATCAACGAAATTGTCTCTACCGTCAAGGCTAAACACCCTGATACTATCTTCTACGGTGAAGGCTGGGATATGCCCACTTATGTAACCAAGCCCGACGTACGTCTTGCCATTCAAAACAGTTCCTATGTCACTCCCGGTTTTTCCTATTTTAGTGACACGATTCGGGATACGCTTCGCGGAAGTGTCTTCTATGATGATCAACCCGGATTTGTTGCCGGTGCTGAAATTCCCAAAGAAGAACTGGAAGCCTGTTTCATGGGTGTGCCCCAGTGGGCTGCAGAGCCTTACCAGAGCATCAATTACGTTTCCTGCCACGATAACCACACCCTTCTGGACCGCCTTGCATTGGCTGCTCCTGAAGCTGACCGGGAAACGCTGGTACGGATGAACAATCTGGCTGCCGCCTTCTCCCTGCTTTCTCAGGGTATTCCTTTCTTCCATGCAGGCGAAGAAATGCTGCGTACAAAACCCGGCAAAAAAGGTTCCTTCGACCACAACTCCTATCGTTCTCCCGACCGGGTCAATTCCATGAAGTGGGAAGATCTGGAAAAGGAAGAATACCAGAAAAATGTAGAATATTACCGTGGCCTCATTGCCTTCCGCAAGACTCACGCCGGTCTGCGGTGCATGACCCGGGAACAGGTATGGAAAACTGTCCATCCCATTCAGTTAAATAATCCCCACGTTGTCGCTTTCTATGTAGAAGATACAGATGAGGATATTTACATTGCCTTCAATGCCGATACCCGGGATATCATGCTCCATCTGCCCGAAGGACGTTGGGACCTTCACATTCACGATCAAACTGCCGGAACGGGCATTCTTGAGCGCGTGGAGGGTTGGGCACACTGTGCACCGGTTTCTGCAACTGTCCTGACACGGAAGAAACCTATCGATGTCGTTGCTGCCCTGATTTGGGAAAAAGATAAATTTTTGATTTGTCAGCGTCCCGAGAACAAAACCCGAGGACTTCTGTGGGAGTTTGTAGGCGGCAAAGTGGAAGCCGGCGAGACCATGCAGGAAGCGCTGAAACGGGAATGCAGAGAGGAACTGGATATCAATGTCACGGTTAAGGACAAATTCATGGAAGTTATCCACGAATATCCCGACATGCTGATCCGTCTGACTTTGTTCCACTGTATCATTCCCGAAGGCTTTCCGAAAGCCCTGGAACATAAAGCGCTCGCCTGGATTCACCCCAATCAGACAGATGATTACCAATTCTGCCCTGCCGATACCGATATTTTAAAAGAAATCAAGCGTGTATATAAGAAAAGGCAGCCACTTTAACAAATAGCAAACAGGTCAGGAAGCAGCGGCTTCCTGACCTGTTTTATATTATAAATTGCCCAGTAGTATTATTACATGAGTCCAAGAGAATTCAGAATCAGTGTCCACACAAAAATTGTTGGCAGACAGAACACAGTGGTATAAGCTACCATCTGGGCAGCAAAATCGCCGTCAGCGCCCATAGCCACCGCTGTGGGATAGCTACTGACTGCCGTGGGTGCAGCAAAGAGGATCAGCAGTGCACACAGCTCCTGTCCCCGGAAACCCAAAATAGCGGCACCTGTTACAAACACAGCAGGAATCACCAACAGGCGCAGCACTGTACTGGAAATAAGATATCCCTTTTTTCCCACAGCACCTAAACTTAAGGTCACACCAATGGAGAGGAAGCTCAGAGGTGTGGTCAAACCAGCCAAGTCCTTGGCAATCCCCAACACAAGATCCGGCAATACGATACCGCTGAAATTCACCAAAAGGCCCGCTGCTGTAGCCACAACAGTAGGATTCTTCGCAATGGCCAGCAGCAGTTTCTTGGTAGAAGCATTGCCGTTGCGGGCCTTTTCCAGAAGAATTACAGACAGCGCATTATACATAGGTACGGCAACCGCACCCAACAATGTAACGAAACCGATATTTCCCTCTCCGTAAATGCTTTCAGCTACCGCAGCACCAAAAATCAGATAATTAGAGCGAAAAATCGCCTGGCCGAAAGATGCTGCTGTAGGAACCGGCTTCACTAATTTCAACACCAAAAACATTGCCAGAAAAAACAGAATCAGCAAGCCTGCCGCACCGTAAAGAATGTAGCCGATGGTCTTCAGCTGTGTAAAATCCGTCTTATAAATGTTATAAAAGGACAGCATCGGCATAAAGACCTTGAAGATCATATTATCTACCTTTTTCATCGTCGGGCCATCTGCAACCTTAAAAATACGAAACAGCACACCAACGCCGACCATCATGGTCATAGGCAGCACAACCTGCACCGCCATTATAAAGCTATTCATATCGTTCCTCCATATTCGCTGATTTTCTTCATCATATCACAGTGATATCCGGTTGTAAAGAGTCTGATTTTCGCCTCACAGCCATTTGGATCAGCATAATTCATAATTTTCGCAAAGCTTTTATTGACAAGTCCGTTCAAGTTCACTATAATGTAAGTAAGAGAAGCACAAGCGTTCTCGGAAGGAGGCACATTTATGGAAAAGAAAATCATCACCATCAGCCGAGAGTTTGGTTCCGGTGGCCGTACCATCGGTCGAATGGTCGCAGAACGTCTGGGAATTCCCTTCTATGACAAAGAGCTGGTGGATCAGATCGCAGTAGAATCCGGTTTCGCTCCTAAATTCGTGGAAGAACACGGTGAGCATTCTCCCGGAAGCAGTTTGTTCTCCTATGCCTTTGCCCCTCAGGGCATCCCCGGTGTTATGAATGGTTTGTCTACTGCTGACTTCCTGTGGAACATTCAGTGCAGTGTCATTCTGCAGTTGGCAGAAAAGGGTCCCTGCGTCATCGTGGGCCGTAATGCCGACTACATCCTGAAGGACCGTCAGGATGCACTTCATGTCTATGTCTTTGCCGATGTCCCCTACCGTGCAGAGCGTATTGTCCGTCGCTACGGCGAATCTGACAAGACCCCTGAACAGCGTCTCCACGAAAAAGATAAGCGCCGTCGGGTCAACTATCAGCACTACACCGGCCGTACCTGGGGCCAGTCCCAGAACTATGATATCTCCTTGGACACCGGTGTCTTGGGTATTGAACAGTGTGCAGATATCGTCTGCCAGATCGTTGAAAATTCCAAAAAGTAACTACATACTATAAGCTCCCTGCACCGGATTTGGTGCAGGGAGCTTTTGCTGTCTATTCCTATAGGCGACGCGTTTATACAGTCGCAGGTTCTTTCTCATTATCCTTAATGGTGATATTCACACCGTTAACCTCAACCGCTTCATCGGCACAGATCATAATATACTTGATTCCGCCGATGATACGAGTTTCAATCAAATCACTGCGGGTAGGATCGCATTTGATAATGACATCCGGAGTCTTTACCTCGAAGTGCTTGTTGTCGATGATATTCTTGGGATGCAGGTCTGCCTCAAAACCAAATGCCTCATCGTAATCTACACTGAATTTAGACATACCTTCCTCAGAAACGCCGCAGGAGGACAGTACCTCCTTCACTTCTTCCTTGGAGACCATGAGGGGTTCCGGTACCTTGCTTTCCTTGTGAAGCTCGATACGCTGGCAAATCTGCTCATGAACCGTCTGTACAACCTCCATACTGCACTCCTCCCCCAGAGCCGTGGTCAGCAAAGCCTCAAAGGTCTGCTTCTGCTGGGCCGCAGGCTGAGGAACAGGTGTATTAAACAAAGCCTCAATAAGCGCTTCCTGACTGTTCTTTACATCCTTGGTATAATAAAGTGCATTGTAAATATTGGTAGAACGGTTGTCAAAGGCCGGGAACAGGAAACCCAGCATAGGCGCAGACACCATCTGGTTCATAGCGCCGTCATGGAAGAGCTTTTCCTCGGGAACGTAGTGGAGGTTTGCCTTGGTCTGTTTCACCGGACAAATAGTACACAGGATGTGGGTATATACCTCATCAGAGTTATCTTTCTGGAAGGAATCATCTTTAGACTTAAAGGGCACATCGTAGGTGTCGCAGCCCAGCAGGATCAGATAGTTCCCCTCCAGGACCACAGTATCGATGATTTTTTTATAGAACTCCGCGCGGAGCTCTTCATCATTGCATTTACTTTCCCGCAAACCCATCAGAAGCTTATGTTCAGGACTGTCTGCTACCTGAGAAGTTTTGAAAGTTATGTCAATAAGGTTCTTACCAATGGAACCGGAAAGGGTACGCCGCAGCAGGGCAAAATACTTATCCCCCTCATTCTCCGGCATGATACCCGTAGACTGCCGGAACTCCGTGATGATCTCCTTATTATCGTTGACATAGCATCCATAAATATGGGTCATATTACTGCGGTCCCGGCGAAGATGACGCCGAATTTCGCTGATTTCCTTATCGTTCATGTAGGTAACCTCGCTTATACTTCAAAATGCCAGCACATTATAGCACGCACACCGGTAAAAATCAACGTAAAAAGTCAGAGGGCGGGAATGAATTCCCGCCCTCAAGCATTCTTTTTTTAATCCCAGAGGCACTTCCAGTTCTGGATAAAATACTCAACGCCGGAATAAATTGTGGTGCCAACGATGACCGCGATGACGGTCCAGTTCAGCCAGACAATGCCGGGCAGGGCCATCATGACGCAGAGGCCAACCATCGTACTGGCAGTTTTGACCTTTCCGCTCCAGCCGGCGGCAATGACGTTGCCCTTCTGAGATGCCACCATCCGCAGGCCGCTGACCGCGAACTCACGGGTAAGAATGACCATCAGCGCCCATGCAGGGAACTCGCCCCACTCGCAGAACATAGCCATAGCCGCAATTGTCAGCAGCTTATCGGCAAGAGGATCCAGGAACTTGCCAAAATCTGTGGTTTGGTTGTAATGACGAGCAATATAACCATCCACAAAGTCTGTCAGGCTGGCAATGACAAAAATTGCCAGAGACAGATACATCCACAAACCGGCCACGCCGCCGGATAAATACATGGTTGCCATAAACGCAGGGATCATGGCAACTCTTGCCAATGTGATCTTGCTTGCAGTTGTCATATTCTTTATTCCTCCACTAGATAACCGGACAGGTCACCTTCCATGACTCCGTCAATTGCAACCCGGACGAAATCACCCTCCCGGATAGGTTCATCAGTGGCAATCCAAACACGTCCATCAATATCTGGAGAATCGGCGTAGCTTCTTCCGTAGAACTGCTCCACCTCTTCATCGTAGCCGTCCACCAGAACCTCCAGGGTCTTGCCGATGAAGCTTTCACACCAATCGTCCATGATGCCAGACTGGATCATCTCAATGGTCTCCGCCCGCTTGACGGCAATTTCGTTGTCTACGAATTCCATATCCGCAGCAGGGGTTCCCTCTTCAGGCGAGAAAGCAAAGGCACCCACGCGCTCCAGGTGCAGTTCCCGCAGGAAATCGCACAACTGTGCAAATTCTTCTTCACCCTCACCGGGCAGACCGGTAATGAGGCTGGTGCGGATCACCAGACCAGGAATCCGGCCGCGCAGCTTCGTAAACAGATCTCTTAGAAATTCTCCGTCGCCACGTCGGTTCATGAGCTTCAGGATCTTAGAATTGCAGTGCTGGATGGGGATATCCAGATACTTTACGATCTTAGGCTCGGTAGCCATCACTTCGATAAATTCGTCGTCGATTTCGTCAGGATAGACATAGTGGACACGGACCCATTTCAGATCTTCAATCTCGCAAAGTCTGCGCAAAAGTTCCGGCAGAAGACGCTTGTGGCCCGGAAGATCTGTACCGTAGCGGCTGGTATCCTGTGCTACCACGATCAGTTCCTTTACACCGCTGTCTACCAGCAGGCGAGCTTCGTAGAGCACATCGTCCATCTGACGGCTGCGGAACTTGCCGCGGAGATAAGGAATAATGCAGTAGGAACAGCGGTTATCACAGCCCTCTGCAATTTTCAGGAAAGCATAATGCTCCGGTGTGGTGACGATGCGGCCCGTCTCCTGCTCAGGAGCGTCGATAGAGCCAAAGTCAAATACAGCTTCGTCATTCAGCAGTGCTTCAATAGCAGGTACGATCTCTGTATAGCTTCCAGTGCCCAAAACACCGTCAACCTCCGGCATTTCGTCCAGAATCACTTGCTGATACCGCTGAGAAAGACATCCGGTCACCAGAATCTTGCCCACCAGGCCCTCTGCTTTCAGAGCTGCAGTCTGCAAAATGAAGTCAATGGCTTCGCTTTTTGCAGAATCAATGAAACCGCAGGTGTTGATAACCACAACGTCGCTGCCCACAATGTCACCTTTGACAGTATGTCCGGCTTCCTGCACACGGTACATCATCCGTTCGCAGTCCACCTGATTCTTGGCGCAGCCAAGGGAAATAAATCCAATATTTGCCATATATTAAAAATCCTCATAGTCTTCGGAATCGAAGGATAATTCATTCAGTACACGCCGGATGGTGCCATAACTATGGCCCCGGCGAATCAGGGCATCCACTGCCCGCTTAATTTGTTTCGAATCAGAATCTTCATCCAAGCGAGATCGAAGAAATGCTTCGATCTTCTCACACTGGTCAGGATACTCTGCCAACGCTTCCTCCCAATAGGTTTTGGGAATCCGTTTTTCATATAACGCCTGCTTTGCCCGAGCAAGACCGTAACCCTTGGAAATGCAGGAATGGACCACCTGTTCCGCAGTGGCGCGGTCATCCACCAGATGGAGTTCTTCCATCCACTGAACCGCATCTTTGGCCTGCTGCGGGTCCTCTCCTTTTCGCACCAATCGCTGCTCCAAATCCTTTTTGGAGACACTGGAAGCGGATACGATCCGTACAGCACGCATTTTTGCAGACATTTGCCCTGCGGCAGTTAACAGGTTCTGGTATTCCTCTTCAGACAATTCCTTTCCGGTGTACAGGCCAAAGTCTTCCACCGTCTGCCGGTATAATCCCAGTTTCGTTCCATCCTCAAAGGCAACCCAGTAGCGTCCTGCCCTGTCCGGAGCATTTTTAACGGAATCAATCCTCATCGTCGAAATCGTCAGCGCTTACGGCAACAGCCTTTTCTGCTGCCTTGGCAGGTGCCTTGGGGGTACCGCCGTTCAGCTTCCAGAGATTCTCGCGAACCTGTGCCTCCACGGATTCCGCAATCTCGGGATTATTGATCAGGTATTCCTTCACAGCATTGGCACCCTGACCAATACGGTCATCACCCATGGAGAACCAGCTGCCGCTCTTCTGGACGATATCCATTTGAACCGCCAGATCCACCAGTTCACCCCACTTGGAGATACCCTGACCGTACATGATCTCGAATACCGCTTCCTTGAAGGGAGGTGCTACCTTATTCTTGACCACCTTAACGCGGGTCTTGTTGCCGATCACATTGCCGCCTTCCTTGATGGCTTCCACACGGCGCACATCCAGGCGGACGGAAGAATAGAACTTCAGCGCATTACCACCGGTAGTGGTTTCAGGATTGCCATACATGACACCGATCTTCATACGCAGCTGATTGATGAAGATAACAACGCAGTTGGTCTTGGCAATGGTACCAGCCAGTTTACGCAGTGCCTGAGACATCAGTCTTGCCTGCAGGCCAACAAAAGTGTCACCCATTTCGCCTTCGATTTCCTGCTTGGGTACCAGTGCGGCAACAGAGTCCACGACAATGGCATCAATGGCGCCGGAACGAACCAGTGCATCGGTAATCTCCAGCGCCTGCTCACCGGTATCAGGCTGGGAAACCAGCAGGTTATCGATATCCACGCCCAGTGCGGAAGCGTATACAGGGTCCAGTGCATGTTCTGCATCCACGAAAGCCACTTCACCACCCCGCTTCTGAGCCTCTGCCAGAATGTGCAGAGCCAGGGTAGTCTTACCAGAGGATTCAGGACCATAGATTTCAATAATTCTACCCTTGGGAACACCACCGATGCCAAGGGCGGCATCCAGTGCCAGAGAACCGGTGGGAATCGCCTCAATATTCATTTCAGGGCGGTCGCCCAAACGCATAACGGTACCCTTGCCGAAGCTCTTATCGATCTGGTTCAGGGCTGTCTGCAGAGCTTTTTTCTTATCAGATGCAGGGGTAGGTGCTTCATAAGCTGTCTTTTTTGTTGCCATACTACTCTTCCTTCCTGCCGTACCTCGCCAGCACGGCTCTTTCTCTGTCGTTATAGTCTCTGGCGCGTTCCAGAACAGTATATCCGTGTTCTTCCAAAATCCGGCAAACATCGTCACCCTGGGTCTCACCAAACTCAAAAGCCAGATAACCGCCAGGTTTCAGTGCCGGAGCAAAGTTCTTTGCGATGGAACGATAGAAATCCAAGCCATCCTCGCCACCGAAGAGGGCCAAATGAGGCTCATACTCTGAAACACTTTTCGGAAGTTCCTTCATTTCATCCGCCGTAATATAAGGGGGATTGGATACGATCAAATCAAATTTTCCAAGAAACGGAAATGCAGGCTTCAGGGCATCTGCCGCAACGCAGCGCACCCGTCCGCTAAGTTTATTTAAGGCCACATTTTCCTTGGCCACAGCCAGGGCATCCTGGCTGATATCTGCCAGTGTCACCTTTGCATCCTTGACCCGGCTGGCAACTGCCAATCCGATACAGCCGCTGCCGCAGCACAGGTCCAGAATCCTGGGGTCCTTTTCCAGAAACAGTGCCTGGCGGATGGCCAGTTCTGCTACTGCACAGGTATCATCCCGGGGAATCAGAACTTTAGGGCTGACCCGAAGCGGCAGACCGTAAAATTCCCACTGACCCAGAATGTAGGCCATAGGCTCCTGGTCCAGCAGCCGCTGTAATCCGGCTTCCACGCCCTTCACAATTTCTTCGGAAGCATACATATCCCGTTCCGCCAAAAACTCGGCTTGCGTCTTACCGGAAACATGGCAGACCAACATTCGGGCCATGACACCTGCATCCTGTGTATTCTCTGTTGCCAGCAACGCCCGGCGGGTATCCAGATAGAGATCACCGTATTTTTTTACCATCTGTCAGCGCCCTCCTGTTCCGGAAGAACCGCTTCCACAGCTTTGATGGCCACCTCAATCATGGAATCGTCAGGCTCGTTTGTAGTAAAATTCTGCATCCACATACCGGGAGCGGACAGCATCCGGGTAAAACGGTTATCCTTCCGTCCGCACCAACGGTTGATTTCGTAAGTAATGCCCACCACGATAGGCAGTAGCAGCAGCTTAAAGGCGATCATCAGGAGCCGGTAACCAAAGGTACCCCGGATAGCTTCCAAACCAGGAACCACATTCAGCAGCGCAGAGGATGCCACGCTGAATACCAGAATAGAGATTACCATGACAATCAGCAAGAAGCTGGTGCCACACCGGGGATGCAGCCGGGTCTGGATTCGGACATTCTCTACCGTCAAGGGCAGTCCTGCCTCATAGCAGCGAATGGTCTTATGTTCTGCACCGTGGTAAGAGAAGACTCGCTTCATTTCCTCCATCCGGGAAACCAGCAGCATATAGCCCATAAAAATGACCATACGCACGATGCCTTCCACCAGATTGATACCCACGGTACTGCTGATCCAGTTGTCAAAAAATCCGCCGATGATCATAGGCAGCAGGAAAAACAGGCCAATGGACAGCCCCAATCCCAAAAACACGGCAATCCAGATGATCGCCTGCTGGAACTTTTCATTTCCCAATTTCTTTTCCAGCCACTGATCCAGCTTGGAGGGTTCCTCCTGATATTCCTCAGGAGCCAGATCCACGCTGCGCATCAGAGCCTTGACACCGGTGACCTGTGCATCAAAGAAGTTGAAAATACCTCGAAAAAAAGGCCAGTTTTTAAAGGATTTGGGAGGATTTATCTTTCTGGGAGTCACTTCCAGTGTCAGCCCGTCTTTGCCTCGGACCACTATGGCATCTTTCTCAGGACCGCGCATCATAATACCTTCAATGAGGGCCTGACCGCCGATCATGGTTTTAAATTTTTCACAGCATTGCTGTTCTTTGTTCTGCATAGTATCGTAAAATCTCCTTCAGAACGCTGGTGCGTTCCTGCGTTGGGTTATCAATGGGCTGCCGGAAGACGGACTGTTACCAATGTACCGCCGCCTTCTGCATTTTCCAGCGTCAGGGTGCCTCCGTGCATCTCCACGATCTCATCGCAGACCGCAAGGCCGATGCCGGTTCCCCGAACACTGGAACTGCCCTTGTAAAATTTCTTTTTCACCAGAGGGATTTCGTCCTCCGGGATACCGGGACCAAAGTCCCGAATGCGAACCACCACTTCATTGTCTTCAAAACACATTTCGGTTTCGATCCGCTTACCTGCCCCGCCATGCTTGGCGGCGTTGTCCAGAATATTCAGGAACACCTGACGTAAACGCTGAGGATCACAGGGAATTTCAGGAATGTCCTGATCATTGTCAATATAGTGCAGTTGGATGCCATCCTGAGACAGACGGCTGCCGTACATAAAAACCGTATCTTCATATTCTGCCCGGAGGTCAGTTGTTTCCACAGCAAGTGTCATGCGTCCATCCTGCATCCGGGTAAAGTCCAGCAGGTCCATAACCATTTCTGTCAGACGCTTTGCCTCGCTGGAAATGATCTTCATGCCCTGCCGGGTATCGGCATCCATATTTTCATCTGCCAGCAATGTTTCACTCCATCCGTTGATCACTGTCAACGGCGTACGAAGCTCATGAGAAAGCTGGGAAATAAATTCTGCCTGCATCTTCTCATTTTGTGCAATCTTGCTGGACATTTCGTTGATTGTCTCTGCCAGTTCACCAATCTCATCTTTGTAAGGCGTCTTGATCTGAACACCATAGCTGCCAGATGCGATGCGCTGGGCTTTTTCCGTAATCTCCGCGACCGGGTTCATAATAGACCGTAAGTAATAGTAACTGCTGCACATAACCACGATCAGCACACCAAGCAGCGCCAGCATACTGATAGCGCCTACCAGTATGATCTGTTTATCCACCTTCTGTACCGATGTCACATACCGCAGAACACCAATTACTTCGCCGTTGCTGAAAATCATGGGGCTGGAAACCGCCATGATCCGTTCCCCCGTGTTGGGGTCTTTTCCCATGTAGGGCTCAGGATAACGGGTCTCCACGGCCTTCTGAATCTCAGGAGTACTGGGTGCCTTTCCAGCCCACTGACCGTAAGAGGAGGCCACCAGATCTCCCTGTTTGTTGATAAACTGGAGTTCGATGGTATCCTTATCCTCAAAGGTCCGGGCATAGGTGATGCAGGACTGATAATATTCGTTATAGGTCTGGTCAATATAGTCGGCAAAGAACTCGGTCGTGGTTCTTGCCCGATATTTCATATCCGCCTCCATGGTGGAATAGTAATAAGCCGCAAAAGAGGCAGTGACAGCCATCACACAGACCAGTCCAAGTGCGATAACAACGCTGGCAGTATTCAGCAGCCAGCGCTTGCGCAATCCGCCGATTTGGAACAGCTTTTTAATGTCCATCCGCCTTATGCGCCCCACTTATAGCCAAGACCCCAGACGGTAGTAATGTAGGTGGGGTTCGCGGTATCATCCTCGATTTTAATACGCAGACGTCGGATATTCACGTCTACGATCTTCAGTTCGCCCTCATAGTCCCGTCCCCAGACTGCAGCCAGAATATCCTCGCGGGACAGTGCACGACCCGGATTCTGCATAAACAGCTTCAAAATAGCATATTCCACCTGAGTCAAACGAATACGGGTACCATTCTTTTCCAAAGTATGGTTTCGGGTATTCATCACAAACGGCCCCTGAGTCAGAAGTTCAGAACTGGCTGAACTGTCACCGCCGATACGGCGGTAAAGAGCATCGATACGGGCAGTCAGTTCCGCAGGAGAGAAGGGTTTGGTAACATAATCATCGGCGCCGGTCATGAGACCCGTGACCTTATCCATTTCCTGTGTCCGGGCAGTCAGCATAATAATGCCCATCTGCTTATTGGTAGCCCGAATCCGGCGGCAGACCTCAAAACCATCCATATCTCCGGGAACCATGATATCCAGAATGGCCACTCCGGCATCCGGATTTGCCGCTATGGCATCCAACGCCTCCTGACCGTTTCCGGCTTCGATCACATCGTAGCCCGCACGCTTCAGATTGATCACCACGAAACTGCGGATATTCTGTTCATCTTCCATGATCAAAACTTTTTTCATACCACATTTCTCCCTCTCAGGTTTCTCCTGTCTGCCAATCCTGTCGGACAAGGCAGAAGGATTCGATTAAATGTTCCTCTGTGATTCCAAATTCCGCTGCAGAGGACTCCAGCTTTGCAGCATAAGCCACACCCTCTGCGCGGTGCAGCGCAAAGCGACCGTCTTCCACTGCATTTTCATCCCGGTCTCCACCGGTAAATACATACAGGGTAAACAGGCCTGTTGCCTCCTGATAGCTTTCATCCCAGATGTAGAAGGAATAAATACCCTCATTCTGATCCACCGTGACCCGCCCGGCCCAGGCGCTGCTGAGCTGGAGATACCAACCGCCTACATAGTGGTGGAAGGTAAACAGCTTGTCCGTTTCCAAGCCATCTTCATTAACAGAGAACCAGCGAAGCAAGAACTTCTGTGATTCATCCTCCCAATTGGAAATTGGTTTCATCGTAATCAATCCGGGAAGTTCCATCACACCATCATTGTCCAGATCATCGGCGTAGACATAGAAGTTTCGCAGGGTACTGATGCTGGCTTCAAAGTCAGAAGATGCTGACAGATTCGTAAAGCGGCTATCTTTCAGAGTGAAAATATCTGTCACAATCGCACTTTCTTCCACAGAAGATCCCACATACACTGCCGGTTTGCCCCCCTGCAAGATACCGGTAGTGATTCGACGGACATTGGAGACATCCGTGGAAAGTTCAGTCTCCACCGAACGGGTTATCTGCTTGTTCTTACAGCTGTATAGCACTGCCATCCCCCGCTGGGTTTCGGCTTCACCTGGACGAAGCACCATCAATTCCCTTCTGCCATTGCTATCCAGATCACAGGTCAAAAATTTGGAATATCCATTCAGCAACAGAAGCTGCGCATCCTGATCGTGGAAACTATAAACCGCAACACTGCGCAGAATCTGGTCGCTTACCTGAAAGCCAATAACAAGTTCACAGCCCGGTTCTTCATCAAATTCTACGTATTCCACCTGTTCAAAATTCAGGCCGGTGATGCCGATGGTTTCCATAGTGCGGACACGTCCATCGGCTTCCTGAGAGAAGATCAACACCTGCAGAGGCTTGTCGGCAGCGCCCTTGGCAAAAACAAGATACTCCTCTACTCCATCGCCATCCAAGTCCGCCATTTGTACTGTCTGCTGATTTTCTCCAGACTGTGGAGAAGAAAAAGTCAGACCGTACATAGCTGTGTCGATAGCAGACTGCAATTCCTTATATTCTTCCGAGCGTTTCGGCAGCACATACATATCCTCCACCGTCCGCATGGAGCAGCCGGATAGAAGCAATGCCGTTAGTAACCCTGCCAGAAGTATTATTCTCTTTTTCACGGCATCAGCTCCCTTCAATCGAATATTATAGCACAATTGTTTACAAAAGGGAAGTTATTTTACGACAACATTTCCCTCGCCCAGAACATTTTTCAATTCCCGCAGCATGGACTCCGTCAGATCGCATCGCGTGCCACGCCGCTGCCGGGTGTCTGCAAAGAACAGTACAACATTGCAGCTTCCAGGGAACATATTCAGGATTGCCTTCACTTTTCGGCAGCGGAAATCCTGTTCGCTGTCCAGTCGCAAATATAGCGTTCCGCCAGAAACAGTCTGATGAGCAGTTTGTGTTTCCCGTTTAGGCTCCGGATCACCGCTTGCATAGTCCGAAATAGGACGAGCCCGGTTCACCACGATCTGCGGTTCTTTGTCTTCCCGCATGGACAGTCGTCCCACAACTACCACCGGGCTATTTTCCCGGAGATAGCCGCCATACTGGTTCAGCACATTGGAAAACGCCAGCATTTCCATAGCTGCCGTATCGTCCTCGATGGTAACATAGGCCATCATGGAATTGCTGCGGGTCGTTTTCATCTTCACAGACTGGACGATGCCCGCTATGCTGACGATCTGGTCATCCTCATAATGGGCCTCTTCATCCATCAGCTTGGCAATGGGAACTACATGGGTATTGCGAAGGTAGGGTCGGTAATCATCCATGGGGTGGCCGGAAATATAGATACCCATGGTTTCCTTCTCCATTGCCAGAAGGTCTGTTTTATTCATTTCCTTCAGGTAAGGAATGGGCATGGATGCGGAAGAATCCTCCTCCAGCATGCCAAAGAGTCCCATCTGGCCTTCCAGATTCTTTTTTCGGGAGGATGCCACACTGTCCATCATGGCTTCATAGACCTTCAGCAATGCAGCACGGGTATGTCCAAAACAATCGGCAGCGCCGCATTTGATAAAGTTTTCCATGGCGCGCTTGTTGAGTTCTCCCTCTCCCATGCGCTCCAGAAAATCCTCCAGAGATCTGAAGGCCCCACCCTCCTTGCGCTTTTTCACCATAGAACGGATCAGGCCGCGGCCCACATTTTTTACGGCACCCAAGCCAAACCGGATGGCATCCCCTTCCACGGTAAACTGATCTTCTGAATGGTTAATATCCGGAGGCAGTACAGGAATCCCCATTTCCTTGCACTCCGCGATATATCCAGAGATCTTCGTTGCGGAGTCCAGCACCGAAGTCATCAATGCCGCCATGTACTGACGGGGATAGTGGCATTTTAAGTAGGCTGTCTGATAGGCTACTACCGCATAACACACAGCATGGGCTTTGTTAAATGCATAGTTTGCAAAATCGACAATTTCATCGTAAATAGACTGAGCCACTGCTTCCGAAACACCATGTCCAATGCAGCCGGTAATGTTCTGATCCGGATCTCCGTAGACAAAGACTTTGCGTTCCGCCTCAATAACCTTCATCTTCTTTTTGGAGATGGCACGGCGGATGTTATCCGCCTGACCCATGGTATAACCACCCAGAGACCGAAAAATCTCAATAACCTGCTCCTGGTACACGATACAGCCATATGTGACCTTCAAAATCGGTTCCAGCAGCGGGGTTTTATAGGTAACCTTCCGGGAATCCAGCTTGTTGGCGATGAACCGGGGAATAGAATCCATGGGACCGGGACGATACAGCGCCACGATTGCCGTAATATCTTCAATGGAACTTGCCTTCATATTGACACAGACACCGGTCATGCCGGCAGATTCCAGCTGGAAAACACCCTGGGTCTTGCCCTCTGTCAGCATTTTAAAGGTTTCCGGGTCATCGTCCGGCACCTTATCCATCCGAAAATCCGGGTCAAGCCGCTGGATCTGCTCCTCCGCATCCCGAATCACCGTCAGGTTTCGCAGTCCCAGGAAATCCATTTTCAGAAGGCCCAATTCCTCGATGGTGGTCATAGTGTACTGTGTTACAATGGTGTCATCGTTCCGGGAAAGAGGCACATAACTAAACACAGGGTCTGCCGTGATCACCACACCCGCAGCATGGGTGGAAGAATTTCGGGGCATGCCCTCCAGAGAGCGTGCGGTATCAATCAGCAGCTTTACGCGCTCATCTGCGTCATACATCTGCTTCAGCTTAGGACTAACCCGCAGTGCTTCTTCCAGCGTGATGTGAGGCGTTCCTGGGACCAGCTTGGCTACGATATCCGTTTCCGCGTAGCTGAAATTCAGAGCGCGGCCCACATCCCGGATGGCACCTCTGGCTGCCATAGTGCCGAAGGTGGCAATCTGCGCCACATGGTCTGCACCATATTTGCGCATAACATATTCAATGACTTCACCACGGCGTTCCTGACAGAAGTCCGTATCAAAGTCAGGCATACTGACGCGCTCCGGATTCAAAAAGCGCTCAAAAATCAGCGCATATTTCATGGGGTCCACTTCCGTAATATGCATACAGTAGGCCACAATGGAGGCGGCACCGGAACCACGGCCGGGGCCTACCGGGATTCCCTGCTCTTTCGCGTAGCGGATAAAGTCCCAGACGATCAGATAGTAGTTGACATAGCCCATTCGGCTGATAACGCCGATTTCATATTCCAACCGGTCCAGGTATTCCTCCGGGGGATTCTCATAGCGCTCCCGAAAGCCATCATAGCACAGCTTTCGGAAATATTCCTCGTTGGTGTATCCCTCAGGAACCGGGAAGGAAGGAAGATGGTATTCGTGAAAGATAAATTCCAGATTGCAGCGGTCCGCGATTTTGACCGTGTTCTCAAAAGCCTCATCACAGTTCGGGAACAGTTGACGGAGTTCTTCCTCGCTCTTTACATAAAATTCCTCCGTCTGGAACTTCATACGGTTGGGTTCATCCACCGTTTTTCCGGTCTGGATGCACAGCAGGACGTCCTGCATTTTGGCATCCTCCCGGCGCAGATAGTGGGCATCATTGGTAACAACCAGCGGAAGTCCTGTCTCCCGGGCAAGACGCATTACCCCCTGATTCACAGGGCGCTGTTCCTCGATGCCGTGATCCTGCAATTCAAGGTAGAAATTGTCCTGACCAAAGATGGAAGATAAATTCAGGGCATATTCTTTTGCCGCTGTGTAATCCTCTTCCATCAGATACTGAGGAATTGCACCTGCAAGACAGGCAGATAAAGCAATGAGTCCCTCATGATATTTTTCGAGCAAGTTCAGATCGACACGGGGCTTGCCGTAGAAGCCATGAATAAAGGCCTCCGACACCATCAGGCAGAGGTTTTCATAGCCCTTACGGTCTTTGCACAGCAGGACCAGATGATAAGGGTCATTGTCAATGCCATGGACCCGGTCCGACATATTTCGGCGGGCCACGTACACCTCACAACCAATGATTGGCTTAACTCCGGATGCCTTGGCAGCTTTATAGAAGTCAATGCAGCCATACATGACACCATGGTCGGTAATGGCAACAGCCGTCTGTCCCAGCTCCTTGACCCGGTCCATCAGGCCATCGATCCGGCATGCACCATCCAGCAGGCTGTACTCACTATGCAGATGTAAATGGACAAAACTCATGAAAGCATCTCCTTCGCCATCTGTACCAGCTTCTTCATGCGGTTATTCATGGCCGGCTTGGTAATGGGCGGCTCCATCATGGCAGCCAGTTCGCTTAAGGATGCGGAAGGGTTCTTCTCCCGTGCCATTGCCGCCTGCTTCATCTTATCGGGCAGTTTTTCCAGCATCCCCGCCTCTTTCAGCACACGAATCGCACTCAGCTGCTCCTGAGCTGCCTCCACTACCTTGGAAGTATTGGCATCATCGCAGTTACAGCGGCGGTTCACTTTGTTGTTCAGTTCCTTTTCCAATCGGGTCTCCATGATGGACATGGCAGCCACCGGGGCGCTGAGATAGGTCAGGAAATCCGAAATCTGCTCACTTTGCTTGATATAAAGCACCTGTCCCCCGCCCCGTTTTGCGCTTTTGGGAAGGAATGTCATAACCTCCCGCATCAGCACATCCGTTTCCCGCGCCACGCTCTGGTGGGTTGTGGAAATCTCCATATGGTAGCCCTTCACCGGGTCTGTTACACTACCGCCGGCAAGGAAGGCCCCCCGCAGGAACGCCGCCTTGCAGCAGTCATTTTCAATTACCGGGAAATTCACATGGAGAGATACGGTATCCTCGGGATGAAAGCCAAAAGACTCCATAATACAGGTTATCTTTTCTTCATCCCAGATTTGAAATACCAGTTTTCCCGGCGCCGCAAGACTGGGATAGCTGTCAAAACTCAAATTAAATGCTTTTTTGAAGAGTTTGGGGAGAATATAGGCGAACTCCCGACTCTCTGTAATAATTTTTATGGAATCGGCAGCAAAACTGTTGCAGTACAGCAAAACACCAAAACACTCCGCCAGTGCACAGCATTGCTTTCCGGGAAGAATACGGCAGACCTCCGCTTTGGCTGCTGCGGAGAAAGATATGGCCATAAGGAGGCCTCCTTTCTATTTACCAGATTCTGACTTCGGGTTCAATACGAATACCGGAGTTTTCAAAGACTTTATCGGAAACCTCCTGCAGCAGCTTCCTGACATCAGCTGCCGTTGCGCCGCCCATATTGACGGCAAAGCCGGCATGTTTTGTGGAAATTGCCGCTCCGCCAACCTGATAGCCTTTCAGTCCGGCCCCATCAATCAGAGCAGCGGCATAACCACCCACAGGACGCTTAAAGGCAGATCCTGCAGATGGCAGATCCAAAGGCTGGGAAGCAGAACGCTTTCCAATCAGCTCCTTCATCCGTGCCTTGATCTCCTCAGTATTGCCTTTGGTCAGACAGAAGTCCGCACTGATGACGATGTCACCGGTTTCTTCCAAAATGCTGTGACGGTAAGAAAATTGCATTTCCTCCTTGCTCAGAAAACGCAGATTTCCTGCCCTGTCCATTACCTCTACCCGCTCACAGATCTGGCAGATTTCTCCACCATAGGCTCCGGCATTCATATAGACGCCGCCGCCGACACTGCCGGGAATACCATGGGCAAACTCCATTCCGGATAGTCCCAGGTTAGCAGCAAACACAGCTGCCCGACTCATTGTTACACCTGCCATCACGCGAATGCTTGTTTCATCCAGCTGTTCCATACCGTCCAGGCAATCTTTCAGACAGATAACAAGGCCCTTCATGCCTTCATCGGGGGCCAGCACATTGGTTCCTGCTCCTAAAATAGCAGTTTTACAGTCCAATAAAGTGGACGCTTTTAAAAGTTTTGCCAATTCCTCTCTGGATTTTGGGAAAGCCATCACTTCGGCTCCACCACCAATACGGAAAGAGGTATGCTTAGACATGGGTTCCTGAAAGGAAAGTTCCATTTCCGGCAGCAAAGCAGAGATCTTCTGCTGTAATTCGGTCAATTCAGTCATAAACGCCTCCGGGTGTATAGTTTTTTACAGTATAACATATTCCCGTGCAATATGCAATTATTACAGGGTCAAAATTATTGCAAAAATAAATCCGGCGTATCATTACGCCGGATTTTTAGGTTCCCTTCCCTCGCCAAAGGTTCGGATCATTTCCCGTGTTAAACTAATACCGTCGTCCTGAACCGGAAGTGCATGGCGGTCATGCCATTGCGCCAACGCAAGCTCTGTCTCGTCAATGCGGATTTCGTCTTCCCCATCCAGGTCACAGTAAAAGCCCATCAGTATATTGCCGTCAATACCCCAGGGCTGGCTTTTGTAGTAGCGCAGATTCTTCACCCGGAGGCCCACTTCCTCCATGACCTCCCGGTGCACCGTTTGCTCTACAGTTTCGCCAATTTCTGTGTAACCGGCAAGAAGGGCATAATTGGTATAGCCCCGCCCGGCGTATTTGCTCATCAGCAGACGGTCTCCGTCCGTAACTGCCACGATGACCGCAGGAGAAATCCTGGGAAAGATCAAATTACCGCACTGCGGGCAGCGCATCATCCGTTCCTTGGTATCATGCACCGTTTTGCTGCCGCATCGGCCACAGAAGCGGCTGGTGCGGTACCAATTGTATAAGTGCCATGCCGTCATGCAGGCATAACACTGTTCCTTTGACTCATAATACCGAAAAGACCGGGCAGGTTCATACGTGTAGGAAATTTCCGGACAACTGCCTCCAACTCCCATCCACAGGAAGTAATTGACTTCATGGATGCGGAAAACATATTGCAGCCCCTTTTCCTGCCACTTATCCCACCGCTGATCATCTGCCCATTTCTGTACCTGCTCCACTTTAGGCAGAGACAAGCAATTGTCAGCTTCCTTTTGTACCAAAATCTTATTATCCGAAACACAAATTACGATATCTTCCGCTCGGGGCATTGTATGGCGAAATTCATTTTCCAATCTTCCAAATTCCAGATCCTGTAACATGGAATCACACTCTTTTCTACGAATTTACCTTTATTATACATGGAATGACTGAACACAGCAACAAAAAAGTGCAGCTTTTTTCAAGCTGCACTTTTTGCAGTTAAAACATTCCCATCAGGCACTGAACTGCCAGATACAATCCCAACGCACTGACCACGGGAGCAGCCTTCGCTGCAGGACCGGAGGCCAGGCGGTCTGCCATGGAGGAAAACAGCCATGTAGTAGCCGTAAAGAGGATACCGCCCAGGACGCCCAGCTTCACCGCTTCCCCTGCACCTACAAAGCAGGCTGCAAAAGGCAGCAGTCCGAAAGTAAGCGCGGAGAAAACAGGGATGCAAATATAGCAGCGCTTGGCATCAGGAGCCATATAATAATCCAGCACCAAAGCTACCAGAGAGATCAGCACCATATTGGGTGCATCCAGCAGCGGGAGAATCATCCGGGGTGCAAAGGTACGCACCAAGACTGCAGTCAGCAGAACCGCGGACAGAACAGCAACCAGCAGCGTATTCAGGGTATAGGTATTTTTCTTCATGATTTAACCTCCCCAACTTGTGGCAGCAGATACGGCGTCCGCTCCGGTCACATAAGCCACTGCGGAGTTGACACAGCGGACAACTGCCTTGGATGTAACGGTGGCACCGGTAATGCCATCTACCTCTACGCTGTCACCTTCGGTCTCTGCCGCAGCGGTCGCACCGCTGAAGGCATCTGCGCCATGAGCAGCAACAGCGAAACTGCCGGACTTATTCAGAAACTGAGCCAGGAAAACATGGTCCGTCAGAGCTCTGCTGCCAAGGCCCAGGGTTTCATGGGCCTCCAGAACCACCAGACCGGTGACCTTTCCCTCATTGTTAACGCCTACAACCACGGTCATTTCATCAGCATAGCCGTAAGTAACTGTTTCTACAACAAAACCGTTTTCTGCCTTATGAACAGAACGGATGTTGACATCTTCACCAGTATAGGGCTCTACTGTAAAGGTTTCGCTTCCGGGAAGCAGGGTCTGCATCAGCCAGAGGTGCTCTTCCTGGGCATTCTTAGCTGCAATACCATTTAAGCCAAAAGAGGCGCCAAAGAGCACCAGCACGGCCAAAGTCAAAGCAATTACAATTCTTTTCATTTTACAGCGCCTCCCTTCTTGGTACCAAAGCGGCGCATGGCAGTATGGCGGTCAATGAACCAGACAAATGCGTTCATGATCAGGATGGCATATGTAACGCCCTCCGGGAACAGGCCATAGTACCGGAACAGAACTGTCAGAATGCCACAGCCAATACCATAGATCACATGACCCACAGGAGTGGCAGGGGAAGTGGCATAGTCTGTTGCCATGAAGATAGCACCCAGCATCACACCGCCGGAGAACAGGCTGTAGAGCATCCAGTCAACGGGAGCATCGGTCTTGTGGAAAATCAGTGTTGCAATCGCCACTGTACCCAGATAGGCGGCAGGAATGCGGATGGAAATCACCTTACGATACAGAAGATATGCGCCACCAGCCAGCAATGCCAGCGCAGAGATTTCACCGATGGAGCCGGGGCAATTACCCAGGAACATATCCAGAACAGATTCCTCAGGCAGCGCAGGCATCACCATATGGTGCAAAGGTGTTGCGGCAGTAATGCCATCCACACCGGTATACCGGGTCAAACCCACAGGCCAGATCAGCAGCAGGAAAGCACGGGCTGCCAGAGCAGGGTTGAAAATATTCTGTCCAAGGCCGCCGCAAAGGCACTTTACAACGGCAATGGCAAATACACTGCCCAAAGCTGCCTGCCAATAAGGAACAGTATGGGGCAGTGTCATAGCCAGCAGCAGGCCGGTTACGATGGCACTGCCGTCTACAACGGTATTTCTGGTCTTTGTAACCACGCTGTACAGCCATTCGGTGACGATAGCAGCGCCAATACAAACAGATGTTACTGCCAGTGCACGCAAACCAAACTGCCAGATACCCACTGCCAATGCGGGCAGCAGAGCCAGCACCACATCCATCATGATGCGGTTGGTTCGGAAATTACCTCGAATATGAGGGGAAGAAGCAACCGTCAATTTCATTTTGCACTTGCCTCCCTTACCATTTGTTTACCCTTGCGGAAGCGCTCCACCAGAGGCAGCTTGCCAGGGCAGGTAAATGCGCAGCTTCCACACTCAATGCAGTCCAGTACATTCAGGCGCTTCAGCTCCTCCACCTTTCCGGCATTGGTAAAGCGATACATATACAGAGGATGCAGCCGCATGGGACATACGGAAACACATTTGCCGCAACGCAGGCAAACAGGATTCTCCGCTGCGCCATTCTGATCTTTTAACAGACACAGAATAGAATTGGTTGCCTTGATAACAGGAACAGCCAAATCGCTCTGGGCAATACCCATCATAGGACCACCGCTGATGACACGCTCCGTCTTATCATGCAGACCGCCGGCAACCTCAATCAGGTCATGGAAAGGTGTACCGATGCGCACGATAAAGTTCTGAGGTTCTGCAATGGCCTCGCCGGAGATGGTAACAATTCTCTGAATCAGAGGCATACCCAGACGAACGGCACGATAAATCGCTGCATAGGTAGAAACATTAAAGACTGCACAACCTACGGAAACGGGCAGCTGTCCAGGGGGCACTTCCCGCTTTGTCAGCGCCTGAATCAGCTGCTTTTCTGCACCCTGGGGATAACGGGTAGGCAGAACTGCCAGTTCGATACCGGGATAGTCTTTCAAAATGCTGTTAACCTTAGCAATGGCTTCTGCCTTGTTATCTTCTACTGCCAGAATGGCACGATTGGGCTTCAGAACCTGCTTCAGGATCTGCATGCCTTCCAGCACATGCTCAGGATCGGTACGCAGCAGAGAATCGTCAGCGGTGATATAAGGCTCACATTCACAGGCGTTTGCAATGAGGGTATCCACATTGCCCATGGCGGACAGAGCCTTTACATTACCGGGAAAAGCTGCGCCGCCCATGCCGACGATGCCTGCCTCACGAATGGCATGGAGAATGTAATCGGAATCCAGCTGCTCCAGAGGCAGATCATTACCGGACAGAGCAACCGTTGCATCCTGAAAATCATTCTCAATAACAATGGAGTTCACCATCCGGCCGCTGGTGTGGGGCCGGGGTTCAATGGCAATAACCGTGCCGGAGACAGAAGCATGGACAGGAACGCACAAGCCTTCGCCGTCAGCGATTTTCTGTCCGCGCAAGACATAGTCTCCCACTGCCACCAGAGGGCTGCAGGGAGCGCCGATATGCTGCTGCATAGGGAGCACTACCTGTTTGGGAGTAATGGAATGGAATGTCGTGATCTGTGTAGACATTTCTTTATTGTATTTGGGGTGGATGCCGCCAAAAAACAGGTGTTTCATTAGGTTTTCACCTCAATTAATGTTATGTTCGGATCAATTGTTCGAATTCAGGACTATAGAACCGTTTTCCTTCCCGGTCAACCCACATTGCGTGTGCATCGAAGCGTTGGATCAACTGCTGCCCCTCCTCCAAAGGAAGAACAAACAGCGCCGTAGACAGAGCATCTGCCAGTCCGGAATCTGCACATACAATGGTTACAGAGCGCCAATGTGTGGACGGATACAGGGTATTCGGGTCAATGATATGGTGGTACAGTTCCCCATCTACCACATAGGCACGCTGATAGTCTCCGCTGGTAACCATACTTCCACTGGATAGGTACAGCGTATGCAAATGTTCCTCTCCCCCATCAGGGTTTTGAACAGCCACCACCCAAGGGGTTCCGGCTTCATCTTTCGGACCTGTTGCACATACATTGCCGCCCACGCTGATCAACAGGCCGGAGGGTGCAGATTCGCAAACCCGCTGGGCTGCCCAGCCCTTGGCAATGGCACCCACATCCAGCCGCACCAGCGGATCGGAGATGAAAACGGTAGAAGCCGCTTCATCCAGAATTACTGCAGAAAGGTCCATGTGTTCTGCCGCTGCTTCCAATTGTTCCCGTTTCGGAAGATACGCATTGGCAGGATCGTTGATACCGTCGTTTCTGGCTTCGTGCCATAGCTGCAACACGCTGCCCATAGCCACATTGACTTTGCCGCCGGTTGCCTCATAAAAGGTTTTGCAATCCTTCAATAAGGCAATGATGCGTTCATCCACGTTAACAGGAGCGATACCCGCATTGTCATTGATCGTTTTTAAGTTCGCAATACCATCATAATCGTTGTAAATATCAAACAACTGATGGTATTCCAGCAATTCATCGTGGATAGACTGTGATATCGTCCGAAAGCTTTCTTCACTATCCGCTTTACCCACAATGGTTGTTACCGTGTCAAACAGGGTCAGAAACGTTGCCTGATACTGCTTTTTCTCAGTCTGGGGGGATTCCGCACAGCCGGATAGCAACATTGCAAACAACAGAATCAGGGAAACTGTTCTTTTCATTACTGAGCTGCTTTTGCGATCAGGGCCTGGAAGCCGCCGATTGCAATGGTAACAGAGCCGGTCAAATCTGCATCAGTGGGCTTTGTGCCCTCGTCCACGGCAATGCCTGCGACATCTGCCGCGGTCTTACCGGTTACATAGGAAGCGAAGGAAGCAGCCTGCTCATCCCACTCTGCAATAGCACCGCCCCAAGCTACCATACCATAGCTCTCGCCCAGCTCATTCTTGGTAGCGACAGGTGCAGTAACATCGGAGGTGATGACACCGGTTGCATCAAAGGCAACCTTTGCCTGCACAGAGTCAATGACACAGGAGGTGATAACGTCACCGTTCATGGTCAGTGCAGTGACCGTTGCATCCAGCTGAGCATTGCCTGCATTCTCAGCATCAGCGCTCTTGCTGCTGTCAATGCCGGTAACGGTAGCCAGCTTCAGACTGTCACCAGCCTGGGCACCCAGATGCTGGGCATTGGCAACGGCAGCTTCAATAGCGGACACATAGCCGCCCAGATAAATAGTGGCAGAAGAAGCCAGGTCAGAACCTGCGGGGGCCTTTCCGGTCTCGTCAATAGCACCGTTTCTCAGTTCCTCTGTAGTCTTGCCAACTGCATAGGAAGCCAGAGCAGCAGCCTGCTCATCCCACTCTGCAATGGCACCGCCCCATGCTACCATGCCATAGTTCTCACCCAACTCATTTTTTGTCTGAGGAGCAGCAGCCAGATCAGATCCAATGACACCAGAAGCATCAAAGACAACAGAAGTAGAAATGCCATCAATGATGCAATCCTGAATGACACCGTTGTCATCCACCAGAACTGCAACCATGGTTACATCGTACTTGGCTTCACCGTTTGCATCTGCGGAAGCAGACACGCTATCGGAGATACCGGTAGAAATGTACAGACCGGTCTTCAGGGTGCCTTCCGCAGCAGGAACTTCAGGTGCTTCTGTCTCAGGCGCTGCGGGAGTAGTCTCCTGAACACTCACCTCGTGACTGCCAACAGGACAAGTGCATTCCGTATAATACACCACAGGGGTGCCAGCGCAGCCGGCCAACATGGAAGCCAGCATCGCAATCGTCAAAAACAGGGATACTTTTTTCATTTTTTTGTTACCTCCACAGATTTTTTGTGTTAATTTGACTACGGATATTATAACAGCAGTATATCTGCTTGTAAAGACGGATTTATATGACAAGCGAAATTTTCCGAAACAGATTCTACCACATCATATTTTTTCCAACAGTGACTTTATCACAAAAACTGCCCATCTGCCTTTTTGCAAGGCAGATGGGCAGTTCCCCTATTTCTTCTGATTTTTCTTTTGATTCCGTTTTGCTAAAATCAAAGTCAACACAAACGCAACACAGAGCGCAGCATACCAAACACCTGCACGAGACTCACTGCCTACCAGTGCGACAGAGAAATTTGACTCCTGTATCCCGGCAGTCAGATAGGAACCATGTACACTCGTGTCCGCTTTATGCCAGCTTTCTTCTGTTGTACATATCAGCAAAGACAGCCGTTCTTCCTGCATACCTTCCGGTATGCGAATTCGAAGCGCTGTAAGATTCTCTACTCCTGTTATGGAAACATCCCAGCATTCGATCAGCGTTTCTCCCGCCTCCAAATCTACCGTTTTCTGCGCGGGAGTGGTTTTCAATACAGCCAAATTCTCAAAGCAGCCCTCTGCCAGCATTACAGGTCGAATCCCGTCCTGCGCATCGCTTTCCAAAACTGTGCGCTTCTCCCGGTATTCCACATAAAACTCCCTGTCAAACAACACCCGATCAAAGGTATCTGCTTCTACACCCGCCCAGAAGGCATCCGCTCCCTGTTTTGGTGGAATCAGAGGAATATAGCTCGTCGGGAAAGATTCTCCCAACGTAACGTCAAACGTTCTTTCCTGACCGCCGGGATAGAAAAACCGAAGCTTTACCGTAGAGAAAGATTCCGGTACATTCTCCAATGCCAGGAACGCATCCCTTGATAAAGGTTCTGCCTGCCCGGAATAGCTGATGCCATCGATGGCTCCGATATCTTCCCCAACGCTGAAGTAGAAATTTCCGGAAACAGGCTGATCCACCTCTGTAAAACTCTGTGTCAGTTCACCCAGAATTTCGCCGATTTTCTCTGTTCCGCCATGCTGCTTCACCACGCTGCGGCAATCAGAAACCACACCGGCCGCACCTGCTACGCCGCCCATATAAGCTGCACCGGAGATAGCGCATTTCACAACATTACCGCGGATAAAACCAAGGCTTTGTCCGCTGATTCCGCCAATATATTCCGCACTGTCGGCTGCAATATCTCCCGTATTGATGCAGGCACGCACAAGTCCCATAGACTGCCAGCCAACGATACCACCGGCATTTTGCTTCTTGCAGGTTATTTGTCCCGAATTTCCGCTGTCTGTAATGACAGCTCGCAGTTCACTTTCAAAATTCAGGGAATTGTTACCGAGAATTGTCCAGTCCTCCTCGGGGTCCAGATCATTCTCCATAGCAATGGCACCGGCAATGCCGCCTGCGTTCCGGTCTGCCAAAACGTTTCCCATATTGGTACAGCCGGATACTTTACCCATCAGGTTTAAATCAGTGTCTTTGTCTGATACATCTGTAATACTTCCGCCAATGGTTTCCGATACGTTTCCAAGCGTATTCCGTATGGCATTGAGCTGACTTTGCATGGTATGCAGATTGGTGGACAGTGCCCCCATAGAGCTGTATGCCGTATTCTGCATTCCGCGAAGGGTGTCCGTCATGCCGGAAATACTGCTGCTGATAGCATTTTTTGCCGCTTGAATCGTATCCTCATCGGGAAGCTCCGGGTTTTCAATATCCGGAACCAACGAATCCATAGCATCCTGTGCATCATCAATATGATTCTTCAAATCCTCCACCTGGGTTGCGATTTGATCTCCGATGCCCTGTACATTGGACACCGTTGCACCTATTGTTCCACCCATCGCTTCAACCTGCTTCTGAAGGATCTGCAGCGCATCTTCTTCGTAGGAAATCAATGCTGTCGGCTCCAGCTGGCCGACAATGCCGCCTACTTCCTTTCTTCCCCGGACATAGCCGTAGTTTTCACAGTCTATCAGCGAACCGGACTGCGTACCGGCGATACCGCCGATATTGTAGCCCATATGCTGATATCCTATATCTGCATTATTCACACAATTTCGTATCACGCCGGAACTGATACCGGAAATGCCGCCAATATCTGTCACTGCATTGACCGCCTCAGAGCCGGTAATAGTATCCAATGTAATTTCCGACAAATCTACTGTATTCTGAGCAGAAGTGTCATTGATCTTCGCATCATTGCTTGATTCCCGAACAACACCTTTATTCTCACCAACAATACCGCCAACAAAATGACTGCCAAATACTCTGCCGTTTACCTTACAGTTGGCAATCACACCGCTGATCTCATTGATTCCTGCGATTCCACCGATATATTCGCTTCCGGAAACGGAACCGGTAACACTGCAATTGAGAATCTGACCGGCATTGCGTCCGGCGATTCCGCCTACCCGACTGCAGCTTCCACCAGGCTGAACTGTTCCGATCACCGTCAGATCCCTGACAACGGCAGTATCTGTCAGATAGCGGAATAATCCCTGATTGGAGCCTTCTTTTGTGATACTGAGTCCCTTAATGGTGTATCCGTTTCCCTCAAAGGTACCGGAAAAGGTAGGGATTCCCGAAAATCCAGTCCCGGTCAGATCAATATTGGTCCGCAAAACCACCCGCAGATTCTCACTATAAGAATCCAACCGGCATTTTTCCGCCAGAGAAAGGAAGCTCTCCACATCGGAAACAGTGTGTTTTATGACCAAAGGCTGCGATTCCTCTGCTTCTTCCGCTGCATACGCCACAGGCAGTGAGGTCAGCAGCAAAAGCAGACTCAGCAGGAACGCTGTAATTCGTTTACACACCTTCAGCACCTCCTTCTTCTTCCACCGCACCTTCCGTGCTGATGGTGGCATTCAGTTTACCGTGGAGCATGCCGTCGAACTCTGCATCCACCATACCGGAAATATAGCCACGGACATGCCCCTGTACACGAACGGTTCCAGTTGCTTCCCTGCGTTTCGGCTCTATGGTTTTGATTTTAAACTTGGTGCGTTCAATGATGGAATCACCCAAAACCAGAATCGAAGGCAGCACAAACAGAACCAAAATGATGGAAATGATCGTACCTCGGCCAATGCAGGTACCCATGATGGAAACAACCGGCTGAGCGGACATATTACCAATCAATAAGCCTGCCGCCGCCATCATAGAGCCAGACGTAAAAATCGTTGGGAATGCAGAATTCAGCGCGTGGACGATTGCTTCCTTGTGGGGCATGACCGCTTTCTTTTCCTGGTAATGGCTGGAAATAACGATGGCATAGTCAATGTTCGCACCCATCTGCAAAGCATTAACAATCAGATAGCCCAGGAAGTACAGCGGTGTTCCCGTGATCGTAGGGATGGAGAAATTGATCCAGATACTGCCCTGAATGACAGCAATCAACAGCACAGGCAGTCCTGCAGACTGGAACGTAAAAATCAGCACCACGATAACAAAGAATGCCGAGAGCAGGGAGATCATCAAATTATCCGTAGCAAAGGATGCAGACAGGTCACGGGAGCTGGTGGAATTACCCACAACATAGTAATCTCCCGGATAGTATTTTCCAACTACATTCCGGATGGTTTGCAGAAATTGGAATGTCTCCTCACTCTCCTCCGGCAGGTTCAAATAAATGACCATACGGCTGTAGTGTTCGCTTTGCATCTGATCCCGGGCCATGTCCAGCATGGAGAACATTTCATCCACTGACATTCCGTCCATACTGCCCAGACTGATATTATATTCCTCCAGCTGATCCTTCAGGAAGAGGAACATATCAAATAAAGGAACCCGGTAATCTTCCAGTCCGCCCAAAATCGCACCAAACTGGGCATTTTCTCCGGCATACACGCTGTATAAGATCTGTACAACCTCATAATCCAGACCAATCAGTTCCGAAAGCTCCCGGGGTGTCAGGGCATCCGTCAGCTTGTAACCTTCCATTGCCTCGATGCCGGACAAACCCATAGTGCTCTTGACTTCGGGCATCTGACTCAATTCATCCAGCACTTTCGCCTCCGCTTCATAGTCTCCGGACGGCACCAACAGCGCAACCATGTTACTGGTTCCAAATGTTTCCTTGATTTTAAAATAGGCATGCTGCCGTTCTGACATTTTTGCCGTCTGCAGGTCATTATAGCTATAGCAGAAGGGACAGTTGTTGGACAGATAAAATGCGCCAAACAAAGACAGAATGAACAAAGGAGGCAGCACTCTGCGCACTTTAACCGCAAATTTACCTACCAGTGTAATGTTAGGCAGCAGTTTCTTATGCTGGGTCTTATCGATGAGAGGAGAAAACAGCACCAGCAGGCCAGGCATCAGGGTAAACACGCACAGCAGACTGATTAAAATGGACTTTACCAGCACCATGGACATATCAAGGCCAATTTTAAACTTCATGAAGCTCAGTGCTGCAAGACCACTGACGGTGGTCAGCGAGGAAGCGCTGATTTCCGGGATTGCTTTTGTCAGAGCACTCACTGCTGCTTCCCGGGCGGGCTTGGTTTCATGTTCGTCGGAAAAACGGTGGCACAGAATGATAGCATAGTCAATGGCCAGTGCCAACTGCAGCACAACCGCAATGGAGTCCGAAATAAAGCTGACAGTACCAAATATAAAATTGGTTCCCATATTCAGCAGCGCTGCCGCACCAAAGGTAATCAGCAGCACCGGAACCTCCATATATGCCCGGCTGGTCATAGTCAGCACCGTCAGGACCAGAACCACCGCCACTATCAGGATCGTTCCCATTTCACTGCGCAGCATGGCATTTTCGTCATAGCCTACCAAGGTATCGATATACAGATCATACCCTGCCAATTCCTGCCGGATCATTTCAATGGCCTGCAGGCTGGATTCATCAAAATTACCACCAGTGAAATTTACATCATAAACAGCAGAGGCATCCTTATAATGTTCAACGGAGTCATCAAAGGTGACCATCATGACGCCATCTACTTCTGACAGTATGGTATGGATCTCCTGGGCTGTTTCATAAGTAATATTGGACACCATGATCCGTGCCGTTCCAAAGCTGGCAAAATTCTCGTTCATGGCAGAAATGCCCATCCGGGTTTCGGATTCCTCCGGCAGATATTTGGTCACATCGTTTTCTACATATACCCAGCCCATGGAGAATACGCAGAAAACAAAGGCGCAGAAATAGAGCAAGAAAAACACATTACGTTTGTCTATTACAAATGCTGAAAAACTTCGAAAAGCATTTCCCTTTTCTTTTTTATCCATGCGTACCTCCTGTTTTGAAACTGTGGATTCTGTTAAAATCAAACAAGTATTGATTTTTGATTTTACCCACATTATAATAAAAGATACACAAGAACTCAAGCACCATTTTTCAATGGATTTATCAATTTTAAACATATCTCTCTATTTTGTACATTTTTGGGTGAACTATATGGCAAAAGCAGAATACCGAAGCGCAATTCGTTCCCGGAAACTGATTAAAGAAGCCCTTGCCGATCTGCTTCTGGAAAAACCGCTGGATAAAATCACCGTTACCGATGTGGTCAACCGCGCCCAGATCAAATGAGGAACCTTTTATGCCCACTATGCCGATATTCCTGACGTAATCAGCCACTTGATTCAGGAAACCTTCTCCAACATCCGTGAAGTTTTGTCCCAGCAGAATATTTCTCTTCCTGAACTTCCTCATGCTCTGTTGTATCGGATTCAACTTATTTTAGAGGAGGATCTGAATTTCTACAGAAAGATTTTGAACTCCAGTGCATCCGCGCTTATGCATGAACAGCTTGTGCAGATCACCATGGAATATCTTTTACAGCACGAAGCGGAATTCGGGATTTCCAATCACGAGCAATATGTCACCACAATGCGATTCTGTGCCGGCGGTCTTTCCAGTCTGTATCGGGACTGGTTCGGCGGGCAGCTCCCCTTCTCTCTCAAAGAGCTTACCAACCGTTGTGAAGGATTATTGCTCCATACTATCCATTCGGTACTATAACAAAAACTCCCGGACGAAAATCCGGGAGTTTTGCTTATTCTTCTGTCTTTTTCCGGTATGCTTCCGGAAGCTGGCCTTCGCCGCCCATCATGGCAGTCATCTCCTCAATCCGTTCAATGGGGAAAGGGGGATTTGCCAGAGGCTTCATGGCAATAGACATGAGCTTCATGGGATTATCATCTGCCAGAACCCGGTTGGAGCTCATTTCACCGCAGCGGCGGCAGCGGTGGATAATCGCCCATTCGCCCTTATTACGGACCCAGACAGCAACAGGCTCCATAATGCCGCCGCAGTCAGATTCCCGATCACCAGGCTCGATGTCTACATGGAGAGAATGCAGGCAGTTGGGGCAATGGTTGCGGTGGTCGCTGCCGGCACCGGCAGGTACTACCAGTCGTCCACAGTTGCGGCAGGTAAAGGTTTCTTCGCAGGCATGCGTCTTATAATAACCTTTTTCGTATTGCTTTCTCTTGTTTTCACGATTCATTGCATAATTCCTCAACATTTCATAATGGATAATTCCATTATATCTAAGTTCCGGAATATGTCAATCATCCTTTTTCAGAGAGGTATTCTTCCGCAGAATGCACCGCCATAGCACCGTCTGCTGCTGCCGTAATAATCTGCCGCAGCACCTTGGTACGAACGTCACCCACTGCGAAAACTCCGGGAACGCTGGTACGGGTGGATTCGTCCGCCAGCACATAACCGGAGCCATCCAGCGCCAGCTGGTCTTTCACCAGTTCCGTGGCGGGTTTTCTGCCAATGCTGACAAAAAGGCCGTCGCATTCTACCACAGTTTCCTCTCCGGTCTGGAGATTTTGGATCACCACAGCATTCAGCTTCTCTCCATGACGCAGCTGCACAACGGCGCTGTTCCAGCGGAACTCCACATTTTCCGCTTCCATCAGAGGCTTGTGATATATCTTCGTTGCCCGTAGGGTATCCCGGCGGTGAACCAAAATCACTTTTTTTGCAACCCGGGACAGCAGCAGCGCATCCGCTGCAGCTGTGTTGCCGCCGCCCACAATGACTACCGTCTTTCCCCGGTAAAACATGCCATCGCAGGCCGCACAGTAGTTTACTCCCCTGCCGATCATTTCCGGTTCTTCCGGAACGCCCAGCTCTCTGGGACCTGCTCCGGCAGCATAAACCACAGTTTTACCATAGAAGGCACCTTCACTGGTTTCGATTACTTTGGGATCTGCCTGAAGGTTCAGCGAAAAAACCTCAGCCAGTTCCGTTTCCGCTCCGAAACGCTCTGCCTGCTGCTGCATATTTTCCGCCAGAGAAAATCCGTCGATTCCTTCTACAAAACCGGGATAGTTATCAATCTGATGGGTCAGGGCCATCTGACCACCGGCCGATAATTTTTCCAGCACAATTACAGACATTCCGGCCCGCGCCGCGTATAAGGCCGCGGTATACCCGCCGGGACCACCGCCAACGATGATCATATCATAGATTTTAGCCATACAGCTCCCCTCCTTACTGGTTCAAAGATTCTTCCAAAAACGACTCGATGCGGGCCTTGGACTCGGGAGCTACGACAGAACCCAGGTCAAAGCCATTTCGGTAAAGAACCAGCGTTGGGATCACTTCAATACGCTCCTCATTTGCCAGCTGAGGTTCCTCATCAATATTGATCTTAACTACGATCACATCTTCACGGCTGTCTGCGATTTTATCCAATGCCGGTCCGATCCGGCGGCAGTAGCCGCACCAAGGTGCCCAGAAGTCTACGAGAACGGGCTTGTCGCCCAGAATCAGTTCCTGATACTCTTTTGCATTGATATTTCTTGCTGCCATATTGACCGCTCCTTTTCTTTTTTCTTTAGTATAACCAGAGCGAATCCCTTTTTCCGTGATTTGGTCACATTTGTAAAAACAAAAAGGACATCCCTGCGGATGTCCTTTACACTATAGATGGTCTTCCCCTATTGCATTTCTGCAACTATTCTTCATTTCCATTCACAGTCCTACGGACTGCGCCCGGAAATAAAGGGACTTTCCCACGGACTAAAAAAGTGTCCACCGGACACTTTTTTACACCAGTCTGCGGACTGGTGCCGTTCTTTCAAGTCCCACATACCAAAAGAAAAGGACATCCTTTCGGATGTCCTTCTCTTTTGTAGATGCTCAACACTATAGATATTTCCGGCGAGGCGGGACTTGATAACATTATGGTGTTGCCGCCGTCGAGACCGGCGGCAAGCAGATGTCCACCGGACATCTGCATTTAGATGGGTTCAAGTCCCTTTCCCATCCAAATCAAAAATAAAAAGGACATCCACTTGGATGTCCTTTTTATTTTTGGTGGGCGAGGCGGGACTTGAACCCGCACGTCCGCAGTGAACACTAGAACCTGAATCTAGCGAGTCTACCAATTCCACCACTCGCCCGTATTTGTGCCGTCTCTTAACGACTTGCTTATATTAGCACAGGTTCTTCTGTTTGTCAACAGTTATTTTTCTTTTTTGCAATTATTTTAAATCTTTTCTCAGAAGATATCGGACAGAACCATATTTGTCCAGTTTTCTCTGTATCTGATACCCCTGTTTTAATACATTATCCAGGCTGAACCGGTTATCGGGATGGACCGTACAAAGAAGGATATGCTCCCCTTCCCGGCGAAGCTGTTCTTCTCCCATTGCGATCAGCGTTCTTTGCAGCCCCAACCCCCGATATTCCGGAAGCACTGCTGCGCTGTCCATATTGATGACGCGCAGCAGCTGCTCCTGTGTAAAGTTCAGATCATAGCCATAGTTATAATCATCCAGGCCCGGACGGAGGATATCGAAAGCTGCCGCCATTCGGTCACCGTCCATGGCGACCCACAGTTCCATTTTCCCTGTTTCCATCGCCTCCCTGACAAACTCATGGGTGTCCAGGTAAAACCATTCCTTATGGTCCATAGATTCCCGTACGGTATCCAGCAATTGGATAAACTGCTCTGTATCAGATGCTGTACCTTTTCGTATTGTCAATGCCATATATCAATCCTCATTCCACGGTTTTCAGGTAACTGCTGACACAGTAAAGAATCTGTCCGTCATAGATCACCCGGGACCAGCCCACATCTTCATTGATGCCGGTACGGCGGATCACCTCACCGTTTCTCAACTTTGCAACCACCTTGCAGGCGGGGTCCTCTGTGCTGGGCAGAGTACGCAGATTGACCTCTACCTTCGCTGTCACCTGATCGTTTACCTCTTCAAACACCGTTTCGATCTCCGGTGTCTGGGGCTCCATTACTTTTGCCGCTACCAGATACCGGGAAACAGCATAGTAAACCATATCATTATAAATCAGCTTGGACCAGCCGTTGCTGCTGACACCTACACGGGTTGCCACATCGCCTTCATAAAGCTGCATAACAATCTCAGATTTTCCGGCTTCGGTATTGGGACGGGTCCGCAGATTGACTTTCTCCTTGGCAGTAACCGTTTCTTTGACTTCCGCAAAGACCATATCCACGTCTTCTTCCCCGGAGATAGCCACAGCGGCACTGCCTTCCACCTGCTTTAAATAGCTGCTGATGGCATAGCAGGTGGTGCCGCGGTAATTCAGCTTGGACCAGCCGTTGTCACTGGTACCAACGCAGCTTGCCGTATCTCCGTTTTTCAGCTGTGCAATCACCTTCACATCCGGGTGCTCTACACTGGGAAGACTTCTCAAATTCACCGTATCCTTGGCGGTAACGGTATAGGAGGCCGGCTGGAACTGGGTCTGAATCTGCCCGCTGTCCGCCTCTCCTCCGGTACTGATACTGCTGTCATAACCATTCAGATTGGTTGTCAAGTAGCTGGAAACGGCATAGTAGACCTCTCCATCCAGCAGCAGCTTGGACCATCCGCTGCTGCTGACAGCGATACGCTGGGCCACTTCTCCGCTTTTCAGCTTTCTTAAAATTTCGGAATCCGTGTCCTGGCTGGGAATGCTGCGCAGATTGGTTTCATCCTTGGCTGTGACTTCCTCGCTGACTTCATCAAAATCCATCATGGCTTCCACGTCCGGCTCGACTTCTTCCGGAACAGTATTGCTCTTGGCAGGTTCCGTGCCGTCATATCCGAAGTAGGCAACGTTCAGGTCCACCGGGACTTTAATTCCGGGAATCTGGCCTTCCATGGAATACTGCCACATCTGGTGCACGCCGGAATAGCTGCTTTCTTGTGTGTAAGGATAGGGTTCCGAAGGATACTGGGCCACCCAGACTTTGTATTCATTTTCAATCCGCCCCATATCCCAGCGTTCGCTTTCTTCCATATCGTTCTTGGAAGCATAGAACATACCTTCGTAGCCCAGTTTTTCAATCTCATCCAGGAATGCCAGAGCCGCATTGGTGCGCTCCCGGAGCGTCATGCCATACTGCCGGCTGTCGGGATCATTGTAATTTTCGCAGTCGTAGACTACAGGATAGGTAATGGGGTATCCCTCAACCAAAGCAGCCACCCACTGGGCTTCTTCCACAGCTTCCTCCTCAGAAAGGGCAGTGGAAAAGAAATAAACACCCAATGGAATACCGGCTTTGGCAGCTTCCTGCAAGTTATAGCGACCGTTGCTGTCTTCCTTAATAACACCATCCAGCATAGAACGGTAGCCTACCCGGATCATAGCAAATTCTACGCCGGATGAGGCTACTTTCTGCCAGTCGATGGTTCCCTGATACCGGGCCACATCAATGCCTAAGGTAGTTGCCTCCGTCTCTTTTGCAACACGCTTATTCTTACCGCAGCCTGTAACCATTCCTGCTGCAAGGGACAGTATCATTACTGCTGAAATCAGCCGCTGAAATCTCTTTCTGTTCATCATTGCATTCCCATGCCCTTTTCAGAATTATAGTTAGCATAACACAAAAACCTTGTCCTGTCTACTTTGAAATAGCACCCGGAATCTGTAATTTCCTCATTGACAAACGTTCTTGAAGCAGATATAATACTTGCAAACACAACGAAATGGACGAGTAACCTGATCCAAGTTTTTTCAGAGAGATGCCGGCTGGTGGGAGGCATCAGACAGTTCAGGTGAAAATCACCATGGAGTGGCTGTCTTGAAACTTTTCGGAGTAAAGGCAGACGGGTGCTCCCGTCATAGAGTCAGGAGGTGTTGGCCTTCGGAGTGCGCCTGATAGGCGAAGAAGAGTGGTACCGCGGAAGAAGTATACAAGTTTACTCTTTCGTCTCTTCTGTTTACCAAGAGGTAACGGAAGCGGCGGAGGAGTTTTTTTATTCCCATTTTATGGAGGTAAGCTATGCAGGAGACAAAGAAACTGACAGGTTCCCAAATTGTCATTGAGACGCTGATTGAACAGGGTGTAACTGACGTATTCGGCTATCCCGGTGGACAGGTTTTGAATATTTACGATGCACTTTACGAAGCAAGTGACCGGCTGAACCATATCATCACCGCTCACGAGCAGGGTGCTGCCCACGCTGCGGATGGATATTCCCGAGCCACCGGTAAGGTCGGTGTTGTCATTGCCACCTCCGGTCCCGGTGCTACCAACCTGGTCACCGGCATTGCTACCGCTATGCTGGACTCCGTTCCTATGGTCGCCATCACCGGCAATGTTCCTACCAGCCTGATTGGACGGGATAGTTTCCAGGAAATCAATATTACCGGCGTAACTATGCCCATTACCAAGCACAATTACTTCGTCACAGATGTCCGGGAACTGGCAGACACCATCCGGGAAGCTTTCCAGATTGCCAAATCTGACCGCCCCGGTCCCGTTCTCATTGACATTCCCAAGGATGTGCAGGTTGCCATGTGTGACTTTGCATCTCAGGGCATCGTATCTCCCTTCCCTCAGGAAGATGTGGACGAAGCTGCTCTGGAAGAAGCTGTCGCTTTAATTCGGGATGCTAAGCGGCCTTATCTTTACATCGGCGGCGGCGCTGCCGGTGCAGGACTGACCAGGGATGTTATGGCGCTGGCGGAAAAGATCGATGCTTATATTGGTACTTCCTTCATGGGAATCTCCGCAATCCCAAATTCCTATGAACGCTATCTGGGTATGCAAGGCATGCATGGTCGCTATGCCTCCTCCATGGCGCAGAAGGAAGCCGATCTGATTATCGGCATTGGTGTGCGGTTCAGCGACCGGGCCACCGGCAATGTCAGCAAGTACGCCCGCGGTGCCAAGAAAATTCAACTGGATGCAGACCTTGCGGAGATCAATAAGAATGTTTTGGTAGATGTGGGTCTGGTAGGCGATCTGGCTACCTGCCTGTCCAAATTACTGAATAAATGCGAAGAAAAGCATAATCCTGACTGGAAAGTCATAGTCGAAGGCTTCCGTGCCGATCAGAAGCGGATCGAGGAAACCAATGAGGCAGCTGCCGGGGATGTCATGACCCCCAAGAAGGTCTTCGATGTGGTCAACTCCCTGAAGGATGGGGATACCGTTATCGCCACGGATGTGGGACAGCACCAGATGTGGACAGCGCAGTATTCCACCTTTGAAAAGCCTCGGAAATTTGTTTCCAGCGGCGGTCTGGGTACCATGGGTTACGGTCTGGGCGCTGCCATCGGCGCGCAGATGGCCTCCGGCTGCCGGACGGTACTGGTTACCGGCGATGGAAGCTTCGGCATGAATTTGAATGAGATGGCTACCGCTGTTACTTACAACACCCCTATTACGATCGTTCTTATGAACAACGGTGTTCTGGGCATGGTGCGGCAGTGGCAGACCCTGTTCTTCGGCAAGCGGTATTCCAGCACCATTCTGGAACGGAAGACCGACTTTGTAAAGCTTGCTGAGGCGTTCGGTGCAAAGGCCGCCAGAGCCACCAACATTGACGAGTTCCGTGCCGCTTTTGCAGAAGCCATGGAGCATGACGGACCCTATCTCATCGATACCCTCATCGATCAGGATGAATTCGTCCTGCCCATGCTTCCCCCCGGCGGCTCCATGGATGACATCATCACCACCAAGGCACAGGAGGTCTAAACATGAAGCGTTACGTCATTGCAGTTTATGTTGAGAACAAATACGGTGTTGTAGCCCGTGTTTCCGGCCTGTTCATGCGCCGGGGCTTCAACATCGACTCCTTTACCGGTCAGGAGACCGATGACCCCCGTTACTCCCGTCTGACCATCACCCTCCGGGGCGATGATTTCACCCGGGATCAGGTCATCAATCAGCTGAAAAAGCTTCACAATGTCAAGAAGGTAAAGCTGCTACCCAATGATGCTTCTGTAGAGCGGGAACTGATGATCATTAAGGTCCGCAACACCCCCGAGACCCGCAGCGAGGTCATGGCTGCCGCAGAGGTCTACCGCGCCAAAATCATCGACTATACTACCAATTACATGTGCATTGAAGTCACCGGCGAGCCCTCTAAGATCAATGCCTTCAGTGAAGTCATGCGGCCTCTGGGTATCATCGAAACCTGCCGTACCGGCGTGGTTGCGCTGGAACGAGGCAGCAGTATTATGGAGAAATGAGCTTTCCTTCCTATCGACGATAAAATTCCAGTGTCTCCTTGGGGGCACTGGGATTTTTTTGTGCGTATTTGTGGTCATAAATGCATTGCCTGCTTCCCGTTCAAAAGGAATGAATTTCTCGTTGGTCAGCGCATTCATATTGGCACGCAGATAAGAAGAAAAATCGCCCAGTCCACGCCATGCCTGCTCTGGATTTTCACGGCAAAGACCGCGGATTGTTCCTAAAATGTTGAAAATAAAGTGCGGCTGGATCTGACTAAGCATAAGCGCAATCCGACTTTCCTCGAGTTCTTTTTCCAGCTTGTGCGCCTGACTGGAAGCTCTGAAATTGACGATCATGCTTCTGGAAAACTGGACGAACTTTAACACAAAGAGTAAAATTCCTGCCGCCTTTGTCATGGAGTTTCTGGAATAAATACTATTCATAACTCCTGTGCTGTCCAGAAGAATACAGGAAAAGATCAACACAAATACCGCAAGATCTATTGTGTTTTTCTTCCTTCCGGAAAACAGCTCTGCAAAGCAACAGATGATTATGACAGGACAGCTTACCCATTGAAGAATCACCCATAAACGAAGCGTATCATATATCAGAACTACACCCGTAAATGACATCAGGATCATGCCAACATCAACCAGAGCTGACAATGACATTACACATACAGCGATTTGCTCCCGTCTTCCCTCCAGCAGATCCCTTGCCATGATGCCCAGCAAGTAAACACTGTACATCATGGAAATCCGCCAACCGTACGTATTCAGAATATGACTCTCACTTCGAAAAGACACATCAATAGGATCCAGCAGGAAATATACGCCAGCAAAGGCCGCCAAGAGACCGGTCTGGACAACAGTATTTCCCATGGGAACCCGCAGGAATAGACATCATTACAAATGCATCATCATCAAAGATGCTAATGACAAATGCAGCAAGAATGCCAACAATAGCTAAAGTCCCTGTTATACGGGGCTTTTCCGGTTTGTCGTAATTATACCGTAAGGGCATAGCTGCGCCAGCCTTCTCTTGGCAAATGGTGTGCCCATGAAGCAGATCCAGGAATGGCCAGGACACAGCGACTTCTCAACTACTGCAAATATCTACGCACATCTGGACTACAGTTCTAAACTGTCTTCTGCAGAAGCCATGATTGCCGGTCTTTCAGGAGCATTAAATCAACTCACATAAAAGAAAAAGCCCGCAAAAGAAAACTTCCTTTGTGAGCGATTTCATTTGGCGGAGATGGAGAGATTCGAACTCTCGCGGGCTTTTTAGACCCCTACCGCTTTTCGAGAGCGGACCCTTCAACCACTTGGGTACATCTCCTTGTATATTCTTCAACAGACTCCAAATCCGCACCCTTCAGCCACTTGGGTACATCTCCAGAGACTTGGATATTATAGCAACGGACTTCGAAAAAATCAAGGTTTTTCCGCTTTGGGGGCAGTTTTTTTCGTAAGTTTCAGGACTTCATCCATTTTTTCACAGATGGATGCGTAGTTTTTCCGCAAATGGGGGCGCAGGCATTGGGAGCAGTCCTTGATTCCGTCCTCTGTGTAACGATAACTGCCTCCGCAATTTTCTCCAAGGCAGTACAGAGGACAGTAGCAGAACAGGCAGCTGAAGGTCTTCGGATCGGCACCTGGATGGCAGGGAAAATATTCACATTCCCGGTGCTGAAAAAAATCATAATTCGCCATTTTTTCTTCCTCCCGATGCTTTGCAAGGCACTTATGTTATGGTATAATCAGAGCAACGCATTCCAGGGTTGGATTTCAGGCGGCTCTTTGGAAAAAGTCACCCACTCCCCTGTTGCAGGATGCCGGAAGCCGATCCGATGGGACCACAGGGCGATCTCGCAGGGATCCTCCAGGGTACTGTACTTCCGTTCCCCCACCAGAGGCAATCCCCGGCTGGCAAACTGGACCCGGATCTGGTGGGTTCTGCCAGTATGCAGGTGGATCTTGACCAAGGAATTGTTTTCTGTGCAGTTCAGAAGCTCATAATCCAGCACCGCCTCCTGCACACCCTTGGCAGGCTCTGAAGCCACCATTGTCATGCGGCGGGCTTTGTCCCGGTACAGCAGATCCCGCAGTTCTGCCTTCGGATTTTCAGGAATGCCGTGGAGAACTGCAAGGTATTCTTTTTCAAAAATGTCTTCCCGGATCTGACGGGACAGCTCCGACGCGGTCTTGGCATTTCTTGCCAGCACCATGACACCACTGACTACCCGGTCCAGCCGGTGAACCGTTCGCACATCGGCTTTGGGGTCTCCCAGCGCCTCCCGGACTAAGGACGGCAGTCCACCAGGTTCATCGGTGGACAGGACCCGGGCAGGCTTGATGCAGACCAGAATGTCCGAATCGGAATACAGAATTTCCACGTTGCTTCGCTCCTTGCAGTAAATCATTTTAATAATCCTATCAAAAATACCGCCGCTTTGCAAGCGGCAGGAGGAAAACTTATGAAAATCGTAATTTTGGATGCCACCGCGCTGAACCCCGGTGATCTGTCCTATGACTGCATCAATCAGTTTGGAGATGTCACCTCTTATGACCGTACAGACGGCGAAGCGCTGACCATTGAGCGTATTGGAGACAACGAGATCATTTTGGTAAACAAAGTCCCCATCACGGAGACTGTTTTGGCCGCCTGCCCCAATATCAAGCTGATTTGCGTGCAGGCCACCGGCTACAACATTGTGGACGTAGAAGCCTGCGCCCGCCGGGGTATCCCTGTGACCAACGTTCCCTCTTACGGAACTGCCGCTGTGGCCCAGTTTACCATTGCTCTGATGCTGGAGCTGTGCCACCGCATCGGACTGCATAACCATTCTGTTCATCAGGGAGACTGGACCAAAAGCACCAATTTCTGCTACTGGCTGACTCCCCAGATGGAGCTGGAGGGGAAAACACTGGGTATTGTGGGCTTCGGGCGGATTGGACAGGCTGTGGGAAAGCTGGCAAAGGCCTTTGGTATGCACGTCTTGGCCTACAACCGCAGCCAGTGCGACGAGGGCCGGGCCATTGCCGACTATGTGGATCTGGACACCCTGTTCCGGGAATCGGATTTTATCTCCCTCCACTGCCCTCAGACGGCAGAAACCGTCAATTTGATCAACAGGGAAACCATCGCACAAATGAAGGACGGAGCCATGCTCATCAATACCGCCCGGGGTGGTCTGGTGGACGAAACCGCACTGGTGGAGGCTCTGGAATCCGGCAAGCTTCGTGGGGCGGCTGTGGATGTGGTCTCTCAGGAACCCATGAAGGCTGATAATCCCCTGCTTACCACCCGCAAGTGCATCATCACTCCCCACATTGCCTGGGCCCCGGTGGAAAGCCGTCAACGTCTGCTGGACTGCGTGGTGGAGAATATCCGGGCATTTTTGGCAGGGAAGCCCCAGAATGTGGTCAATATGTAATATGATATCCTTAATTTAAATGTCATTGTAGGGCATGGATACATCCACGCCCTACAATTTTTATAGTGCTTCTCCCAGAATGGATTTGGTGGCATAGGCATTCAGACTCATGTCGGAGGTATTTCCGGCGAGGTATTCGTAGTATGCCTGGGCACCGATCATGGCGCCATTATCGCCGCAAAGGCTTAGAGGCGGCATGAAAACTTCTGCTCCAAGTTTTTCCGCAGCAGTGAGAATGTCTGCCCGGATGCGGGAATTGGCTGCCACGCCGCCTGCCACAGCAATCTTGCGGTATCCGGTCTGCTGCAGCGCCAGGGTGACCCGGGGCACCAGCGTATCGGAAACAGCGACAGAAAAGGCTGCACAGAGGCTGGGAACGTCCAGTTCCTCCCCTACCTGCTCTGCATGGTGGATCAGGTTCAGGGCCGCGGTCTTCAGACCGGAGAAGCTCATGTTATAGGGATTTTCGCCGGGCTTACTGCGGGGCAGATTGTATTTGGATTCATCGCCCTGCTTTGCGGCCTTGTCCAGTGCCGCGCCGCCGGGATATGGCATGCCAAGGACACGGGCCACCTTGTCGAAGCATTCACCGGCTGCATCATCCAGGGTAGTACCCAGAATATTCATGTCGGTGTAGTCCTTGACCTCCACGATCATGGTATGGCCGCCGGAAACCACAAGACACAGGAAAGGCGGCTTCAGATCGGGATAAGCAATATAGTTGGCGGCAATGTGGCCCCGGATATGATGCACCGGAATCAGAGGCTTGTTCATAGCCATGGCGGTGGCCTTGGCAAAGTTTACACCAACCAGCACCGCACCGATCAGACCGGGGGCATAGGTCACCGCCACGGCATCAATGTCAGAGCGTGTCAGACCCGTCTGCTGCAAGGCCTGGTCCGCAAGGCCGTAAATGACTTCGATGTGCTTTCGGGAGGCAATCTCCGGCACCACGCCGCCATAGATACGGTGCAAGTCCACCTGAGAGGCGATGCAGTCGCAGAGCACTTCCCGCCCGTCCCGGACGATGGCCACAGCGGTTTCATCGCAGGAGGATTCTACTGCTAAAATGTTCAAATTTCCCACTCCTTTCTCAGGATCAATGCGTCTTCTCTGGGATTCCGGTAGTAATTCTTTCGTCTTCCAATTTGAGAAAAGCCCAGCTTTTCATACAGGGCAATGGCAGGGGCATTGGAGGCACGGACTTCCAGGGTCAGGCAATGGCTTTCCATTGCCTTCAAATCCTCCACCAGGCGCTTTACCAGCGTTTCTGCAATGCCACGGCGGCGAAAATCAGGATGGACGGCTACATTCATCATATCCGTCTCCCCCATGACGGTCTGGGAGCCGATATAACCCGCCACCATCTCCCCTTCCTGGGCCACCAGCCAGTGGGCGAGCTTGTTTTCCAGTTCGGAAGCGATGCTGTTCTCACTCCAGGGATCAGAAAAACAGATTTTTTCCAGGGCTGCGATTTGCGCAACCTGTCCTTCATTCATTTTTTCAATCGTCATTTTGCGTCAAACCAGCTCTTTCCGATTTTTGCTTCTGCAGTCAAAGGAACCCGCAGTTTCGCAACAGACTGCATTTCCCGGCTGACCAAAGCTGCCACCTCTTCTGCAATGGATTCGGGGCATTCTACGATCAGTTCGTCATGAACCTGCAGCAAAAGCTCCGCTTCCGGGAAATTGGCATTCAGTGCCTCTTCCACCCGGATCATGGCCAGTTTAATGAGGTCGGCGGCGGTACCCTGGATGGGCGTATTCAGCGCAATGCGCTCCGCGCCGCTGCGGATATTGAAATTACTGCTTTTCAGTTCCGGGATATAGCGGCGGCGGCCGTAAAGGGTCTGGGTGTAACCGATTTCCTTGGCGTCTTCCACCACTTTCTTCATATAAGTGCGCACGCCCCGGTAATTGGCAAGATAATTATCGATATAGTCCCGGGCTTCATAGCGGCTGACGCCGATATCCTCTGCCAGAGAAAACTCACTGATACCATAAACGATGCCAAAGTTGACCGCCTTGGCGTTGCGGCGCTGCAAGGGAGTCACTTCTTCTACGGAAACGCCGAAGACCTGAGCCGCTGTGGCGGTGTGGATATCCGTGCCGGAGCAGAAGGCACTCTGCATGGTCTGATCCTCAGCAATGTGGGCCAGCACCCGCAGTTCGATCTGGCTGTAGTCTGCATCCACCAGCACGCAGCCGGGCTTGGGGACGAACATTTTCCGGATCTCCGCACCCAGATCGGTACGGACAGGGATATTCTGCAGGTTAGGTTCTGTAGAAGACAGTCGGCCAGTTGCCGTCACCAGATTCTGGAAGGTGGTACGGATGCGGCCATCTGTCTGGATCACCTTGATCAGGCCGTCGGCATAGGTGGATTTCAGTTTGGTCAGCATCCGGTAGTCCATAATGGCGGGAATAATGGGATGCTTGCCCTTCAGCTTTTCCAACACCTCGGCATTGGTGGAATATCCGGTCTTGGTCTTCTTTACAGGAGGAAGCTGCAGCTTCTCAAAGAGCAGCTCTCCCAGCTGTTTGGTGGAGTTAATGTTGAATTTTTCTTCGGAATAGGAATAAATCAGTTCCTCACAGGCATCAATCCGCTCTGAGAGCATGGCACCGAACTGTTCCAGCTGGGCACGGTCAATACAAATACCGCGCTTTTCCATACGGTAGAGGACCTGGCACAGGGGCAGTTCGATTTCCGTATACAGCTTCTCCATTCCGTTTTTTTCCAGTTCGGCTGTGAGAATGCTGCGCAGATTCCAGAGGGCTTCGGCGCAGGCTGCGGCATCCTCATCCTCCACAGAAGTGCCGAGGAAGTTGGTTGCCAGCTTGGAAACAGGATAATCTGACTGGGAGGGGTTCAGGTCGTAGGCAGCAAGCGCTGTATCGAAAACGCAGGTACCAAAGATAATACCCATATCATCCATACGATGCATGGTAGATTTACTGTCATGGAAGATGATTTCCTTATCTGCCAGAGAGAAACCGCCCATCTGGGCCTCCATGGGAGTCAAGGCACAAACGCCGTCTGCCCAAGCGAGGCCAATGCTGCCATCCCCCGCCACATAGGCAGCACAGGATTTTACATTCTCCGGCATGGCATCCATACGGGGCAGTGTTTCCACTCTGGATACAGGCTTGGGAGCCTCAGCGGCAGCGCCGCGAAGACCGTATTTATCAATCAGCCGGACAAATTCCAATTTCTGGAACAGGTTGTACAGCTCCGGACGGTTGTAGGGCTGGATAATGGCATCCCGGGGGGCAAATTCGATGGGGGCTTCGGGACGGATGGTAGCAAGATCATAGGACAGGTAAGCATTTTCCTTGTCCTTTTCCAGCTTTTCCCGGAGCTTGGGACGGATGGACTTGTCGTCCAGGTTGGCGTACACCCCATCCAGAGAACCGAATTTTGCCAGCAGGTCCTTGGCGGTTTTGGGACCCACACCTGCCACACCGGGAATATTGTCAGAGGAATCGCCCATGAGGGCTTTCAGGTCGATAAGCTTTTTGGGCTCGAAGCCGTATTCCTCCCGGAACAGTTCTTCGGTATAGAGGGTTGCGGTGGTCTGACCGGGTTTGGAGATCACCAGCTTTACATGGACTTTTTGGTCAATGAGCTGCAGAGAATCCCGGTCACCGGTGACGATGACGCACTCCCAATCATTATTGGAGCAGATCTTGCCGACGGTGCCAATGATATCATCGGCTTCCCACCCCTGACATTCGTAGATGGGAATGTTCATGGCCCGGAGGACATCCTTCATCACCGGCATCTGCATAGCCAGTTCCTCCGGCATGCCGTGTCGGTTTGCCTTGTAGCCCTCATATTTCAGGTGGCGGAAGGTGGGGCCATGGAGGTCGAAGGCCACACAAATGGCTTCCGGCTGTTCTTCCTTCTCCATCCGCTCCAGGATGTTCAGAAAACCGTAAATGGCATGGGTATAAAGCCCCTCCCGGGTGGTAAGGGGCTTTACACCGAAAAATGCTCGGTTAATAACGCTGTTGCCGTCTAAAATCAGCAGCTTCATACTTTTCTCCACTTGGCTCCCTGGGGAGTATCAATAATCTCCACGCCCATGGCCTTCAGTTCATCACGGATACGGTCTGCCTCGGCAAAATTCTTTGCCTTCTTTGCGGCAGTGCGGGCAGCTACCAGAGCATCGATCTCAGGATCGGCGTTGGCAGCTTCCTCCTCGGCCTGCTTCTTTGCCAGCGCTTCCGCAGCGGAAATCAGGTTCAGGGACAGGACGCGGTCGAAATCTGCCAGAGCAGCCAGCTTGGTGGCATCATTGCACTTGGCCTTCAGGACATCGTAAACGGCAGTAACAGCCACAGCAGTATTCAGGTCACCTTCCAGTGCCTTGGCAAAACGCTTCTTCAGGGCTGCAAAGGCATCGGCATCCACCTCGCCCTCGTTCTTGAAGGTGGCGATCTTGGCGATCAGCTTGTTGTAGGCAACAACAGCATTGTCCAGATTCTCCCAGGTGAAGACCAGGTTCTTCCGGTAGTGGCTCTGGAGGCAGAACAGACGGTAGGCCATGGGATCATAGCCCTTCTTCTCCAGCAGGGAAACGGTGAGGAATTCACCCTTGGACTTACTCATCTTGCCGGAGGCATCGTTCAGATGGTGGACATGGAACCAGTAGTTGCACCACTTATGGCCCAGATAGCTTTCAGACTGGGCAATTTCGTTGGTGTGGTGAGGGAAAGCATTATCGATACCGCCGGCATGGATATCCAGATCCTCGCCCAGATGCTTCATGGAAATGCAGGAGCACTCAATATGCCATCCGGGATAACCAACACCCCAGGGAGAGTCCCACTTCAGGGCCTGATCCTCAAACTTGGACTTGGTAAACCAAAGCACGAAGTCATTCTTGTTCTTCTTGTTAGTGTCTTCCTCAACACCTTCCCGGACACCCACGGCAAGATCTTCTTCGTCATGGTCATTGAACACATAGTATTTTCCCAGGGTAGCAGTATCGAAATAGATATTGCCGCCCGCGAGATAGGCCTTTCCGGTATCCAGCAGAGTCTGGACCATGTGGATATATTCATCGATGCAATTCGTGGCAGGCTCTACCACATCGGGACGCTTGATGTTCAGCTTGTCGCAGTCGGAGAAGAAGGCATCGGTATAGAACTGAGCGATTTCCATGACGGACTTGTTCTCACGCTTGGCGCCCTTGACCATTTTGTCTTCGCCGGTGTCAGCATCGGAGGCCAGATGGCCCACGTCGGTGATGTTCATAACACGCTTGACATTGTAGCCCTCATAGCGCAATGCTTTTTCCAGCACGTCTTCCATGATGTAGGTGCGCAGATTGCCAATGTGGGCAAAGTGATACACCGTAGGGCCGCAGGTATACATCTTTACAAGGTCAGGATTGTTGGGAACAAACAGTTCCTTCTTATGGGACAGGGAATTATACAGATACATAAGCGATTTCCTCCAATCGTATTTTACAATAAAAAACGCCTCTTATACCATGCAGGCATAAGAGGCGGGGTAAGCCGCGGTTCCACTCTCATTTTTCACTCAAAGCAGGGTTCGCTCCCGGACGCACTTTCCCGCTGCTCTTCCTGCCGGGGCTTTCAGCCGGTGGCCCCTGCTCTCTGATGGGTAAGCGGTGCGGTACTCTTTCCGTTCATCGCAATATTCTGTTTTCCGATATATTTTACCATCGCTAAGGGAGATTTGTCAAGCAGAACCAGTCAGATTTCCACTATCTTCCTTGGGAATTTCTTAAGAAATTCTTACACTATTGACAAGTACCCCTGTTTCTTAGTATAATAAGGTCGAGAAATGAGACGAAAGTGAGGTAACGCCATGAATTTCTCCATTAACCGTAAGTTCAGCAGACTGCTGAGCCTGATTCTTGTTGTGGTCATGCTGACTACCCTGTTTGCAGGCTGCAAGAAAAAGAATCCTCCCGGGGAACCTAGCGAACCCGGTTTGAACCTGAATCTGAACTCTTCCGAGGCTACGGAGGATACCACTGCAGCACCTGAAACCACGGAGCCTGTCATCAACGAGAAGACCGCTACCGTTACCCAGGATCTGAAAGTTCGCAGCGCTCCCAGTCTGGAAGGTTTCGAGGTTTATGTTCTGGAAAAGGGTACCCGTATCGAGGTGAGCCGTATTCAGGAGGTCAGCAAGAAGGAGTGGGCATTGGTTTTTCTTCCTAACGGAACCTCCGGCTGGATCATGATGGACTATGTGGAAATGGACATTCCCACCACCGTCCCTTCCACCGAGCCCAGCGCACCTGCTGAGACCACTCCCGAAGAAACCGATGACAAGAAGGACGAGGAATCCACTGTCACCAACATCAAGGGTGTCATCAACACCAACGGTCTGAACATCCGCAGCATCCCCAGCACGGAAAATAGCAAGATCCAGGGCCAGTACAACAAGGGCGATGTAGTCACCATTCTGGAAACCAAGAATGGTTGGGGCCGCACCAGCAAAGGCTGGATCAAGATGGATTACGTCAACACTGCCGGCACCGGCTCCAACACCAATAAGGATGACGACAAGGATACCGATAACAAGGTTACCATTTCCGGCAACGGCAGCACCACCGTTCAGTTCCGCGGTATCGTCATTGCAAAAGAGCTGAATGTCCGCGCCGATGCAGACCAAAACAGCACCCGTGTGGGCGGCCTGAAGTACGGCGACCGTGTTGAAATTCTGGAAAAGAGCGGCACCTGGGGTCGTACCAAGAACGGCTGGATCAGCCTGAACTACGTCTATCAGGACGGCACCACCGGCACCAGAACCGGTGCCGGCACTGTCACCGGCTCTCAGCTTCACATCCGCAGCGGTCCCGGCACTGGCTACACCAGCATCGGTTCCTATAATCAGGGCGACCGGGTCACCATTCTGGAGCAGTTTACTTACAACAATGTGACCTGGGGCTGCACCAACAAGGGCTGGATTTCCCTGCAGTATGTGGATATGGACGGAAATGACTCCGACAACACCACCAACAACAATAATAATAACGGCAGCAATGGCAACACTACTCCCACCACCGGCAAGACCGGCACCATCACCGGTGACGGACTGAATGTCCGCAGCGGTCCCGGTCTGACCTACGGCAGCGTTGGTACCCTGAACTCTGGTGACCGTGTTACCGTTTCCAGCACCACGGTTGGCGACGGCATCACCTGGGGCAACATCGGCACCGGCTGGGTATCCATGGCTTACGTTCAGCTGGATTAACAAATCTGAAAACAGGGCTTCCGGTAGGAAGTCCTGTTTTTTTGCAGATTACAGCCCGGTACTTTCGTACCGGGCTGTTTGCAATCAACCAATATATTCCTTTTGGGTAGCACTGGCAAAGATGGATTTCACCACATTTGCACAGCAGCGGCACACATCCTCTTCGGAAATGATGCCATTCTTGACACCCTGCAGGATATCTTTTTTGAAGCTTCCTCCGCCGGGCATGATCAGATCATTACCGGCTTTCATTGCAAGCGCACTGCTGGCCTGGCCCTTATTGGTAGAGAACCAGTCCGTCATGACCACACCGTCAAAGCCCCATTCGTTGCGCAGGGCCTTCGTGCAGATGTCATAGCTGTTGGGGGCATAGACACCGTTGATCTTATTGTAGGAGGTCATAATGCTCTTGGCACCACCCTCCCGAACGCAGATTTCAAAGCCTCTGAGGTAAATTTCCCGCAGGGCCCGCTCGGACAGGTTGCTGGAAACAAAATTACGGTTATCCTCCTGGTTGTTGCAGGCATAGTGCTTAACTGTTACATAGAAGCCTTCCTCCTGCTGGACACCCTGGGTAATGGCTGCAGCCATAGTACCGGACAGCCGGGGATCTTCAGCGAAATACTCGAAATTACGGCCACACAAGGGATTGCGGTGGATATTGATGGCGGGAGCCAGCCAGTAGGTGCAGCCGTACTCCTTCATTTCCCGGTAGATGGCATTGCCCACCTGATACATAAGCTCTCGGTTCCAGGTCTGGGCCAGTGCGTTGGCAACGGGGAATGCTGTGGTGTACTGATAGAGGACCGTATCCTTCTCCGCATCTCCAGTCATCAGATTTTTTACGAAGCCTGGGAAGGCTTCAAAGATGGACAGAGCCAGATCGATTGGCTTGATTTTCCCTTTTTTGTCCACGGCAGAGCGTTTCTGGATACGCAGGCCCGCGGGACCGTCGCACAGGGCCACATTGGCAAGGCCCTTGTCCCAGAACTTTGAGGTGGTATTGCCCACAGAACCCGGCAGGTCAAAGCGGTTTTGTACACCGAACATGCCTGCACCTACCACGATGTCCACCATATCCTTCAGGGTAAGGGTTTTCAGGAAAGCCTGCACCCCTTCATCAGTGCATACAGAAGGCGTTTCATAGGTGTAGGTCACCGTTTCAAAGGCTGCCGCATCCATACGGATATGTGGAAGACTGTCCGGAATGGTTTCATAGGCATAGGGTTCAGACCGCAGTTCCTCGAAAGGCTTTTGTACGGGGCAGATGGCTTCGTGTCTGGAGATCACAAGTGTCTGTCCAAGAGTCAGAACACCTACTGTCATAGTATTCCGGGAGGAATTGCCCATACGCAGGATGTAATCGCCCGCTTCCAGAACGTAGCTGGCATCTGCCTCCCGGTAACTGGCCAAATTCTTCAGGTCAAATACCAGTTCTACCGTTTCCTGCTGGCCAGGACTCAGAAGCTCTGTTTTTGCAAAGGCCGCAAGGCTCTGATATTCCTTGCACATCTCACCATTGGGAGCAGATACATAAAGCTGGACCACTTCCCTGCCGTTATAGATATCTCCCACATTGGTGACAGTGGCTTTCACCGTGATTTTGCTTCCCTCTGCGGCAACACCTGCGGAGTGAATGGAGAAATCCGTATAACTCAAACCAAAGCCGAAGGGATAGGCAGGCTCCACACCGAAGGAATCAAAATAGCGGTAGCCCACAAAAATGCCTTCTTTATAATATTCCTCAGCCAGATCCCCATTGAGATAGCTATACTCATTGGCAAAGGGAAGGTCTGCATACTGTCTTGCCCAGGTATCGGACAGCTTTCCGGAGGGGGTGACCGCACCGCTGATGACATCGGCAAAGGCATGTCCGCCCTCGGTACCCAGCTGGCACAGATACAAAATCGCATTGATGCCGGGAATCTCCTCTGCGAAAGCCATATCAATGGAAGAACCGCAATTGATGACCAGCAGGAAATTCTCATACTGCTCGGCACAGAAACGGATGGTTTCCAGTTCCTCATCCGTCAGGAAGAAATCGCCTTTTTCCGCCTTCCGGTCGCCGCCTTCACCAGCCTGACGGCTGAGGACATAGATACAGGAATCGGCAGCGCTTTGCTCCACATCCTCAGCAGTAACCAACCGGCCTGCGGGGGAGCGGAAATTGTCGAAAAGCATGCTCATGATGGAATCCAGCTTCAGCAGATTAACACGCTTTTTCTTTTCGATCTTGTATGCGGCCTCTGCCTCGGCATAATGCTTTTCAAAATCATCGATCCACCGGTGGGTAGTCACCTCAAAGCCCCGGTCCTCAAGGCCCTCCAGAATGGTGACGGAGTGGCGTTCGTTAACTTCACCGGAACCGGTGCCGCCCTTAATGGTCATGGATGCGCCGGGACCATAGAGGGCCACTTTTTGGGTTTTAAAAGGAAGTGCACCGTCATTTTTCAGAAGCACCATACCCTCGCAGGCAGCCTGATAGGCAACCTGTAGATTTTCCTTTTCCCGCTGGGTTACCTCGGGAGAATAGCTTGCTTTGGTCAGCAGTTTCATAGGATTCCCTCCTGATTTATTTTTCTTTTATTATACTGGATATATACTGAATTTTCTACACGAAAAACAAAAAAGAAACAGGTTTCCCGAAGAAACCTGTTTCTAAAATATTACTGGTTCTTTTCAGCCTTCTTGGCAGCCTTAGCCTTAGCCTTGGCTTCCTGAGCCTTCTTAGCCTCAGCCTTCTTAGCCTCAGCTGCAGTTTCGTTGCTGGACAGAGCCCACTTCTCGAACTCGATACGAACCTGATCGGCACCGGATTCGATAACGATCTTGTTCTCCTTAACGTCCACAACAGTGCCGCAAATGCCGCCGATGGTGACGATCTTGTCGCCCTTCTTCACGGCAGAACGCATCTCTTCTGCTTCCTTCTTGCGCTTGTTCTCGGGACGGATCAGCATGAAGTAGAAGATGGCGATCATGATGACCATCATGAAGACGGTGCTGCCCATGCCGCCGGCAGCGGCAGTGCTAGTCAGAAAATTCATTGGGAAAAACTCCTTCTTGTTTGATATCCTGTTTATTATAGCATTGTTTGCTTAAATTGCAAGGGGAAGTTTAGATTCTTCTGGCCAATTTTGCAGAATTCTCCCGGCGAAATTCCTCGAAGCGGCCTTCGTCCAGAGCCTGCCGGATCTTCTCCATCAGCTTGTTGTAGAAATACAGATTATGCATGACCGCAAGGCGCATTGCCAGCATTTCTTCTGCCACAAACAGATGGCGGATATAGGCACGGCTGTAGCGGCGGCAGACAGGGCAGTCGCACTGGGGATCAATGGGACGCTCGTCCAGCTGGTACTTGGCATTTTTCAGGTTAATAGCGCCTTCCCAGGTGAACAGACGGGCGTGGCGGGCATTTCGGGCAGGCATGACACAGTCGAAGAAGTCCACACCTCTTGCAACAGACTCGATAATGTTGGTGGGAGTACCAACGCCCATGAGGTAACGGGTCTTGTCCGCAGGCATATGGGGTTCTACGGCTTCGATGATGTCGTACATCTCCTCAGCAGTTTCGCCAACAGCCAGGCCGCCAATGGCGTAGCCGGGCAGGTCCAGGTCTGCGATACGCTTCATGTGATCTACGCGGATGTCGGAATAGGTACCGCCCTGGTTAATACCCCAGAGCATCTGTTCCCGGTTCACCGTATCCGGCAGGGCGTTCAGACGGGCATTTTCCTCCTTGCATCGGACCAGCCAGCGGTAGGTACGGTCCACGCTCTTCAGAACGTAATCCCGGGGTGCGGGGTTTTCGATACACTCGTCAAAGGCCATACAGATATCAGAGCCCAGATTGGACTGAATCTGCATACTCTCCTCGGGGCCCATAAAAATCTTATGGCCATCGATGTGGGAAGAGAAATAGACACCTTCCTCCTTGATCTTCCGCAGGGAGGACAGGCTGAACACCTGGAATCCACCGGAGTCCGTCAGAATCGGGCCATCCCAGGTCATAAATTTGTGAAGGCCGCCCATCTGGCGCACCACCTTATCGGTAGGACGCAGATGCAGGTGGTAGGTATTGGAAAGCTCCACCTGACAGCCGATGTTTTTCAGGTCCTCAGCACTGAGGGCACCCTTGATGGCACCCTGGGTGCCGACATTCATAAAAACAGGGGTCTGGACTGTGCCATGGGCGCAGGTAAATTCACCCCGGCGGGCCTTGCCTTCGGTTTTTTTCAGTTCAAACATAAATTACCTCTCTTTACAGGGGTTATATTGGATATAAAGCTTGGATGCTTCATTCGTATCATACCGGGTCTCCCGGACATCATCTTTTACATAGTGGAAACCGCATTTTTCGATGACCCGCTTGGATTGATGATTCCACACAAAATGGTCACAGGTCAGCCAGTCATAGTGCAGCTTCTCGAAGCAATAGTCGATGACAGCTTTTACAGCCTCCGGCATCAGGCCTTTGCCCCAATAGGTCTTGCTGAGCGCATAGCCCACTTCCCTGCCCTGCATACCCCTATCATCCGGAAAATCGATATCCTCCAGGCCGATGGAACCGATGACCTTGCCGTTTTCTTTCAGTTCCAGGGCAAGGGTGTTCTTATCCGCCATAAACATTTCCAGAATCATTTTTGACTCTTCCATGGATTTGTGGGGCAGCCAGCCCGCCATTTGTCCAACACCGTCTACACTGGCATATTCGTTGAAATCTGACAGGTCATTCTCCCGCCAGGGACGAAGAATCAGACGGGGCGTTTCGATTCGGATGTTTGTTACATCGATCGGTGCAATCATATATTTTCCTCCTTATGGCGCAACAATCTGCTGATATTCAGAAGATTGCCGCTTTGCTCCTCGCAGTCTAGATTTATAGGATGCACATGGCGTCGCCGAAGCTGAAGAAGCGATACCGCTCGGCAACGGCCTGCTCATAAGCGCTGAGCACATGGTCCCGGCCTGCAAAGGCGGACACCAGCATCACCAGGGTGCTTTCCGGCAGGTGGAAATTGGTGATGAGGCCGTCCATGGCTTTGAAGGTATAGCCGGGGTAAATGAAGATCTCGGTCCATTTGGAGGAGGCTTCAAAGGTGCCATCCTCTTTTACAATGGATTCCAGTGTCCGGCAGGAGGTGGTGCCCACACAGATGACACGGCCTCCGGACTGCTTTGTTTCGTTAAGAATCTGAGCGGTTTCCGCAGACATCATGCAAAGTTCGGAGTGCATATGGTGTTCCAAAATGTTTTCTGCCTTTACAGGGCGGAAGGTGCCAAGGCCAACATGGAGGGTCACGAAGGCGGTTTTGACTCCCATGGCACGGGCTTTGTCCAGCAGTTCCTTGGTCCAGTGCAGACCGGCGGTGGGCGCTGCTGCAGAGCCTACTTCCCGGGAATAGACGGTCTGATAGCGCTCCTGGTCCTGCAGTTCTGCTTTGATGTAGGGCGGCAGGGGCATTTTTCCGAGGCGCTCCAGCACTTCCAGGAAAATGCCCTCGTAGTGGAATTCCACCACACGGTTGCCATCTTCTTTAACCTCCACCACAGTGGCAGACAGCTCACCGTTACCAAAAAGGACCTCATTGCCAACCTGCATCTTGCGGCCGGGCTTGCAGAGACATTCCCAGCGCTTATTGCCCAGGTCCCGCAGCAGCAGCACTTCCACTGCGCCGCCGGTAGGCCGGTGACCCAGCAGACGGGCAGGCAGCACCCGGGAATCGTTCATCACCAGGCAGTCGCCGGGCTGCAGATAATCGAGAATATCGTAAAAATGTTTATGGCTAACCTCGCCGGTCTGCCGGTCCAGCACCATCAGGCGGGAAGTGTCCCGCTTTTCCAGAGGGGTCTGGGCGATCAGTTCTTCGGGCAGGTCGTAATAAAAATCATGGGTTTTCATGGGATTTCCTCCGTTTTCTAAAGCAACTTTTAGTATACTCCAATTCTGCAAATTTTGCAACAGGCAAAACCATTCGAGGCTGCATAGATTGGCATGGAGGTATCAGCTTATGAAAAAAACGTTATTTACCGGGGCCTGCACAGCCCTTGTGACACCCTTTCTAAACGGAAAAGTCAATTATCCCATGATGGAACAGCTGCTGCGGCGGCAGATGGATGCCGGTATCGAGGCAGTTGTGATCAGCGGAACCACCGGAGAATCCCCTACCCTGTCGGATGCGGAAAAACTGGAACTGTTCTGCCGGGCGAAACGCTATGCGGGAGACAGCTGCCGGATCATTGCGGGCACCGGTTCCAACTGCACAGAGCATACCGTTGCCTTAAGCAAAGCAGCCGAAGCTTCCGGAGTGGATGGACTGTTGGTAGTAAGTCCCTATTACAACAAGGCTACTCCCGAAGGACTGGTGACCCACTACAGTGCCGTAGCCGCAGCGGTACATATTCCCATTGTGATCTATAATGTACCCTCCCGTACCGGTGTGGACATTCCGGTAAGTGTTTACCAGTGTCTGTCCCAACTGCCCAATATCGCCGGCGTAAAGGAAGCTTCTACAGACATCTCCAAAATTGCGAAAATCAAAGCAGCCTGTCCGCCGGATTTTGCTGTATGGAGCGGCAATGACGATCAGGCTGCCGCGGTCATGGCACTGGGCGGAATGGGAGTCATTTCGGTGCTTTCCAACGTACTGCCTGTGGAAACACAAGCCATGGCCCGGGCTGCACTGGACGGGGATTTTGACACGGCAGCAGACCTGCAGGTGAAGCTGCTGCCGTTGATTGAACTTCTGTTCTGTGAGGTCAATCCCATTCCGGTCAAGGCTGCTATGAAGCTGATCGGCTATGACTGTGGAGAATGTCGGCTGCCTCTGACTTCCCTCTCGGAGAAAAACGCAAAGAAGCTGAAAGCGCTCCTATTGGCAAGCTGAGCATTCTGTGCTATAATCAGAAAATCCATTATTTCACAAAGGAGCTGACAATATGGCCATTCAAAAAAACGACATTCCCATTCTGGAATTTGACAGTGACGAAGGTGCTGTCATTCCCCCCACCCACGAAAATCTGGACCTGGTTCTGCCGGAAAAATGCGTCTTCGCATTTCTGGGTGACCATATTGACGAATACGCAAAGGCGCACAGCGCTCGGGAAGTGTCTGTATTTATCAGTGCTACCAAGAACTATCCTGTCTATGTGGTAAATTACAAGGGCGAAGAAGTCACCCTTTGTCAGGCACCTGTAGGCGCGGCACCGGCTGCCCAGATTCTTGACTGGCTCATCGGCTACGGCGTGAAAAAGATCATTTCCGCAGGCTCCTGCGGCTGTCTGACTGCCATCCCCGAAAGCACCTTTCTTGTACCCTGCCGGGCACTGCGGGACGAAGGCACCTCGTATCATTATGCGCCGCCCTCCCGCTACATGGAAGTCAGTGGAACAGCCAGAGCTGCCATTAGGGAAGCCATTCTGGAACACGGCATGAAACACCGGGAGGTAGTCAGCTGGTCTACCGATGGATTCTTTCGGGAAACAAAGGATAAAGTATCCTACCGCAGGGACGAAGGCTGCGAAGTTGTGGAAATGGAATGTGCTGCCCTTGCCGCCTGTGCATCGCTGCGAAAGGCCGTCTTTGGCATGATCCTCTATACAGCAGACAGTCTTGCAGACGTAGACAAATACGACATGCGCAGCTGGGGCGGCAATGCCTATGAATATGCGCTGAATCTGTGTCTGGATGCGGTTATTAAATTATAATACTTTTTTCAAATTGAAATCTTTCATTTCAATTTAAAAAGTACGCAATGATTAAGAACCGACCTATGAAGCATTTCATAGGTCGGTTCAGCTGTTTTATTCTTTATCGATCTTTGGTCAGACTTTTCTCTGCATGTCAATGCTGCGGATGGTGAAGCCGCATTTCTGATAGAAGGCTACGGCATCATCATTCTGTGGGTAAACGCCCAGCTGCAGATCGGTGCAGCGGAAGGCCTTCGCCAGCGCCCAGGCATCATTCATCATCTGCTTGCCGATGCCCTGATTCCGA
>ERZ1032130.4-NODE-4-length-74560-cov-6.157453_pt1 | contig 74560 bp, 80 predicted proteins | sample MGYA00517879_ERZ1032130 | MGnify/ENA primary metagenome ERZ1032130 (study PRJEB33719, sample SAMN04262597) | wastewater metagenome | biome: rural village; feature: animal feces; material: feces | host: Bos taurus | place: El Salvador | collected 2012-01-31 ...
GGATTATGCTCTTTAATCAGGTTATTTTCCAGCACAAGAGCCTCTAATTCCGAATCCGTCACAATATACTCAAAACGGGTAATCTGAGATACCATCTTTTGAATTTTCGGACTTTTGACTGTGCTCTCCCTAAAATAAGAACGCACGCGGTTTCTCAATATAATAGCTTTTCCCACATATATAATTTCATCCGACGTCCCGTGCATAATATATACACCCGGTTTGTCCGGCAATTTTTTCAATTCTTCCTGTATGTTAAACATTGTGCGCTCCTTAAAGTTCATTTTCGTAAAACGATTATATCATAAAAAGTCCTCTACCAAAAGATAAAGGACTTTCCATTTCATACACAAATTCTCTTTACAACCCTACCAGTACATTTCCATATATTTTTCTGCATCATCTTTATTTAATGCAAATTTTTCCACTATCTTTTGGATAGTTTCATCTCTTCCAACATCTAAGCTCTTACAAACTTCAATCCCCACCCATTCTTCCGACTCTTTTACCTCTGTTACAATCTCATCGATTTCCAAAATCCTTTTATCTTTTATAAGAATTTCCGGAAAAAATGCCTACATTCTCTTTCGACTTTTCTTCAGTTATTTTCTCAGTTTCTTCCGCAATAGGAGCATTCTCCTCCGGTGCAGATTCTTCTACTGCCTCTTCATTTATCACATCCACTTCTGCTAAATCTTCTGTATCCGTCTTTTCCGCCACATCGTTCTCCACTAATGCTTCTTTTTCATCTGCTGATGCATCACTTTCCTTTGCAGGTACATCCTTCGGCTTTTCTTCCGGTTCAGGAATTCCTTTGGCTTCACGGAAAATTTTCATAAATTCTTTTCCGGTGATGGTTTCCTTTTCAATCAGGAATTCGGCAAGCGTATCCATAAGTTCCCTATTTTCTTTCAAAAGGCGTTTCGCTTCTTTGTAGCTGTCTTTCAAAAGCTTCATAACTTCGTTGTCAATATCCGCGGCCGTGTTATCGCTACAATTAAGAACCGCTCTGCCGTCCAAATACTTACTTTCAATAGATTCAAGCCCCATAAGGCCAAACTTTTTGCTCATACCATACTGGGTAATCATTGCACGGGCTATTTTTGTAGCTTTTTCAATATCGTTGGCAGCCCCGGTTGTCACTGTATCAAATACAATTTCCTCCGCAGCACGACCCGCCACAAGACCGATAACCATAGCACGAAGCTCTGCTTCTGTATTCAAATATTTTTCTTCTTCAGGCACCTGCATTACATAACCAAGTGCACCCATCGTTCTTGGCACAATTGTAATCTTCTGAACCGGCTCCGTATTTTTCTGAAGAGCGTTCACCAGGGCATGACCGATTTCATGGTAAGAAACAATTCTACGCTCTTCTTTACTCATAATGCGGTCCTTCTTCTCTTTACCCACAAGTACCTGCTCTACCGCTTCAAAAAGGTCTTTCTGGCACACGCATTCTCTGCCCTGTTTTACCGCATTGATAGCTGCTTCATTAATCATATTGGCGAGGTCCGAACCAACCGCACCACTTGTAGCAAGTGCAATGGCATCCAAATCCACTGTATCATCCATTTTCACATCTTTGGCGTGTACCTTAAGAATCTCTACACGGCCTTTTAAATCCGGTTTATCCACGATAATTCGTCTGTCAAAACGTCCCGGACGGAGAAGTGCTTTGTCAAGAATTTCCGGTCTGTTTGTAGCACCTAAAATAAATACACCCTTAGAGGTATCAAAGCCATCCATTTCCGAAAGAAGCTGATTCAACGTCTGCTCTCTTTCTTCATTACCGCCACCATATTTGGAATCACGGCTACGACCAATAGCATCAATTTCATCAATAAAAATAATACATGGTGCATTTTTTGACGCTTCCTTGAAAAGGTCACGTACACGGGAAGCACCCACACCTACGTACATTTCAATAAAATCAGAACCCGCCAGTGAAAAGAACGGAACACCCGCTTCACCTGCAACAGCCTTTGCAAGAAGTGTTTTACCGGTTCCAGGAGGTCCCACAAGAAGTGCCCCCTTTGGAAGCTTTGCGCCAATTTTAGTAAATCTCGCCGGCTCATGCAAAAATTCCACAACCTCAAGTAACGATTCTTTTGCTTCATCTTCCCCTGCTACATCTTTAAAGGTAATACCTGTTTCCTGCTGAATATGCACTTTAGCAGTACTCTTTCCCACACTGAAAGGTCCGCCACCCTTTGACATTTTTCTAAACAAAAAGCTAAGTAAAATCCAGAAAAAGATAACCGGTACCACATATGTCAGTAAAATAGACAAAAGCCAGCCTGAATTATCCTGAATTTCGCCGTCTATTTCCACATTACCTTCATCTAAAATTCTTTGGGTCAATGTATTGTCATCCTCTATTTTTGCAGTATAAAGCACTACTTCTTCTTTTCCCGTAAGCAATGTAAGGAACGGATTTTTCTTTTCCTCCTCTTCCTCACTTTCTACCTTCTTAATATAAATTACGTCCGTACTGATTTGTACACTTTCTACCTGTCCTTCTTCCAGCATCGTCACAAACTCAGAATATGTAATCTGGGTTTCACTACTGTTATTCATCAGTTTTGAAAAATAACTGACAAACAAAAGAGTCATAAGCGCTGCCACCAAAAGAAGCATCAGATTCACTTTTTTAGGTTCTCGTCCGCCATTATTATTCTGGTCTGAACCATTATTTAAATTATTTTGATTATTTTCCACGTTCTTACTCCATTCTTTCTATCTAGTATATCAAAATTTCTGAAAAGAAATACTTTTTCACTTTTACCATTATACGAATTGGAATCATATAAATCAATATACTTAAGGTTAAAGATTTCTAAAATTTCTAAAAACACTATGGATTTTGACCCCTAACTATTGTATAATGTTTGGCGTATTGTTATGGAGGTAACTTATGAAAATTGGTTTTGACAATGAGAAATATTTGCAGATGCAGTCTGCTCATATTCGCGAAAGAATTACCAAATTTAATAATAAATTGTACTTAGAATTCGGCGGCAAACTCTTTGATGACTACCACGCCTCAAGGGTTCTACCGGGCTTCGAGCCTGACAGTAAACTTAAAATGCTTCTTCAATTAAAAGATCAGGCTGAAATTGTCATTGTCATCAGTGCCGAATCCATTGAACAGAACAAAATGCGCGGTGACTTAGGTATCACCTATGATGAAGACGTTTTACGTTTAATTAAAGTGTTTGAAGGAATGGATTTGTATGTGGGAAGTGTTGTTATTACAAAATACGCCGGACAAGCCGCAGCAGACAAATTCCGCCAAAGACTTACCAACTTAAATATCACTTCCTACCTTCACTACCCAATTGAAGGTTATCCCGGTAATATTGCCCACATCGTAAGTGATGACGGTTATGGAAGAAATGAATATATAGAAACAACCAAACCATTGGTAGTTGTCACAGCACCGGGCCCCGGAAGCGGAAAAATGGCAACCTGTCTTTCCCAGCTCTACCACGAAAACAAACGTGGACTGAAAGCAGGTTATGCTAAATTCGAGACCTTCCCTATTTGGAACCTTCCGTTAAAACACCCTGTAAACGTAGCTTACGAGGCTGCTACAGCAGATTTGAATGATGTTAACATGATTGACCCGTTCCACTTGGAAGCTTATGGAATCACTACCGTAAATTACAACCGCGACGTTGAAATTTTCCCTGTGTTAAATGCTATGTTTACACAGATTATGGGAGAAAGTCCTTACAAGTCACCAACTGACATGGGTGTCAATATGGTTGGTAATTGCATATTTGATGACGAAGCCTGTAAAGAAGCTTCTCTTCAGGAAATTATCCGCCGCTACTACAACGGTTTATGCGATTTTAAAAAAGGACTCGGTTCCAAAGAGACCGTTTATAAATTAGAACTCTTGATGAGACAGGCCGGAATTGGCACAGAAAACAGAAAAGTCGTTTCCATTGCAACCGAAAAATCGGAAGCCACAAACGGACCGGCCGTAGCCGTTGAATTGGGTGACGGACGAATCGCCACCGGTAAAACTTCCGCGCTTCTTGGTGCATCTGCCGCAGCACTTTTGAATGCTTTAAAAACGCTGGCAGATATCGACCACGACTATCACTTAGTTGCCCCGGAAGCTATCGAGCCGATTCAAACACTGAAAACAGACTATCTTGGAAGCCGCAATCCACGTCTTCACACAGACGAAATTTTGATTGCTCTTTCCATCAGTGCCGCCAACGACGAAAAAGCACGTCTTGCCTTAGAGCAGTTACCGAAACTGAAAGGTTGCGAAGTGCACTCAACGGTAATGCTGAGTAGTGTAGACGAAAGAATATTTAAAAAACTTGGTACACATTTAACATGTTCGCCGCAACAATAAAATACAATCACAAAAGCCTATTTCTTCTCGGTCTAAAACCGGAAAGAAATAGGCTTTATTTTACTATTCAATTTCTAACAATCCCAAATCAATTAATGCAATAGTCACTAGACTCAATGCTCTATACGCCTTTTCCTTTACATATACATTTTCTTCATAATAAAAAATATCTTTATTCGTTTCTCCAAACGCATCAACATTAACATCCTCTATGCCAATATCATTTATTGATTCAAACATTGCCTCAGTTGCCTGCAACAAAGTTGCTTCTGTGATATTACTCTGATTAACTTTGTGTTCATGTAGATGTAGTTTTAATTTGTGTCCCGTACTAAACTTTTGTTCAAAACTCTCTCTAACAAAATTACTAAGCGTAAACGCTTCTATAGATGGATAACTTAATAGTAACATTCCTTGTCTTTCGAAACCATTATCTCTTGAATTACCTAAGATAGATAATAAATTTTCAATAAACTCTTTATCTGTATTAGATTTATTATCTCTATCAAACAAATAATATATAGCTGCATTATCCACGTCAAAGTCATAATTTTCAATAAGTTCTCTAAAAAGATTATTTAAATACTCATTATCTTTTTCAATATACTTAATATTACTTTCTTCAGCATTAATTACAAACACCTGTGATGTCGGATTTTCTTTGGAATTATATTTATCATATCCTTTATCTCGTAAAAAAGTCTCCATTTGATAGTCTAAAATTTTGCAAAATATACGATGCAAAATATATGACTCCGTTTTTCCACCTTCTACAACGAAAAGCACCTTACCAATTGACTTCTCTTTATTTAATCGTATCTTCATATCTTGGTACCCCATTAAACACACCACCCAAGTACATCTTCTCTAAGTTTTGAGCTTCTCTCGGTTTTTCACTTGAAAAGCGCTTAACAACACTTCCTTCTTTTGTAAAGTCAACAGAATAAATCTGGTCAGGACGTAAAATACGATTAGATAATAAATTTGTAGAATGCGATACAAAAATAAGTTGTGCATTTTCTGCCTTCTTCATAAAATATCTAACTAGTAATTCCTCAAGATCATTATGAAAACCACTCGAAAATTCATCTAACAATAGCATTCCCCCTGCTTGTATGCAATGAAAAAAGGACGGCAACAACTGAAGTAATACTCTATTACCTAACGATTCTAAACTAAAGGGAATCGGTTCATCTATTCCTTTTCTTTTAAAAAAAATCATTTTATCCATAGATCCAATAGATACAATATGACCTTTAGCTTTTTTCCCATATTCTATGCTTTGTTCAAAATTATATTCTTCAAAAAAATTGTTTATTTCTTCTGTACCAACATGCTCAATGTAAGAATCTAATTCAACATTTATATCTCTATATCTAAATGCATCACCTGTATATAAATCTATATAAACAGAATTACTCAAAAATTCAAACCATTTTTGCAGTACAATCCACCCTCTAAATTTCGTGTTAAAATAAATATCACGTAAAAAAAGCATATCCTTAGGGACATCAGTAAAGGTTTGTTCTTCATACAATTTTGAACTTGCAACACTTCCATCTCGAGTAAAAACTTCTTCGCCATCTACTTGTAACATTTCACCCAGTTTCATATCTATTCTTTGATATTCAATTCTATATACAATCTCTGTTCCATCAATTTCAAAAACATATTGTAATGACATTATCGGTTTTCTTGCAAACATACAACAATAACTATCTATATTGATATCATTTTTTCCAATCAAACAGTCTAACAAAAACTTAATTGCATGCATTGAATTAGATTTTCCTGATGCGTTAGCACCTACAAACATAAGTCCTTTTAAGATATTGTTCTTAACATTTGTTTCCGAAAGTGCTTGATAATTGGTTCTTTCCAGTTCAATGTTTGTTTTATCCTTATAGGATTTGAAATTACATATCTCATAACTCTTAAGCATAAGTAACACCTCCTCAAAAATAGTATACTCCATCTCCTGCTAAATATGCAAGTTTTTTACACTTTCTCTCGAGTTGAATGTAATTTTTTTACACTTTTTAATCTCTACGGTCATACATAAAAACTCTAACAAATATGGTAATCCTTATAAAACTTAAATAAAGCCTATTTCTTCTCGGTCTAAAACCGGAAAGAAATAGGCTTTATTTAAGTTTTATCCTTCATCTCAAAAATAGATTTGTAGTTACATAAGATTAGTTTGTTTCTTCAAGATATGTTTTTGCCTCTTCCATAGACAAATCGAATTTCTGCATGAGCTGTTCAAGAATTTTTCCACCGGGAATGTTCAGATCAGTCAAAGTCCTGATTAACGCGAATATACCTTCCTTGCGTGCTTCATTACGCCCCTCTTCACGGCCTAAAGCCACTCCATCCTCGAAGCTTTCCTTCTTTTCATAATCAATCATATCTTGTAGTGTCATATAGCGTTTCCCCACTTTCTGATTGTTTTTCCTGTTTTCAACAATGCTGTGAAGATGTTCTAAGTCGGTATCCGTTACATTCCCCGGATTGGAATCAGAAAAATACTGTAACAAATCTTTCAGTTTTTCTGTTCCGCCAAGCTTCCCTCCCACGTATAAGAACAGTCGCTTCACACCATCATTATATATCAGTTCAGGAAATTCTTCTACACAATTTTTGACCGTATATATCATCCGGTTCTTACCAAACGGGTCGTAGGGAAGTATCCATATCGATATGTACTCCGGAAGATTCTCGTATGCTTCTCCTGACTTTAGGAGTTTCACATCCGTAAGGGACTGGCAGTAGCGGCTACGCATCGGTAGCTCTGCCGGGTTGTATTTGTTTGGTTCGATGTCGTAGACTTTGGCAAGGCGTTTGTCTTCGTACTCTTCCACGTATAAGTCCATTCGGATTCCGTGGTGTCCGATATCAATGCCAGCCAGTTCTTTTTCCGGGACAATGGTGATTTGGTCCACTTTTTGGTTGGTGGCTCTTTCAATAATAAGTTTTGCAATAAATTCTGCATCCTGAATTTTTTCGGTTGAAGCACCGAATAAAAATGCGTCGATAAGATTAAGTTCCTGCAGTGGTTTGTATGTTTTTTTGCAGGATTCTTTTTTATATGATTTGCTCATAGATTTTCCTTCCTGATGAAGGATAAAACATAGTCTGATAATAATATATTTTTGTGACAAATACAAGTGAATAATCTTTAGTTTGACTTGTCGTGAATGATGATGTCCTCTACATCACAATTTAAAATATAGCAAAGTGTATCTAACGTTTCCGTAGTAATTGGAAGTCCTTTTTTAATTCGGTGGACTGTATTCGCAGACATTCCCTGCTTGTAAATCAAATTGTATTCTGTAATATTTTTCTCTTTCATCGTAGCAAATAGCGGCTGATAAGATATCACGTTCATCACCTCGTATTGCTATGTTACCATACTTAATATATTGACTATGCTTAATTTATTGAGTATACTATTAAAGAATTGTTGCCATGTTGCCAATGTTGACGATATTTTCTATTCTTTTTCCTTGTTTCTCTTCTTTTTATATGATATTTTATAGCATTTATCAGCAACATCGGAAACATAACTCAAAATACACTTACTAAATAAGGGAGGATTTTAAAAGATGAAGAAATATTTATTAATTGGATTATTACTTTTAACTATGATTATGACGTTTGTCGCTTGTGGTTCGGATGAAAACACTGCAGACACGGATGTAAAAAACCCTGTTGAAGACCAAACAGTAGTAGAAGTTCCTAATGACACTGAAGACCCAGTTGAACCGGACAATACTGAAGACCCAGTTGAACCGGACAATACTGAAGAACCAGTTGTGGAAATGGTTGATTGGGAAACATGGGCTACACAAGCAGACAACGATGAAGTTTGTATGGTTGTTTGGAACGAAACTACAGGTACTCAAAAAATTTTAGAACCTAGACCAGAAGGCAGTTTGGATTTGAAAAAATACTCCTATACTGTGCAAGAAGGAGATAGGATTGCAGTACCAAAGAAAAATAGTGTAGTTTGTGTATATGTAAATTTAGACACAAGATTGGGATGGGAATATTCAGAAAATGAAAAATATATGGAATTAGAAATAAATCCAGGTGAAATGACGCAAATTGATGTAATACTAAATACAGAGGATAATCCTTCAAGGCAGTATTTGTTCAATTACTAAGAGTATTCCGGAGTCAAGCAGAACTTAATAAGTTCTGCTTAATTTGTGTAAAATTAATCCATAATATAGATATTACATAACCTTAATACGGAGGTGGTCTTAAAATCGTATGAGTCCCCTCTAAAAAGAGAAAAAACAGCCATTACTAATCAAATAGACATAGTAATGGCTTTCTTCTTTTTTATTTTTTCTGCTTCATCTTATATTCCGATGTGAGGTCTTGTGATAAATACTGGTCACTCATACAATGCATATCCGAACTTCCCTCACTCATAAGCTGATATAAACTGGAGTGATAAAAAAAGCCAAGTGCCGCATCCAATGACAGCTGATTCTCATTTGCAAACAATTCTATGACACGAGCATATTTCTTTTGTAACAAAATCGGATTCGCATTCATAGTGACTCACTCCTTTCAAAAACCAAACATTCTATTGCTTTTTCAGAACGCAAACACACTTGCAGATTAGGTTTTTCATATCGCAAGCGGTTAAGCGCTTCCTTTTTATCAATCAAACCATCAAAGAAAAGTTCTACCGTATTAAACACTTTATCATTAGCCACGCCACCAATTACAACATCATAATCTGTAGAATCCTTACCGTTTCGACAATTAAGGATAAAATCAAGCCATTCCTCTGAATACGAATCAAATTGAAGTACTTTCAAGTTTTGCATATTTTCTTCATCAAACAGATATCGTGAAACAATGCCCTCTTTTCCACGCCTTCTAAACTTTCCGCACCATTTTACTGCCTGTTCATAAATAGGTGTCATATAAAAGCCACGCCCGAAATCAACATTATCTCTGGAATGTTTTAAATCAGGTTTAGATATTTCCAAATAAGAGCCATGATACAAAATCATTCAATTACCCCTCTTTCTTTCATGAAATCAACAATATCATTCACAATATATTCCTTACTCTGTGTGTGAAGCATTTCGTATTCCGCAATAATATACGAATTCAAAATATTGCTATCTTCTGTTAGCATTTTATATACTTCCCCGGCATCTTTACGAAGGAAAATCGCAACATTTTCAATACAAAATATGGCAAATTCAAGTTCTTTGCTATCCTCAATATTCATTACGTATTTATCCTCCACTAAACATTTCACTCTGATTACTTATAATTGATATTAGCATACTACAAATTGATAAATTTATCTATACACACTTCACTGTAAAAATCTGTGTCCCATTCATTGCACGTATGTTTTTCAGACAACTTACGCATTGTCAGTATTTGTCGATGAGAAAAACTATACTGAGACAAGTTTACATGATAAAATACTTCTTGTGTGAAAGGGAAAAAATAAGCGGTATGTAATCACCCCTCGATTATGTACTGCTTATTTTTATTTATTCCCAAGAGTCATTTCATAAACGCACCCAGCACATTGACTCCTGCTGCCATTTGCTTAAGATGTGGAAGTTGCTTTTGCATATACTCTTCCAGCCTTTTCACTTCATCTTCGCTGAATCCTTTATTTGAAATAATTTTACAATCCGGTATTTTCCCTTCCGCAGACCTTTTCCCGTCAGTAAAATTAACAAAAGCATATCTGTTTCCGGCTTTCACACAAATGGGTGATACGGACATATTTAATTCATCGTTCATACAAGGCACCTCCTTAATCATTCTAAAATTTCTTCCCTAATAACCTCATAAAATTCCACCCGTTCCTCGTTAATCCTGCCGGTTTCTTCGATGGCATCCTCAAAGCCTGTAAGGGCCGCAAAAGGAGAAAACTGCGCCGCTCTGTCATACAAATCCATATGCGGATACTTCTGGGATTTGTGATGCGGCAAATCTATAATATCATCGTATTCGTGGCTTTCAACTAAACTCACGCCTTGTGCCCTCCAATCTGATTGTTTCGTTCTATCGTCATTGCGCCTTCCTCAAGGTTCATTCCCTTAAGCATAGCGTTTTTACCGTACTTTTTCTTGACGGAGAGCATCGCTTCCTGAAGTCTTCGTTCCTTTGACAAGGCTTCTTCCAAGGCCTTTTGTTCTGCCTCTTTTTGGGCTCCTAACGTGCCAAAATCCGTAAACAAATTCATCTGCTCATAAGTTTCTTCGCCTACTACAGTGTTTTCATCCACGAGGCGGTTTGCCACCACAGTTATGCGACGTACCAAAAGATTTTTATCTACAATACGGTCATAAAGGTCCATCACCGCGTCCATAATGAGGCGTGTGGAAGATGTCTGTCTGTCAAGATTTACTGTTCCGTGGGCGTGTTTCGGTACTCTTCTGCCATAGTGGTCTACCGTGATTTCTCCCTTGTAGTTTTTTCCAATGTCAGGGTTGGTCAGATTCTCTATGTCATAACCAACTGTCAAAACCATCTGGTCCGTCACGAGCCGTTTTTCCACCAAGTCAAGCACCAATAAATCTGTCATTTCCCGCACAATCAGCTTCCCTTTTTCAAAATCATAGGGACACTGCAAAACCTGTCCTGAACTCAAACAGTTTACGCTTGGCTTGTAGGCTTTAATTCCTGCAATGGTTGTGGGCTCATATCCCCATGCATGGTCGATTAAAAGCTCTGCGTTCACGCCAAACAGTCGGAACAACAAGTCCTCATTGTGAAAATCAGATGGTCCGCCAAGGGAACATCTTGCAATATCTCCCATAGTAAAAAGTCCGTGTTCTTCCAGCTTCTTTTTATAACCCTGACCCACACGCCAAAAATCCGTAAGTGGTCTGTGGTTCCAGAGAAGTCTTCGGTAACTCATCTCATCAAGTCTTGCAATTCGTACGCCTTCTTTGTTTGGTTCTACGTGTTTTGCCACAATGTCCATTGCTACTTTACAAAGATACAAATTGCTTCCGATTCCGGCAGTAGCCGTAATACCGGTTTCTTTAAGGACGTCCTGTACAATTTTGGAAACCAGTTCCTCGGGTGTCATTTTAAGCACCATCATATAATCCGTCACGTCCATAAACACCTCGTCAATAGAGTAAACGTGTATATCCTCAGGTGCCACGTATTTTAAATATATGTTGTAAATGCGCGTACTATATTTCATATAAAGTGCCATTCGTGGCGGTGCCACAATGTAATCAAGCTCTAACTGTGGATTTTTGGCAAGTTCAGAGGCAAAGTGGGTTGCTCCTGTAAAGTTCTTCCCATAAAGTCTGCCACGACGTTTTATGTTAGCTTCCTTCACCTTCTGTACCACTTCAAAAAGACGGGCACGTCCCGGAATTCCATAGGCTTTTAAGGACGGCGAAACCGCCAGACAAATCGTCTTTGTGGTACGGGATGAATCCGCCACCACAAGATTAGTATCCAGCGGGTCCAATCCCCTTTCCACGCATTCTACAGAGGCATAGAAAGACTTTAAATCGATTGCAATATAGATTCGCTCTTTTTTCATCCTACGCCTCCTGTTTTATTTATTCTGACGCTTTTGTCATTTTTATAAACTTGTCCATATAGATGGTATTCCCATTTCTTGCATCCATTTTCTTTGCAATATCTATTGCACTTTTTTCATAGTATGCCTTAAGCTCAGCTACATTATAAGTATTGCTTTCGTTATAAAACGGAAAATCGCTTGTGACACTCATTTTGTAAGTTTCTTTACCTTCTAAGTTATTAAAAAAACGCACTGCCGCCACAGCAAAATTAAATTTCATATGCGGGTTACGACAGGTCTCGTAAAATGACCAGTATTTTTTATAATAGTTCAAAGCCTTTGTGGGTCTGGTCATTGCATAAAACAGTAAAATAGTCGGTATAAACTCTGTTGCAATTCCCCTTTTGGCAATGGCATTTTTCAGTGTTTCACACAAATTAGATGCGGGCTCAATATAATCCGCGTCACCTTCTGCGATTTTCTTATTATAATAGTCAATAAAATCTCCATATGTACATTCCGGTTGTTCTTCGCAGGTCATCTGCCTTTCAAAAAGAGCTTCCGCCTTACTTGCTGCCAGACCGATTTCACCTACATATAAAAGATATTCCACTTCCGCAGACCTTTCACATGCCTGACAATCACACATCCTGTCTCTTTTGCAATTTAAAAATTCTTTGTAAGCTTTGTCCGCTTCTTCTCTATCTATATTTTTATAAAAGCTAAACCGCTTCAAATAAAGAGCTCTTAGGGAATAGTTATTTTCTATATATCTTTTTTTTGCATCTTCATAAAACTTTTCCCACTGTTTTACAGATATCTGATGAAAATATTTCGCATCTTCCAATAGCCATTTATATTGCCACAAAACTCTGAATGTGTGGTTACTATATCCACATTCTTTCACCTGCTCGTCATAAAGCTTTAAAATTTCCGGATATACGACATACATTTCCATAATATCATCATAAAATACTACTTCGCTCATATAATCCATACGATATTCGAGTTGTTTGTCACGGTTCTTATTTTTATCTGCCAATTCCCAGCCTTTACGGATAAATTTCATTTTTTCCTTCCCGTGGGGTGCTAACTCGATTTCTCTGTTAATTTCCCTGTATTCCATATATCCTCCTAATCAAACGCCTTTTCCATAAGGCTAAGCAGTTTATCATTCATAATACCCAACTCATTGTTACGTAGCGGAAAACCTCCAATCAACAAAGTCTGTACATACAGTACCATAATTACTTCCTCTAACTGGGCCGCATCTTCTGTCCTGGTCATTTTTCTTACAATCGGATTTCGCATATTGAAATACAAAATTGCCTTGGCGGTTTCTTTTACTTCTCCCGCAAAATTCGCCAGCATTTCAGCAAAAAGGTCATCCGCATCTTCCTGTGCTTTTTTGATGTCCTGATACAGCTTCGCATCCTCATTCATATAATAAAAAGCCGGCAAATTGGCAGGAATAAACTGTTTCATCTCAACCGCAACACCATATGGCTCAAGCACCTTCTTTGCCACTACCAAAAAGTCCACTGCTTCTTCCGCATCCGAAAGAGAAATGTCTTTTAACATATCCTCAATTTCTTCTGCCTCTACAGGTGCAACCTCCACATCAAAAAACTTGGTCATTTTTACGAGTAACTGCTGCGAATATACATAGCTCGTATTGATGAGCAGTTTTCCCTGGGACACAAAAATCTGGGACAGCTGTCTATACTCATCCATACTTGCGTACAACAAAACCTCTTTGGAAAGACGAAGCTCCAGTCCCGTCATAATCCCTCTTGTGGTATAAAATTCCAAATCATCAATAAAAAAGCCATACAACTCATCATCTTCAATCGCCATGCTCTTTACGACCAGACTGTGAACTTCCAAAAATCTCCGATAGGCATCTTTATTCTGTGTGGCCATCTCTTTCAAATATTCTGCAATACAAAGACCGATATCCTCTCTTGCCGCCTCAAGTGCTTCATCTTCATAAAAGCCTTCTCTGGAAGCTGTTGGACGAAGGTCCTTTGCATTGATAATACACTTTGTAAAAACAGCCCATGGCGGAAGAAGATTTTCGCCTTTTTCTGTCAAAAGCATATTTTTTAAATAAATAAGATGTGTCTGTTTTGTGGACGGTTGTACTGCATAAGGTAATATATAGGCAACACCGGATACGTTGCCGTTATCCGTTGAAAATGCAACGCAATCCATAAACGGCTGACCAAAAATCAATTCACCGAAAGTCAGCACCTCTTCTTTTGTGGCATTTTCATTTTCCCACGGCAGGCTCACCGGATTAATACGCTTTTTATACTGTCCGTCATCAAACAAAATCGGATATGGCAGAATCAATCCGTAATGCAATATCAAATCCTGCACCTTTTCCGATGCAAAATAGTGTTCGCAGCCTTCCTTCGCTTCCAGATAAATCGTTGTTCCGGCTTCTTCTTTTTGGGCCTCTGTTAAAGTGTAAGTTCCGTCCGGATTGCCAATCCATTCATATGCTGTTTCACTGTCCATAGAACGGGTTAAAATACGGATTTTGTCTGATACCATAAAATACGACAACAATCCGATTCCAAATCTTCCAATGAAATCCGACAAAATCTTTCCGCTCTCTAAATCTCTTTTAGATGACTGTCCGATAATTGCCAGAAATTTATGTATTTCCTCATTCGTAAGCCCCGAGCCGTTATCCTCGAAAACAAGACTTTTTTCTTCCTGTACCGTAACCTTTATTCTGCCTTTTTTCTCGTTTTTATAGTTTTCATCCTTCTTCTCTCTTGCTACAATTGCATCCACGCCGTTTTGTAAAAGTTCACGTATATATACATCCGGACTGCTGTATAAGTGGTCCGACAAAATTTCTATCATTCCCCCAAGATTGACCTTAAAACGATATTCTTCTTTATTTTGCATATCCCTGTCTCCTTGCACAATCTATTGCTTGCTTCGCGAAAACCATACCCACTCCCAAGCCATTTGCCTCATTATACCACACTCAAAACGCATACACAAAAAGAACAGCCACAAACCCTAAATTTTCCTTTAAGACCTGTGACTGCTCTTTTCATATAATCACTTAAATATGTATTATTTATTATTTTTACATTCTCTCATCATATCAATGTAATCAACCAATAATTTCACTGTTTTCTCCACACCGAGTGTACTTGAGTTGATAGAAATATCGTAGTTACGTGAATCGCCCCACTTACCTTCGCAGTAGCTGTTGTGGTAACGTTTTCTCTTCATATCCTTTTCAGTCATAAATCTGTCTGCCATTGACTCATTTAAGTCATAAAGCTCCATAATTCTTTTGCGTTTTGTTGCCCTGTCACCAAGTACAAAAATAGAAATCATACAGTCATATTCTTTTAAAACACTTTCACTGCATCTTCCCACAACGACAAAGGAATCTCCTTTCGCTGCTTTATTACGAAGATACTGGAACTGAAGAAGTGATACATTTTCTTCCGGGGAGCTGCTAAAGCCTCTGACCGTTCTATGGAACAGCTTGTTTTTCAACTTTTCATCGTGATTTCTTAAGCTATCCGCATCTACTTCCTTTTCCATAGCAATTTCATCCAACAAATTGTGGTCCAATAAATCGATTCCATAATGCTTAGCAAGTTCTTCTGCAATTTCGTGACCTGCACTACCGAATTCCCGTCCTACTGAGATAATTAATTGTGAATCCATAAAATGTACCTCCCTCCTATAGATATCTTAAATATATAACAACCATAGAGATAAATACAACTATTAATGTTGCAGGAACCATCTTTTTGCAATAAGTTCCCCATTTAATAACGTAACCTTCTCTGGATGCTGTAGCAATACCTACAACGTTTGCTGAGGCACCGATTGGTGTAGCACTACCACCAATATCTGTTCCCATTGCAAGTGTCCAAGCAAGAACAGAAAGATCTACTCCGAATGCTGCCGACAAACTTTTGATAATCGGAATCATCGTTGTTGCAAATGGAATATTATCAACAAATGCACTGGCAATCGCCGATAACCAGATAATAATTGCAATCATAATCATTACGTTGCCGCCGCAGATTTTTCCGATAAATCCTGCCATAATTTCCAAAACGCCGGTTTGTTCCAAACCTCCGATTACTACAAATAATCCGATGAAAAATACCAGTGTTTTGTAATCCACTTTTTTGAGTAATTCTACGGCATACTTCCATGATGTAAGAAGTGTCACAATGGCAACCATCGTACCGATAGCCGATACGGTAAGTCCCGTCTGGGCATGTGTTACCAGTAAAATAATGGTTGCACCAAAAATCACACAACTTATAACAAAGCCTTTTTTATCTGTAATGGCAGATTCAGGAGTTGGCAAGGTAGACACATCCACGCTGGCTTTCTGTACCAAATCTTTTCTGAAAATCACATAGAAATAAACAATAACAAACACAAAAGAAACCAGTGCAATCAACCCTGTATTTGTGATAAACTGTCCGAATGAATATCCAAGGCTTGTACCAATGATGATATTCGGTGGGTCTCCGCACATTGTTGCAGAACCACCAAGGTTCGCACAGAAAATCTCCGACAAAATAAGCGGAATCGGATTAAATTTCAATAATTTTGAAAGTTCAATCGTTACTGCCGCAAGGAATAAAATAACCGTAATACTGTCAATGAACATCGCTAAAACTGTAGATAAAATCATAAATGTGAAGAAAATCGGTACTACTTTGTATTTAACCATTTTCGCAATTCTCATGCATAACCATCTGAAGAATCCGACTCTGGCCATCCCCTCTACCATAACCATCATACCAAATATAAATACAATGGTCTCCCAGTTAATTCCGGCTGACGCTTCTGCGCTCGCACCTCCTGTATACCAAAAATGCTGTGTAAATATACTGTGGATATTTAACGTCTCCACAATGGCGTCCATACTATGCATTCCTACGCCAAATACAAATATCAATGTGAGAAGGGCACACACACTGGAAATGATGTGTCTTTCCACAATTTCCGTAACAATCAATACGAACATCGCAATAAAGATTATTACTGCAAAAATTTGTGCTAACATACTTTTTACTTCCTCTCTTTGTTTTTGTGTTTTTCGGTTCACACCGATTTATCTTTCATTCATTGATATATTAACCATTTCTTTTGAAATGTTAAGTGCATGGTCTCCGATTCGTTCAAAATCCGTAAGCATTTCCGAGAACAGAACACTACCTTCATCGCTACAAACGCCTGCCTGAATACGGGCAAACATATTGTTTCGATAGAGTGCCGTAACATCATCCATTTTCTGTTCCATACATGCGACTTTTTCGTGCAGGCCGATAACGTCTTCATCTTTTTCTAAAAGCACCATAAATAATTTATCACAAATTTTCTGTAATTCAACTATTTCTTCCCTCGCCTGGGCAGAAAATACTATTTTTTTCTCTTCAATCATCTTGGAGTAATCCGCAATATTAATAGCATGGTCACTGATTCTTTCTATATTACTACATACTTTATACAATGAATTGAATATCTGGCTACCACTTCTTGTGCTTTCATGTGTCACAGCGGTTGTAATATATTTGGAAATCTCTTTATTCAGATAATCTACATATTCCTCTTTATACGTAATATCTGCATGCTTTTCTTCATCCCTTTTTGCAAAGATATCAAAAGCATTATGAACATTATCCTTTGCCATATCTAGCATTCTCATTAACTCTTTTTTAATGTTTTCCATACAGATAATGGACGCACCCAGTTTATCCGCATTGATGTGCTTGATATCTACCAAGTGGTAAGTTCTTGCATGTCCGTCGTCCTCGTCCTTATCTTTCAATATTGCGGTTGCAATTTTCGGCAATATTGTACCAATCGGTAATAACAGAAGGGTTGTTACAATGTTAAACATTGTATGCAGGTTTGCAATCTGTTTCGGTGCATCGCCCGGTGTCCAGCCTTCTACCATTGCCGTAAGCGGCGTCAAAAGACAAAGTGTGGTAAACACAATCGTTCCGAATACATTAAACATAATGTGTATAATAGTGGTTCTCTTGGCATTTCTGCTTGTTCCGACAGATGCTAAAAGAGCCGTGATACATGTTCCGATATTCTGTCCGAAAAGAACATACGCAGCACCGGAAAGACCAATAACACCACTTCCTGCAAGTGCCTGTAAAATACCGACAGATGCAGAAGAAGACTGTATAATTGCCGTAAAAACAGCACCTGCCAAAATACCAAGTATCGGATTTTCAAACTTGGTCAACAGACTTACAAAGCCTTCTGAATCGGCAAGTGGTTTCATAGCCGAGCCCATCATATCCATACCGATAAATAAAATACCTAAGCCCGCAAAAATTTCACCGATATATTTTACTTTTTCATTTTTGACAAATACCATAGCTGCCACACCAAGGAACGCGATGAGCGGTGCTAACTCGCCCACATCCAGCGCGATGAGCTGACCTGTGATGGTTGTACCGATATTGGCACCCATAATAATCCAGACTGCCTGACGAAGAGTCATCATACCCGAGTTAACAAAGCCTACAACCATAACCGTTGTTGCCGATGATGACTGGATAATGGCTGTAATAAGTGCACCCACAAGTACACCTACAAAGCGATTGGCAGTCAGTTTCTCCAGAAATGTTTTCATTTTATTACCGGCGGCTGACTCAAGTCCATTACTCATCATCTGCATGCCATACAGAAACAGGGCAAGTCCGCCCAGTAATCCCATTAGATATGTAAACGACATTTTAATAATCCTCCATTTATTGCGCACAAAAACAAAACTATGCTTTTCATAGGCTTAAAAACAACCGATTATTAAACTCGTTTTTTACCATCCAAATCGTGAATATAATTTAAGACGGCTACACTATGATAAACGTCAAGTGACTTCATCACACAAATAGCCTTATCAAAATTAGAATAGTTGTCTAAAAAATTATCAACCAATAAAATGCAAAAGTGCAGTCTTGAATCCTTTTTTCCTGCCGACGACTGGTTTGTAAGCTGTTGTATCGGCGATTCACTTGTTGTCCCTACAATTTGAGTAATTTCCGATTCTACCTCATAAATGGTGGCACTACCGGAACAAACAGCCGTCACTACACTCTCAGTTCTTACATTTTGAGTATAAAAAAGCGCTTCTGCTTCGTCAAAACTCATTCCAAAAAAAAGCAGAATCATAGCAATACCATAACATAAAATTGTATTCGCTATCTTACGCATACTAAATACTCCCAGACTGTAGGATAAGGTGCGTAAAAAATCACACACCTTAAACATAATAACACAAAGTTTAAAAAACAACCAGTCCCAATAAGTAAATTCCAAGTAAATGAAGTGGGTAATATATGTAAAATAAATGCTTCATTCTTAGTGTTCCGCGTTTTCCGTTGTAGAGCGCCCTAAGTAGTAGAGTAAATAGTGCATACCATTGGACACCACCCATTTTTATTCCAAGCAACACAAGCATAACGCTCATAATCGCAAGCTTTGCTTTGCGGGATTTTCCAAGGTAAATACCCACCGGCAATAAAACACCTATCATACCATAATCAATCTTAAAATCCGTACTTGGTAAAAGCCACGGGAGAACAATGCAAATAAAAGCGGCAACAATAAACCCAAGTCCACAACACACATATGCAGGAGCTGTTCTTTTCTTTCTTGCATTATCCAGCAAAAAGATAAGACTTATTGATAAAGAAAACGTTACCAGAACACACTGGTACAAGGAGCCCATTGCTACAAAATAGACTATTTGACAAATTGCGGCCAGTCCCGCCATAGTAAGCAAATACCTCTTTTTAGATTTTGTATGTACGCAGCCTTCTGCAATCATATATGCAAATATAGGGAACGCAAGACGCCCAAAAACTTGCAGAATCTCTATCTGTGGTAGCAATTGCTTACCTACGTGGTCACAAGTCATTGCGAGAAGTGCTACTATTTTTAGTTGATTGCTGTTCATTCCGATAAAACGAGATTTGATTGCTTCCATATTTTCTCCCATAACAAGTGCCAAAATTAAAGTTACTGTTACCATATTTTAACATAGAACATTGGCTGAAAACAGCTATATTATCAAATAATAAGAAATCTATATGCTGAAATGTATATAATCTTTAATTTTTGACAGATAGATTATATGAAATACCTATTTTTAGATGCTTAAAATAATTAAAATTTCTTTTTCTTCGCAGAAATTAGCAGCTAGAAATTTAAAAATTCGAATTTCTAGCTGTATATATGTCACACATCAGATGTAAATAACTCTAAATCGGTATATATATTTGATAAAACAGCTGTTCCTATACGCTTATAGACCATCAACTACATCGTGAATGAAATGCAAGTGTCTATCAATTATCTTCGATTAAAAACGCGAGAATCCCGAGCAAGCAAGTTGCCCGGGATGCCTGGTCCTTCTCTAAAAATATATTGTAACTATACCCTATACCTAATTTAATATCTATTTATCTCTGTACACGACCTGAACCGTCACCGCCGGCAAGTTTTTCAACTTCCGATACGCTTACACGGTTATAATCGCCTTCTACAGAGTGTTTGAGAGCTGATGCCGCTACTGCAAATTCAATTGCTTCTTGCGTTGATTTTCCGGTAAGGAGTGCATAAATCAAACCGCCGCCAAAGGAATCACCGCCGCCTACACGGTCAACGATGTGTAAGTGATAGCTCCTTGAAAAACAATAGTTTTCGCCGTCAAAAAGCATTCCTGCCCAGTCGTTGTCACTGGCTGAAATGGATGTACGAAGTGTAATCGCTACCTTTTCAAAACCGAATTTGTCTTTCAGCTGTTTTGCCACGGATTTGTAGCCTTCGTGATTAAGTTTACCACCGTAAATATCTGTATCTTCCGCTTCAATACCAAATACGTCTTTGGCGTCTTCTTCATTGGAAATACAAACATCCACATACTGACAAAGCTCCGTCATAGCTTCTCTTGCTTCATCTCTGGTCCAAAGCTTACCACGATAGTTTAAATCGCAGGAAACCTTTACACCTTTTGCCTTAGCAGCTTTTAAAGCTTCTTTACAGATTTCTACCACGTTTTTACCGAGAGCAGGTGTGATTCCTGTAAAGTGGAACCAGTCTGCACCATCAAAAATTTCATCCCAATTAAAGTCTGCCGTAGTGGCTTCGCTAATAGCGGAATGTGCTCTATCATAAATACATACGGAGCCTCTCTGGGAAGCACCTTTTTCAAGATAGTAAATACCTACTCTGTCACCGCCACGGGTAACCTTTGATGTATCCACAGCAAAATATCTGAGTGAATCAACCGCCGCCTGTCCGATTGCATGCTTCGGAAGCTTTGTAACATAAACACTGTCTAATCCGTAATTTGCAAGGGAAACTGCCACATTAGCTTCACCGCCGCCAAATGTCGCCTGCATCTGGTCATTCTGAAAAAAACGGTAATATCCCATTGGTGCAAGACGGAGCATAATTTCTCCAAAAGTAACAACTTTAGCCATTATTTTCTTGCCTCCTTTACAATTTCTACCGACTGTTTACAAAGGTCAATGATTTCATCCCATTTCTGGTTTTCAATCAAATCAGCAGTTACCATATAAGAACCACCGCAAGCGCAAATTACCGGTGCTGATAAATATTCTTTCAAGTTTTTAAGTGAAATACCACCTGTCGGCATTACCTTAAACATCGGGAACGGTGCATTCATCGCTTTAATTTTTGCAAGACCGCCTGACTGTTCTGCCGGGAAAAATTTTAATACTTCAAGGCCGAATTTGTAGGCTGCGTGATAATCTGCCGGTGTGGTACAGCCCGGGAAAATAGCAATGCCTTTTTCCTGACAATACTGAACCAATTCGCCATCAAAGCCCGGTGTTACGATAAACTCGGCACCTGCTGCCAAAGCCTTATCCACGTGTTCTGTTGTAAGAACTGTACCTGCTCCAACAAGCATTTCCGGGTGTGCTTCTTTCATAAGACGGATAGCCATATCTGCTCCTTGGGCGCGGAAGGTCACTTCCGCTACAGGCAATCCACCTTCACAAAGTGCGTCTGCAAGAGGACGCGCATCGCGTTCCGGGTTTGTTAATTTGATAACCGGAACAACGCCGATTTCTTCAATTCTTTTATTTACATCTGACATTTTTCTACACTCCTGTATTCTTAGTTTATACGCCTGAATAAGCTGAGAAACCACCATCAATCGGAAGTACAACACCTGTAATAAAGCCTGCTGCTTCTTCATTGATTAAGAATAATAAACCACCTTCCAATTCTTCGCTTTCACCAAAACGTCCCATTGGTGTAGCCGCAAGAATTTTTCCTGTACGTGCGGTTGGTGTACCGTCTTCATTCCACAACAATTTAGCATTCTGCTGTGTTGAGAAAAATCCCGGTGCAATGGCATTTACACGGATTCCCACTTTTGAAAAATGCACTGCGAGCCACTGTGTAAAGTTGGAAATCGCTGCTTTTGCTCCTGAATATGCCGGAATTTTTGTAAGTGGTGTGTAAGCATTCATAGAAGAAATATTTAAAATGTTACAACCTTTTCTTCCTACCATCTGACGGGCAAATGCCTGTGTCGGAATGAGTGTTCCGAGGAAGTTTAAGTTAAATACAAAGCCTACACCGCTTGCATCCAAGTCAAAGAAGCTCTTTGTGTCTGCGTCAATATCACCCATTTCAAAGTATTCTTTGTCTGTTGTAGCCTTTGGATTGTTTCCGCCGGCACCGTTAATTAAAATGTCGCATGGACCTAAATCTTCCATAACCTTGTCTGCTACCTGATAACAGATATCTTTATCTAATACGTTACAGCTGTATGCTTTTGCAACGCCGCCTTCTGCAACAATTTCCTGTGCGTATATATTAGCCTGCTCTTCGTTAATATCAAGAAGTGCCACTTTCGCACCTGCTCTTGCCAAAACCTTAGCAAAGTAACTGCAGAGTACCCCACCTGCACCTGTTACAACTGCGACTTTTCCTGTTAAATCCGTGTTCAATACGTTCTTGTTCATTTCTTGCAATCCTCCCATTCTAAAAATTTACCTATTTATTTCAAATTCTTTTCACAAGCTTCAAATAAGCCATTGATATAAGTTGCACCAAGCGCTCTGTCAAATAAGCCGTATCCCGGTTTACCTGTTTCGCCCCAAATCATACGACCATGGTCAGGACGAACATAGCCGTCATAGCCTGCTTCTGCCAGTGCTTTAACCACTTCATACATATCTAAAGAACCGCAGGATGAAAGGTGTGCTCTTTCTTCAAAAGAACCGTCTTCCATAATTTTAACGTTTCTGATGTGCATAAATGCAATTCTGTCTTTTTCGGCATATTTCTTCACCATAGCCGGAATATCGTTGCTTTCTGCGCAGCCAAGACTACCTGTACATAAGCACAAGCAGTTTGCAGGGCTATCATAGAGTGCAAGGAATCTGTCTAAGTTTTCTTCGTTTGTAATAATACGCGGAAGTCCAAAGATTGGATATGGCGGGTCATCCGGATGGATTGCCATTTTCACACCGCATTCCTCCGCTACAGGAATCACCTTTTTCAGGAATTTTTCAAGGTTTTTCCAAAGGCCTTCTTCACCGATTTCACCATAAGCTGTAATAAGCTCTCTTACTTCTTCCTGCGTATAGCTTGAATCCCAGCCCGGCAAGTGAATATCATCCTTTAACGGGTCAAGACCCTTCATCTGCTCCCAGTACATAACAAGGCTTGTGGAACCGTCAGCCGCTTTTTTATCAAGCTGTGTACGTGTCCAGTCAAATACCGGCATAAAGTTGTAGGTTACACATTTTACTCCGTATTCTGCACATCTTCTGATGTTTTCACAATATACTTCGAGTAATTCGTCTACATTGCCTCTGCCGAGTTTGATATTTTCGTGTACCGGAATTGATTCTACTACATCAAATACAAGTCCGTGTGCATCACACTGCTGTTTCATCTTTTTAAGGCTTTCTCTTGGCCAAACCTCGCCCGGTTTTACATCATAAACCGCAGACACAATGGAACGCATTCCCGGAATCTGCGAAATGTACTCAAGCGAAATCGGGTCGCTTTCACCATACCAACGAAAAGAAAGTTTCATATTCATACCTATTTTTCCAATCCAAAATAACGTACTGCATTGTTGTAACAAATACCTTCTACGATTTCTCCAAGTGTCTTTAAGTCGTTTGGATATTCGCCGTTTTCCACCCATTCCCCAATGAGTGCACAAAGTATTCTTCTGAAATACTCGTGTCTTGCATAACTTAAAAAGCTTCTAGAGTCTGTGAGCATACCCACAAAGTTGCCAAGTAACCCCAAATTGGCAAGACTTGTAAGCTGGTCTCGCATTCCCTGTTTATGGTCATTAAACCACCACGCACTACCGTGCTGAATTTTTCCCGGGATTTCGCTTCCTTGGAAAGAACCGATGAGCGTATCGATAAATGCATTATCGGACGCATCCAAACTGTAAATAATCGTTTTCGGAAGATTGTCTGTTTTATACATCTTGTCGAGCAAACTACTAAGTTCTACGCAACCATCGTGTGTTCCGATACAGTCAAAGCCCGTGTCGGGACCAAGCTTTTTAAACATTTCCGAGTTCGGATTTCTTAAGCAGTTATAGTGAAGCTGCATCGCCCAACCGAGTTTTTTATACTCACCTGCGCAGAAAACAAGAAGTCTTGTCTTTAACGCATCTGCCTCTTCCACAGTTACTTTCCAACCTGAAAGAGCTTTCTGCACAATGTCATCTACTTCTTCTTTTTCTGAAATACCGGGTATTTTATCTACATAGACCATTCTGTCAAGACCGTGGTCACTTGCACAGCAACCATTTGCATCAAAATATGCAATTCGTCTTCTTAATGCGTCTTCTAAAGTATCAATGTCGTGAATTTCAATTTCTGCAGCTTCTGACAACTTTGCAATGTAATCTTTCCAGCCGTCTTTATCAATATTGAGTGCCTTATCCGGTCTGAATGAAGGTGCTACGATACAGTCCATAGTCTCATCTTCTGCCAGTTTTTTGTGCCAGATGAGAGAATCTGTCGGGTCATCGGTCGTACCGATAAATTTCACATTACTCTTTTTAATAAGACCACGAACGCCCATATCTTCGCTTTTTAAAGCTTCGTTACAGATATCCCACACTTCCTGAGCCGTTTCACCATTTAAAACGCCATTGTAACCAAAGTAATTTTTCAGTTCCAGATGGCACCAGTGATACATCGGGTTTCCAATTGCTTTCGGAAGCATTTCAGCAAACTTCTGGAATTTTTCACGGTCTGAGGCATCGCCTGTAATGTAATGCTCATCTACACCGTTGGAACGCATCAGTCTCCATTTGTAATGGTCCCCGGAAAGCCAGACCTGAGAAATATTTTCAAAACGCTTGTTTTCAAAAATTTCCTGCGGGCTTACGTGACAGTGATAGTCAATAATCGGCATATCCTTTGCGTGTTCGTGATACAGTGTCTTTGCTGTTTCTGTTGTTAGAAGAAAATCTTCAGTCAAAAATGCATTCAATGTGATGGTCTCCTTTCGTCCTAATTTTTTATTTTATCATACATCTTTTGCAATATATATTGCTTTAGTTGTTTGACTTATTGCAAATCTTGCTATACACTATTTGTGAGGTGAAGACTATGAAAACACAATCACAACATTTCGACCCGCGTCAGATAATGCATAGCTGTAATTTTGAAATTTTTCATTATAAAGAGCCAAGACCCGACACCGTGGAAGTACATCACCACGATTTTTATGAGGTCTATTTTTTTCTTGGTGGCGCCGTGGAATACTGGGTTGACGGCAAAACCTTCCGTTTGGAACCGGGTGATTTACTGCTGATTAATCCGATGGAGCTTCATCGCCCTATTGTTGCAGAAGGCAGTAAAACCTATGAACGAATCGTACTTTGGATTAGCAAAGAATATCTGGAAAAACTCTCTACAGACAGTATAGATTTGACCAGATGCTTTGATACCTCTTTGCCTACTCACACCAACTTAATCCATCCCCAAACCGTGGAACGGACCGCCCTGACCACAAGGCTTACTGAGCTAATTCGCGAATGCTACGGCAATGACCTTGGCAATGCTTTATATGCCCATGGCCTGTTTTTGCAATTTATGGTGGAATTAAACCGTCTTGCCCTTAGTGCACCGAAACCGCGCACGATCAAGGATGATTCTTCCGATTTGGTGTCACAGGTTCTTACCTATATTAATGAACACTTTAGCGAAGAACTCACCTTAGAAAGTATCGCCGGAAAATTTTACGTAAGTAAATATCATTTATCCCATGCCTTCAGTAGTGAAGTCGGTGTCAGTATCTACCGCTACATTATTCTAAAACGATTAACCAGCGCCTGTCAGATGCTTCTTGACGGCAAAGCTGCAAAAGAAGTCTGCGCCTGTTGCGGTTTTTCGGATTACACCAGTTTCTTCCGTGCCTTTAAAGGTGAGTACGGAATCAGTCCAAGGGATTTTGCTTCCGGTAACAACTAATCCTATAATCCTGCTATTTATTGCGGAAAGATTCCCTAAAGTCCTTGGGAATCTTTCCTACATATTTTTTAAATACCTTTGAAAAATAGTTCATATCCATAATACCGCAATGCTGGGCCATGGTCTGCACCTGCAAATTTGTCTTTTTCTTTCTCATTTTTCTTTGCGTACATCTGAGGAACATAAACTATTTCTTTGTTGATATCTACTAATGAAAATTTATCCGCACCACCCCATATTGTCTCTCCGAAAGAATCCAACATCGCAAATACCTGATTATTTTCCGGCATCAGCGGAATACTATTATAATAAGTTTCAATCTGCTTTTGCCACATTGGTGCAATGCCGTTTTTTCCGCCCACTCCATAATCTGCTCAGATGTAGGAATACTCGTTAAATACGGTCCGATAAGAAGCAGGTTCTCTACACCTTTATTAGGCAGCAACAAAAAAATGCGTACCGGAAAAACCATCTACCAACCTATATATTGTGGCTTCTTCTATAGGGTTTACTATACTGTAGAACGTTTTTTCCTTTGCATCTTCCATTTGAAGCATCCCCCGAAGCCCCAAATCTATCTGTTCATCCAGTTGGGCATTTGGGTTTAAAAATATAGTCTGTATATGACATTTTTCTAATGTGTTGCACAAAAAATTTAACTCTGCCTCATAAAACATAGTATCACCCTTTATTCTATTTGTATTAGATATAAGCTTATGGGTTACAGCTAAAAACTATATAAGGGAGGACAACTAATGAAAACAAGTAAACCAGTTAGACCTTTTGGTATGCGTGACAAAATGGGTTACTTATTTGGGGACTTTGGTAACGATTTTACATTCATTTTGTCAACAATGATTCTGTCAAAATTCTGCACAGACGTTTTAGGTATTTCTGCCGGTGTTATCGGTACAATTATGATGCTTGCACGTTTCGTAGATGCCGTGACAGACGTTACTATGGGTCGTATTTGTGACCGTAGTAAAATCACACCAAATGGTAAATTTAAACCTTGGATTTTGCGTATGTGTGTTCCTGTAGCAATCGCATCATTCCTAATGTACCAGAGTGGTCTGGCACATCTTCCTACAGGCGTGAAAATTGCTTATATTGCAATTACATACTTGTTGTGGGGTTCATTCTGCTACACAGGTATCAACATCCCTTACGGTTCAATGGCATCTGCAATCTCTGCTGATCCGGGCGACCGTCAGTCACTTTCCACATTCCGTACAATGGGCGGTATGTTGGCAGGTATGGTAATCGGTATTTTACTTCCGATTATTGCATATAAAAAAATCACTCTCGCAGATGGTACTGTAAAAGAAACATTAATCGGCGGAAGAGTTACATTAGCAGCAGGTATTTTCTCTGTTTTAGCTATTATCTGCTACTTACTTTGCTACAAATTAATAACAGAACGTGTAATTGTTGAACCAACCGGTGAAGAAGGACCTTCGGTAGGTCAGATGTTAAAAAGCGCATTCACAAACCGTGCCCTCATTTCCATTATTGTTGCATCTGTAGTTATGCTTCTTGCACAGCTTTCAATGCAAAATATGGCCGCTTACATCTATCCGGATTATTACAACAGCGCAGCTGCCCAGTCAGCATCTACAATGATGATGATGGTTGGTATGATCGTAGCAGCTATCTTTGCAAAACCTCTTGCAAAGAAATTCGGTAAAGCCGAAGTTTCTATCGTATCAAACCTTTTCGCTGCGGTAGTTATGGTTGTTTTATTCATCCTTCGCCCTTCAAACGTTTGGGTATATTGCGGACTACAAATGCTTTGCTGGTTAGGTCTTGGCGTATTCTCTATGGTATCATGGGCGCTTATCACAGACGTAATCGACTACTCAGAACTGAAAAACGGTATCCGTGAAGACGGTTCTGTTTACGCTATGTATTCATTCGCACGTAAATTAGGTCAGGCTTTAGCAGCAGGTTTATCAGGATGGCTTCTTGAAGCAATCGGTTACAACTCAGAAGCTGCAGCTGAAGGCTTAAAACAGACAGAATCTGTATTAACAGGTATTTTCAATATCTCTACATTGATTCCTGCAGTAGGATTCGGTTTACTGGCACTTGTTCTTTGGTTCTGGTATCCACTCCACAAGAAACAGGTTGATGCAAACGTAAAAGCTCTTGCTGAAAAACACGGCAGAGAAATTCCTCAATAATATTGATTAACAACTTAACATTCAAGGCGTTGGGCGGCATCAGTTGCCAGACGCCTTTATTTCACCAAAAAAACTTAAGGAGGTACTTTGAATTGAGAGAAGTATTAAGCTTAAATGCAAAATGGGCATTTACAAAAAATGCTACAGAAATTCCATCTGAAATCAACAACAAATGGGATTTTGTGAACCTTCCACACTGCTGGAACGCAATTGACGGACAGGACGGCGGAAACGATTACTACCGCGGAACCTGCTATTATGCAAAAGAATTGGACAAAATGGACCTTCCGAAAGCCGCTCTTTATTACCTTGAAATCAGAGGCGCTAACTCATCTGCAGATGTATATGTAAACGGAAAACATCTTGCACATCACGATGGCGGTTACTCTACATGGAGAGTAAACATTACGGAAGAAATTACAGACAAAACATTACTCGTTATTACAGTTGACAACTCACCAAACGAAGTGGTTTATCCACAGACAGCAGACTTTACATTCTACGGCGGTTTATATCGTGACGTAAACCTTGTTTGTGTGGACGAATCACATTTTGATTTGGATTATTTTGGCGGTACAGGTCTTGCTGTTACACCGAAGATTGAAGGCAGCAACGCTGCTGTTCACGTAGACACATATATTGCAAACAGTAAAATGGGCCAGAAGGTTTGTTATACATTATTTGATAAAGATGGCAACGTTGTAGCGACCGCTACAAGCGATGATACTTCCTATGACCTTGTAATTGAAAATGTTCATTTATGGAACGGACGCAAAGATCCATACTTATACACGGCAAAAGTAGATTTAATGGAAGATGATGCCGTTTTAGACAGTGTATCAGCCCGTTTTGGCTGCCGTACATTTGAAATCGATCCACAGCGCGGATTTATTTTAAATGGCGAAGAATACCCGTTACACGGCGTTTCACGCCATCAGGACAGATGGGGCATCGGTAATGCATTATTGCCGGAGCATCACAAAGAAGATATGGACTTCATTTACGAAGTTGGTTGTACAACTATCCGTCTTGCACACTATCAGCACGACCAATACTTCTACGATTTATGTGATGAATATGGTATGGTTGTCTGGGCAGAAATTCCTTATATTTCAAAACATATGTCTACAGGTCGTGAAAACACAATTTCACAGATGAAAGAACTTATTGTACAGAATTACAACCACCCATCCATCGTTGTTTGGGGTCTTTCTAACGAAATTACAATGGGCGGTGAAGAAGATGTCGACTTGCTCGAAAACCACAACATTTTGAACGATTTATGTCACGAAATGGACAAAACAAGACCAACTACAATGGCGTGTCTTACTATGTGTAAGATTGATTCTTCCATTGTACAAATTCCTGACGTTGTTTCATACAACCACTACTTTGGCTGGTACGGCGGCGATACATCTATGAATGGTCCTTGGTTTGATAAATTCCACGAAAAACACCCTAACATCCCAATCGGATGTAGTGAATACGGTTGTGAAGCCCTTAACTGGCATACATCAACTCCTATTCAGGGTGACTACACAGAAGAATATCAGGCATTTTACCACGAAGAGCTTATCAAACAGCTCTTCACACGTAAATATTTGTGGGCAACTCACGTATGGAATATGTTCGACTTTGGTGCCGATGCTCGTGCAGAAGGTGGCGAAAACGGTCAGAACCACAAAGGTCTTATGACCTTCGACCGAAAATACAAAAAAGATTCCTTCTACGCTTATAAAGCTTGGTTATCAGATGACCCATTCGTTCATCTTTGCGGAAAACGCTATGTAGACCGTGTGGAAGATGTAACAAAGGTTACTGTTTACTCTAACTTACCGGAAATTGAACTCTTTGCAAACGGTGTAAGCCTCGGCAAAAAAACAAGCCCGGAACACTTCTTCTACTTCGATGTTCCAAACAAAGGCGAAACTACTTTAGTAGCCGTTGCAGGTGATTGCAAAGACGAAAGTGTTATTCGTAAAGTAGATGTATTTAACGATGCATATCGTTTAAAAGAAAAGGGAGCAATTCTTAACTGGTTCGATATCACCGCTCCTGAAGGTTATTTCTCATTGAACGATAAGGTTGGCGATATTATGGCTACAATGCAAGGAAAGCTCTTATTTACCACTATGGCCGGCAAACTGATGGGCGGTATGGGTAAAGGCAAAGAAGGTATGAAAGCCATGGGCTTTGAAATAACTCCTGATATGATGCAGATGATGGGTGGATTTACATTAATCCGTCTTACAGCACTTATGGGAACGGCCGGTGTTAACTTAACAAAAGAGCAGTTGCTTGACATCAACGCTAAGCTTAATAAGATTAAGAAACCAAAAAATAAATAGAAATATTAAATATAGGGTTCCACTACGGAACCCTATATTTATGCCAAAAAAGAAAGTCGATGCACAGTAAATGTACACCGACTTTCCCAAATATAATTAATGTAAAAAGGGATTCAAAATAATATCCGAATCATTAGATCTGGAACTGTCCCATAAGTTCAACCATTGTCTGAACCTGAGCTGTCTGTTCTTCACTAACTGCTGCTGTTTCTTCAGATGCTGCTGAGTTATTACTTACAACTTCTGAAATTGTAGCAACTCTTTCATTAACTTCCTGAACTTCTGCTGCTTCTTTTACAAGTACTTCAGCGATAGCTGACATCTTAACTGTAGCATCTTTCGCACCAACCATAACTTCTTCCATATCTGATGCTGTCTGTTCTGCAATTACGATACCTTTTTCTACTGCGCTGATTGTTGTTTCAATAAGCTGTGTTGTCTGACCCGCTGCTGCAGCTGATTCTTCAGCAAGCTTCTTAACCTGTTCTGCAACTACTGCGAAACCTTTACCTGCTTCACCTGCTCTTGCAGCTTCAATTGCCGCATTGAGTGAAAGTAAGTTAGTCTGTGTTGCAATATCCTCAATAGCACTGATAATTGTGCCGATTTCTTCTGAACATCTGCTGATTTCTTTGATGGCTTCTTTTAATTCATCCATCTTCTGGTTACCCTGCATTAACTTCTGTCCTGCAAGAGTAGAAATTTCAACTGTACTAGCTGCTTCTTTTGCATTTTCATTCATAGAATTAGCTACTTTCTTAATAGCTTCTACGATATCTGAAATCTGGGAAGCCTGTGATGTACAGCCTTCTGCCAAATCCTGAGCTGCGCCTGAAAGCTGTTCTGATCCTGCATCAATCTGGTCAGAAACTTCTTTAAGTGTTTGGAATGTTTCATGCATTCTTTCACGGATAACAATGAAAGCTTCTTTAATAGCACCGAATTCACCAACATATTCCTGATTAACTTCGATAACATAGTTTCCGTTACCCATTTCTTCTAAGATAGAAGTAACCTCTGAAATAACACCGTGGTTGGTAGCCTTCATATCGCGCATAGCATGAATCATCTTACCAACTTCTGTTTCATCAGGTGTTAATCCTGTCTTACCACTGAAGTTACCTGCTGCCATATTTTCAAGTTCTTTAGAAACTTTCACAATCGGAACAAGTAAGTCTTTCCGTGCGAAACGAATTGTTCTTAATAAGTTAAGTAATATGTAAACAACTGCTACAACAAATAAAATCTGTGCCACTGACTGAATGATTGTCATCGTTGTCTCTTCAACTTCAAGTCTATGTTCAATCTCTGCAATAAGTTCTGCAATCATTGCATCACTCTGTTCAACTAAATCTGTATATTCATCACCAAAAACATATTCTTTTGCAGCCTTTTCATCACCTTTTTTCATAGCTTCAAAAGCACCCATTTCTGAAGGAATCATTCCATCATCAATAACCTGAATTTCCTGGAATTTAGCCCATTCATCAGCATTGATGGTAGCTTTCAATGTAGCAACTGCTTTTTCACGGTTCTTGTCTACATTTGTTTCCTGCATGTAGGCTTCATAGAAATGTTCATCACCTGTTACAACATATGACTGCGCATTTACCGTAAACTCCTTAGACGCTATTCTGTACTCTTCCAACGCCTTTGTGATATCCACCTGATTTCTTAAATCGTCAGCCATTAAGAAATTTGAAACCATAGAAGTAATCAACAATACTACACCAACAATAACGACTATGATCGTTTCTTTAACCAAAGCTTTCATTCTGGCTGCCTGGCCCATTTGGTTTTTCTTTTTATTCATACCTCTCTACCTCCTGCATCGAATCTATCGACTCTTAATATGACGGAAAACCCCGTAACATTTCCGTCTTATAAAAAACATTTTACTCCTCTAAAGTATTAAGGTCAATAAAATTTTTAAGGCTAAAGTGGGAAATTTGTCCTACTTTAGCCTTATACTTATTCTGAACTATTCTTCAATAGAGCGACGTTTGTGAACGGTTACCGTTTCATCATAACAAGCAAAGATTTCATCTACTTTTTCTTTTTTCATTTTTGGTGTAATAAGGCTCACAACCGGTACTACGATTAAACCTGCTACCATTGCAATGGCACCTGCATTGATTGGTGATGCAATAAATTTAAAGAACATATTGGCAACTGTCAAAATTACACCACATGCAAAGCTTGCCCAAACAGCCGCTTTTGTAACACCTTTCCAGTATAATCCATAAAGGAATGGAGCAAGGAAAGCTCCTGCCAGTGCACCCCATGAAATACCCATAAGCTGTGCTATAAAGGTCGGTGGGTCAAGTGCAATCACTACACTGATTACTACGAAAAATACAAGCATAATTCTCATACAGAGCAGCTGCTTTTTCTCATCCATATTTTTCACAATATTGCCTTTGATAAGGTCTAAGGTTAAGGTTGAGCTCGATGTTAATACCAACGATGACAGGGTTGACATAGATGCTGATAATACCAGTACGATTACAATACCAACCAAAATGTCCGGAAGGGTTGACAACATACTCGGAACAATCGCATCATATATAATTTTTCCGCTTTCATCGTAAATTGCAGGTGTATCAAACAGACGTCCGAAACCACCTAAGAAGTAGCAGCCGCCTGATACAATAATTGCAAAGAATGTTGAAATAATCGTACCTGTCTTGATAGATTTTTCATCTTTGATTGCGTAGAACTTATGTACCATCTGTGGAAGACCCCAAGTACCAAGAGAGGTCAGTACAACTACACCGATTAAGTTTGGTAAATCAGGACCAAAGAATGAGGCAAATACGCCTTTCTGACCCATTGTAAGAGCTACATCACTTTCAATTTCAGAAAGCTTCATAACCGCTTCATAGAAGCCGCCCTGACCATTTAAAACAGCTACAATAACCGCGATAATACCGAATATCATAATAATACCCTGAATGAAGTCATTGATGGCTGTAGCCATATATCCGCCAAGTACCACATATACACAAGTAAGCGCTGCCATAGCAATAACACATACCGAATACGGAATATCAAATGCCATTCCGAAAAGTCTTGATAAACCATTGTATACAGAAGCCGTATACGGAATTAAGAAAATGAACGCAATGGCTGAAGCCGCAATTCTGAGTGCATTGGAATCATATCTTTTTCCGAAATAATCCGGCATCGTTGCTGCCGAAAGTTTCATTGTCATAACTCTCGTTCTTCTACCTAAAACAATCCATGCAATCAGAGAACCGATTACCGCATTCCCGATACCAATCCAGGTGGCGGAAAGACCGTATTTATAACCGAATTGTCCTGCGTAGCCAACGAATACCACCGCTGAAAAATATGAAGTACCGTAAGCAAAAGCCGTAAGCCAAGGACCTACTGTTCTTCCTCCCAGTACAAAATCATTCACATTGGTTGCGTGTTTTCTGGAATATACACCAACCGCAATCATAATGGCAAAGAATATAACCAAAAATATAATTTTTGTTACCATTTTGTTTTCCTCCTCAAAACGTCCTTTGTTTTAATGCTTTAAAGTGCAACGAACCAACGCTTTAAAGTGCTAAAGTATTTACATTATACAAAACCCTTGCCGAAAAAGCAAGGGTTTTTACACATTATTTTATTTCTAATAATTGTTTCGCATTTTCCGAGAAAATCTTCTGTTTTATGCTTTCATCCACCGGCATATTTTTAACTGCTTCTATATCCTTTGCGGCGTGACTCCAAGGTGAATCCGTAGCAAACAGAATTTTATCAGCACTGTGTTTTTGTAATATTGTCAAAAACATCTCCCGGTCTATATAGTCGAAAGTAAATGCCGTGTCCAGATAGACATTTTCGCCTGCCAGATAATCGTACACTTCCTGCCACTGTTTCCAGCCGCCATAGTGCGCAACGACCATTTTTTCAGGCTTGATTTTTTCGATAACCTTACGCATTTTATCCGGCGGACAATGCACCGGCTCAGAAAGGCCTATGTCGATTCCTGCGTGAGTTAAAATAATAAGTCCCAGTTCACTTGCATATTCGATGATGTTCATAAAACGCACATCATCTATCATAACCCCCTGATAATCCGGGTGGATTTTAATTCCTTTAAGTCCCAGTTCTTTTATGTGTTTTAACTCTTTTTTGTAGTCCTCCGCATCCGGATGAATACCACCAAAAGAAATCAATTTCCCCGGATATTTATCACAGACTTCTTTTGCGTAGGTATTGATGTTTTCCATCTGTGAAGGTTTTGTCGCCACCGGCATAATAACGGACATATCCACTCCCGTGTGTTCCATCGATGCAAGCAGTCCCTCTAAAGTCCCGTTTGTAGAAGCCGTGATACCTGATAGGTTTTCAAGGCTTTCTATTGTCTTTCCTGCTATTTTTTCCGGAAAAATGTGGGTGTGAAAATCAATAATCATATTCTATTTTCCTATCTCGTCTGCTTTAATAAATTCTACGCCCGTTTTGGAAAGAACGCTTGCTGCTTCTTCCAAATCGGCTGTTTTAATAACGATAGACGCATCATCAGAACCTGTCGCAAGAGCATACATATAGTCGATGTTGATGCCTGCTTTACAGATTTCGGCAAGAAGCACCTGCAGCTGACCTACCTGATGTGAAAGCTTTACACCAAGCACCGGTGTAAGCATCGCTGTAAATCCTTTGCCTTTCAAAGCTGTTTTTGCTTTGTCTGCATCTGAAACAATCATTCTAAGAAGTCCGTAATCACTACTGTCTGCCAAAGAAAGGGAAACAATGTTGATATTTTCTTCTTTTAATGCTTCTAAAACCTCATCGAGACGGCCTTCTCTATTTTCGATAAAAACGGATAACTGATTAAGATACATATTGATACTCCTTTCTGCGCCTATACTAATTTACGCTTGTCAATTACGTGAACAGCTTTACCCATACTTCTTTCAATTGTCTTAGGTTCTACCAGTTTTACTTTAACTGCAAGACCGATTGCCTGCTGAATTACATGGGCAATTTTCTTTGTTAAGTTTTCTAATTCACCGATTCTGTCTGAGAAGAATTCTTCTCCAACTTCAACCTGAACTTCCAAAGTATCCAAGTTGTTTACACGGTCAACAATCATCATATAATGTGGTGCAACCTCACCCATTTCAAGAAGAGCTGCTTCTACCTGTGATGGGAATACGTTTACGCCACGGATAATAAGCATATCATCTGAACGACCTTTGAAACGTCCGATTCTTGCTAAAGTTCTGCCACATTCGCATTTGTCGTAGCTGATATTTGTCAAGTCTTTTGTACGATAACGAAGAAGTGGCAAGCCTTCTTTTGTAAGTGTTGTGAATACCAATTCTCCATCTTCTCCTGCACCAAGTGGCTGTAATGTCTTCGGATCAATGATTTCCGGTAAGAAATGATCTTCATATACGTGTAAACCTTTGTGATAAATACAGTCACAGGCAACGCCCGGTCCCATAACTTCCGATAAACCATAGATATCAAATGCATTGATATTTAATTTCTGTTCAATCTGTGTACGCATCTGTTCTGTCCAAGGCTCTGCACCACAAATGGCCGCTTTTAATTTGATTTTATCAAGGTCACCATCTGCTTCCAAAGTTTCAGCAATGTGTAAAAGATAAGATGGTGTACATGCAATAGCTGTTGCACCAAAATCCTTCATCATTGTTGTAAGCTTCTTTGTATTACCTGTAGACATCGGTACTACTGTAGCTCCAAGATGTTCTGCACCATAGTGTGCACCAAGACCACCTGTAAATAAACCATAGCCGTAAGCAATCTGAATCACGTCATCTCTGTTAAGTCCCGCCTGTGCAAAGGCTCTGGCAACACATTCTGACCAGATTTCAATATCTCTTTTTGTATAACCTACAACCGTTGCTTTACCTGTTGTTCCACTGGATGCGTGAACACGTACAATCTGTGACATCGGCACTGCAAAAAGTCCGAATGGATACGTATCTCTTAAATCATCCTTTGTTGTAAAAGGTAATTTGTGTAAATCTTCGATACCCTTAATATCCCCCGGTTCCACACCAACTGCCTGCATTTTTTTGCGATAGAATTCTACATTGTGGTACACTCTGTCAACTGTTTTTACGAGTCTTTTACTCTGGAGCACCTGCAATTCATCGCGGCTCATACATTCTTTTGTCTCATTCCAAATCACATCTTTACCCTCCTAAAATAATAGTCTTTACCCTCAAATTAGTTTTCATACCCAAGCAAAAATGCCTTTTTATTAATTTCCACTGTTTTCGGTGGTACTGTTTTTTCAATTACGGAAAGCCATGCATCTTTTGAGAAATCCATATGCTTTGCCGCAACACCCAGAACAATGATGTTAAATACTTTGGAGTTTCCAAGCTTTAAGGCTTCATCCATAGCATTTACTTTATATACATTGTATTCTTTTTCCAAGTTTTCAATGATGTTTTCCGGATACTGGGCAGCTCCTGTTACAACCGTAATCGGATCGATTCTGTGGTCGTTTACAACAATTGCTCCATCTTTCTTTAAAAAGTGTGCGTAACGCATTGCTTCCAATTTTTCAAACGCGATTAAAACGTCTGCGCATCCTTCTTCCACGATAGGTTCTGCAACCTTTTCACCATAGCGTACGAAAGTAACTACACTACCGCCACGCTGTGCCATACCGTGCACTTCGGATAATTTTACGTCATAACCGGCATCTACCGTGATACCACCAAGAATACGGCTTGTAAGGAGTGTTCCCTGACCGCCAACACCAACAATCATAATATTTTTTGTATTGTTTGCCATATTACACCTCCACTGTTTCGATTGCTTCAAATTTACAAAGTCCTTTGCAAAGTCCACAGCCGTTACACATTGTCTCGTCGATAGAAATAGTTCCGTCTGCATTCTTTGTCAGTGCCGGGCAACCCGGTTTTAAGCACATACCGCATTTCTTACATTTTTCAGGAATTGGTCTGCACTTAGTTGTAAATTTGTTGCCTTTTAATAATACGCAAGGAGATTTTGTAATAATTACGGATACTTCATCCCTGGCTACTTCTTCTTTGATAATTCTTTCAAGTTCTACCACATCAAAGGCATTTACTTCTACCACATTTTTGATACCCATAGCTTTACACATATGGTAAATGTTGATAGCAGGTACCGTTTCGCCCATAAGAGTTTTTCCTGTAGCGGCGTGGTCCTGATGACCGGTCATACCTGTTGTAGAGTTGTCTAAAATCATAACAGTACCTGTACCCTGATTGTAAACCATATTCATAAGGGAGTTGATACCTGTATGCATAAAGGTGGAATCACCGATAACGGCTACCCAGTTTTTGATATAATCCTTGCCCTTGGCTTTTTCCATACCGTGAAGTGTGGAAATACTTGCACCCATACAAACCGTTGTATCTACAACACTAAGTGGTGCAACGGCGCCAAGTGTATAACATCCGATATCACCGGCTGCGTGAATTTTCAATTTATTCAGCACTGAGTATACACTTCTGTGCGGACAGCCCGGACATAAAATCGGTGGGCGGGCAGGAACCTGAGCAGGTGCCTTGGAAGCCACATCTTCTTTTAAAACAGCTTTTCTAAGCATATTTGCACTGTATTCGCCCTGTACCGTAAAAATTTCTTTACCGATACATTTGATACCCCATGATTTAATCTGTTCTTCAAAAACAGGCTCTAATTCTTCAAATATGTACAACGTTTCTACTTTGCTTGCAAAGTCTTCAATTAGTTTTCTCGGAAGTGGATGAACCAGACCCAGCTTTAATACACTGGCATCAGGACATGCTTCTTTTACATACTGATATGCGATACCGCTTGTGATAAAACCGATTTTTGTGTCGTTTAATTCCACTTTATTGATTGGCATATCACATCCGTCATTTGCCATATCCTTAAGTCTCTGTTCTACGTAAAGATGACGCTGTTTTGCATTACCCGGCATCATAACAAACTTGCCTACGTTTCTTTCATATGTAATATCAACAGGCTCACATCTTTCTTCCAAAGTAACCGGTCCCTGAGAATGTGACAAACGTGTGGTCGTACGCAAAATGACAGGCGTGTCATACTTTTCAGATAAATCAAAAGCATATTTCATAAAATCTTTTGCTTCCTGAGAATCTGACGGTTCCAAAACAGGTACCATAGCAGCTCTTGCCACACATCTTGTATCCTGCTCGTTCTGAGAAGAATAAAGTCCCGGGTCGTCAGCTGCAACCAAAACAAGACCACCGTTTACACCTGCATAAGAGATTGTGTAAAGAGGGTCAGAAGCTACGTTTACACCTACGTGTTTCATAGATGCCATAGCTCTTACACCACTGATGGAAGCACCAATTGCAACCTCCATTGCAACCTTTTCATTTGGTGACCATTCTGCATAAATTTCAGGATAGTTTACAATATTTTCACTGATTTCTGTACTTGGAGTGCCCGGATAAGCGGCGGATACTTTCACGCCTGCTTCATAGGCACCTCTGGCAATAGCTTCATTGCCAAGCATAATTTTTACTTCACTCATAATTTACTTACCTTTCTATTTTTAACCCATATTCTGTTCTGCGATTAATTTACTTGCACCATAAATTTCACGAAGCTTCGGTTTTTCAATTTTTCCTGTAGGATTACGAGGAATATCAGCAAAAATAACTGCTCGAGGGCGCTTATATCTTGGTAATTTCAAGCAGAATTCGTCCACTTCCTCTTTGGTCATTGTCATATCGTCTTTTACTTCGATAATCGCTGCTGCAATTTCACCGAGACGTTTATCCGGCAAACCGATAACCGCAACATCGTGTACCTTGTCGTTGGTACGAATAAAATCTTCAATCTGTACAGGGTAAAGGTTTTCACCACCACTGATAATAACGTCTTTCTTTCTGTCTACAAGGAAAATAAAGCCGTCTTCATCTTCCTGTGCCATATCCCCTGTAAAGAGCCAGCCGTCTCCCAAAACTTCGTTTGTAGCTTTTTCATCGTGATAGTAGCAGGTCATAACGCCCGGACCTTTTACAGCCAGTTCTCCGACTTCGCCCTTGGCTACCTCATTGCGGTTTTCATCCACAATTTTCACTTCCCAGCCGTAGCCTGCCTTACCGATAGCACCAACTTTATGTATATTTTCTACCCCAAGATGCACGCAACCCGGTCCGATGGATTCTGACAAACCATAGTTTGTATCGTATGCGTGATTCGGGAAAATAGACTTCCATTTTTTAATCAAACTCTGCGGAACAGGCTGTGCACCGATATGCATAAGTCTCCACTGGTCTAATTCATAATCATCCAGATTTACTTTTCCGCTTTCAATGGCTTCCAAAATTTCCTGCGCCCACGGCACCAAAAGCCATACAATGGTGCATTTTTCTTTGGATACGGTTTCTAAAATAAACTCCGGTTTGGTTCCCTTTAAAAGAACGGCTTTACCGCCTGATAAAAGACTTCCGAACCAGTGCATTTTTGCACCTGTGTGATACAGCGGCGGAATACAAAGGAATACGTCATCTTTTTGTTGTCCGTGGTGGTTCTGCTCCACCTTACAGGAATGTACAAGGCTTCTGTGTTTATGTAAAATCGCCTTCGGGAAACCTGTGGTTCCTGATGAAAAATAAATTGCCGCATCATCATCGTCTGTAAGTGTAATAGCCGGTGACTGGCTGGAACAGTTTGCTGAAAGAGAATTATAATCTTCCGCAAAAGCAGGACAACCTTCACCTACATAGATAAGAAGTCTTCCTTTGCTGATTCTGTCCGCAATTTCTTCCACACGTCCAATGAACTCATTTCCAAATACTAAAATATGTACTTCCGCAAGATTGACACAATATTCAATTTCATCTGCGGAATATCTAAAGTTAAGAGGCACTGCCAAGGCACCTGTTTTTAAAATACCAAAATAAATCGGCAACCACTCTAAGCTGTTCATCATAAGAATCGCAACCTTATCACCCTTTTTAATGCCTCTTTGAAGTAAAAGGTTGGCAAAACGGTTGGCCTTTTCGTTAAATACACTCCAGCTGATTTCACGTCTGTAGCTGGTTTTCGGATTCGGTTCGATAAGTTCGAACTCTTTCCAAGTAACTCGTCTTGTTTCTTTAATTTCCGGGTTGATTTCCACTAAACAAATATCGTTTGGAAATTCCCTCGCATTTTTCTCTAAAAATTCTGTAATAGGCATTTCTTTCTCTCCCAATATACATTTTTGGTGTTTTTGCTCACCATTTTATCGCTTTAACGCTTTTCACCATTAAATTGTATTATACCACTTATTCCACTGTGTTTTCAACCTTAACAATTAACGGATAAATAACAAGTACTGTCATCACCATAATCGGATAATACAAATTTACACTTTCGCCAAGCAAAATACCCAAAAGCATAGCTACCCAAGCGCATACAAAAACCTGTGAAACCTGTTTTTTCTTGAGATATTGTCCCACTGAGGCTCCCATACAATACAAAAGCCATATAATAAACAAGCCGCCACCGATGTATCCGTAATCAAAAATCACCTGTGAATACGTATTATGAGTATTGTGTGCAAAATATTCTCCGACCTGTAAGCCCATAGACGGGTTACCGGTAAAGTTAAAATATTCCGAAAAGACCTTGATAATGGAAAGTCTTCCTGACGTAAACAAATCCACATAGTTGATAAAGGAATCCGGAGCAAATATGCCACTGTCGGAAAAGGTCCTTGTTTCATCAAACATATAATGTGCCCTGTCCACAATATCTGCTATCGGTTTGATAAATACATTGCCTTCAAGCAATAGCTTATTCCAATAATCAAAGTCCGTATTTGCAAGACCTTTCAGTGCCAAAAATCCAACAATTCCGATAACAACCAGTCCAACTGCTACAGACACAAATCGGAATAAGGACTTTTTTATGGTAGCTTCTTTTCTGACCACAATAAATCCCATAAGGAAAATAAACAAAATACCAATATAGCATGTAATGGTACTGACTCTGAGCGTTACCCACGCAGCAACTGCCAAAGCAACCATCCAAAGTATATATTCTACATTTTTACGCCCTTTTTCCTTTTTAATCTGGTACAGCTTGTACAAAATCACTGCCACCACACATCCAAGGAATAAACCGAAATCGCCGATATTCAAAAAGTCACCGTACCATCTTCCGCTATATGGGTCCACTTCCGGATTATTCATAAGGGAACGATAGAGCATAATCACAAATGTCACTAAATGTGCATAGCAAAACTGATTAACTACCTGTTTCCACTTTTCCAGTCCCATCGGTATCAGATAGAAAATAAATGCCATCACAAGCACAATCGGGTAATTTCTTCCGTTTCTGTAAAAGATAAGGAACGTTGCCATAGTCGCAAAAACAGCCAACCCGTCTTTATTGAATTTTTCTAAAGGCGTGTGTTTTTTATAGACAATCATATCCACAACTATCATTAAAAACAGCCATACAATCCATACAACTACTTTATCGCGGTTAAACAAATCCGGTGCAAAGCCTCTGGCTTCCCTGTACATATAGCCAAAAGGCCAGTACAACGCCGAAACCACAAGTGACTGCCAGTTAAAAAGCCGCACTCTCTGAATCACAAACATAAATGCCGCAAACATAAAAAAAGCCTTCGCATACCAGATATCTTTCAAGGTCTGATACAACTGATTTTGTCCGTCAATCAGATAAAGCATCGTCATTGTCAGAAAGCTGATACTGATAAGCGCAATCACAAATTCTTTTATCTTCATCAAATCCATTTTTTTCTTTAAAATTGTTATTTCCATAGCAAATCCTCCACCACATTGTTATACCATAATTTTTATTGAAAACCAATCTAATAATTGGATTTTTGAAGAAAATATGATACACTCCTTATCGAGACAATATAAAAGCATTTAATTTGAACAAGAGGTACTTATGAAAAAATCCCAAATTGTATTACTGATTAGTCTTATACTGACTATTATAACAATGTCGGTTGCGCTGATTTTTCTTCTTACCAGCGAACCGGCTCCGAATGATACCGCGGATGTTTTGGTCCAGTCTGACAACACTTTATCTGGTGAAATAGAAAACCAAATTATTCCGGAAGAGATTCCAGAACCCATTCCGGAAGACAAAACGATTCGTCTTCTGGCAGTAGGTGACAATCTTTTCCATGCCGGAGTACATCTGACAGGAAAACAAAGTGACGGAACCTATGATTTCTCATTTTTATTTGAAACCATTCAGCCGTATCTGGATGACGCCGACATCAAAATCATCAATCAGGAAACGATACTCGGTGGTAATCACCGCGGAAATGACGGTCATCTTGGTTATCCGTTATTCAACTCCAGAACCGAAGTTGGTGATGCCATTGCCGAGGCCGGTTTTAATGTTGTGACCCATTCCACAAACCACACAATTGACCAGGGTCTTGACGGACTTTTACACTGTGTGACGTACTGGAAAGAAAATCATCCCGATGTGTTAATTTGCGGAGTTCGTGATGAAGCAGAAGAAGAAATTACCATTCCGACTATGGAAATCGAAGGCGTAACATTTGCATTTTTAAACTACACTTACGGCCCCAACTTAGGAAGTTTTCCTTCCCAATATGAGGGCTATATGGATATGCTCTGCTACTACGATGAAAGTAGCCGTATCCTCGATTTTACTACTTTAAATCCGAAGGTCATTTCAGACATTGAAAGAGCAGAAGAAATTGCCGATATCGTAGTTGTTTGTCCTCACTGGGGAACCGAATATATGACTACCCAGTCATCTTATCAGGAAAAATTTGCTCTTCAGATGACGGAAGCAGGTGCCGACTTAATCATCGGAACACACCCGCATGTGGTTCAACCGGTTACTTACGTAGAAAGCGAAAACGGTAACAAAGCACTTTGCTACTATTCACTCGGAAACTATGTTTCTACACAAAAACAGGTTGAATGTATGTTAGAAGGTATGGCAGTTGTTACTTTTACGGTAACACCTGAAGGTGAAATATCCATCAACGAAGAAGAAACCGGTGTTATTCCGTTAGTATGCCAGTACACACAGGGCTCTGTACGTATTGATAACATTTATTTCCTTGCTGACTACACCGAAGAGCTGGCTTTGAAACACGGTATGTATACTTATGCAGGTATTCCTTTCCACTACGAAGATATGGTCAATTTATCTGAAAAAGTATTTGGCGAATGGGCAATGGAACCATATTTGGAAGTAATTCCACTGGATGAAGAAGAAGAATCTGACGATACAAGCCAAGATGCCCTCAAAGCATCCTGACAATATAAAAATTATGCCGACAGGGCTGTTCCTGTCGGCATTTTCTTTTTCATTATGTATTATAGCGGTTGTACCGGTGGACGTTCAGGGTCCAAAATTTCGCTTGCATCAAAAAGGTCTGATACATTGTTCTGCTCACCTATCGCATTATAGTAAATTCGATATCCATCCAGATTACGTCTACCCTGTCTTAAATAATCATCCCCAAGCCACGTCGCATACTGCGAAGCATCTACATTACAGAAAACATTGAAGCCCTGTTCACGCAAATACTGATACTTGGCATTGTTCTCATCATAATTGCCCCATCTGCCAAGGTCCTGACCATGAGCAAAAATAATCGTGTCTGTACCACCTACTAACGGTGCAACGTTTTCAAGCCATTTCTGTGTGTCTTTCTGAATACGTTCCAGACTGGCATCGCCTACACGCAGGTGTCCCCACGTATGGCTGGCAAATTCCCAACCGTTTTCCATCATCGCCTCAGCCACTTTTTTTGCTTCCGCTCTTTCCTCTTCTATATCAAAGTCGGGATGTTCTTGTATCCATACTTTTTTCACATAATCGAGGTCATCTGTAATACTGGTGTAACTGATATCTGTACGATATCCTAAAATTCCGTTATATCCTGTTAAAGCAATAATTCCCTTTGCTCCTCTATAGGACGCATCCGGATGTTCCTCAACAAACGCATCCATAAGCGGCACTACATCATAAGCACCTGTTACAACGGTTCCATCCGCCTGAATATACTCACAGGTAGGCTCACCGCTTTCATCCAAAACAATCTTGGAAGCATAGCCATAGCCGTCATAACTGTGATAATAACTCAAATCGTCCAAAGAAAGCACAAATGCTTTTTTACCAGGCGGTAACATAATCGTACCTTCCACAAACTTTGTTTCCCCGTTTTCATCCACAACCTCTTCATACAAATCGTGAATGCTGACCATTACATAACCTCTGTCATACATTTCCTGCGTAATTTTCTCAAACTCGCTGATTGTAGTCATCCACTGGTTGTTGCCTACCGCCTGCGGATTGGTGTCCTGATTGGCAAAAGCCCTCTCCGGGTCCACTACAAGGGAATGATAAAAAATATGGGTTACTTCCTTAATGTTTACCGGAACACAGGTCGCTTTTACAGCCTCATATTCCGCAATTTTATCCGTAAAACGGGTGTCTTCAGCGTAGTTTTCAAAAGACTGAATAAGGGCAATGGCACCATCGTAGTCATAACTTGCGGCCAGACGGTCTGCATCTTCTATCCGTTTAAGCTTTGCCGCCTCCAAATCCTCTTCTTCCTGCCTTTTGAGTTCCTCAAGGCGTGCCTGTTCGGCCTCTTCATCGGTCATTACAGATTCCCCATCTGCATTTGCAACAATACTGCCTTCCCGGATTTTTATTCCGTTTACAACAATTAAAGCCACAATTATAGCTACCAATGACAATGACGCTAATATGGAAGCAATTATTCTAAGTGTTTTATATGTTTTCTGAGTAGTCATATCCTCCATACTTTCCCCTCCGGTTTCTTTCGTGTATGCTTCTATCATAATACTCATATTTTCAATAATCAATGACTTATTTCGTCTTATTTTTTTAATAATTTCTTAACATTCATACAAATATTCTCCGATGCGTTAAAACAAAAAACACCCTACATTTTTCAACAAATGTAAAGTGTCTTATAAGTATCTGTCCGGTTTCCCGAAAGTTTTTACAACCGTCATCCCTGTTCCCGGTTCAAAAATAACGGTTCTCGGGTATCTGTCACCAACTTCCATACCTAAAATTTTAATTCTATGTTTTTCCAGATATTCTACCGCAACCTGAATATTTCGGCTGGAAATATCCCTTGACGGCGATACGCTCTGGTACTGAATAATATGTGCCGCTCCTGCCATTTTGGCTTCCATATACTTTCTGTTGGCACCCATTTTTTCCATTTCACGAAGCATAACCTCAAGACCCAAATCCACATACTTGGGAAGCTGCTCAACCGGTATATCCTTTCGTATTAAAGTCGTCGGAAGCATAGCGTGCAAAAGCCCGCCGATTCCGGTCTTCGGATCCCTGATTGTTACACCGATACACGAACCCAAATCTCTTGTAATTAGTTTTTGATCACCTCTGGCAACCTTATAATCTGCCATTCTGACGGTAATCATCTTGCTGTACTCGTCTTTAAAAATATCCATATAACCCCAATGTTACTCAATTCCATCAAAGAAGTCGCAGAGATTATTAAGGCATTTGATAAACGCCTTCATTTCATCCTCGTTGAGCCCTTTCACAGCCGAACGAATCATTTTTTTATGGAAATCTCTATGATGAAAAAAAGCTTTTTTGCCCTTGTCTGTTAAAACAACCAAAACCACACGCTTATCGGTTTTACTACGTTCTCTGACGATATAACCCTTGTCTTCCAGACTGTTCATATTGGTTGTGAGTGTTCCCATCGTAACAGAAAGACTTTTGGCAACCATAGACATACTTCTGGGTTCTGCAATGCCTACCGCCTCTATAATATGCATATCATTGTTGGTAATATCTTTAAATTCTTCCGTAATAATAGCCTTCTCTTCCCGGCTCATTACCGTATGAAATAATTTTACCAGCATCGCATTTAAAGCGTGATTTGTCTCTTTTTCCATAATTTTCTCCATATATTCTATATCTAATGAGGTGATTTGACAACAGTTTTTTGTGAGATAAGTACCATATTTATTTCTAAAAGAACGTCTCTACTACCAAATCATTACACAGGCACCGCATGTAAACCCTGCTCCAAAGCCCGACAAAACAACTTTATCTCCTGTTTTAAAGGCACCTGTTCAGTTCGTCCAAAAGAACCGGAATTGTCGCCGAGAATATCTGGCTCTTGTCAGTTTTCTTCGTAACCTTCATAATTCAGCGTAACACGAACTGTCTTCATAACAAACTAAACTCCTTATTCACCAATGGCAAATGTCAACCGGGCTTTTGCCACCATTTTACCGTCTACACTGGCAACAGCTTCACCTATACCGATAGGTCCTTTGATTTTAACAATCTTTGTTTCTAACATTAAAACGTCCCCCGGCACAACCTTCTGTTTGAATTTTGCACCATCAATACCTACGAAATATGCAGTTTTACCTTTCCATTCCGGCTGACCAAGTAATGCTACCGCACCTGTCTGAGCCAGAGCTTCAATAATCAAAACCCCCGGCATTACAGGATTTCCCGGGAAATGACCTGCAAAATATGGTTCATTAAAACTTACACATTTTTTACCCAAAGCACGCACACCCGGCTCCAATTCTTCGATTGTATCAATAAGCATAAACGGATGTCTGTGTGGAATAATTTCTAAAATTTCTTTTGCTGTATATACTGCCATAAATAATACCTCTCTACTTACATATATTTTTTGATTAAAATACTTGCGTTGTGTCCGCCAAAACCTAAGGAATTACTAAGTGCATATGTAATTTCTTCGTTATAGCTTTCCTTACAATAATTCAAATTCAAGTCTTCTTGCTGCCTTTTTATCCATAAACTGAGCCGGATCAAAATCTTTCACCTGGGCTGCCAATTTACATTTATAATCCGTTGTATCAAAATAGGAAATTTTATCAAAGTACCATATTTGCAATATCTGAAGGCTGACCCGGGAAAATAAATGCTGTCTTACTCATTGTTTGTCTTCTCCATTTTAGGAAAGTTTAAGCAAAGCATTTGCCTCATTCATAATTTCCTGAATAATTTCTTTGCAGGATTGCTCCTTTTTGATAAGGCCCGCAATCTGTCCTGCCATCAGGGTTCCGTTTACAACGTCACCTTCAATTACAGCTTTGCGAAGAGAACCTAATGTCAATTTCTCAAGTTCCATAAAATCGGCACCTTCTTTTTCCAGACGAAGGTACTCTTTTGTCATTTTGTTTCGGATAGAACGAACCGGATGTCCTGTAGACATACCTGTTACTGCCGAATCAATATCTTTTGCCTTAATAAGCTGTTCTTTGTAGTTTGCGTGAACGATAGATTCGTTTGCCACTACAAAACGTGTACCAATCTGTACACCCTCTGCGCCCAGCATTCTAACTGCTGCAAAGCCTCTGCCATCACCAATACCACCGGCTGCAATAACCGGGATATTTACTGCGTCCACTACCTGGGGAACCAATGCCATCGTTGTTATGGAACCAATATGTCCACCACTTTCCATACCTTCTGCTACGACCGCATCTGCGCCTGCTCTCTGCATAAGCTTCGCCATAGCCACACTGGCTACAACCGGAATAACCTTTACACCGGCAGCTTTCCATTTTTCCATATACTTGGCAGGGTTTCCTGCACCTGTTGTTACAACCTTCACGCCTTCTTCCACGATAATGTCTGCAACTTCATCCGCATTCGGATTCAAAAGCATTACGTTCACACCAAATGGCTTATCAGTTAATTCTTTACATTTTCTAATTTCTTCCCTAACAACCTCAGCCGGTGCTGATGCTGCGCCGATAAGACCGAGACCACCTGCATTAGATACTGCTGCTGCTAAATTGTGTTCTGCAACCCAAGCCATTCCGCCTTGTATAATCGGATATTCAATTCCCAGAAGTTCTGTAATTTTTGTTTTCATATTGTCCTCCATTCCAACCTAGCCCCATATTTGCATAAGCACAGTGGTTTTTTCTTATAATTCTACACCTTTCGTCTGATTTCAAGATATTTTGAAACTCAAATATTTTGATTATCAAACTTTTTCTCGCTAAGAATACAACTTGTGGGAATTAAAGTCAACAACTAATTTGTGAATAATTTGTGAACAAAGGATTCTAACCTTGCCACCATCACAAAAATAGCGGGCATACGTTTTTGTTTGTCCGCCATTTCTGAATGTCTTTATTTTTTTACCCAAAAATCAATTGTCATTTCCATATTAAGTCCGTCTGCTAATCGCTTTATAGTGGACAACGATTGATTTCCTATTCCTCTCTCGATTTTACTAATATCTGCCTGATAAATACCGGTTTTCTCAGCCAACTGTTTTTGTGTCATATTGCACTTTTCCCTGGCTTGTACTAATTGATACGCCAACAAATGATTTATATCAGTTTTCTTCTTTGTCTCAATCAATATTCCTTCGGTCCAAATCGTTTCAGCATCAATATCCAAGTTATCATTCCACGAAATTCCGTATCCACCTGCATCGACACATATTTTCATTGTCAAATAAATATTTATATCTAATCAAACATCTCCCCGAGTTTTTCATTTATTGCTACCGCCAGTTTCCCATGATTTTCCTCATCCATATGAAGATTATCCACAAGTGACGCCACAGCAAAATCAGCCGCATTCATAAAGTCCACGTCATATCTTTGGCAGACACTTTCAATAGCCCTTGCCATACGCTGGGATTCAAGAACGCTTTTTTCATCATAACCGCCAAAAACGTCACCGTTTACTATCAACTCTTTCCTAATTAAAACAGGCGAAACCACTAAAAGCCTTGGTACACTAAATCTGTCCCAAAGTGCTTTGTCCAAAATCACTTTTATAAACTCCTCAATCCCTTTTGCCACATAATCCGCACTGCATTCAAAAGAATTCTTAAGCTCATTCGTACCAAGCATAACTACAACACAGTCGATTGGTTTATGCGACATAAGAAGCATTTTCAGTCCCATAATGCCACAACGTTCTTTTATAAATGGATCTACGGATAGTAGGGTTCTTCCGTTCATTCCCTCTTCCACAATTTCATTTTCCGGCATTAGTTTCTGCAATACCTTTGTCCATCTGTTTTCGTGACGCCATCCATTTTCGGGATTATACCCCCAAGTGTTACTGTCTCCGATACATAAAATCCGCATATATTTCCCTCGCCCTCAAACTATAATTCTTTAGTAAAACAAATAATCCGATTTGCTTCTGTAAATCCAACCTTTAAATGAAATGCAAGACTTGTTGCATTATCCAGCTCACAGTCACTTGCAAACTGTTTACATCCTTGTCCTCTTGCCCAACTCTCACATTCGCTTAACAACTGTTTTGCATAGCCTTGGCCTCGATATGCATCCTTGACATAAATTCCTTCCAGATATCCAACCGGTGAAGAATTTGTTCCTTCCACATAATCATGACACAACTGACACTGTGCAAAGCCAATATTTTGCTCATTTTGTCTCAGCAAGAAAATGGCACTTTCTTTATTTTCAAGAATATCTCGAAATTCATCTTCTAACTCTTTAATCGTATGATTTTGCCACATATTAATGGCTAACGTGGCTATTGTATTGGAATCTTTTTCTGTTGCCTTATATATCATTGTTTCCTCCGTACTTTTGTGCAATTTTCAACTTTTCCTTCTAGCACTACCCCATTTTCTACCGGCCATTTCTCGTGTTTTATGGTTTTATACCCCCGATTTTCGCTAGACACCAAATCATTATCGCCTGCTGAACTTCCATCAGGCATTTCTTAAATTCGTATCCTACAAAATATTCTGAATCTATCACATCAGCCGAAACCTCTTCACCCCGATAAAACGGCGGACAAGGATTCAAAACAGCACCTTCATTTGTATAAGTACCCCACTTGTTCCTGCATATTTTCTCCCATTGGTAAAAATAAAAATTGCTGAAAATGTCTGCTTTTATTATAACAAACATCTTCAGCAATACAATCTACTTACGATATAAAACTACTGTTCATATTTGTATCACTTCTGATACGTAAACTCTCTTTCCAAGCGTTTTTCAAACTCTTCAAACGGCAAAGGTTTATCATACAAATAGCCCTGTACCGTTGAACATCCGATTTTTCTTAAAAAGTCAGCCTGCTCATCCGTTTCAACGCCTTCTGCAATAACCTTAAATCCTAAATCATGTACCATATTTACAATGTTACGAATCAGGATTTTGGTCTTCTCTTCATTGTCATCGAGACGAATGGAATAAGATTTATCAAGCTTAACTGTATCTACATCCAAATCCGTCAATAAATTCAACGAAGAATACCCTGTACCAAAATCATCGATTGACGTGTGTACGCCTCTCTCCCTCATATCCTTGATAAATTGTGCTAAATTCTCATAATTGTCATAGCCGGACATTTCTGTGAGTTCAATTTCTATGTACTGCGGGTCGATTCCGTACTTATCAATAACTGCAAAAACTCTATCTGCCAAAGCCGGATTTTTCAAATGTACTTTAGAGAAATTAGAAGAAACCCGGACCGGTTTTATACCGCGATCAATCCAAGATTTAATCGCCTGGCACACTTTATCAAGAACATAAAAATCCAAGGTACATATTGTACCTTCACTTTCAAGTACAGGAATAAATTCCATCGGCGAAATCATTTTTCCATTTCTGAACCAACGAACTAAAGCTTCACAACCACATAACTTCTGCTCATTAATATTTACCTTAGGCTGATAATAAACCTCAAACTGTTCTCTCTTAATGGCCATAGGAAAAATTGCAGAAATCTCTTTGTCCTTCAGCATTCGTTCCATCATAGAATGCTCAAAAAAGGTTACATCTTCATTCTGTCCTCTCGCCATATTGAGAGCTGCTTCAACATAACCCTTAATATCCCCGATAGTATCTCCCACCTGTATATCATAAACACCTGAACGGGAGCCAATCTGAACAAATTTTGATTCTGTGTCTGCGTGAATATTAACTTTGGAAATGAATTCTAAAAATTCATCTATATTCTCGTTGCGAATAAGACCAAGGAAATTATCCCCTGCCGTACGTGCGAAGATTTCATCCTCACGTAAATGCCGGACTACATATCTGGCATATTCACGCAAAATCTCATTACTACGCTTTGTAGCAATTGTTCTGTTAATATAATTAAAATTCTTGATATTGACGCAAATTGCATGATACAACGGCATTTCATCACGCTTTTTCACTTCATCCACAAATTCGTGAAATCCCTGAAGATTTGCAATACCGGTCATGTTGTCTGTCACTCTGATTTTTTTAAGCAATTCAATTAATCTGGCACGCCCGCAAATAAAAAATACATTACGTGCCAAAGTATCCAGTTCTTCTTTTTCCTGTTCATTCCACTGATAATTTTTTTGAGGAAATACTCGAATCAAAATATGACCGTGTTCATATGTTTCATACGGAAACTGCATTGGCGGTGCGCCATATCCGTCTTTACCACAATAGATAGGATAATCTATAAGATATCCTTCAGAATCGTATAAACTTGCCGGAGCATCAATTCGAATGTCAAATCTGCCCATATGTAAATCTTCCGCAATTAAATGAATATTTTCATTAATTTTTTCAAAGCATTCAAGTGCCGAATCGACATTCTGTTTGAAAACATTACTAAATTTCCGTAAGTTTTCACTATACAAAATAGAGTTCACTGGTAACGCCTCACATTCATAATATTTGTCATATTACATAACCCTATAATAAATTCTACGCCCCTTATTTTTTTATTCAAGGGTACTTAAGTCCCAGATTTATTTGCGAAATGCATGGCTTTCTACATAAATCATCATTTTATTTCGTACATAACCATATATAACCAAACCTGCAAGCGGTAAAACTGCCCATGCAAGCGGATTTTTCAGATATATTGCACCTGCTAATAATGCACACCATACAATAATCCACATTACAATGTAGCTTTTATGGTCTTTTTGCCACTTCTTTTTATAATAGTTAATTTTATCTTTTAAACCAAAGGCGTTACTCTCAGTCAATGCTTCTACCAAGTTCTCATCCGCCTTTCTCACAAAATCAGCTACATTATCAATTTTTTCGCCCGACAATAATTCGTTAACACTTACGCCTAAACAAATGGACAATTCCTGCAATTTGTCGATATCAGGCATATATTTTCCCGTTTCCCATCTGGATACGGTCTTATTGGTCACTCCCAGTTTCTCACCCAGTTGTTCTTGGGTTAGTCCCTGTTCTCTTCTCATAGTTGCAATAAAATTTCCTACTTTAATCTGGTCCATACTTCCTCCTATCGGAAGTGTCTTACATACACACTTCCTGTTTCAATATGATTTTATCATAATTGTCCAACGGAAAAATGTCTTGGACACAAACAGCGAATATGATATTAACCATCAATATTCAAGTAAAGTTTCTTCAAAACCCTCTTCCATACTTTCCCAAACACTTTACAAATTTCTTCACGTCTATCATTTTTCTCTACATTCGGTCTATAGACCAAACACAAATCACATCTCATTCCACATTTTGAATATATTTTATCTGACATTGTTAATCTTTACCTCTCTTTCCACACACATCTGACCGCATAAATTCTATTTCCATATTGAGAAAGTGCCGTCAATTCATCTTCCAGAGGATCCATACAAATATACGCATCCTCTTTCGTTCCAACTATCAAAACATAATGAAAGTTTCCGACACCTCTCATACGCACTCGTACAATAGGATATTTTCCATCATTTAAGCATTCTTCAATACAATCATTAGATGGCGTCTCAAATACCTCTACTTGATATCCTGACATTGCCAAAATCTGTCCCCACTGAATATTCCCTTCTGCATCGTATACATTATTTTCTGAAAAGATAATATTCAGTTCTCCCGGAGTAATAACATTCCCTTCGTTAGAAACTGCTGATGCAATACAACTGACCAGACACCCTGAACCAGCCATACTATATGTAGATTCTCCAAGTTTATTATCTGCCCACTCTTCATTGTCTTGTCTATACAGCACAACCTGTTCATCTACAGAATATTCTTTGGAAGGGCTCACCCTAACACTATTCCTGAATTTTAGAAAAGCCAGACACCCTAGTACCCCAAGGATAACCGCCACACTAAGAAGAACTAATTGAAGATATCTTTTACGTTGACTCATCTTGTTTTCTCCACTGCTTTCACTATCATCTCAATCACTTTTTCTGCTGCGTTTTCAATGGCATTTTCGCCCCAGCCTAAGTCCCAGCTACTTTCTGTATATACATCAGAAACAACATAAATTGCCGTAGCATTACATTCACGATATTTGGCAATTGTAAAAAGACCTACACCTTCCATCTCCACACACTGTGAGCCTTTGCCTCGATACTCTATAACTTGTCCCCAGGTTTCTCTGTATCCGGCATCGGTTGTCCAATGTTTGCCACGTCTGTATGCAATACCGCTGTTTTCTAGAAGTGTTTCAATTTCATCTGTAAGACTTTTTGACGATTCAATAATATCGTAATCAAATCCGTATAATTTTGCAACAGCCGTGTCATTGTACGCTCCGTCTGTTAGAACAATATCACCGGAATGCATATCCGGTTGTAATCCGCCGGCAAAACCAATATGTATTAGTTCTTTTACACCGCCTGCAATCAAATCTTCTGCCTGCGTGGCAATAGCAGGTGAACACATATGTCCTTTTATAAAACCAACATCTTCATTCTTATTGAAAACATAAAGCTTGCCACCAAGTGGATATTTATATGTCCCGACATTTTTAGCAAGCATCGCATCATAAAGACTGTCTGCAAGCAAATACACTCTCCTTGGAACCTTCATAGTCTCAATATTAAACCCTGCATTTTTCAGTTCCAGTGTAACTAATTGTTTCGGGTCGGTTAATACATCATTTTTGTTCATTGCGTCTCTCCATCTGTCTGTATAATTCTTCTATAGCCATATCACTATTGCATTCAATGTCCGGGACGACTAATTCATCTGTACATTTCTTGTCAGCTCTATAAAAACGCTTCGTAGAAATCTGCATAAATATTTTAGAATTAGGTAATTTAAAACAAACTATTTCTCCGCAACCATTAGGATTATTTCCCGGTGCTTCTCCTATAATAGTTCCAAGATTGTTATCCTTCACATATTCTGCAAACATCATAGCGGAACTAAAAGTACCTGTCGATGTTAAAAGATACACATCCCCATCAAAAAGTAGTTCTTCATATTTTTCATTTTCAGAAATACCACTACCTAAATTTAGATATATAAAACCTAATCGCCAGCTCATTGACGCTGTCTTGTAACTGTCAATATCCAAATATCTAAAAAATTCTGAAACTACTAAATCACTACCGCCACCATTGTAACGTAAATCAACTGCCACATTTTTAATATCATTATTTCTGACTACTTCAAACATCTTATGTACACAATCTATGTATTCACTGTTATACGTACACTCGTCAAGGTACAATATTGCTAAACTCTTTTCTACATCAATTTCGTATCGTACAAAGTTTTCTTCGATAGATTCGCCTTCCACAATATTATTAAACTTAGCATATTCATTCCAAGGAAGAAAGTCTTCCGAATAGCATATTTCCGTACGTGTCTCCCCTTCTTCCGATATCAATGTATACTTTACACCCTCGTCTATATCAAAGCCTAAATAGTCAATTCCGGCCACTGTGACAATATCATCAGATAACCATTCCCATTGCCACGACGAAACCTCAAAACTGTAATATTCACTATATTTTTCAAGAAGCTCCTCTATAGGAATATCATTAACCGCTGTAATCTCATACCCTTCATGAAACCATTTACGATAGTATTTCATAATACGTCTGTCTTTATAATTTCCACGCACATATGTATGTCCATCTCTCAGATCAGAAAAAATAGACTCTATTTCTTTGGCAAGTTCATTCACACTTATACTGTCACATTCCGCAAGTTTTACTTTTACACTTTCATATCGCTTACTTATACTGTCCGGAACCTCTTTATATAATGCCGGGTGAAGTTTTTTCAAATATTTCATCGCATATTCAAGGTCTTCTACTGCCTCAGCTGAACTTAGTTCATAATCGTACTCTCGCGAATAATAGTTTGTATTGGTTCTAAACATAATACCATTCCAATATGGATTACAGTAAGTTCCCAATATGGATACAAACATAGAAAAAACAGCAAAAATGCACACTAATACTTTTGCTATTCTCCCAGACTGTCCCTTTATAAAAAATAAAACCGTAGCTGCAATAACTAATAACACACTCAACACACCTAAAAATTCAGGCATATTAATATCCATAAACAAAATGTTTAATACTACCAACACAATAGGAATAAGGTCTACTATTATATTCATAACAAAATATTTCTTTTTCATTTTTCTCTCCGTTTATATAAATTAGAGATATCCTTTTTTCGTCGCTTCTTCCAATAGCCTTGGCTGAATTAGCGGATACGTCAGATTATCTACTAATTTATCTGTAATTAAAATCGATTCTATTTCACTGTGTAACTCCTCTTCAAAGGAATAGATATCCGCCACAAACAACATCCCAAAGCTCTCATCATCATCTTTTTCATTAACTTTTGTTTTTCCTTTGACCGAATAAATGCATACCGGCTTCAAATCAAATTTGATAGCTCCCGTTTCTTCTCGCAGTTCTCTTTCGGCAGTTTCAAAAATAGTTTCACCTACTTCTCTATGTCCGCCCGGTACTTCATAAGCATCACCCCCATTCTATGTAGAATAGAGGTCAACCCCAGACTATCCGAAGGATAGTTGTACACTGATTGCTTAGTAACAATAACTGTTACTAAGCATATTGTATCATATGTCGCGCTCGAACACAAGTTCTATTATTTGTAATCCTTCGCCACAATTTCCAGTTCAAGAATCTTCCACATTTCTCCGCATACTTCACACAAAGCATCCTCAGCCATATCTACTTCTTTAAAGCCGGCAGCTTTATAGCAATGGTAAGCAGGTGCATTATTTTCAAATACACCAATAGTAACCTTTTCTACCTTCATAATTTCAAAAGCATATTTGAGTGCAAGACGAATCATTTCTTTTCCATAACCTTTGCCTCTTTTTGAATCATCTACAATGACAAATCCCAGACGCAAAACAGCTTTTTCTTCATCCGTAAAACGCATAATCAAATGTCCCACAACACCACTTTCGTCAAAAGCAGTCATCGGAAAAAAGTTGTCCGGCTCGGCACAGTCTCCGTTACAATCCACGTACTTTTTGTTCATATCCGCATCTGTAATCGGAAAAGAATCGTATCGGTCAGAAGTCCATTTCCGAAAACTGATTTCGTCCCTACACCACGTAAGAATTGTTTTTGCATCACAAGTTTTATATGTTCTAAGTCTAAGCATTTTTATCTCCTTTTCTCCCATTCATCTCTGGTAGCCCGAGCAGCCTCGCCGACATACTCTTTTCTCTGACAATCTTTTCGGATGTGATACCCTATTTCCGGTTTAATATGTCCATTAATGCTCTGCATTGTAAGACCGCAATCACCAATCATTTCACCTGTTGCTTTCAGGACAACTGCCCGCAAACCAAATCCGAAAGTCTCATATCGTTCTATATTCCTATTAATCCAGCCCCTGACTCATTTTTCATCAAATGTGTACGGATAATGCTCCATAATATCCGAATCGGCAAGCACCTTATAAAGTGCATCGTAATCGTCCGGTGTCATTTCTCTTAAAATAAGTCGTTCTGTTGCTATTATCATTAAGTTTCTCTCCTGTTACTCTCCATCGACTTCAAATAATCGCGTGCTTTCAACTCTTCACAAAGCTGAAATTTTGCTTCCTGTTATTTATCATCCTTCGCCTTGAAAAAATCACTAATTATATTCCGATAATATATTACATATAAAACACCAAATATTATTGCCACAATATGAACAATCATTGATGATACACCTGCAACATACGGATTCACCATTACTATCATTGCAATAATAATGTTAAGCAAAAGATAAAAACTAACTTGCTTAAACATTAACTTAAAATTCTTTTTCCCTAAGCTAAACAGTATATATAATCCAATAATTCCATAAGAAAATGCAATGCCAGAAATACCAGCACCATAAGCAGTTTCGCCTTGCGGTGTAATAACAAATGCAATACTATAAAAAGTAATTGCATTGACTATCCATAGCACCAAAGACATCAACGCAAATCTCTTACTTCCAAGAATCTTTTCTATCATAATCCCAAACGGGATAACAAGTAATAAATTAAATATCAAATGTCCAACACTTCCTGCTGTTGGCAAATTAGGTGCCCCATGTAAAAAAATTCCCGTACCAATTTGCCACGGATACTTAATCGGATATGCATATGCTATCGCTTGATATGTATTCGGTACAACAAGTGATATTAAGGTCACTGTTACACACAATATAGCAATACAAATTGACACAATATAATTCCCTTTTTTATGATAAATATCTTTTATCTTCATTTTTCTTTCCTCACTGTAAAATTCAAATTTTCTGTTCCCTGCGAAATTCAACTTTATCTATCCAAAATAGCATTTATAATAGATTTAATATGTATCCGCATTGTATGTAAACAATAAACAGCACTCACTTCATATCTGTTTCAAAACTTCATATGGTATATCCTGTTAGCTTCTCTCAACATAATTTTTTACCCATTCCTCACACGTATTCCAAAGTTTCCCGGCTATCGTATCATCCTCATCCTGAAATTTTACTTTGAATTTTTTACCGTAAACACGATAGGTTTCACCGGCCCCAAAATCTTCGCCTGCTTTTCCCAAAGCCAAAGAGGCCATTCTCCTGGCACTTTTTTTAGGACTAATTGTAAACAAATATTTCAAAACAGAATGATATGCAAATTTTATAAATGGGTGAGATTCCACGCCGAAATTGCTTCTGACAATGCCCGGTTCAAAAGCCACCGCACTTATGCCTTTGTCACCAAAACGCCTCTGAACTTCTCTTGTAAAAAGAATATTGGCAAGCTTCGCATTACCATAGGCTTTCCCTGCTTCGTCCCACAAGGATAACGTTATGCCCAAGTTCTTTAAGGCTTCTCGCTGCCGCCGCACCAATACCGTCACTGGCGCCTGTGATTACAATGGTTTTTGTATCCATAATTTCCTCAACTCTTCCTGCTTTTTCACAACTGCTGCCACAGCCTCGCTTGGCTCAGAAATTCCCAGAACCGCCGTTTCCATAGGACAAAAGCCATCTCCCTTGCGGTTTCGTATCGCTTCCACCAGTTCACCATATTCTACCGGTACACCATAAAAATTCAGCACTTCCAGCGCATATTTACTGATGACGCCCGCATACAGTTTTTCCACTTTTAAAAGCACGTAGAGGAAGGCCGCCGCCCTCCCCACTACTTTGTCAGCCGCCGAAAATCCGGCAAGGCTTTTTTCTTCCTGTAACAATTTAAGAAGCGGCGCAACGCCTCTCTCTAAGCTAAAAAAAGCTTCCTCATCTTTTACAAAGGCACAGGTCGCCTTGGCACTTTCCAATAACTTTTTTGCCTTTTCTAAATCTATCACACTTTTATTCATTTTTCGTTATCCTGCAAATATAATTTATAGTCCCATTTTTGCCGCAAAATCTGCCATTGCATCAGAAATCTTAATCTGCTGCGGACAAACAGCTTCACAACTCTTACAACCCACGCACGTATTCGGATGCTTATCTTCCGGAATCGCCATAAGTCCGAATGTAGGCAGGAAACCGCCACCTGTGAAAATATGCTCATTATACAATTCCAGAGGCTTCGGTATGTTAAGTCCTTTTGGACATTTTGTCGTACAATAACGACAGGCAGTACAAGGAAGCGCAATTTTACCGCCCATTTCCCCTGCAATACCCATAATGTACTTCATCTCTTCGTCATTTAATGGCGCATCCTTTTCAAAAGTTTTGATATTTTCTTTCAACTGCTCGAAATTGGACATACCCGAAAGAGTCACTGTTACACTTGGAATACTCTGCAAAAATCGGAAAGCCCATGCAGGAACTTTTTCATCCGGGCGCAATTTTTCCAGTTTTTTTGCATATTCTTCCGGTAAATTTGCAAGTTTTCCGCCACGAAGAGGTTCCATAACCCACACCGGAATATTGTATGTACCAAGTAATTCTACTTTTTCTTTTACTTTCTGGAAATCCCAATCTATGTAGTTAATCTGAAGCTGACCAAATTCCATCTCGCTTCCGTACGCCTTTAAAAATCTTTCGATGACTTCATAGCTTCCGTGAGCTGAGAAACCTAAATGTTTGATTCTGCCGTTTTTCTTTTGCTCTACAAGATAATCGAAAATACCGTATTTTTCATTGTCAAAATAAGCATCAATATTCACTTCACAAACATTGTGGAACAGGTAAAAATCAAAATATTCCATACCTGTTTTTTCAAGCTGTTTTTCAAAAATTTCTGCAACCTTATCCATATTGGAAAGGTCGTAGCCCGGAAACTTCGATGCCAGATAATAGCTTTCTCTAGGGTAATGTCTTAAAATCTTGCCCATCACGATTTCGGACTGTCCATTGTGATATCCCCAGGCTGTATCATAATAGTTAATTCCTCTTTCCATTGCATAAGCCACCATCTCGGCTGTGGCTTTTTCATCAATGTCCGAATCGTCATCGCTTAAAAGTGGCAGACGCATTGCACCCATACCAAGTGCTGATAATTTTAAATTCCCAAATTCTTTGTAAACCATCGTATTATCCAATTACATTATTTTCCGCCTGTTTCACCTTTGCAGCCGATTTTGGCTGTTGTCTCTAAACGCACGTTTTTCCTGTTCGGTTTTAATCTTTTTTCTCTTAATTTTAGCTGTGTCAGTACCACACTGAGAACAAACACTGCCTCGTTTTTCGATATCGAATGGTGCTCCACATCTTGGACATTTCATTAACATATTTTCTTCCGCATTTGAATTTATTCATCAATCATCGTTTCTATATACTCTTTTGGTAACACAATAACAGGTCTTATTCCCATCAGGGATGAACAGGCATATTCACTATGGAAATTATCTGTTTTTCCAAGACCCGCTCCTACACACAAAACATTGCACGCATTATCTCCTTCGGTTCTTGTCGACCAATAGGTACTTCGTTCGCCCTTGTCATAATACTCGTTATAAAGTCCTGTTCCTTCCAGTAAAACAGCGTTATCGCAAGGGACTGCCGATAACACAAAATTCTGTTCTACAAGGTATTTTAAAACCTCTTCATAGCTTAATAAAAAAACTTTATCCGTTGTTTCCCTACTCTGTCCATCCTGAAACTCAGTCATAACCTTCGTTTCCACCAGCTGTTCTTTTTCCTCTTCAGAAAAGGCATATAAAAATCCCGCCTGTGTTTCATAACCATTCTCATATAGCGAGGTGGCATCCTCTGTAGGGAGTGTCCCTTCATATTTTACGATTGCATCGTCAGAATTGAGCCAGCTTCTTATATTGGCACTTTCCCAGTCGGAACTTCCCCAAAAGTTTCTAAGCTGTTCATCCGTGTACTCTGCCAGCTTACTTTCGTTATAATAAATCTCTCCATCCTGTGAACGTATACCGCTTTCCGCCCCGTCATAAGGAAAAAATGCAACAATATTGTCCGCTATACAAAGTGCCGTTTTACTCTCGTCATCCACATTGATAACGGTCCAATTTAAAGCTTCCTTGGAACTGCCGGTTAAATCAATGCTTCCATATGTAAAAGTATCGCCGACAACAACCTGTCTGTCATTCTTATTTAAGAAAAATACAAGCCCCGCTATCAGGAGGACGACCGCTACTGCATCAAAACCCCAAATCCACTTTTTAGACTTTTTCTTTGTTTTTGATACAGATTCTTTCTCCGCAGTTTTTGTTTCTGTTGCATTTTGCTTTCCTATAATATTCCTGACTATCTGAATAAGCTCAGTTACGTTGTCTTCTTTTCCGGGCACAAACCACTGGGTTGATGCAAGAAAATACTCCATAGATTTGGAAAGCACTGTTTCCTCATGCTGATACACGATAATCGGCAGTTTTCTATTTACCGCTCTCTCTACTTCCCTAAGCACATGCTGGGATTCGTTGGAGGCTTTGGAAATGCAAAGGAAAAAAACTGTACTCTCTTCAATTCCTTTGATAATTTCACCACCGTACTCTTTTCCGACCTCGATATTTCTTGGTGCTATCCAACAGCTTAATCCTTCGCGTTCAAAAGAAGCACATATTTCATTTGCAATTTGCTCGTCCCTGGACGAATAGGATATAAAAATATCTGCCATAACTTCCTCTCAAGTTCTTTAAACCAACAAATACTTAAGGCCGCATCTGACAATGTACAGACACGGCCTATGCTAGCCTCATTTTATCACTTTTTTAATTGGGAGTAAATTCCTATAATTGTATTTTTAGCCGGTTACGTTTTGCATCCATTTTTTTCTGTAGAATACCACAAAACCGATAACAAGTCTTACGACTTCTTCTAACGACAGAATAAAGTATACCCAGTAGATTGGCAGCTCAAAAACAAATGCCGTAAGTAACCCCAGTGGTACGCCGAATACCCACGTGCCGATGGCATCAATGACCAGTGTATAATGTGTATTTCCACCACTTCTGATAATGCCGCCGCCCAAAATCATATTCAGTATTTTTGCAAAAATAACAGCTGCCAACGCACATAAAATATAAATCGTAAGTTTCTTCACTTCCGGCTCTACGTTGTATAACTTCACATAGAATGGAGCCAGTGCCACGATAACTGCCGCGATAATCATAGAGCCGATAAATCCCACTTTCATCAAATACTTGGAAATGGAAAATGCCTCATCTTTATCGTTTTGTCCCAGTCTTTTTCCTACCATAACAACCGCCGCTGATGAAAGCCCTGAAAACATTCCGATAAAAAGCCCCTGCAAGGGATTTGTAAGTGTCATTGCCGCCAATGCCTCTTTTCCAAGCCGCCCATAAATACCGGCGTAGATATTTTCACCTACACTCCACGAAAATTCGTTCAATAGAATCGGAAATACAATTACAGAAATCTTCTTGTAAAAACTAAGGTCCGTAAGCCCCATTATTTTTACATTCATCACTTGTTTCTGATTATGATATACCAAAATAACAACCAGAACAGCAGCTTCCAAGGCTCTTGAAATGAGTGTTCCATATGCCGCGCCAATGATTCCCAGTCTCGGACAACCCCATTTACCAAAAATCAAAAGCCAGTTAAAAAATACATTTGCAAAAACTGCAAGGACACTGACGTACATCGGATATTTGCTCTTTTCCACGCTCCGAAACAGGGCCGAAAGCATCAGTGTCGCCGTCATAGGTATGTAACTGATTGCTATGATTCTAAGATACGAAGCTGCCACCAAAATAACATCCTGCTCATTGGAATAGATACCCATAATAACTTCCGGACACAAAAATCCCGGTACTGCAAACAATAAGGCTACAATTCCCGCAATCAAGGAACATGTGTAAAAGCTTTTACTGATGCCTTTTTCATCCTTGGTGCCGTGATACTGTGCAATCAACACGGAGGCGACTGCCACCACGGCATTCAAAGTAAACGTCACAAGAGAAGAAAATTTCCCTCCAAGTCCGCTACCTGCAATACCGACTGTCCCCAGTGTTCCCACCATCAACTGGTCTACAAAGCTATACGATGCCTGAAAAATACTCTGAAGTGTCACCGGCAATCCGATGGCTAAAATTTCCTTCATATATAGCTTATTTTTTGATGAATTACTAATTAAATTGTCCATAATTTCATTCAACCTTTCTTCCAATTAAGAATACATATTGGATTTTCATAAGTTGCGCGCAATAAAATTATGAAAACTATAATTTCTATGTTTATCTTAACACCAAAATGCGATTTTACAATAGGTTAATCGCGTAACCCATTCTAAAAAAAGCAGGTCATTTTTGTGCAAAATAACCTACTTTTTGTATTTACTGTCTATATCAACTTTTTTACACTGTCTCTTCGTACCAGCTCAAGCTGTAACATTTCCTGTCTTCCGCTTGTAGTTCCTTCTATCAATTCCTTAAGCAATTGTACCGCTTTTTTAGAACGTTCTTCCATGTTTTGAGAAATCGTTGTAAGCCCCGGTCTGACAGAGGCCGCCAATGGAATATCATCAAATCCCACAATGGAAAAGTCTTCCGGTATCGAAAGTCCCTTATCCTGTAAAAAATTCATAAATTCTATGGCGAGCACATCTGATGCCAGAAAGGCGGCAGTATAATTTCCGATTTCGGCAAAAACTTCTTCATACCGTTTCCTGCGCTCTTCCTTAATCGGATTTAACAGCTTATAGTCTTTTGGGTCATATTCCATTCCCTTTTCCATATATGCACCTGTAAGACCTAAATATCTGTCGTGGTCACAGTCCTCATCCACGTTTGCCATATACATAATTTTTGTATGACCCATTTCCAAAAGGTGTTTTCCTGCCAGATAACCACCGTGAATATTGTCAATTCCCACGTCGGAGTATTTTTTCATATCGTCACGATACGCATCCACTACCACAAATGGGATGTGCATTTTTTCACGCAGTTTTTCGTAGTCCACGGCACAATAACCAATCAAAATAAGCCCTGCCATATTCCACATAGAAGCATACCTGACAATCTGATTTACATCCGGTTCCTCTTTCAGCATCATAAAATAACCGTTTTTCGTCAGTTCCTTGGATAAGTAGTTGAGCATTCCACTGACAAACGGGTCCTCTATCATTTTACCTTCATAGGTGATGTCATCCGACAAAATAACACAAACAATTTTCGATGTGTTTTGCGCCAGAAGTACTGCTGCCATATTGGGTATATAACCGCTCTCTTCCAGTTTCTCCTGCACCTTTGCCACGGTCTTATCCGATATCTTTTTTGTTTTTCCGTGAATCACATTGGAAACAGTTGCCGTGCTGACTCCCAGTTCATCTGCAATGTCTTTGATTGTAATTCTGTAGTTTTGCATAAGTTCTTTTGCTCTCCCGATTAAGACTTTGCAGGTGTTTTATCCGCTCTCGCCTTGCCCTTAAATTCCTTTTCTATGTGTAAATGTTCCGTTTTTGAAATCAAAACATCCTTTTCAAAATCCAGTTCAATAATATACGGCATCCAATCGATAATTCTAAGGAAATCATCACAGCCAAAGCTATTGTCATAATAGTTAAGAATGGTACTCAATGCGGTTCCATGGGTGCCGATAACAAGTGTCTTTCCTTCATTTTGGGACAAAATTTCTTTTAACGCTTCCATATTTCTCTTTTGTACCATTGCAATGGATTCTCCACCTTTTTCGTGGTAATCATAGTCTGCCCAGCGTTTCTGAAACATACCATAATTGTTTCCATTTGGCCCTTTTTCGCGTTCACGAAGCCGTTCATCCGTTTTAATATCTGCTTTATAAAATGCCACCGTCCCGGCGATTGTGTCCAGGCTTCTCTTATAAGGACTGCAATAAAACGCATCTATGTTTTTATCCTTGAAAAATTCCGTCACCTTTTCGGAATCTCTGCGGCCCTCCTCGGTCAGTGGACGTGTTTTGTCCTCGTGGTGGGTAAATTCCGGCTGCGCGTGACGTACAAAATATATTTTAGTCATACTTTTTCCTACTGTCTGTTAAAGTCTCTTCCCGCATCTCTGTTTATTCCACCTAATGCTCCTTGTGACCTCACCGGTCTTCTGCCTGTTACTTTCATTTGTCTTCTCCTTCTTACAACTATTATGCTCTACTGTTATGTACAAGCATTATCGCTCTATGTATTTACTCTCAATATTACTCAAATCATTAAATACGCAGGCACTTAACTGCGTTTTTAATAACTCTATCTCCCTATCTTCTACACTCCCTTCTAAATCATATTTCCAAATTCTCAGTTACAATTCCGAAAGCCTCAAGTCTTGCTCTGGTAACCTTAATCTGGTAGTTTAATTCTTCATTTTCACCTTTTTCAGCCTTTTTAATACGCTGTAAATTGGCATACTGTTCGATAAGAACATTTATCATTTCTTCTCTTGTCATTGTTTCATCTCCCATCTTCTACACTCCCTTCTAAATCATACTACATCTAATAATCATTATATGGAGTTTTTTTATGTGTGTAAAGCCTTATTAAATTATCAAAGTACAACTATTTTGGGATTTTTCAGATTCTCAGATTTTTTAGGATTTGCTTGTGCATAAGAAAAACGCACCGCGTTCATACGTGTATATTACACTTTTATACGCAGTGCGTCAACATTGTTTTATGCTTATATAAACTCTCTGACTTTTAAGTAAATACCTCTATCATCTGCAATTTGTTGACAAGATTCAATATCTTCCTTGGAAAGTATATCTACAACAGAGAACTGCGTATACTCAAAGGACTCTTTTGCAAAGGATGCAAACTCCAACATAGCCTCAAATGCATTCTCGAACTGAGGTCTTGTAACTTCCTGATATTTTTCTGCAGTAGGTGCATTGAGACTGATAGATACCTTATCTACAACCTTTGCCAATTCCGGTACAACGTTTCGTTTGTGATATAAATTAGCCAATCCATTTGTATTCAGACGAATTTTTATATCATACTTTTCCTTAACATAAGCTGCGCTTTCAATCAACTTATCCAGAGCACAAGTTGGTTCTCCATAACCACAATAAACCAACTCATCATAGCCGGAAAAATCGAACTTATCTATTGCCTCTTTAATTTCTTCTACAGTTGGTTCCTTCTGAAACCAAAGATTTTCCGCTTCACCAACACTATCTTTATGTGAGCGAATGCAAAACTTACAATTGCAGTCACATCGATTTGTTATATTTGCATAAACCTGATTCTCATATGTGTATAAAATATCTGCCATATTCTTTCCTCACCCTTTTATGAAAAAAATCTATTTTTTAAATGTACTTTATCAAGTGCCATTCCCAATATAATAAAAATAATTGCACTACCACCGGATTGCACCAGATTCTGAGCCATTGATACAAGTAAGGCAGGTCCGTTTCCAAACAAAATATATTCAGCTACCAAATACCCTACTGCTGAAATAAAATACGCCAAAACCGTCGCCATTACATTCCGGAAGTTCACTATTTTCACCGATTTATTCGTAAAAGGAATGGTAATCAGCACTTTTATAACAATAGTGGCCGGCGCCCACATCGGTGCCGTCAACAAATCGGCAAGTCCACCTCCTATTGCTGAAGCCGCTAAGGAATACGGCATAGGAAGCATTGCTGCAGTTAAATAAATCAATGCATCTCCAAAATGAATATATCCACCATTTACTCCTATCGGAATATGACCGATATATGCTGTCATCAATGTAATCAGTGCCGCCATAATACCCGCTATTACCATATATCTAATGTTAATTTTTTCTCTATGTACTGCCTGTGTTTTCACATACTACACCTCTCTCCTAATATTAAACTGGTGTTGCAACGAACTAAATATATACCTTTTTTGATTTTATTAAAATATCCAATTTTCTTATTTTTTATATGACCAGTTTGTATAAAAGAAACATTCTCTTTTTCATATCTCTCTCCATATACAAATTGTCTCTTTTTATTCTGACATTATAATACAACTACTTATAATTTGTGCAGATGTATTTCCAGTAATTTTCTTTACACAAACCATTTTTTTTACTATACTCATATTAATAAAAATTTGTTGAAAGAGGGTGTAATATGAAAAGTGATAAAGTAATAAGTACCATTATTACCATCTGCTTTTTAGTGCCTTTTGCGCTTCCTCTTTTGATTATGATTATTATCGCAATCGTAAATGCAGGAATCAGCGCAAATGACTATGCAAGAATCACAGATGTAGACTACACTGCTATTGTGGTAGACGAACCCGAAAGCGAAGGCAAAGTTGTTGTTACAGAACGGCTTACCTTTGATATTCACGCGGCTTCAAAGGGAAATCTTTTCTGGGAACTATGGCGTGACCTTCCCGAAGATTACGTGGACGGCGTAAAAGTTCATTACAAGGTCAATTCCGTAAAACAAATTATGGACGATGGTACAGAAATTATTTACGAGGAAAGTCCAAAGCTCTATTGGGATGACTATGACTACGTCAGCACCAATCCTACATATGGTCCCGGTAAATGGTACCACAGCGAAGGTCCTTACGACGAAGACGCTGCTATGTATGAATGTGTATTTTTCTACGTGGATGGACTTTACCGTGAAGAGGTTGTTTTTGAAATAGAATATGAAATGTATAATGCGGCCCTGCGTTATAATGACTGTTCCGATTTGTATCTGGCTCTTTATTCTGAAGAAACCATAAACTATCTGGAATCCTTTAAGGCACAGATTTTATTCCCGAATAAAGATATGCCAAGTCAGGGAAATTATAATGTATATACATATGGCACAAATGCCAACAGTTTCCCTGTAGAAGAATCAGCTACAAAAAATCCGGGCTACTATACCTTTTCATTTGAACTGGATGAAGATGACCTGAAATTTAAATCCTATAATGAATACATTGAATTTGATTTGGTATCATACGGCGAAGATAAACATATATTTACTGAATATGCACCATCAAATTATTATTCATACGACGATGTGTTAGGCGAAATTTTGGCTGAACAACACGAATATGCAACTACTCCTGCCAAGTTTTTAACAGCCAAAATCGTTGTTCTGGCTTTAGCAATCGGCGGTTCCGTTTGTATATTAATTTATGTATTAAGAACCGATGCCCGTATGCGATTAAAGCATATTTTTTATAATTCCTCTATGGATATAGACTATTTCAGAGACATTCCAAGCGATTTGGACCCGAACTTTGCGGCTTCTTTAATTCACTGTAAGCACAAACCTCCAAAGGATGATTCCGGTGTCTATTCGGCTATCCTTTTAAGTTTGGCACGTAAGGAATATATTGAACTTAGCGAATGTGGTGAAACCGTATTAATTACAATTACGAAACCACCTACGCCTGTAGTTCCGGTGACTCCTATAGTGAATACCGTTTTCGGAAGCCCGAGTATGGGAACCGCCACTATGGACCCAATCAACTGGAACTCCGACTGGGATGATAGTAGCTTAAACTTAGACAACACCGACGTGGCATTAGAAAACACCGGTATGACTACCGAAACTGTTTCTGTGGAAATTCCTGTTACAGAAACCACTACTGTGGAAACACCAACTATGGATACGCTTGTTTCAGAGCCTGAAATTCCGGAAAAAGAATATGAACCTCTTACACTTTGTGAAGAATATTACTTTAATCTCCTTGTCCGTCACGCAAACGGTAGTTCAATCTTTATGGAACATTTCCAGAAACGGGTATCTTCTGACTATGAAAATACAGATGCTTTTGCAAGAAATATGGAAAATTCTATTGTGAATATCGGTGTGAAAGATGGTTACTTCCAAAAAGCGGATTATACACAGCCACAAAAAGAAATCCGTTCCAAGGCTTCTACATTTACAGTAATCGGTATTCTGGTTGTCATTTTTGCGAATCTTATATCGAACTCAACACGAATGGATTTGGCTTTCGGTGCGTACTTTATTTTCGGTATTACATGTATTGTGGGTGCTTTTTTCCTTAAGAAAAAAGCTAGCAAATATGTACTTCTCACCCAATACGGCGAAGACGAATACGCAAAATGGCGCGGTTTATATAACTTCTTAAACAGTGATACTTTAATCAGCGAACGTACCTACGTAGAATTGCCTATGTGGGAAAAATATCTGGTGTATGCAACTGCTTTCGGACTTTCTGAAAAAGTCATTAAAGCAATCGGCATCAGATGTCCTGAAGCAAATGAAAGTACTATTTTAAATAACAATTATTGTCGCTCAGGTCGCTTTCATCGTACCGGTCGTTCCTTCCGTTCGGCTGTCCGTTCCGGCTCCTCAACTGCAAGAAGCGGCGGCAGTGGCGGCTTTGGCTACGGCGGCGGTGGTCGTGGTGGCGGCGGCGGTGGCGGCGGTCACTAAACAAATACAATCTTCTGCAATGGCGCTTGCCTCGTAACTATCAAAAAAACCGATTTCAGGGTCTTTTAAGACCTTGGAACCGGTTTTATTTTAGATATATTTACTTAAAACTGAACTCTTGGAGCTTCTTTTGCTTCATCATCCGTATTAAACAATTCTTCTTCTTTGAATCCGAAAATACCTGCAATCATATTACCCGGAAACATCTGAATTTTGTTGTTATAGATAGTAACTGCATCGTTATAGAACTGTCTTGAATACGTAACCTTATCTTCTGTTTCAGAAAGTTCATCCTGTAACTTCAAGAAGTTCGTATTTGCTTTCAACTCAGGATAATTTTCCGCAACGGCAAACAATGAACGTAAGTTTGACGTTAATTGATTATTCATTGCAAGTTTTTCACCATTGGAAGAAGCATTCATATATCCGCTTCTGCTGGCTGCGACATTCTCAAGCAGTTCTTTTTCGTGTGTAGCAAACCCTTTTACGGTTTCCACCAGATTCGGAATCAAATCAAATCTTCTCTGCAACTGTGTATCAATTTGCGCGAAAGCATTTTTCACCTTATTTCTTAAACGTACCAAATCGTTGTATGTAGTAATAACAAATACAAAAATAGCAACTACTACTACGCCACCAATAATCCATCCTATCATATCAGTACCCTCCATTTGTAAATTAATCGCATTATAACACCTATAAAAAAATTACGCAATCTATGTCTTTTACTCTACAAAAAAATCTTTCATTTGCAGATTGTCAAAGTCGATTTGCATTGCATCTTCCAGTTCCGATTTTGTAAAAGTTTTGTATATGGTTTTGGAAATATATTTTTCTGCTATATTAATGATATACTTATAATCCGGTATATCATCCGGAAAATAAATTCCGCCCCTGTCTTTATTCTTTAACATCCAACAAACTGCCGCAAGTGCTGATATTGCAACGGGTGTGATTGTAGGTGTCTGCCAGTAGGATGTCTTTTTATCTTTGTTTAAAAATGACGTCTCTACTCTGTTACCTACCCAGACAGGTTCAAAATTGTCGCCCATAAGTAACACTCCCACATACTCTGTTCCTTGTGAAATTTTTTCCTGATACAAAATCTCAAAATTCTTAGGATATACATATCCACGGATAATGCTCGTTCCATTCTCATTGTCCACATCCTGCGGTTTATTCGGGTCAGGATTTGGATAAACATTCACCTTTGCATTACTGAAATAATTGCTTGCATACGTACATGGCAAATATATAAACATTACCGTAGGTCTGTAACTGACTTTTTCTCCAGCTTTTACTTCCAGACTTTTGGCTATTGTAATAGTTTCTTCGTGCGGAACCAAAAATCCTTCAAAATTTCCGCCCGGATATATGGTTCGACATTTTTTATCCGCCGCAATTTTCTTAAATTCCAAAAAACCTTTTTCCGAATCAGAAAAATTGCATTCTTCTTTATAGTCGATTTTTTCGTGCATTCCTATGTTGGCTGTTGCTTCGCTTAACATCTCAAACCAGAAAGAATCGGTACACCACGTACTGAACAATATCTCGTCATTGTAATCACCCTTCACTTCTTGCAAATCAATGTCATTTACGTGAATCATTTTGATTCCAAGCAGCGCGGCCGCCTCATTGAATTTATCTGTCTTTAACAAATCTTTAAGCCGTTTATCTTTTTTAAACTGGGTATTCACAATATATTCAATGGCAGCCTTCACAAAATGCGAAACAAGTCCCGGGTTGTTACCGTGTTGTAAGACAATCGGATATTTGTTTGTATTTTCACTTTTTGCGTGTTTTTCTTTTATTCCGCATTTTAATTCATTTTCCTCAAAAATACTGTACCAGTGGTCGGGCCAGTCCGCCTCTCCCGTATTCAGGTACATAATGTTATTTTCGGCGCACCACTCACAGAAATCCTTCGTTCCCACCGTATCCGCAAAATCAATCAGCAAATCTCCCTCACTTAAGTATGGCGCAAACACCTCTTTAAAGTTGTCCCTGGTCACTTCGCTGACAATAAAATTTGACACAATTCCACCCAAATTTACATAGGCATCAAATTCAAACTTATCCATCGTTATGACGAAATACTTGTTTTCATTGAACTTAATTTCTTTTGATATTTTTTCATAAAAGCTTTTTCCCACAGCACCGAAGCCGAATTGGACAATTCTGCCCTCAAACTTTATCAACTCTTCATACCTCTAATCTTTGTCTTTAAAAAGTGGTCTTAAAATCTTAACCTTTTTCGGCAATTCATACCTGTTTGTCAGATAAATCTCGATTTTCTTTTTTTGGTAATCATACAGAATTTTCTTTAAATCTTTCGCCACCGTTGAACCTACTACAATCACCTTGCGGATGCCGTTGTTTATCATATACTCAGCCGTTGGCAAATCTTGCGAATATACATCCCAACTGTTGTCAAACACGGACACATCCATTTTGTATCTCTGAAGGCGATTTCTGTCCGTCAAAAATGCAGGAAGAGCAGTCTCTTTTATAGAGGTTTTTGCAAGTTCTGCTGCCCCAAGAGCCAGTGCGATTCCTGCCGACTGATTGTCTACTGTCGCCCTCGCGCCCTGTTGTTCTGCCGTTCCGTTATAAATCGGTATAGGTCTGAAACCTTCTTTTGCCAGTGCCAGCCCTTCTTTTACGCTTTCCATTCCCGGCAAGTCCACGATGATGGCTGTATCTGTACAATTTCTATCTACGTAGCCTATAGACGGTATGGTAAAGTCGGAATAATTGTACATCTTGGAATACGAGTTCATTTCTACAAAGGGTACGGGACGAACCCAGTCCACCCACTTTTTTCCCGCAGGTGCCCATATTTTATAGATATCTTTAACTGTCATTTTCTTCACCGCCTTCTTCTATCAATACCGGTATATCCGCGGCGTTGGAATCAATTCGCGGCGTAGTGCTGATTCTTGCATAATACCCTGCGTGCGCCCCATCCACGGTATAAGAGCCTAAACACACGTGAAATTTTTCTCCGTTTTCGCCCACGAGTGGTCTGCTATGAAATTGTTTTTGCGCCAGATATTTTTTCGGATGTCTTTTTACATCCGCTATAATTTTTTTGTATTCATCGCCTCGACAGGCTTCTTTTATGGAGATTTTCTCTCCTACTCTTCCGCAGGCAGGCTTGTATATGTAGCCCTCTTTTCCTTTCGCTTTCTTCACTTCCAACGTATCCGGAAGAAGCTCTCTCCACGTCTTTAGTCCGATTCCCCTTTGTTCCAGTACATCCCAAACAAGAGGAAATCGCTTCGTCTGGGCATACATTGCAATTGGATGGTTACAGGAAACTGTAGTTGTATCAAAATAGCCCTGCCAACGCTTTGGCTTAATATCGGTAAGCCATTCAAGCGGCGTAAAACGGAAAATCGCATCCAGTTTCCCCTCGTTTCCGTCCAAAATACTGTAGGCAATATTATTTTCAAATCTTATATGGTCTGCTGCCGCATATATTACCTGAAAGCCTCGTTCTTCCAGTCTGTCACCCAAAAACTGCATAACCTGCCTGTCATCACTATAGGACGTACAATGTACCATCATAACCCTGCCGTTTTTCGGTACTTTTTTTGCAAGAGCCTCTGTCATAATTTCACCGAAATTTATGTAGTCAAATTTCTTACTCTTAAGCAAATTTATAGCTGCCTTTGGCATAAAAGAGGCTTCTGCAAAGCCCCCCGGAACATCGCTGTTTACTTCGCTTACCGCCCATTTACCTTCCACTGTCGGGTGAAAATCATAGCGCATAAGTCTTATGTGCTTATTCGCCTCATAATTTTTCATATTTTTTATTTCTTTACTGACTTTTTTCGGCAGTACTAGTGGCTTTAAAAACTCCTGATGTTCATTTAAAAACACTTCTGCTGCCCTTGTTTCCTCGTCCAGTTTCTCTGTCAGCTTTTTGAGTTCCTCGTGCTCTTTTTTTGTAATTACCAGCGCGTATTTTGCGATAGTATTACTGTCCAAAAACTGCGGGTCCCATTTGTAGCAGTCGAACATAAGGGTAAGTCTGTATTCGTCATATTTGTCTTTCGGAATAGGTACTAATCTCATAAAAATACCTCTGTCACATATCCTTTAACGCTTTTAAGTAACCTTCCAAACGTTTTTGAGAATCGAAATCAAGCTGCTGATATGCTTCAATCAAAACGTACTCTTTCGATTTTTTATCTATCACAACATAATCCGTTTGCTTATATTCTTTAAGTTTTTTGTTTTCAGTACCTGACAATAATTCATATGGAGAAACATCAAGCACCTCGCAAATAATCATAATTTTATCAGCCGATGGATTTGTCCCCTTACGACGCCAATCGCTTATGGTACTTTGTGAAATACCGGTTTTTTGTGAAAACTCTATCTGCGTCATCTTTTTTTCTTCTAAATATCTATAAATGCGTTCACTAATTAACATAGCATAGGCTCTCCTTTGGACTGATTATTCTTATGATAGCATAAAACTTGACTGCATACCATATCTTACATATAATGTGACTACAAATTATCTATAGAGTATCTATTTACATTTCTTGTATTCTAAAATAATTAC